>Ga0207433_10000915_pt1 | contig 66136 bp, 63 predicted proteins | sample YelNatPaOPGAMG01_FD_187559 | JGI IMG/M metagenome (GOLD analysis project Ga0207433, IMG submission 187559) | Hot spring thermophilic microbial communities from Obsidian Pool, Yellowstone National Park, USA - OP-RAMG-01 (SPAdes) (version 3) | ecosystem: Environmental > Aquatic > Thermal springs...
GATATTAAAAAGAAAACCCTAAAAGGGATTATCGATGATTTAGAAATTTCAGTGGAAGAATTTATTAAAATATTGAAATCTTAAATTTTTAATATACTATTCCTAACGCCACATAGGCCAATTAAGGCTTATTGAATTGGAAATCGTTTAGGTAAGGAGAAGTTGAACAGAAAAAGAAGATATCATAAACTGTTGGCCGCTAAAAAAATGCTAAAATTTTTGAAAAAATAATACAATTTATTTAAACTAAGCTCTTCTCGCGTTGATTTTTACTTTTTAAGGTGGTAAATTCAATAAATGAAAAAAATTTTCAAAGAAAACAAGGTAATTTTGGCTTATCTTTTTGGTTCTGAAGCTAAAGGTACTTCTCATGAAGAATCAGATGTTGATATTGGAGTTTTGTTCGATGAAGATGTAAAAACTGAGGATTATTTAAGATTGGAAGGAAGATTGATTGAATTTTTTTCGGAAATCTATCCTAAAAAAGAAATTAATATCGTAAATTTAAACATTGCTTCGCCTCTTTTAAAACAAGCGGCAATTTTAGAAGGAAAACTTCTTTATCAAAGAACTGATTTGGATCGAATTTTATTTCAGATAAGAACTCTCCAAGAATACGAGGAATATTTACATTTGAGTGAAATCTACAATCGGTTTTTAGAGTTAAAACTTAAGGCTTTATGAATGAAATAATAAAAAAACAAGTTCAAGAAAAAATAGATAATCTGCTTAAAATTTATCAAGGCCTGAAAAGATTACAAAGGCTCACTCTGAAAGATTTAAAAGAAAATATTGAAAATGTTTGGGCAGTAAGTTTTGGATTAGTGGCTGGAATTGAGGAGGTTTTAGATATTAGCCAGTATCTTTTAGCTGAGAGGGGAATTAAAGTAGAAAGTTATGGAAAAGTACCAAAAAAATTGTTGGAAGCAGGAATAATCGATAAAGAATTTTCAGAAAAAATGCAAAAAATGATTGGATTCAGAAATCGAGCGATTCATAATTACCCTTCTTTAGATGAAGAACAACTTTATGAAATTTTGCAAAAGGATATTGAAGATTTTAAAGAATTTTTGGAAATTATCGATAATTATCTCAAACGCTAACAAAATAATTTTGTGCCATTTCTAATAAAAGAAAATTTAGAATTTTATTTTTAATTTTAAAAAAATTTCACTATTTCATAATTTCGAAATTTCGAAAAAGTGAAATTTTGAAATCTAAATTTCGAATTTAAACAATATTGTTTATGTATCATCTTGCTGATAGCTCCAGTTTTTGGAAAGAACTGCGGTGAAACTAAACAATTATTACTTTAAAGATTTGCCAAAAGGGACCTTGATAAGTATTTTAAGGGAAGCAGGAATTACTCGAGAAGAGATTGAAAAAATATTAAAGAAAGGTAAAATTAAATAACATGCCATTTTTAACAAAAGGAAAAACAAATTTGATATATATTTTAATTTTAGTGGTTTTAGCTGCGATAATTGGCGGAGGGATTTTGGGTTATTTGAGATATTTTAAAAGAGAAATAGTTTCGATTAATCAATTTCCAGAAATAAAGAAGCCAGAAAAAGTCGTAGAGAGAGAAAAACCTGTTGAAAATAAGTTTTCGGAAGTAAATAAAAGATTTGTAAAAGTTCTCTTTCCTAATGGAGGAGAACACTTAGTACCCGGAAATACTTATTGGATTACTTGGGAGGCGAAAAACATCACTAAAATCGATATTCTATTGGTAGAACGAAAAGACGAACCCAGGGAGTATGTTACAGAACGAATCATTGCAGATGATTTCGTACTTACTGGCGAGAATAAATACAAATGGAATATTCCCATAGATCTTCCTCCTTCAAAATATGTTTTTTGATTTCGAGCGATGATGGACAAAAATGGGTAAAAGATTTTAGCGATGATTATTTCACAATTTCCAATTCGCTTTCTATCCAGGAGAAAGAAAAAATGTTGCGAGAAATGTTTAAAGGGGAGTTTACTATCGAAGGTAATGAGATTGTTTCTTCTGTACTTGAGCCATCATATCTCTATCTTTATCTTGATAAGGTTATCGAAGGTTCATTTATTACCCCCTACGCAAAAGAATATCTTTTTATTGCACAGCTTTTAGGAATTAGTCATGCCGGTGGGCTTACACATTCGTTTTTAGGAGTGTTTGACGAAAATAAAAATCTTGTTACTCCTTCTATCGATATTGAGACGATACGTGATTTTTCATCAGAAGCTCATTTTGGAGGAGATTATGTAAATTTCAATTTTTATTCTTGTAAAGGAACTACTTATATATTGGAATCTGCAGGTGGCTGCCCTAATGGAGGAGTATGTAGTGATGGCGAGGTTTCTTTAATCAAAGTGGAAGGCGGAAAATTCAAAACTGTGCAAGATGTGGGTAAGACAATTTCTGATATGCCTACGTATGGATCATTTCAAATAAGAGCAGAAAAAGATAAAATTTTAATTTACGACTGGAAATTAGTTGATGTTAATTTTAAGTGTATAGCCCCTGATTGTATTGGTGAAGGAGAATTTGGAACAGAGCCGAGAGATGGAAAAATGATGAGATTAATTTTTTCTGGAGAACTTTTTTGGGACACCGAAAGTTGTAAGTTTATAAAAAAATAAAGATAATGCGCAATAAGAAAAACGGAGAAAAACTTAAGAAATCTGGGAATTTTACGAATAAAATCCCTTGACAATGCCCTAAAAAATTCATTCTACCTTGATTACGCATCAACTTTAATATTTGTATAGTTTCACCAGGTTGTTTCCAGAATTAAGTAAGGAAGCAACCCGTTCTTTTCAAAAAAAGCATACAGCAGGATGATAAAATATAGAGAGAATAAAGGTCAAATTAAAAATAACAATCATCCTCCTGTATGCACTATCATTCTAACGCAAAAACAAACATTTTTCAACGCCAAATGATTAAAGAAAAAAGGTCGATACCAAACAGAATGTTAGCTCAAAAATTCTGCGTTTCACATACTACTATCGGCAAATGGAAGAATGCAAACCATACAAAAGACCTTTCTTCAAGACCAAAAACGATTCATTATGCTTTAACGAAAGATGAAGAAAGGATTATTGTTAAAGTAAGAGATAAAGGGTTTTTCTTGGATGAGCTCTTGGAAGCCTTAGCTCCTTACATTGAAAGATTGAACCGCTCTAATTGCTACCGAACTCTTTTAAGGTATAAAAGGAATAGGTTCACAGATAAAGAGAAGAGAAAAATAAAGAAATTCGCTTATTATGAACCAGGATTTCTTCATATTGATGTCTTTTATTTGCCCAAAATTGGCGAAAAAGGAAAGAAAAAAAGGTATTATTGCTTTTTAGCCATAGATAGAGCGACGAGAATGCTTTTCTTGGAAATCTACCCTCACAAAGGAGCCAGAGAAGCAGGAGATTTTTTAATGAAATGCTTAAATTTCTTTCCTTTTCAGATCAGGTTTGTTTTAACAGACAATGGCAAGGAATTTGTGGTTTGTGGAAAGAGAAACAGATTTGGCAAAATTGAAAAGAAAAACCTTTTTGAAGCCATTTGTTCTATTGCAGAGATTGAACACAGAAAGACCAAAGCAAAACATCCTTGGACTAATGGTTTAGCAGAAAGAATGGTAAGAACGATAAAAGAGAACACCACAAAGATTACTCACTACCAGAATATCTTTTGCGCAATTCAGGACTTCAAGAAATTTCAGGATTACCACAATTATCAGAGAAAACTGAAAGTATTGCAAAACTTGACTCCTTATGATAAGATGATGGAGTGGTATCGAAAAAAATCAGAATTGTTTATGTATCATCCTGCTGATAGCGCCAATTTTTGGAAAGAACGTGGTGAAACTAAACAAATATTCTAACATTCTGCAGAATGTGAGAATGTTTTTAACAGATTACAAAGCGACATTTTCACATTTGCGCAATTGCGCAAATGTGCAAGTAATCAAAACCTTAAAAGATTTTGGTATCATTAGTGAAAATAAAAAGCTCAAGGTGTTACACTTGAGGACTGAATGTACCGGGTGAGAAAAATTTTGAAAAGTAAATGAAAAACTAAATTTTGAAAGTTTGACAGATTTTTTTAAAAAATTAAAATTATTTTATGGAAAAGTTAAAACAGAAAAAATTCTTACTTTTAATCTCAATTTTGGTTTTAATTTTGATTTTGTTTTTGTTGACTTTTGGGTTTTACTTGTTTAAAATTAAAAAGGGAGAAAAGAAAGAAGTTCCAGCGAAAAAGCTTCCAAAAGAGAAAACCTTCGAAGAAATAGTAAATGAATTAACTTCTCCAAAGGGACCACCCCAGCCTTTGTCAGAAGATGTGATTAAAAATCTTACTACCCCTAAAAAAGAAAAACCTCAACCTTTATCGAATCAACTAATCGAAAAATTAACCAAGCCAAAATAATGAAGTGAAGGTCGAGATAAATTTTATGACGAAACGACTAAACGACTTTACGACTAAATGACTTTACAACTTAACGACTAAACGACGAAACGACTTTACGATTTTACGACTTTACGACTTTACGACGAAACAACGAAACGACGAAATGGCTTAACGACTAAACGACTAAACGACTTATAACAAGGCGTTAGAAAGGAGAGTGGCAATTTTGGAAGCAAAAACAAAATTAGTAAAAGGTCGGAAATAAATAAAACAAAGAACAATAAAACAAAGAACAATATGAGTGAAAAATTTCAAAAGTTTATTCTTTCAGCGGTTGGAGTTTTGGTAATGAGTTTAATAATTGGTTATTTAGTTTTTGCCTGGAATGAACCTTCTCAAGCTCCACCTCAAGGAAATGTTCCTTCACCAATTAATGTCAGTACTATCACTCAAACAAAAGAAGGTTCTCTTGCTTTAAATTCCGCAGGGATTTCACCGACTGGTTTAATTGTTAATCGAGATGCCATTTTTTTGAATGGCAACGTCGGCATCGGGACGAGTGATGTAACAGCAAAATTAACTATTCAGAATTTAGATAGTACTCAGGCCGCACTTTTAATAAAACAAAAAAGTACTTCATTATCTTTATCTTTTTTAATGACAATCGGTGGAACAAGTTATGATTCTGGTTCCTCCATCCAACAAACCTCAGATGGAGGATATGTAATAACAGGAACTACTTACAGCTTTGGAGCAGGAAATACTGATGTCTTTGTCATCAAATTAGATTCTTCTGGTAAGTTATCTTGGGCAAAAACAATAGGTGGAGGAGATGGTGATGAGGGTTCCTCCATCCAACAAACCTCAGATGGAGGATATGTGATAACAGGAGGGACTCACAGCTTTGGAGCAGGAGCTTACGATGTCTTTGTTATCAAATTAGATTCTTCTGGTAATTTATCTTGGGCAAAAACAATAGGTGACACAAATTATGATCGTGGTAACTCCATCCAACAAACCTCAGATGGAGGATATGTAATAACAGGAATTACTTACAGCTTTGAAGCAGGAAATGATGATGTCTTTGTTATCAAATTAGATTCTTCTGGTAAGTTATCTTGGGCAAAAACAATAGGTGGAGGAGATGATGATGAGGGTTACTCCATCCAACAAACCTCAGATGGAGGATATGTGATAACAGGATATACTCCAAGCTTTGGAGCAGGATATACTGATGTCTTTGTCATCAAATTAAAACCTAATGGTGATCTCGAGTGGGCAAAAACAATAGGTGGAACAACCTGGGATTATGGTTACTCCATCCAACAAACCTCAGATGGAGGATATGTGATAACAGGAGAAACTTACAGCTTTGGAGCAGGAATTACTGATGTCTTTGTCATCAAATTAGATTCTTCTGGTAATTTATCTTGGGCAAAAACAATAGGTCAAACAACCTGGGATTCTGGTTCCTCCATCAAACAAACCTCAGATGGAGGATATGTAATAACAGGATATACTTCAAGCCCTAGAACAGGACGTTATGATGTCTTTGTCATCAAATTAAAACCTAATGGTGATCTCGAGTGGGTAAAAACAATAGGTGGAACAGATTATGATGATGAGGGTCACTCCATCCAACAAACCTCAGATGGAGGATATGTGATAACAGGATATACTGGCAGCTTTGGAGCAGGAAATTCTGATGTCTTTGTCATCAAATTAGATTCTTCTGGTAATATTCCAGGTTGTTCTTCAATAGGTTATCCTTCTCTATCAGTTTCTTCTCAAAGCCCAACCGTTAAATCTCATTCTCTATCAGCTTATTCTCAACACCCATTCTTTAAATCTCAATCTCCAAAAATTTCTCCTCAAAATCCAAGCACTGTTTCTCAATGTTCAGCAACCTCCGACTTTGTTTCTTTAATTTTTACTCCTGAAGGCAATCTTGGCATCGGGACGACGAATCCGGGGTATAAGTTAGATGTTAATGGTGATATGAGAGTCAGTGGTGATATGAGAGTCAGTGGTGATATGAGAGTCAGTGGTACAATTTATGGTAGCCACGGACAAAAAAATTGTTATTATCAAGTAACTTCATATCCTTCACCAAGCGGTAGCGAAGCTCCAGCTGAAAGCGACCCACCAACAACTTGTAAGAGCGGTTATTATGTGGCAGGGATAAAAATCCATCATTATCAGGAAGGCCATAATTTTCGTGATAAGTGGGTGAGCTATCTGTATTGCTGTCAATTTTAGAATTAAGAAATGTTGGCATCGGGACGACGAATCCGAGAGCAAAGTTGGATGTTGTTGGCACGGTTCGAATGCCCGACTTTTTATTAACCGGAAATAGTGCTACAATGGATTTACCTTCAGGATCAACTTATACAGTTTTAGTCTGGGGAACATATTTTACCTGTGAGGATTATGGGACTTATTTACAGTTAGACGGCAATAATGTAAAATACTACGCCGGTTTTGGTGATGACAGCGACGGGTGTGATCAAAATACAATAATGGCACGATTGACTGGGGTTTCCAGCGGAGCTCATACCTGGTCTTTTAGTCGAGGAAGTCAATGGGATTTTATGTGGATTGCAATTAGAGAATGAAAATTGACAATTTATAGAGGAATAATACCGCCGAATGCCTATCTTTTATTTGGAAGATCAAATCAACGATTCGGTTGATTCTGGGAGTTTTAGATTAATAGATAAAAGCGATATCATAGGAAAAGCAATTATTCTTGAAAAATAAAAAATTTTGATATTAAAAAATAGATTCAATAACGTATGGCATACAATATCGTGCATATTATCTTTGTAGAAAGATTGATTTTTTGATAATCTGGTTACAAAATCTGACGACCGTCTCAAATTTTAACAAATTTAATCCCTTTACATAAAATTACTGCGACCGCAGGTGATTTATGCGCATTAAAATATGGGAGAATCAATTTTTTGATTTGGTGTAATTTTTATTTGGTCGTATCAAGTCATTTAACTAAGTAAGTGAAATTGGTTCTGGTTTGGTGATGATAAATGTCCCAACCAATCCCATTTCACTTACATTTTAGATGACACAATACGTCGGGTTTCCTTGTCCCGACTTTTTTGTTATAATAGAAAGATAAATGTTCAAAATAAAAATTAAAACATATGTTCAAAAAAGGAGATTTATATTATCCAACAGGAGAATTTCAAAAAAGGGCGGTAATTTCTGATCCAAAAATTTATCAAAAAGCTTTAAAAAATCCAGTAAAATTTTGGGAAAAATTAGCTAAAGAGCTATTTTGGTTTGAAAAATGGAAAAAAACCTTTGAACACAACCCCCCTTATTTTAAGTGGTTTTTAGGAGGGAAAATAAATATCACAACCAACATTTTCGAAAAAAATAAACTTGGCTGGGAAAAAATCAAAAACAAACCTGCAATAATCTGGGAGCCAGAACCAATAGAGGAAAAGCCACGGATTTTAACTTATGAGGAGCTTTTCAAAGAAGTTTGCAAATTTTCCAATGCTTTAAAGAGATTGGGAGTTAAAAAAGGAGATACTGTTGGAATTTATTTGCCAATGATTCCAGAGGCTTTGATTTCGATGTTAGCCTGTGCCAGAATTGGAGCGGTTCATTCAGTAGTTTTCTCTGCATTTTCTGCCCAGGCTTTAAAAATAAGATTGCAAATTACTGAAGCCAAAGTTTTGATTACTGCAGACGGATATTACAGACGTGGAAAAATTATAAATTTAAAAGAAGCGGCTGATGAAGGAATAAAAGATACAAAAGTAGAAAAAGTTATTGTAGTGAAAAGATTAGGAAATGAGATCCCTTGGGATTCGCAAAGAGATTTTTGGTGGCACGAATTGATAGAAAAAGAAAGCGACAAATGCGAAGCCGAAGCAATGGATAGCGAAGACCCATTTTTCATACTTTTCACAAGTGGCACAACAGGAATTCCAAAAGGGGTTTTACATGTTTGTGGAGGTTATACAGTTCAGGTTTATTGGACGGGAAAATGGATCTTTGACATGCATGAGGACGACATTTTATGGTGCACTTCCGACCTGGGATGGATTACCGGCCATTCATACACCTGCTACAGCCCATTGTTAAACGGCATTACCACTTTAATCTTTGAAGGAGCTCCTGATTTTCCAACTCCGGATAGATGGGCACAGATATTAGAAAAACATAAAGTAACAATCTTTTACACAGCGCCCACTGCAATTAGAATGTTTGAGAAAATGAATGGTAAAATTGCCCAAAAGTACGAGTTTAAAAACATAAGGTTGTTAGGTTCTGTTGGAGAACCAATCGATGAAGACAGTTGGAATTGGTATTTCAAAAATGTTGGAAAAGAAAAATGTCCGATTGTCGATACTTGGTGGCAAACCGAAACTGGCGGAATTTTGATTACTTCTTTACCAGGGATTGGACCTTTCAAACCTGCTTTTGTTGGATTGCCATTCCCTGGAATAAAAACTGACATTTTAGACGAAAAAGGAAATTCTTGCAAGGCAGGAGAAAAAGGAAATTTAGTGATTTTACCTCCGTTTTCTCCTGGAATGCTCAGAGGAACCTATAAAAATCCGGAAAAATACAAAGAAACATATTGGAGCCAATACGGAGATAAAATTTACTTTACTTCAGATGGCGCTTTTAGAGACGAAAACGGTTTAATTAGAATCACTGGTAGGGTCGATGATGTGATAAAAGTGGCAGGACATAGAATTGCAACAGGAGAATTAGAGGCTGCAGTTAATTTGCATAAAGATATTACTGAATCAGCTGTGGTTGGAGTTCCAGATGAAATAAAGGGTGAAGTTCCGGTCGTTTTTGTTGTTTACAAAGGGAAAAAAGGAGTTGAGGAAATAAAGAATGAAGTGATAAACTTAATTAGAAAACAAATTGGACCGATTGCCTTACCAAAAGAAGTTTACTTGGTTGAGGACTTACCAAAAACAAGGTCGGGAAAGATAATGAGAAGGATTTTAAAAAGATTGTTTACCGGAGAAGAACTAGGGGATTTGTCTACTTTGGCAAATCCAGAGAGCGTCGACTCTCTTAAAAAAATAATTAAAAAATAGCATGAAAAAATACATACTTTGGTTCAAAGAAATTTTAAAAGAGGATGTACCCTTGGTCGGCGGAAAAAACGCTTCTTTGGGTGAGATGTTTTCAAAACTGTCAAAAAAAGGAATCAACATTCCCAACGGTTTTGCAATAAGCTCGGAGGCATTTCGGTACTATTTAAGGTTCAATAAAATCGACGAGAAATTAAAAGAAATCTTTAAAAAATTCGACCCCAAAAGCATTAAATCTTTAAAAGAAACAGGGGAAAAAGCCAGGCAGCTGATTTTAAGAGGAAAATTTCCTCCAGATTTAGAAAAAGAAATTTTAGAAAATTATCAAAAACTCTCAAAAATTTATAAGCAAAAGAATGTTGATGTAGCAGTGAGATCTTCCGCGACAGCCGAAGACCTTTTAACAGCGAGTTTTGCGGGACAGCATGAGAGCTATATTAACATTTCTGGGAATGAAAATGTTTTGAGGGCGGTGAAAAAATGTTTTGCTTCTCTGTTTACCGACAGAGCAATTGCCTACCGAGAAGAAAAAGGATTTGAACATTTAAAAGTTGCTCTTTCTGTTTGTGTTCAAAAGATGGTAAGAAGTGATTTAGCTTCTTCTGGCGTAATGTTTACTTTAGATACCGAAACTGGATTTGAAAATGTTGTTTTGATTAATTCAATTTTTGGCCAGGGAGAAATGATTGTTAAGGGAAAAATCATCCCAGATACTTTTTATGTTTTCAAACCTACACTCAAACAGGGATACAAGGCAATTATCAGAAAGGATTTGGGGAAAAAAGACAGAAAGTTGGTTTATAGAAAGGGTGGGGGATTGAAAGAAGTAAAAGTTCCTAAAAAAGATCAGACAAAATTCTCTTTGACCGATGAGGAAATTTTAACTTTGGCAAAATGGGCTACAATTTTGGAGGAGCATTATGGTTGTCATCAAGACATTGAATGGGCAAAAGATGGAAAGACAAATCAACTTTTCATCGTTCAATCAAGACCAGAAACTGTTCACACACCAAAGAAAGAAAGAGTTTATGAGGAATATGAAATAGAAACAACAAAAAAGCCAATTTTGACGGGAATCGCAATCGGAAATAAAGTAGGGCAGGGAAGAGTTCATGTGATAGAAGATGTTTCAAAGATTGGAGAATTTCAAAAAGGAGAAATTTTAGTAACAAGGATGACAGATCCTGATTGGGTCAGTATTTTTCCCTTAGCTTCTGCAATTGTAACCGATGAAGGAGGAAAAACTTGCCACGCAGCAATAGTAAGCCGAGAACTTGGAATTCCGTGTATTGTAGGGACTTTAAAAGCTACAAAAGTTTTAAAAACTGGTCAAGAAATTACCGTAGACTGTACTTCTGGAACCGAAGGAAGAATATTTTTGGGAAAAATTCCATTTAAGGTTAAAAGATACGATCTGGAAAAAATTCCAAAATTGAAAACAAAAATAATGGTCAACATTGGAGCCCCAGAAATTGCTTTTAAAGCTTCGTTTTTACCACACGATGGAGTGGGTTTGGCAAGGATTGAGTTTATTTTGGCAGAAAAAATTAGAGCCCATCCTCTAGCACTTTACTACTTTGAAAAATTAAAAAGGAGATCCAAAAAAGATAAAAAAATTGAGGAAGTAGTGAAAAAGATCGAAGAAATTACGGTCGAACACAAAGACAAAAAAGAACACTTTTACAAAGAACTTGCAGAAGGGGTGGCCCAGATTGCGGCTGCCTTTTGGCCAAAGCCTGTAATCGTTAGATTTTCCGATTTTAAAAGTAACGAATACCGGCAATTGGTAGGAGGGGAACTTTTTGAACCAGAGGAAGAATCAAACCCAATGTTAGGCTGGAGAGGCGCTTCAAGATATTACGACCCAAAATTTCAACCTGCTTTTGAAATGGAATGTAAAGCGATAAAAAGGGCAAGAGAAGTTTTTGGGTTAAAAAACATTTGGGTGATGGTGCCATTTTGCAGAACTCCAGAAGAAGGAAAAAAAGTTTTGGAGTTGATGAAAAAATTTGGATTGGAAAAGGGAAAAGACTACAACCCACCCACCACCCTCCCGCCCAAAGGGCGGGCCCCTGGATTGAAAGTAATTTGTATGTGCGAAATTCCTTCAAACGTTATTTTGGCAGAAGAATTTTTGAAAATTTTTGATGGATTTTCCATCGGCTCCAACGATTTGACTCAATTAGTTTTGGGATTGGACAGAGATTCTGCTTTAGTAGCTAAAGTTGGAGATGAAAGGAACGAGGCAGTAAAGGAAATGGTTAAAAAAGTAATAAAAATTTGCAATCAAAAGAAAAAGTATTGCGGAATTTGTGGAGATATTCCTTCAACGGACATTGAGTTTGCTCAGTTTCTTATAGATTGCGGTATTCCTTCAATGTCGCTTTCTCCTGATGCGGTGATGAAAACAATAATCGGTCTTTCAAAAAAGGTCAAAAAATAAAGATAATAACCATATGGCAAAAATTACAATCTCTGTAATAAAAGCTGATGTTGGTTCGATTGGAGGCCATATAAAACCCTCAAAGGAAATGTTGGAAGCAGTTGAAAAAGAAGTGAAAGAGAAAGGAAAGGGATTGATTATTGATTACTATGTTGGTCACACAGGAGATGACATTTCGATTTTGACCACTCATAAAAAAGGAGTTGGTAATAAAGAAATTCACAAACTCTGCTACGATGCTTTATTGAAAGCAACAGAAATTGCAAAATCTCAGGGGCTTTATGGAGCAGGCCAGGATTTATTGGTTTCTGCTTTCTCTGGAAACGTAAAAGGAATGGGGCCTCAGGTTGCTGAAATGGAAATTGAAGAAAGAGAAGCAGAACCATTTTTGTTTTTTATGGCAGATAAAACAGAACCTGGAGCCTTTAATTTGCCATTGTATTTGGCATTTGCTGACCCAATGTATTGCGCAGGTTTGATTTTGTCACCAACATTAAAGAAAGGGTTCAAATTCGTGATAATGGACGTATCTTACACTGAAGCAGATAAAGTGATTGAATTAGTCACCCCAGAGGAAATTTATGATATTGCAATTTTGCTAAGAGAGCCTGGAAGGTTTGTTGTTGAATCGATTTTCTCAAGGGCTACTGGAGAACAAGTTGTTGCTGCTTCGACTACCAGGCTCCACAACATTGCAGGAAAATACGTTGGAAAAGATGATCCAGTAATGCTGGTTAGGACCCAAAAAGATTTTCCAGCAACTGGTGAAATTTTAGCACCCTATGCTTTAGGATATTATGTTTCAGGATTTATGAGAGGGTCCCACATTGGACCTTTGATGCCAGTGAGAGCAAACTCAACCATTTCTTTCTTTGATGGGCCTCCAGTAATCTCTTGCTTGGCTTTTTCAATGAAAAACGGAAAATTGACTGGACCAGCAGATTGTTTTGACCATCCATTCTGGGAGGAAGTGAGAAGGGGTGTAGCAAAAAAAGCAATCGAAATCAGAAAACAAGGGTTTTATGGTGCAGCGATGCTTCCGATGGAGGAGTTAGAATATACTGGAATTGTTGAAGAATTAAAGAAATTAGAAAAAAAATTTAAAGTGAGAAAATAAAAAATGCTGAGTTTGTCAGCGAAAGTCAGAGAAATCAAAGGGAAAAAAGTAAAATCTCTTTTGCGAGAGGGAAAGGTTCCCGCTGTTTTGTATGGTCCTACCATTAAAAATTTAAATTTAGAGATTGAAGAAAAAGAGGTTGAGAAAGTTTTGAAAAAAATGAAGGAGGGTTCTTCGATCAATTTAAAAGTTGATGGAAAGGAATTTTTGGTTTCGATTAAAGAAATCCAGAGAGACCAAATCAAAGGTAAAATAATCCACATCGATTTCTACAAACCCAAATCAAAATGAACTCCAAAATTGCCCCAAAAATTTTTTTGTTTACCTTGGTTTTGGTGATTTTTTCTTTTTCTTTCGTTAAGGTTTTTTCTCAAGAATCTCCACCCTGCCATACACGCCAGGAGTGCGAGGAATTGTTGAAAAAATACGAAGAGGAAATCAAAAAATACGAAGAGGAAATTCAAAAGACAGGCAAAGAAAAGAAGACTCTCCAAAATCAAATCGCGATCTTGAAACAAAAAATCGAAAAATTGAAACTTCAAATTGAACAAAGCAACATAATGATTAGGGACACCACTTTACAAATTAAAGATACTGAAGAATCGATTAAGAAAACATCCGCAAAGATTGAAGATCAAAAGAGGAAAATAGCCGAAATCTTGAGAGCGATTCATGAGATGGATAAAAAATCACTTTTGGAAATTTTACTTTCTGAGAACGACCTCTCTGGATTCTTCAATAATTTGATGTATTTAGAAAACTTGAATTCGAAAGTTCAGGATTTGCTTTCAGTCGTTAAGAATTTAAAAGCGTCGTTAGAAGAACAAAAATTAGTTCTTGATAAAGAGAAAGAAAATTTGGAAAGAATGCTAAAAATACAAATTCTTCAAAAACAAGAGAGCGAAAGCTTGAAAAGTGAGAAGGAAGAACTTTCAAAACTGACTGAGGCACAATATCAAAGGCTTTTAACAGAAAAAAAGGAAATTGAAAAAAAGGCGGCAAAAATTAGGGCGAGGATTTTTGAGTTAATGGGAGTTTCCCAAGCCCCCACATTCGGAGAAGCTTATGAGCTGGCAAAATATGTTGAGAAAATGACCGGAGTGAGACCTGCGTTTTTGTTAGCGGTTTTAACCCAAGAATCGAACATCGGAAAGAATGTTGGTCAATGCTTTCTCAAGGATCCAAACACTGGAGATGGGATAAAAGTGAATAGCGGAGAAAAGGTAGAAGGAGTGATGAACCCGGTGCGGGATGTACCTTATTTTTTAGTGATCACTAAAGAATTGGGGAGGGATCCATTCGCCACCTTAGTTTCCTGTCCAATTCCCTCTGTTGGAGGATGGGGAGGGGCGATGGGTCCTGCTCAATTCATTCCCTCAACCTGGATGAATTACCGAGATAGAGTGAGACAAATTACTGGCTCGGCGGATCCTTGGAAAATTAAGGATGCCTTTGTTGCTGCCGCTCTTTATTTGGCAGATTATGGAGCGGCAAGAAGAACTCCCGATGCAGAATGGACAGCAGCGATGATGTACTTTTCTGGAACTACCAACCCTGCCTATTCTTTTTACGGAAACTCAGTGATGGCAATTGCCTCCCGTTATGAAGAAGATATTAAAATTTTGGAGCAGAGCAAGAGTATGACTTCTCGATAGCCAAAATTATTTTTTCCAAATTCCCATCCATTATTTTTTCAATTTCGTGAAAATTCTTTTTAATCCTGTGATCGGTTACTCTATCTTGGGGAAAATTGTAAGTTCTGATTTTTTCTGCCCTCTTTGCCCAGCCAATCTGTTCTCTCCTTTCTTTTGTTAATTTTTCTAAATTTTCCATTTCTTTTTTTTCCAAAAGTTTTGCTTTTAAAATTTCCAGAGCAGATTCTTTGTTTTGCTGCAACGATCTTTCTGTTTGGCAAGTAACGATGATTCCAGTCGGTAAATGTTTGATTCTGACAGCAGTCATTCTTTTATTCACATACTGTCCCCCAGGTCCTGATGCTTTGTAATAATCAATTTCTAAATCGTTTGGATTTATAGTAATATTATCCTCAACTTTTGGTTTTCTCAAAACTGCAACCGTTGCAGTAGAAGTGTGGATTCTTCCTGCTTTTTCAGTTTTTGGAATTCTTTGAACCCTATGAACTCCTCCTTCCCACTGCATCTTTTGATGAACGTTTTCTCCCCTCAATTCAAAAGTAACCTCTTTTATCCCTCCTAAATCAGATTCTTTCAAATCCAAAACTCTCATTCCCCAACCCTGCCTTTGAGCAAATTTTGAGTACATCCTAAAGAGGTCTTTGGCAAAAAGGGCAGCTTCTTCACCCCCCACACCAGCTCGAATTTCAACAATAACCGATTCAATCATTTTTTCATTTTTTTCAGCCTCTCTTTGAATTTTTTAATTTCGCTTATTGTTTCGACTATTTTTTCTTTTCCAGTATATACTGGGTGGCATCTTGAACAAATCTCAATTTCAACGTAGGGTTTAGTAGAACCAACCTCAAACTCTGCACCGCAGGCGCACTTTACCTTCGCATCCGGATAATATTTTGGATGGATACCTTTTTTCATAATTCCAATTATATCAACTCTTGAATTTTTTTCAAGTAAATGATAAAAAGAAGATATGGAAAAAGAAAACCCATTTAATTTAGACGTTGAGGAAATGGCGAGGGCAGGGCTTCATTTTGGACACAGGACTTCGAAAGTTCATCCAAAGATGTTCCCTTTTATCTTTGGGGTGAGAAATACAGTTCACATAATTGACCTGGAAAAAACGAAAGAAAAATTTGAGGAGGCTTTGAAATTCATTCAAGAATTAGTTTCGCAAAACAAGACAATTTTGTTTGTAGGGACAAAGCCACAAGTCAAGGATTTAGTAAAGGAAATTGCTACTGAATTGGGTTTTCCTTATGTTAACGAAAGATGGTTGGGAGGTACTTTTACCAATTTTGAGGTGATAAAAAAGAGGACAGAATATTTGAAGGATTTAGAAAAGAAAAAATCAGAAGGGTTTTTTGAAAGGTATACCAAAAAAGAAAGGACAGAGATTGAAAGAGAGATTCAGAAATTGGAAAAAAAGTTTGGGGGAATAAAGAATATGGAAAAATTACCAGATGCAATTTTTGTTTGCGATATGGTAAAGGATAAATTGGCAATAAAGGAAGCGAGGGAAAAGGGAGTGAAAATCATTGCGATTTCAGACACTAACGCAGACCCAACTTTAGCAGACTATCCAATTCCGGCAAACGACGACGCAATTTCTTCAGTGAAATACATTTTAGAAAAGGTAAAAGAAGTGATTTTAACTCAAAAGTCAAAATTCAAAAGTCAAAGCTAAATATGGTGGATATTGAATTAATAAAAAAATTGAGAGAGGAAACTGAAATTTCTCTGGGAGAATGTAAAAAGGCATTAGAAGAAGCAGGGGGGAACCTGGAGAAAGCAAAAGAAATTTTGAGAAAAAAGTACGGAGAAATGGCACAAAAGAAAAAAGAAAGAGAGACGAAAGAGGGAATAATTGAAGCCTACGTTCATTCGGGAAGGAAAATCGGAGTTTTATTAGAACTTCGTTGCGAATCTGATTTCGTTGCTAAAAATCCAGAGTTTCTAAAATTAGCTCACGAGCTTTGTTTGCAGATTGCAGCGATTGACCCAAAAGAAGTTCCTCTTTTAGAACAAAATTGGATTAGGGATGAATCAAAGAAAATAAAAGATTTGATTTCAGAATCAATCGCAAAATTTGGCGAAAACATCGTAGTTGAAAAATTTGTTAGATTCCAGATTTAATGCTTAACCTAATTTTCATTTCAATTTTAATTTTTAGTTTCTTTGGAATGTTTTTCATCTTTTTAAGAAAGGTTCCCTTGGTTTTGGCTTTTGAGTTTCCAAAAGAAAGCGCAATTTCAAGATTTAAAAAGAAAGTTAAAGAATTAAACCCCCTTAAAAATTTTTCTTTTGAAATCTTTTTACAAAAATGGCTTACCAGAATTAGAATTTTGAGCTTGAAAGTTGACAATCTAACATTCAATTGGTTAAAAAAACTGAGAGAAAAACAAAAAAAGAAATTGGATGACTATTGGGAGAAAATAAAGGGAGAGATAAAGAAGTGATCGAGTGGCCAAGTAAAGTAGTTTTCTGGTTATCTGGTTGTCTAGTTTTCAGGGGAAAGTATATAATTTTACCTACTAGGAAGGGGTGACAGCGGATCCCGCCAGAATATATTCTGGCGGGAGAGCGCCATGGAGGGGAAACCTAGGTTTCCCCTATTGAGGGAAAAAGCCGGTGTAGCTCAGTGGAAGAGCATCCCCCACTTTTGCCAGGGTAGCTCAATGGTAGAGCAAGGGTTTTGTAAACCCTAGGTTGCAGGTTCAAGTCCTGTCCCTGGCTCATTTTATGAAAGTGGGTCGCTTGCCCCTCCAGAACATGTTCTGGAGGGGTGAAGGTTCAAATCCCTCCGCCGGCTCACGGCGCTTAGCGCCGTTATAGTCACGCTCAGCGTGACAAGGGTTGATTTTTAACCCTTTTTATTTTAGAATTAGTTTATGAAGAAAATTAATCTCGGGATTTTTGAGAAAAAAATAAAGAAGAAAATAGAAAAGGCGGAAAATTTGAAAGAGCTTGACGAAATTTTTAAGGAGATTTTTGGGAAGGATGGAGAAATAAAAAGAATTTCAAAAATCATTCCAAAATTGCCAAAATCAAAAAGGAAAGCTTTTGGGGAGAGATTTGGAAAGGTGAAGGAGAGTTTGATGAAAGAATTTGAAGAGAAGGCTAAGGAACTAAAAGAAAAAGCAGAAAGAGAAGCAGAAGAGAAAGAATGGATTGATATCACAATTCCTTCAAAAAAAGCCCCCATCGGTCATTATCACCCAATCACTCTAACAAGGAAAAAAATCGAAGAGATTTTCCAATCGATGGGATTTGAAGTTGTTGAGGGACCCGAAATCGAAGATGAATGGCACAATTTCGATGCCTTAAACATTCCTCCAGACCATCCTGCAAGGGATGTTCTATCTTTAGGAAAGACTTTTTATTTGAAAGGCGGAGGACTAATGAGAAGCCACACTTCTTCAGTTCAAATTCGCTATATGGAAAAAAATCCCCCACCTTTAAGAATCATAGTTCCAGGAAGAGTTTTTAGATTAGATGCCATCGATGCTTCCCACGAAATTGATTTTTGGCAACTTGAGGGGTTAATGGTGGGAAAAGATATTTCCGTTGCTAACTTTAAGGCAATCGTTGAAGAATTTTTGAAAAGGTTTTTTGAAAAAGAAGTAAAAATTAGGTTAAGACCATCTTATTTTCCTTTCACTGAGCCCTCTTTTGAAGTGGATATTTCTTGCATTCTCTGCAATGGGAAAGGATGCCAAGTTTGCAAAAATTCAGGATGGTTAGAATGCGGAGGAGCTGGGATGGTTCACCCCAATGTTTATAAAAATTGCAAATTAGACCCAAAAGAGTGGCAAGGTTTTGCCTTTGGCTTTGGGATAAATAGGTTAGCAATGCTCAAATACAAAATTCCAGATATAAGACTTTTCAATTCAGGAGATTTAAGATTTTTGAATCAGTTTTAACCATGAAATTTTCATTTAATTGGCTACAATCTTTTTTTGATAAAAAATTACCAAATTCAGAAAAACTGGCTGAAATTTTGGCGATGCATTCTTTCGAGGTTGAAGGAATTGATCAATCTGGGAATGATTTTGTTTTAGATATCGACGTTTTACCAAACCGAACCGACTGCTATTCGCATTTGGGAATGGCAAGAGAAATTTCTGCGATTTTAGGGCTGAAATTGAAGGAAGAAAAATGGAAATTAGAGGAAGATAAGAATTTAAGAGCGGAAAATTTTGCTTCAATCAAAGTAGTTTCTGGATGCCAAAGATACAGCGCGAGGGTAATTTTCGATGCGAAAGTTGGAGAATCCCCAGATTGGATTAAAGAGAGATTAGAGGTTTGTGGAATAAAGTCAATAAATAATGTTGTTGATATTACAAATTATGTGATGCTCGAACTTGGACAACCTCTTCATGCTTTCGATTTTGAGAAAATCGAGGGGAAAAAAATAGTTGTGAGGTTTGCTAAAAAAGGAGAGAAAATTTTGACATTGGATGAGGAAAAGTATGATTTAAACAAAGATATCTTGGTGATTGCAGATTCAAAAAAACCGATTGCGATTGCTGGGATCAAAGGAGGGAAAGAAACTGGAATTTCAGAAAAAACGAAAACCATTCTTTTAGAAAGCGCAAATTTTGATCCGGTGACGATTCGTAGAGGTTCGATAAAATTGGATTTGAAAACCGATGCTTCAATGAGGTTTTCTCACGGTTTAGACCCCAATTTAGCTGAAATCGCAATAAATCGGGCTGCCTATTTGATTTCAAAAATTTCTGGCGGAAAAGTAGTAAAAGGAATTTTAGATTATTATCCCGAAAAAAATTTTCCAAAGAAGGTTAGGCTAGACCCTGAAAAAATTGAATCGCTTTTGGGAATAAAAATTCCAAAGGCCGAAATTTTGAAAATTTTGAAAAACCTCGGCTTTAAAGTAAATCAAAAATTCATTGTAGAAATTCCAACCTTCAGGAGAGATGTTTCAACTCAGGAGGATTTAATAGAAGAAATTGGAAGAATTTATGGATACGAGAAAATTAAAAAGAAATTTCCTATTTCCGCTTTAGTTCCCCCAAAGAAAAATCCAGAGATTTTTTGGGAAAATTTTGTGAAAGACGTTTTAGTTACTTTGGGTTTCACCGAAGTTTACAATTATTCATTTTTGTCAAAAGAAGATGTTGAAAACTTTGGCTTTTTAAACGAAGCAACGGAAATTGAAAATCCAATTTCAGCCCTTTATCAATTTTTAAGACCTTCTTTAATTCCGAATTTAATCAAGAATGTTCAGAAAAACCAAAACGACTTCAAAGAAATAAAAATTTTTGAAATCGGAAAAATTTTTAAGAATCTCCAACCAAAATTTGGCAGGGGGGAGAAAAAAGCATTGGCAGGCATACTAACCGGAGAGAAATTTTTTGAGGTAAAGGGAGTCATCGACACTCTTTTAAAAAAAATGGGAATCTCCAACTTTTATTTCGATTTTTATCAACCGATGCCGGAGGAAAGTAAAATTTCAATTTGGCAGATAAAAAAATCTGCGGAAATCAAAATCGACGGAGAAGAAATCGGATTTTTAGGGGAAATCTCAAAAAAAATTTTGGAAAAGTATAAAATTAAAGATAAAATTGTTGCTTTCGATATTGACTTTGAAAAATTAGCAAAATTAGCAACTGAAGAACACGAATATCAACCATTCTCGATTTATCCAGCAATCGTCCGAGATATTTCTGTATTAGTACCACGGGATGTTTTGGTCGAAGAAGTAATGGATGTGATTGAAAGAACAGCCAGAAGTTTAATAAGAGACATTGACCTTTTCGATATTTATGAGGAAATTGAATCAGAAAGAAAAAGTTTGGCTTTTCATATAATTTTTCAATTAAGAGATAGGGCAATTTTGCCAGATGAAGTTGAAGAAGCCCTTCAAAAAATTTTTGAAAATTTAGAAAAAAACCCAAATTGGGAAGTTAGAAAAAAATGAAAAAAGAAGCAAAACCAGGAGAATACACAGCAAAAGATATACAGATTTTGTCAGGTTTGGACCCAGTAAGGATGAGGCCTGGAATGTACATTGGCTCCACCGGCATAGAGGGCGTTCATCATTTGTTAAAGGAGCTTATCTATAACGGGATTGACGAAGCATTGATGGGTTATTGCGATGAAATAAAGGTTTCGCTTTTGCCAAAAAACAGGGCAAAAGTCGAAGATAACGGAAGGGGAATTCCGGTAGATATCCACCCTCAAACAAAAAAACCAGCCCTGGAAACGATCGTGACTACTTTGCACGCTGGAGGAAAATTCGGAGGAAAGGTTTATACTTGTACTGGAGGTTTGCACGGGGTTGGGATTTCCGCGGTCTGTGCTCTTTCAGAATACATGAAGGTTCAGGTTTTTAGAGACGGTTTTGAGTATTATCAAGAATATTCGAAGGGAAAACCGATTACTAAATTAGTGAAAGTTGGGAAGACCAATAGAAGAGGGACGGTAGTAATTTTTGAACCCGACCCGGAAATTTTCAAAGAAATTAGGTTTGATCAGGAAAAGATATTGAACTTTTTGAGACAGCAAGCATTCTTAAACAAGAAATTGAAAGTTTTATTTTTAGACCAAAGAGTAAAACCTCCAGAAATTTACTCTTTCTATTTTGAAGGAGGAATAGTTTCCTATTTGAAATATTTGATTTCTGGACAAGAGAGAATAATGAAGAATATTTTCTATTGTTCTGGTCAAAAGAACGGAATTTTGGTTGAAGCTGCTTTTTGCTATACTGACGAATACGAAAGTTACGAGGAATCATTCGCCAATAACATTTTCACTCCTCAAGGAGGGACCCATTTAACAGGATTTAGATCAGCCCTCACGAAAACCTTCAACGATTATGCAAGGAAAAATGGGATTTTAAAAGAAAATGAAGAGAATCTAAGCGGAGAAGACATCCGAGAGGGATTAACCGCTGTCGTTTCAATCAAAATTGAAAACCCTCAATTTGAAGGACAAACCAAAGCCAAATTAGGAAACCCTGAGGCAAAAGTGGCAGTGGAGAGCGTAATTTCTCAAGCAGTTTCAGATTTTTTTGAAAAGAACCCCTCGGATGCCAGGGCGATTTTACAAAAGTGCATTTTGGCTCAAAAAGCAAGAAAGGCTGCAAAAACTGCGCGAGAAACTGTCCTGAGAAAAGGGATATTAGAAGGGTTAACTTTGCCCGGAAAGTTAGCAGATTGTACGAGCAGAAATCCAGAAAGTTCAGAACTCTTCATCGTTGAGGGAGAATCAGCTGGAGGTTCGTCAAGGCAGGCGAGAGACAGACGTTTTCAAGCGATTTTGCCATTGAAGGGAAAAATTTTGAACGTTGAAAGAGCAAGGTTAGATAAAATTTTGGCATCGAAAGAAATTAGATCCTTAATTATTGCCTTGGGAACTGCGATCGCCGAAGATTTTGACATTGAGAAAATCAGATACCATCGAATTATTATTATGGTTGATGCTGACGTGGACGGTTCGCATTTGCGAACACTTCTTTTAACTCTTTTTTACCGTTATTTCAAACCAGTAATTGAAAAAGGATATTTATACATTGCTCAGCCGCCGCTTTACAAAATCCAAGTTAGCAAAGAAATAAAATATGCTTTTTCTGATGAGGAAAAAGAAAAAATTCTCAAAGAGTTGAAAAAAACACCAGTTTCAATCCAGAGGTACAAGGGTCTTGGAGAAATGAACCCTGAGGAATTGTGGGAGACGACAATGGATCCTGAGAAAAGAATTTTAATAAAGGTCAAAATAGATGATGCCAAAGAGGCAGACAAAATTTTTGACATTTTAATGGGGAAAGAGGTTTTGCCGAGAAAAAGGTTTATTCAAAATTGGGCGAAAAAGGTTAAAAATTTAGACATTTAATTTTATGAATTTTCTCCAAAAAATTCTAAACTTCTTGAAAGAATCGAAGACGGAGTTAAAAAAAGTAAAATGGCCCACTCCGAGGGAAACTTTACAATATACATTAGTTGTGATTATAATTTCATTAGTCGTTGCCATTTATTTGGGTAGTTTGGATTACATTTTTTCCTTTCTTTTAAAAAAATTTATCTTTAAATAAAAACATGCCAAAACAAAAATTACCCCAAGAAAGAAGGTGGTATGTAATTCATACTTATTCTGGATACGAGGATGCGGTCGCGAGTAATCTAAAGCAAAGAATTGAATCGTTGGGAATGGAAGATAAAATTTTCAATGTGTTAGTTCCAAAAGAAAGAAAAATAAAAATTAGAGGAGGAAAAAAAGAAATAGTTGAAGAGAAAATTTATCCAGGTTATGTTTTTGTTGAAATGATAGTTACCGATGATTCTTGGTACGTTGTTAGGAATACTCCGAACGTGACTGGTTTTGTTGGTTCGGGGATTACACCCATTCCAGTTTCTGATGAGGAAATGCAAAAATTGTTAAAGAGGATTGAGGTGAAAGAGCCCCAGTATAAAATTGAAATTAAAACAGGAGATTTAGTTAAAATCATCGATGGACCATTCAAAGATTTTGACGGAAAGGTCGCTGAGGTAGACGAAGAAAGGGGAAAAGTGAAAGTGATGATAAACCTTTTTGGAAGGGATACCCCGGTGGAATTGGACTCATTACAAATTAAAAAATTATAACTCGTTAACTCTTTAATCTGCTAACTGAATAATTGATTAATTAACGAGTTAACGGATTAACGAATTTCAAACTATGGCAAAAAAAATTAAAGCGGTAGTAAAAATCCAAATTCCCGCAGGCCAAGCAACTCCAGCCCCGCCGGTTGGTCCTGCTTTGGCTCCTCAGGGAATAAACATTAAAGAATTTTGCGACAAATTCAACCAGGCAACAAAAGATAAGGCAGGTTGGACAATTCCTGTCAGGATTACAATTTATGAAGATAGGAGTTTCGATCTTGAAATAAAAAAACCTCCGACAGCTGAGTTTTTAAAAAAGGCAGCCGGAATTGAAAAGGGTTCTGGAGAACCAGATAAGAAGAAGGTTGGAAAAATAACTAGGGAACAATTAAGGAAGATAGCAGAAGAAAAACTTTCAGATTTAAACACTACAGATATTGAAAGAGCAATGAAAATTATTGAAGGACAAGCGAAAAACATGGGAATTGAAATAGTTGATTAATTCAAAAATCAAAAATCAAAATGCAAAATGAAAATGTAAAATGCAAAGAGAATTCTTTTTGAATTTTGATTTTTCATTTTGATTTTTGCATTTTGCATTTTGAATTAATATTATGAGGCCACCAAAAGATGAATACTATTTAGGAATTGCAAAGCAAATTGGAAAAAGGGCAACCTGTTTTAGAAATAAAGGAGGGGCGATCATTGTTAAAGATGATGTCATTGTGGCTACAGGTTACATTGGGGCTCCAAGAAAGACAAAAGATTGTTTAGAAAGAGGGGAATGTTTAAGGGATAAATTAAAAATTCCTCATGGCCGCCATTACGAAATTTGCAGATCGGTTCACGCTGAGCAAAATTGCATCATCAATGCAGCAAGGTCTGGAGCTTCGATTTTTGGAGGCGATATCTACATTTACGCAACTGACAAGGATGGAAATCCAGTCGATTCTTTTCCTTGTTTTATTTGCAAGAAGATGATAATTAACGCTGGACTCAACAGGGTAATTTGCGCCACAAAAGATGGAAAGTATAAAGTTTTTCACGTTTCTGACTGGGTTAAAGAATGGCAAGAAAAAGATATTTTAGATGACAAATTTCAGTACGGAAAAGATACAAATATTAAGGAGGGATTAAAGGACGATTTAAAAAGTTAGATCTTTTCAATTAAAAATAAAAAGGAGGTGGAAAAATGGATGAAATCGAAAGACTTTGGAATCCAGAAGTAAAATTAATTTCGATCACGGCAAATGCTGAAGAGCTCATCGAGAAAGCCTATCGCAATTGCTACCAATCGAAGCCCACCGAAACTCCTGAAGAAAGAAGAAATTTTATTAGAAAGTGCATCCAACGGGGTCATTTATCTCCGTTAGAATTTGGAGAAGCAACATTCGAAATTGTGGGTTCAAGAGTTTTTACTCATCAATTAGTAAGACATCGAATAGCAAGCTATGCTCAAGAAAGTCAAAGATACGTGAAAGTGAAAGACCCAAGCTATATTGTCATTCCTCCGAAAATCCAAGAGAATCCAGAAACCTTGGATATTTTTTTGGAAGCAGTTACAAAAGCCTTCGAAGCTTATTCCACTCTTTTGGATTTAGGAATCAAAAAAGAAGACGCAAGATACGTTTTACCCCAAGCTACAAAAAGCAAGATTTTTGTGAAAATGAATTTCAGAGCTTGGCGGCACTTCTTATAAGATAAAAGGTTGGAAGTTTACTATTTTGTGATTTGCGGATGTTTGATATCGAATCTCACCCATATATTCCTTTTGACAAGAAAAATAAAACCTCGATTAAAATAATCGCACATCTATTTTTACCTTCTTAAATTCTCACACATTACTTTGCCATGGTTTTTTAATGTGCGAGAATTGAAAAATCTAAAAATTATCATTCCATATTTCCAAAAATTTTAATCAAATGATCTGTAATTGCCAAGATAGAATTAACGAGTTATTATTTAACAGAGATTTCAAAAATATAATAGCCCGGAAAGAAAGACAAAGGAATTCTATAAATCTGTTTTTTATTTCCCTCGTTCCCTTTTTGAAGGTCGTTGGTAAAATAAAAATGAGCGTTTAATTTTTCAGCGAAGAACGAGAAAAATAATCATTTTAACACTCTTTTCAATTTTAACACCCCCTCTTTGTTTATCCAATGAATGGGCAATATTCTCTACCCCCTGTGTCCGACGAGTTCTATCTGAACAATTTTGGATGATTGAAAATTTGCAAACTCAGTAAGTTTTTAATATAATTTATATTATGAAAAAAAATAAACTGTTCGCTTTCGTTTTTATTCTATTAATCTTGGTTTTAGTTGGGATTTTTCTTTTTGTAAGTTTAAAGTTTAAATTAAAAAATAAAGAGAGAAAAACTTCAGTTTTAGAAAAAGAACTTAGCATTTTTAATTGGGAAAATTATCTTTCAGAAGAGGTGATAAAAGAATTTGAGCAGAAATTTGGTGTGAAAGTGAACTTGGAAACTTTCAGCGACTCAGAATTTATGTTGTCTAAAGTTCAATCTCAGCCTGATAAATACGATCTAGTAATGGTAGACCACGATTACGTTTATTTAATGAAAAACTTAAAATTGCTTTACCCTTTAGAACATCAAAAAATTCCTAATTTAAATTATTTGAAAAAAGAGGCAAGAGAAAATTCTTATGACCCTGGAAACATTTTTTGCGTTCCTTACGTTCATGGTTACACTGGCATTGCCATAAACAAAAAATATATTTCTGATTTCGATGGCACCAGAAAAATTCTTTGGGACCCAAAGTACCGAGGGAAAATTAGCATGCTAAACAGTGTTCAAGAAGTTTTAGTTTCGGCTTTATTTTATCTTGGAGTTGAAAATGTAGAAAATCCAACTTCAAAAGAGCTTGAAAAAGCAATAGATTTGGCTTTAAAACAAAAGGATTTAGTTTTGGGCTATGATGATCCAATAGAACAAAGAGAATTACTCATTAATGAAAAAGCTTGGGTAGCTTACATTTATAGTACAGAAATCGGAGAGATTAGAGAAAAAAATCCTAATGTTGAATTTTTTGCACCAAAAGAAGGAACTTTCCTTTGGTCTGATAATTTATGCATTCCAAAAGATGCTCCTCACAAAGAAGCAGCCCACGCTTTTTTAAACTATCTTTTGGACCCAAAAGTTTCTGCAAAAAATTCTCAAGATATTAAAGCTTTAATGCTCAATCAAGCAATGAAAGAGTTTTTAGACCCAAAATTCGTTCAAGTTATGGAGGGGCTCGATTTTCCGAAAGAAAAGGAGATTTTGGAAAAAAGTAGATATTTTACTAACGTAATATTCAACGAAGATTTTCAAAGGGCAATCAACCGTTTAGGTGCAAAATTAGAAATAGAAGAATAAAATGAAGTGGACTTTTGGAAATAAGATTTTCTTAATTTTAATTTTTTTTGGGCTTTTGCCTTTGCTGACTTTTTCTTTTTACAATTATTTCCTCTCAAGTTATTTTTTAAAAGAAACAATTTTCTCTAATTTAGAAGAGATAACAACGCTTTTAACAAAAGAAACAGAAGATTTTATTTCAAATGCCTTTAACGATATTATGGTTTTATCTGAAAACCCTATTTTAAAATCTTCAAAAATTTCTTTAGAGGAAAAATCAAAAGAATTAAACAAAATCGTCAAATACTACCCAAGGTTTCAAGACATCACTTTTGTAGATGAGTACGGAAACACTCTTTGTTCTACTTCTTTTAGGTTTTATGGCAAATGGCAAACTAACGCTTGGTTTGAGAAAGCAAAAGAGAAAAAAGAAATTGTAATGTCAGAAATTTATGCAATTTCAGACCCAAAAGAACCCATTTTGTCATTTTTTGCCCCGGTCTTTGATGAAGAAGGAAAATTTTCTTTTTTGATGGCAGTTCAAATTAACATGGAAAGATTTTTTGAGATTTTCGATAGAGTGAAAGTAGGAAAAGAAGGTTATGCCTTTTTAATAAATTCAAGAGGAGATATTTTAACGCACCCAAATAGAGAATTTCTTTTCGATAAAATTTCTTTAAATTATCCATTAAAAGAGGCTTTTGAAAAAAAAGAAGGAAGGATTGAATTTAACTTCAAAAACACAGATTTTGTCGCCACTTTCAAAAATGTTGCTTTAAATCAAATTGGCAAAGTTGAGACCCCAAAATGGCAAACAATTGTGGTTCAACCAAAAAAAGAGGCCTTTGTTTTACTCAATTCTTTAAAGAAACAAATTTATCTTTTAACTTTAATCTTTTTTCTTTTCATAATCTTTTTATCAGTGTTTTTGAGTGGGCTCATTTCCCAACCCTTAAAAGAACTAACTCTTGCTACAGAGAAAATAGCAAAAGGAAATTTTGACGTTCAAATTAAAAGTAAAAGGACTGACGAATTCGGTGAATTAGCTAAATTCTTCAATCAGATGGCAAAAAAATTAGGAGAATACTTTTTTGTCTTAGAAGAATCGAAAAAAGTTTTAGAAATAAGAGTTGAAGCCAAAACTAAACAATTGAGAGAATTAGTTGAACAGCAAGAAGAAATTATAAAAGAGAGAACGAGACAACTTCAACAAAAAGTTGAAGAACTTGAAAATGCAAAAAAAGAGCTTGAAGAAAAAATAACAGAACTTGAAAGGTTTAGAAAAATTACTGTGGGAAGAGAATTGAAAATGATAGAGTTGAAGCAAGAGATTGAAAGATTAAAAAAAGAGATTGAAAAATATAAAACGGAGTATGGGTCAAATAAGTTTAAAAATTATGTTTAAAATTGTTAGTTTTTTATCTATGCATAAGTTCAAATACATAGTGGAAAATTCGGGGGTAGAAAAAGATGGTGGAATTCTACCCTCAGATAGTGAATAAATACAAAGGAATTAAGGGCTTTGTCAGTTTTTACAATTTTGCTTATAAGATAAAGTATATGGTCACTGACAAAGCCAAATTCCGTGCCAAAGTGGTGACAGGCGCCTATTCTGAGCGAAGCGAAGAATAGGAGGATGTGGTGGGTGGGTTGTAGTCTTTGAAAAATATGGATTAGAAGCAACAGAAGAAGCATTCTCAGTAAAGAAATCATCTATCTACAAGTGGAGAAAACTTTTAAAGGAAAATCAAGGTAGGTTAGAAGTGCTCAATGATAAATCTAAGGTTCCAAAAAGAAAAAGAGTAGCTCGCTGGGATCCAAAAATTGTAGAGTATATTAGAGAATTAAGGCAACAATATCCAAGATTAGGAAAAGAAAAAATCAAACCCTTCTTAGATGAATTCTGCAGATTAAACAATCTAAAACCCATTTCTTCCTCTACCATTGGTAAAATCTATCAAAAAGAAAAATCTCTTTTTTCACCCCCAAAAGGTCACCCACTTTGGCAAAATAGTCAAAATTAAATACAGGAAAAAACTGAGGAGAAAAGGATACGTTCCCTTGATCCCTGGAGACCTTCTTCAGATTGATTCAATTTTCAGGTTCAAAGATGGAATCAAAAGATACATTTTGACTGCTATAGATTACAATTCTGGATTCTTCTTTGCTTATGGATATTCCCATTTATCCTCCAAATCAGGGTTGGACTTTTATCAGAAATTAGAAGAAGTAGTTCCTTTTAAGATAAAAGCAGTTCAAACAGATAATGGTCTTGAATTTGAAAAGTATTTTAGGGATTATTTAGAAAAGAAAGGAATATTACATTTCTGGAACTACCCAAAACATCCTCAAATGAATGCCAAAATTGAAAGAGTAAATCGAACCTTAAAAGAAGAATTTCTTGATTACAATTTATCGGATTTATTCTACAATTTAGATAGGTTCAACCAAAAACTCATGGATTGGTTAGTTTTTTACAACACCAAAAGGCCACATCATTCTTTGGGCAACATCCCTCCATTAAAATACCTAATCGAAAACCTCGGATTTTCCACGATGTTATGGACTTATACGATCTACGTGTCAAGTCATTTAACTAAGTAAGTGAAATTGGTTCTGGTTGGGTGATATTAAATGTCCCAACCAATCCCACTTCACTTACATTTTAGATGACCCAATACGATCTATTGACAAGTGGGTTTATTTTGCTAAAATTATATTGACCGTGGGTTAATCTATTTAAGTTTCGTTTTCGAAATTTAAGTAGCGACCTAGGTCAAAGGTCGCTTTTAATTTAGGAAATAAAATGGCATTCAAGAAATTTGGAGGAAAAAGATTTCCGCGAGAAATGCACAAGGGCCACTGGGTTTGTTCAGATTGTGGAGCAGAAATAACCGAATTACCATTTGAACCTACTCCGGGAAGGCCGGTTTACTGTAAAGAGTGCTGGGCAAAAAGGAGAGCTGAAAGAGGGAAATAAAATTTTTCCTTCTCCCTCCCCCCAGATGTACATCTGGGGGAGAATTTTTTTATAATTAAATTGGAATGTATCCCTCTTATTTGAATTTGGAGAAAAAAGAGTTGAAAAGAAGGATTGAAAAGCTTTTTAAAATTTTAGAAAGCTGCGAAATTTGCCCGAGAAATGTTATGAATTTCTATTAATTTCCCTTTGTATTTATGTGAAGGTTTTAATCCTCTGACCCATTCTCTGACTAAAGATCTACTGCATCCTAATTTTTCAGCAAGCTCTCTCTGTGACCATTTATTTTCCTGGAGAATTCTTTTGATTTTCTTGATCCAATCTGTACATTCAACTTCTTTATAGATTTGGCAAATTTCTTCAGGCATTTTTCCACACTTTTCTATTAAATTAAACACTTTTGAAGCTACTTTTTTACCTATCTTCTCTCTTTGATTAATTAAGCTTTCAATTGTGTTTGGGTGAACCTTTAATTTTTGAGCTAATTCTCTTCTCGATAGCTTCAAAAATATTTGTAAACCTTCTAACAAAGCTGGCCAATTTCCTTTTAGAAAAAACTCTCCAAGTTTAATTAATTTTTCCTTTTTTGTATCTTTGATTTTTTCTAATATTTTCTGCCGATATTTTCGCGAAGGCCTTTTACCTTTTTTAACCCAGTTTATTAGTGTAGTTTTAGGGCACCCCATTTCCTTTGCAATTTTTTCATAAGATCCACCTTTATGAAGTACAAATCCATTTATCAAAAATTGCCAATTAAGATTTTCCTTTAATTGAGGAGTTTCTTTCCTTTTCAATTTTTCGAATAATTCTTCTCTCGTTTTGATTTTCTTTTCAAGTAAATTAATTTCTTTTTTGATTTTCTTTAAATTAAGCTTTTTAACAGCCAAGGGTATTCTTTTCTTATAACTTGAAAGGGATTTAAGTAAATTCAGGTGCTTGAAAGAATGGAGAGAAGTTAATCTAAACTTGAAAGCTTTGACAAGATATTCCGCTTTAACAACACTTAATTCTTTTTTTCTTTTTGAGGGATGAATTCCAATAATTTTAAATAAATCATTGACTCTTTGGTAATTCTTCTTATTAGTGCATACTATCCCTAATTCTCTTCTTATTTTTTTGTATCGATCGAATCGACAGTATCCGTCGCCAGCAACCCATCCTCTTAAGATAGATGCTGCCCAATTTTTATTTCTTTCTTTAATAGTTTTTTCAATCAATCCTTCCATAATGTTTATCCAAATAGCTTTCAATATTCTACTTCCCAAAACAAGGGTTAAAGATCCCCATTTCTTCTTTGTTCTTAATTTTCCTTTCGCTTTTTTATTAGAGTACTGACAAATTACTTTCTTTGTCATTTCAGGTTTTATTTTGGTTTTTTTGAGCCAAAAATTAATAGCAGCCCTTTCTCTTTCTTTTGTCATTTTTTTATTTTCTCTTCTTTTTAATTTCTCATTAAAACAAACGCTCCAAGACCAACTTTTAAAAGAAATTCCAAAATGTTTTTTAACGCATTCCAAAAAAGTGTTTATTACTTCGGGTTCATCATTACTAAAATTAAGAAGATGTGGAGAATTCATCCCACCTTCAGCAAAATAAAGTCCAATCGTTTCATAAAGTTTTTCATCTTCCTTCAAAAATTTAGGCAAGATCTGATAATGGATCACTCTGCCGTTAGTTGGTGTTTTGAGTTCATACCAAATACCTATTTTTCCCTTTTTTATTTTTTTGTTGATTAGAGGAATTTTGTTGAAGCTAAAGCGAAATTTAATTTTTTGGTTTTTTGGAATAAATTTCCAAAGGGTTAATTTTGTCATTAACATATGATACAATCAAAATATGAACTATCCAAGTTATCTCAATCTTTTTTCAAAAGAACTTAATCTAAGAGTTAAAAAACTGTTTAAAATTTTAGAGAAGTGCGAGCTTTGTCCCAGAAAATGCCACGTTAATCGATTGAAGGGTCAAAAAGGATTTTGTCAACTGGGATATTTACCAATGGTTTCTGCTTATCATCCTCATTTTGGAGAAGAATCTGTGTTAGTAGGAAAGTATGGTTCGGGCACAATTTTTTTTTTTCGAGCTGCAATTTATCTTGCGTTTATTGCCAAAATTATGAAATTTCTCAATTGAGAATTGGTAAGGAAGTTTCTTTTGAAAGATTGGCAGAAATGATGATTGAACTTCAAAGTTTAGGTTGCCACAATATCAATTTCGTTACTCCAACTCCCCAAGTTCCAGCAATTTTGAAAAGTTTAGAAATTGCGATTGAAAAAGGATTGAAAATTCCTTTAGTTTACAACACAAGCTCTTACGATTCTTTAGAAGTTTTAAAATTGTTAGATGGAATATTTGACATTTACTTGCCAGATGTAAAATATTCAAATGACAAGTTTGCTCAAAAATATTCAAACGCTCCGAATTATTTTGAAATAATGAAATCTGCAATAAAAGAAATGCACAGACAAGTGGGAGACTTAATAATAAATTCAAAATTCAAAAATCAAAATGCAAAATTAAAATTCAAAATTCAAAATTTTGAAAAAATTCAAAAAGAATTTTCAGAAGGAGTGGCTTTAAGAGGATTGATTGTCAGACATTTAGTTTTACCAAATGGTTTGGCAGGGTCTGAAAAAATTTTCGAATTCATTGCAAAAGAAATTTCAAAAAATACCTGGCTGAATGTGATGCCACAGTATGCGCCTTATTGGAAAGCAGAAAAATACCCTGAACTTAACAGAAAAATAACAAAAGAGGAATTTAAGCATGCGATAAATTTGGCAAAAAAGTTTGGACTCAATCTTATTTTTTAATGTCTTGAATTTCCCGGTGATAATAGAGATTTTTTGGAAATTTCCCTTTTTTTATCTTTAAATAAAAATTCAATCTCCTTCGCTTCATAGAATGAACAAAATTTATTTCACGCCAGTATAACTCCATTCCGCCCGCTCTAATTCTTAATTCAGCAAACTTTTCTCCAAGCGAAACACTAATATAATTTCCAAATGATGTTTTATTTTTAAGCAACCTTGCCACATCTAATAAAAATGGTTTGTTTTTAAGAACTATACGAATTTTACTAAACTCAACCGTTGCTTCATCATCCATAAGTGCTCTTATGCCCTTAAGAATTAAGCTTTTCTCTAGCCGGAAGAAATGCGAGGGCATTTTAACCTCTTCGGATTTAAAGTTTGTTCGATAAATATGCCGAAGAATGTGTCCTATCACTTTAGGAAATCCTAATCTCTTGCCATTTTCTCGGAGTTTTATTTTAACTCTACCGAAGACCGAAAGATCTTTAATAAGCTCCTTCATTACTTTTCTGTCAGTATTATAGTAATTAACTTGGGCGCCACCGAAATGACCGGCAAAACCATCCCCCGCTAAATGAAAGAAAATTCTAAGAAGGCGTTGATCTTCTACTAGAGGTAAATTTGGATTAATTACTGAAAATCCTCCCTTAGCTCGATATTTTAATACAGCATTTTGGATCTTATCCAATGAAAATTTTCCTTTAATTATTTGATAAATTTTAATTATTGCCCAAAGTGGCATTCCTTGTTCACAAATTCCCTTTTGAGGTTTATTTTTCCCAATTCGCCATTTTTTAATCATTGTAGAGCTTACATTTAACTTTTTCGCTAAGGCACTCTGAGAGCCTAAAGTATTTATTGCTTCATCAAAAAATTTTTTTCTAAATGTATCTTCCAAGAAAACATATACACGATCTTTCGGAAAATCAAATAAAGTGAATTTTTTCATGTTATAATATTATAAATCATTTTATTGAACCTGAGGAGTTTCAAACATTTTGAGTTTTGAAAGAAAAAGGGCAAAAAGAATTTCAGGGAGCAATAAATTTAGCCAAAAAATTTGGGTTAAAAAGAATTTACACATGATTGAATTTTTTGGGAAAATTTTAATCTTTTTTGGAGCAATTTTGATTTTGCTAGGTTTGATTTTTTCTTTTGTTGGAAAAATTCCCTATCTTGGGAAGCTGCCTGGCGACATTTACATTAAAAGAGAAAATTTCACTTTTTATTTTCCTTTGGGAACCTGTATTCTAATTAGCGTTGTTTTGTCAATCATTTTTTATTTGATTTCGAAGTTTTTCAAATAATGGTCAAAAATATCTTCATTACAGGTTTGCCAGGTTGCGGGAAAACAACTTTGATAAAAGAAATTTTGAAAGAATTGAAAATTCCTGCGAAAGGATTTTTTACTGAAGAAATAAGAAAAGGAAAAGAGAGAATTGGATTTAAAATCGTAACTTTAAATGGAAAAGAGGGAATTTTAGCAGAAAAGGGATTTAAAAGTCCTTACAGGGTATCAAAGTATGGAGTGATTTTGAAAGATTTAGAAGAAATTGGAGTAAGAGAAATTGAGGAAGGGTTAAAAGGAGATTTTTTGATAGTGGTCGATGAGCTAGGAAAAATGGAACTTTTTTCTAACAAATTTAGAGAAGTAATTTTAAAAGCCTTAGATTCTCAAAAAAACAAAATTTTAGGTACAATAATGTTAAAACCAAATCCATTTTGCGACAAAATCAAGCAAAGAAAGGATACAAAGATTCTCTATTTAACGAGGGAAAATAGAGAAAGAATCAAAAAAGAAATTTTACAACTTTTCAGGAATTTCTGACATTTTTGGAAAAAGTATACTGCTACGTAGCAATAGAATTTTGGCAAATTCTTGACAAGGTAATTTGTTGAGCTAAGATGAAATATGAAGAAACTTTATGCCTCAATTTGGTATAATGCGCCCTTGGAAAAGTGGAAGTTGGACGAGGCGATTGTGGTGGAAAATGGAAAAATAACAAACTGGGGATGCGGAGGAACTTTTCATTTTGGCCCAGAGGATGAAGACGAGGAGGTTTTAAAAGAGGCCTTGATTGATTTGTTATTTTTCGATCCTGAAAAATACGATGATTACGACGATCCAAAATGGCAAAAGGATTTAGAAAAATTAATGAAAGAAATTGAAGTGGAATTTGTTACTCAAGAAGAAATCAAAAAACTAAGGAAAAAATACCCTGAGGCTTGAAGTTAACCAATATTAGTGTTTTTCTTTTGAAGGAATCCACGAAAGAATATTATCTTTAATTTCAAATTTTCCATTCAAAAATTGCTCGATAATCTTCATATTTGTTTGCGCATGGAGTGTTAATTTAGAAATTCTAACTTGGCTTTTTCCTTCAGCCAAACTCATATAGAGTAAAATTTGATCTGTTAAAAATCGATCCAAACAAGTGCCAGACCTTTCTTCTTCCAAAAGCTTTTCTATACACTCTTTTCCAATTTTTTCTGCGGGGACGCCTAATTTCCCCAGCTCATCGCTCCCCAAAATTGTATTTTCGTATTTTGCGACTAGAACCAAACAACTACCGGGCGATTCTGTTTTAACATATTCGATTTTTTCTTTAGCTTTTAATCTCAAGATTTTAAATATCCGCCTTGGTTCACTTAATTGTCTTTCAGCGACTTTTCTCTCTTTTAATGATTCAGATGCTACCGAGAGAGCTAAAATTCCTTGAAAATTTCCCCGTTCAGTGAGTGTTAAAAGTTTTAATTTTGAAGGATAAACTTTTATTTCTGCTTCTCCGCTGCCGGCAGGATAAAATCCTCGCCTTTTAATATTGATTTCCGCCTTTGCCCCCATTTTCTCCAAAATTTTTAAAAAAACGTAGCGGAAATGATCGATTGTTGGAGAAAATGGAACATCAGTTCCCCCTCCCTTAAAGGAAATTTTGATTGGGTTTTTTGCAAACAAAGCTACTGGCAAAAGAGTTTGAAGACAGAGAGTGATTGAGCCTGCAGTTTCAATTTTCACTACGAGATCTTTGGCTTTTATTTCCCCAGGATAAAATTTTATTTCAGTTGAATTTAAATAATCTCCCTCTAATCTTCCATTACAAAGTTCAGCCAAGGTCCTCAACCCTAATAAATGCTGAGTTTGAAGCCCTGGTTTTTCTCTTCCCTTTCTTATATTAAAAACTCGGCAGGGAATTTTTAGTACTGCTGCCAAAGCTGTTGCCGTCCTCAAAATTTGTCCTCCACCTTCACCGAAAGATCCATCAATCTCAATCATATTTTTAGAATGGGGGGATTTCTTTCCAGAAAGGGAGGGGGTAGGTAGTTCGGAGAGATTTTGAGACAGAGCAGGAATAACCAGAAGAGTCAGTAACTTTTAAAGTAATTTTTGATTTACCAATCGAACTGAAGGTGGTGGTTGGATTTTGAATTGTTGAAGATGGAGGATTTCCGTTTTGGAAAGTCCAATCCCAGCTTTTTATTGTAGTTCCGCCAAAAGCTTGGGATTTGTCAGTAAACTGAACCACTTGACCTAGGTAAGGTTTTTCAGGAGAAAAAGTGAAATCAGGAGTGGGCCAAAGATGTTTTGGAGTAGTAAAGGAAGGACCGTAACTCCACAAAGATTGAGCTCCTTTTGAATCCCAAACCATTACTCGCCAATAATAAGTAGTGTTGTAGTTCAAGCCAGTTTGTGGAGTGTAACTATTTGAAGAAGAGTTTATTTTTCCTGAATCAACTTCAGGTGAAGAGAAATTGGAATTGTTGTCTACTTGAACTTGATAAGCAGATTGAGAATCGCCATCAGGATCAGTGAATGTCCAAGAGAAAATAGTAGCACCTGGTCCTACTTTACAATAATCTGGCTGAGTTACTTTAAGGTTGGTGGCAGAGGGAAGATTGTTGGTAGGTTGGGGAGTTACACAGGTGCCATTTTGGCATACTTGACCTGAAGGGCAAGGGCAATCTGAAGGACAATTTGAACAATTTTCACCACTCTCACATACTCCGTTGCCACATTGAGTAGAAACGCACTTAAAATAGCTTAGTGTAGGGCTACTCCATACACCTTCACTGTCTAGGGTGTGAACCCACCACATATATTGAGTGTTAGGTTCTACATCAAGAGTGATTGATTGACTATAAACAAAATCTTTACAATAATCACCTGTTGCCCAGTCCCAGCCATTACACCCAATTTCACACCACCTCCACTCATCCCAAGAATATGGATTTTTATCTAATCTCAGAGCATATTTTACACCTGTTCCGCTCCAAGAAAGAGTAACTTTTTTTCCGTCTGAGCTACATTGTGCATTTAAGTTAGAGGGTGGATCGGGAGGTGTTTTGGGACATGTGAAATAAAGATGAGTTGCGTCGCTCCATTGTCCGGTTGAACTTCTTGAATGGATCCAAAAATCATAAGGGCTATTATAACCAATCTTTAAGGTTATTGAAGTTCCAGTAACGCTGTTTTGGCAATAATCGTAACAATACCAACTACCAGAGTCAGTGCAATGTGTATCCCAATAGCTCCCGTTCCAAGAAGGCGCATTTGCATCCAATCTTACCGCATAATGAATTGTACTTCCTGGAAGCGGTGCTGGAACTGGATTCCACGAAATGGTGACTGTACCGTCAGGGTTACAGTTGTAACTTAACCCTGTTGGAGGTGGAACATAAGCACAGGAAGAATCGTACACGCATTGAGATTGTACATCACATCCTGAAGGAGTACAAGTTCTTGTTTGATACATTTGATTTGAAGCACAACCGCCTTTCCCGCATCCTTGATTTACCCAAGGGGTGCAAGAACAACTACTAGAACATTTAAAATAGCCAATAGCTGCATCGCTCCAATTTCCTAACCAATCTCTGGCATGAACCCACCATCTATAACTATCACCAGGACGAATTTGAACTGTAATTGAAGTTCCGTAAACAGTTTCATTACAATAATCTCCGGTAGTTCCCAAACAAGGGTTATTGTTTATTCCTTGAGTTGTATCGTCTACTCTTATTGAATAATAACTCGCCCCAGGAACTGGGTCCCAAGAAAGAATAACGGTTCTTCCATCTGCACTGCAAGAGGATCTTAACCCTCTTGGGGCTGAAAGAGCAAGTGCTACTTGAGAAGTATAAGAATAAAACCCAAAAAGCATTATTACAAATATTATTGACTTAAAAAAGATTTTTGAAAATCTCATAACCATATTTTGAAATTATTAGATTTTAATCTTAAATTTTATTTCTTTTCCCCTGGCAAAACAAACACATCGCTGGCAGTTGCTTCTTTCGTATCTCTGTTAAATTCAATGAATTTTGCAAGAATATAATCATCTACCTTTAAATCCTCAATCTTTACAAGTTTACCCTCTTTCCCTATTTTAGTTTCTGGTGTAATTTTAATCTTTATAAGGGACCTTTTTGGTTCAGCATTTTCGCTCGTAAAAGATGAGGGTGAAGGGGTCCTATCTTCTACTATGATCCAATTCTCTTTCTTTTCTTTTATAATTCCGGTAAAATTATAAGTAATTTTCGATGGCGAATATTCTTCTGTAGTCGTAGAAGTCTTTTGCTCTAAAGTAGTCGTAGTTTTTTCCGGTAGAATTTGCGAGGGTTTTTGCTTTTTCATTTCGTTAGAAGCAAACCAGAAAATGAAAATTCCAAAAACTACTACCAAAAAAATAACAATAATCGCTACATTTTTATTCTTGTTTAAATTCATGTTGGATTAAATTTTATGTTGTCGACCTTTTAATTTAATTTTACAAATTGATATTTAAAAACCAACGTATTGGATTATCTAAAATGTAAGTGAAGTGGGATTGGTTGGGACATTTAATATCACCCAACCAGAACCAATTTCACTTACTTAGTTAAATGACTTGATACGCTTCTTGTATTCACGCAAAGATAAAACCATAATACCACCTTTTCTTTTGAGCTCTTCTTTTAATATAGTTATAGAATTTTTATTAACAGCTTTCACCATACTTTAACATTATATCATAAAAACTATCAATTTCCAAATGAAAATCCCAAAGCCAAGGTATATTTTAAATAAAGCTGAACTGCCTGTTCCAAATCAAAAGCCACTAAATGATACATCTTTTCTTTAAAATGGTATTTGACTGTAGAAAGAAAATCCTCCGCCCTCTTTTTCAAAAAATCAATTTTCATAAAAATTTGAATGAAATTTCTTCATTTTTTCAAATAATCTTCCAAAAAGGTAAAAATTTTTTCATAAAATAAGGGAAATTTTTTAATAAATACTTGAATTCTCTCATAGGTTACTTCTAAATATTCATGGACCAAAATGTTTCTCAAAACAGCAAATCCCGAAAGCTCTTCTGCCATTTCTTTATTCAATCCTACCAAAATTCCAAAATCAAATAAAGCATCTTCATAACTCCTTGGAATTGATTTCTTCTCAGAGGCCAAAACTATTTTAGCAATATCTATTAAGGCATTAATAATGCATTCTGCCCATCTTTCAATATTCCTTCTTTTTGTTTCATCTTCACTATATTCTTGAAAGGATAGTTTAGAAAAATCTTCCAGGAATTTTAGCTCTCTATCCAGAAATTGGAATCTTATTCTCAACCTTTCTCTCGCCTCTATAGATAGAGATTTTGCTGTTTTATAAATTTTCCAAAAATCCTCAACAAATTCCAAAAAATCCTCAGCTTCGTTACTCATTCTCAAATAAAGCTCCCAATACAATTTTTCATCTTTAATTGCCAAAGGAATTCCGGTTTTGAAAATGTTTGAAACTAAACTCGCTGGAGCCTCCTCTAAATCAATTAAATCAACTTCCCTTTCCAAAATATGGCAGAGCTCTCGATAAATTCTCGCCCTCTTTTCTTTTTCTTTTAAATAAATAGCAATATCAACATCCGATTCTTTCATTTCCCTCCCCTTGGCAAAAGAACCAAACAAAAAAGCCAAAATCACCTCCGGCTTTTTCTCAAAATATCTCTTTAGCGCTTTGATTTTTTTAGATTTTTCCATATTTTAATTTTACCTTCTTAAAAAAACGAAATCAAATTTTCAATCTTTATTTACCAAAATTCCCAAAAATTTTTGAAATATTTTTTCAAAGTGGTTCATTACTTCTCGATCGTCATGATAACGAACCACTTTGATTTTAGGCTCTAGGCTCTAGGCTCTAGGCTCTAGGTGTTAGGTGTTGGTAATGAAAAGTTAAGGAGGGGTTTTTCACAATTTCACAATTTCACAATTGTGAAAAAGTGAAATTCTTGAATTATCAAAATTGTAACAAAATATTGCGATCGCCACATTTTGTAACACCTGTTCACTGTTTTATTGCTCGTTGCTCGTTGTTTAATTGTTCGCTGTTCGCTGCTTTATTGTTCGTTGTTTAATTGCTCACTGCCCATTGTTCGTTGTTTCATTGTAGCCAAGAGAAGCCTCAACTTGACAAAATAATTAAAATTTGGTGAATTTAAAATAAGGAGGTGGGAAAATCAAAAAGCACCTTTTCAAAAAAATAAATTAAATATAAGGAGGTGAAAGTATGTTAAACAGAACGAATGAAAGAAAAAATCAAGGGCTCAAGGAAAGTCTCTTCCAATTTCTTTTGGGCGGTGCAGTAGCAATTTGGTTTGGAAGCACAATCGGGATGATTTACATATTTTCTAAGTTTCCTCTGCCAAATTGGGTAAGGTTGTTGGTGGTAATTCTTTTTTCTTTAATCTTGGGATGGAAGCTTTTTATAGTGACCATTCCAAGAGGTGTAGTGAGAGTGTTTTTGCCTCTTAACGTGATTCTATCAGTTAAGAAGGCAGGTCCTCATTTTTTTCCTCTGGGACGGCTTGTGAACAGTGTAGACATTCCCCAGAAAATTATGGAGTTAGAGTATACGGTCCAGGATATCACTACAAGAAAAGGGAGATATTATTTTGATTATCCTAATTTATCAGAATATCTCCGATTGCTTAAATCCCTTTCTCAATCGACGGAAGAAAAAAAGAAAATTGAAGAAATGATGAACGAAATTAAAGAGTTAATCGAGCCGTTGGTTGAAGAAAAATTTGAAAAAGATGGGGACCTTAAAAAGCTTATTGAGAAAAAGGAAAGTAGTTTCGATGAGAAAGTAAGAATTCTTGCCCAAAAAATGCGGGAAGGGAAATTAGTCGGTGACGAGTACGAGATGATGGATTGTGAGCCAGCGCGAATTCCAGAAGTGAAATTCGGAGTTTACGCCGTCTATCCCGACAGTTTGGAAGGGATAGAAAAATTATTGGACAGGTTGGGAGTACTCTCAACAGAAGAGTTGAGAGATGCACTTTCAACCTTCATGGAGGGTTCGTTAAGAGAAATAGGCGGCAGGGTAACCTGGATGGTCTTAGTGGCAAATCGTGAACACATTCAAAGAGAACTCCGTGAGGCGATGGAAGGACCGAACACAATTTTAGTCCAGGCAGGACTTCCGGTTGAAAAATTTGATGTGAGAATTACAGAAGTTGAATTGCCGGAAGAGTTGAAGGAAATTTTGCACGTTCGACAAGTAGCGAGATTTAAAAAAGAAGCAGCAAAAGAAACCGGTGAAATAATTAGGGTTTTCCGTTCAGAAGGGACTGACGCTAACATCGCTACGATGTTAGCAAAAGATAAAACCCCTACAGTAATTCATATGAGCGGGAGTGGTGAAGGAGAAAGTTTAACAGAATTTGGCGCAAGATTTGGTATGGGACTTGGAACAGGTATTGCTACAGCATTGAAGGCAATAATGGAAAAGAAGGAAGAAGGAGGGAAAAAGAAAGGAGGAGAGGAGAAAGAAAGACAAGAGGAAAAGAAAGATGATGAACTTATGGAGGAGTTGGTGGAAAAGCTAACAAAGGAATTGAGGAGGGCAAATCCCCCTCCTCATAAATGGCACGATGAATTTATTTATTATCTCGCTGAGGAGTTAGACAAAAGGGGAATTAAACCTAAAACAGTAACCCCTGAGTGGCTCAAGGAGCTTGAACAACGAGTAAAAAAAGGTAGTCAATGAGGGGTCCTTTTTGGACCCCCTCTTTTATTCTATCGGTTCCCTGTAGATATCTTTGTAAATTGTTTTGAGAGATTCTTTTGGCTCTTCTGTAAGTTTTGGTTTTCCCCTTTCGATTTTAATCCCTCTTTCAACTTCACCAACCTTGGTTACCGTTGGCATTTCTTTCAGTTTTCCCTTAGGGGCTTTAGAAAAAATTGACTCTTCGACTCCTTGAAAAACTCTTTTTGCAGTTTCGGGGTTCAAACCTACTTCAGCGACTAATCTCTGAACTAAACTTTCTTTTGGTATCTGATCGAATAAAGCCAAGGTGATCCGATAAGCAATCTCTTCAACTTTCTCTTCATCAACTATTCCGTTGTCAAGACAAATTGTAGCAATTTGAGAAGATGTTTCTTCTGAAAGGACAAAATTTAAAAATTCATCAGAAAATTGCTTAAAAAATTCAGGGTATTGAGCCTTCAATTTTTGGATTTCAGATTCTTCTTCCATAATTTTTTTTAAAATTTTATGACCTTTAAGACAATTCGGGTTAATTAGGAGGATTTCCCCCCACCCTTTTCACTGCTTGGATGACGAAGTAATTTTCCGATATTTTTCGATTACGTATTTTAGACCTTTATAAATTCCTTTACCCGCATGATAACCAACAACAGCGCCAGATTTACCAGGACCCTTTATAAATTTCATTGCTCCTATGGCAACTCCTTTTAATATTCCCTTGAAGCTCGCTTTTCGTAATTTCTCTTTGATTACCCCTGGCCAACTCTTCCAGACTTTAACTTGTGCCCTCGCTCCCCCTTTAATTCCTTTCCAGAGGGCTTTTATTCGAGGAGTTTCATTCTTTCTTTCCAATTGATAAACACTGCGCCCTCTTCTGAACCATTCTCCAAATAAAGTATCTCCCAGTTTTCCTCCCAGTTTTCCAGTTGTTACCGCTCCTGCGACCATCGCTCCTCCAGCAGTTGCAGCAGTCATTGTAGTGACTGTTTGGATTGCTGATCTTCTCACAGTCCTTGCTCCTTTAATTATTCCTTGAGTTCCCATTGCGCCAGTTTCTAATCCAACCGCAAAGCCCAAATAGAGAAAGGCAACGATTACAAAGTAAGGAAAAACTTCGTTAAAATAGGAAACAGTTTGTGGATCTATTCCTGCTATTCCGGTCTGAGTTTTAAACTGGAAGTTATTCACTAAAACAGAAAAATTACTCACTGCAAGATAAAGAAAAAAGGCAAGGGGAATTCCGATGATTGACCATTCGATAAATTGATTAAGCCATTTATCCCAGAATTTCTGGAAGAGAGAGGCAATCGCAGAAACAAAAATGGTAATTGGAAAACCAATTTCCCTTTCGGGCGGCGCTCCCACTGGCGATACTGCCCAGGCACAAAAAGCAATCGGGGCTAAAATTACTAATATCCAAATGGCAACGTATCTGAGCAAAAAAATGAGTGCGTAGAGCAAAAAGGCAATTGCCAGAGAAATGTGAATGATAATTTGAGTCACTCCCATCATTATCACTCCAAGGGCGGTAGTGATTTTAGTGGCTTGATCCCAAATTTGATGGATAACAAAATCCATCCAAATGCTAATTGCTTGACTTAACCATCCGCTTACTCCTTCTTGAAGTGCCATCAAGAAAGGAGACATCACGATGTTGGCGCCATCGATTACCAAACCACAAAAAACCGGGGCAAAATTAACCAAGAGGGCGACGATAATTACCCTTGCCAAAGTTTTCTTTGCCTGGGCTTCGTTAATCCTTAAAGCAATGGCTAAGGCAGTGTAAACTAAAACCGAAACCAAAATCATACCAACAAAACTTTGAGTAATGCTCAAACCTGCAGCAATTATCGGGTTGGTTTTGGGGTTTGTGTAACTTAAACTGACAAAAGAAGGGCTAATTACTACGTCGAGAATTTTTGAGCAAATAATAGCAAGGGCGCCGGTCAAGAGGACAAAAAAAATCAAAATAGCACTGACTATGAGGAAAGGAACTGCCAAGATCGCATTTTTGAGGGTTTCCCAAAATGCAAAAGCAGGAAAAGGGGCAAAAAAGAGTGCTAAAAATAAAAAGATAAAGTAGGGAGAGCTCTTTTTTATCTTTGAAAAATTTTTGACGAAAACTTTCATATCCTTATAATATCTTAAAGCACAGACCCTTTAATGACAATAACCTCTCCGAGAAGGGGATAACAGGCTTTTGATCTAACAAGAAAGCTCCAAATTTTATAAAAAAAGTTGCATTCCCCAAGGGCCAAAACATTTGTGAGGTCAGATCTATTTTTTGTCACTAAATCAACCCTGTCTTTACAACCGTCTGTTTTGCACAACATCGCAATGTAAGAACCTTCGGGATTAATTTTAATTGAATAAGCGTTATCTTTTAATTCACCCAAATCTCCGCTAGAGAAACTACCGACATCATCGCCCCCAGGATCCAAACGTAATTCTTTGACAGGAGAAGTGGCATTTTCACCGAATTGAAACTCCGAATACAACGTCACCCCCTCTCCTACTCCCTCCGGAGGTTTTTTAAATAAAGTGAAGGAACGGGCAGTAAAACTAAGCTCGTCTGCGGTGTAGTTGTGCAGGGCCATTGGATCATCGCCAACACTTCTTGATTCTACATAAATTTTAGTTACACCTTTTTTAGGATAATAATCTGCCTTACCCGAACGATTCTCTTTTTCGTGAAAGATAACTCCATACTCCCATTTAAATTTCCTGCTTGTTATTCTTCCTTGCGAATCCTTCTCAAGTTCGATTGAAGGAATGATAAAAATTGTGTTTTTGTTTGTTACGTAAAAGTCCTTAAATTCTCCTGAAAAATTTAACCTTTTGCAAAAATTACCCGTAGATGGGTTCCACATAATTTCTTGAAGTTTCTTTGCGTTTTTAGTTTGTGTTTCTACATTCTCTGCTCCAAGATATCCTTGTAAAATATTGCTGATATCACTTACAGAATAGTTACAAACATAAATTCCGGGTGGAACGATTATTCCGGTTAAGGAAACTTTTGGCAATTGAAATTTGGTCAATTGAGGGTTGATTTGGTTAAAGAGTAAGACCGAAGAGAGCAAAATTACTCCACCTAAAAAAGCAGAAACAATTCCTGATTTGGCTTCAGCCATTTTTGTTGGATCTCCTGTTGAGGTTAAGTATTGAAAACCACTATAAACTAAAGCCCCAAAAATGACCAATCCTAAAATTCTTACTGCAAAATGAAAAATGTATTTGAGATACTGAGGGAGTCCAGTGGTGTAAGGTGTTGTGCTTACTCCTTCAATTTGGGGATAAGTAATTTCCAGGTTCCGAACGCACTGCTGAGTATCTGGGTCGCATCGAATTGTCCTTTTTTCTTCAGAGTCCACTTTTTGACAATCGTCATCCCTTTGACAAAATGCTAAAGTATTTCCGGCAACGAAAATGAGCAAGGAAATGGTTGTTAAAATTAGAATAGTTTTTCTTTTCATCGATTGATTAATTTATTCTAATAATTCTTTGATTTTTTGGGAAGAATTTTCTATTTCGCTTTTGAAATTTTTCATTGTTTCTATTTTAGATTCAATCTCAACAATTGGGAAGGGATTCCCTCCCTCGGGCGATTCTCTATTACAATCCCCTTCGTTAATTTTTCCAAAATCGATAAAGAAACTTCTTGGTTGAAATCCTGGTCCCTTGATGGAAAATTCTTTTTCAAAACTCAATCCGCTCAAAGGAATCTTGGGAAGTTCGTAGGTTATTGGGTTTGTTAAAGTGATTCCATTTTTTAATTCGTTGGGCCAAGGAATTGATATTTCAGTAGGAATGTCTACTGGAACAGAAACTGTAACCTGATTTCCTTCTCTCTTTACTTCCTTTTTATTTGCAATTTTAAGGGCGATTTTTATCTCAGGGAGAGAAACGCGGAAACACTCTTTTTCCTTTTGGGTTTGAAGGTAGTTTTTAAAATTTGTCCCTCTCGCTTGAAGTTCTTGATCGATCGCTTGGACGATTGCTTCTCCATAAACGGATTGGAAAACGTCAGTAATTTCATTTTGAATATCTTCCACTGCTTCGGTCACTTTGTTAAGTTCTTTTTGAATCTCTTCTATCACTCCATTAAATTTATTTTCTATTTCTCCCACTTTATATGAAAACCCATTTTCGTTCAAAGAATCCTTTATGCTTTCACAAAATTCGTTCACGTTTTGACAAAAAGGAATTTCAAAAGATGATATTTTCTCAAGATATTTCCCCAAAAATTTAGTAAAGGAAATGTAGTAGTCGGGAAAAGAAATGTCTAAAAACACGGAGGGAATTTTAAACACGAGACAAAAACCAAAATCTGGGATGCTTAAAGCGTTAAGGATGAAAGTGAAAATTAAATCAAAAATTGCACTCAAATCAATTCCGGTGATTGAAAAAGTAATTTTTGGAGTAGGGAGAGAAATTTCTGGCAACTCCAATTCTGGAAGAAGGAGGTTGAACAAATTAATCTGGGGAAGGGAAAAACTAATCGAGGGAAAGAGAATCCTTCCTTGCAAATAAAGGTTGGGAATTTGAGGGATTGGAATGTTAAGGTCGAGAGTAGGAAGGTTGAGAGAGGGTTGGTGAAAGTCCAAATTAGGGAAAAGGTTGGCGCATTTATTTAGGTCGCAAAGTTCGATGTCTGGCAAAATTATATCTTCGATGATTAAACTCGGAAGTTTTACTCTAAAGAAAGGAGGAACACTAAATGAAGGAAGGATGATGTCTGGAATGATGATGTCTGGTAAGACAATTTTGGGCAAAGTGGGAATGCCGATCGGGCAACTAAAACCAACCCCTCCACCAAAACCAAATGGTAAGTTCAAAAGAGATTGGGCTGAGCATTTCGTTCCGGAACTAATATGATTTTCCGTTCCTGGTTCTGCAATGTGTTTGTTAAACAAAGGAAGTAAAAGGCAGGGTTCAATAAGGGATTGGGTGTGGACGGCAGTAAGCTTTCCCTTCTCGTTTCTTTCTTCTTTTTCTTCTATTAATTTTCTTTCTTTGTCTTTTTTCAACTCTTCGCATTTTCCTTCAAGTTTTGAAATTGGGTCAAAATTTTTCTTTACGCAAACGTCTGCCTTCAAAATGGGAAAACCAAAAGGACAAGAATAAGTTTTATTCCCCAATTCGTCAACGTAAACGATAGCGGGAGCAAATTTGCATTCTTCAGGAATGGAAAGTTTTTCTTGTTTAAATAGGGCTTGGCATTGAATGGCAGCTGAAATTTCTCCTCTCTTTTCTTTGGGAATTTGACCAATCTCTTCGCAAGAATATCTTATTTTTTTGCAAAATTCCGGTGGTTCTGGTTGAGTTTGGAAACTTCCCCCTTCTTGATTACTTCCTAAACTCTGGCAATAATCCTCCCAGAGAGAATCGCATTCGTTAAGAGTTGTTTCCACTACCTTATTTTGATCAAAGCAACCTTCTGCCTTGTTAGTTAACCCCCAATAATTACTCATCGTAGGAATTTCTGCGCATCGCTCCATCAAATAACTCAAGGTCTCAAAGTACCAATTGGTCAAAGGCGTTGTTTTAACTGTTGAATCGCCGGAAGTTTGGGAACATTGATAAGAGAGCGAAAATTCCTTTGTTTCCAAGCCCTGACTTTGTGGTGGTCGATATTGATAGTCCATCGAAGGTCCTGATTTTTCAAAATTGATTTGAGGGGTTTCTGCTTTTTTAGGAATTTCATTTGCTACATTTTGGTATTCATTTAAAAGATTCTTTCTGAAATCGTTAAGGTCCTTTTTTACACTCTCTGGCGCATTCTTGAGGTTTTTTTCAATTTCATTCACTGCTTTATCGATTTCGCTTTTAAATCTGTCAACTTCATTTTGGACATTGCTTACCATTTCTTGTTTAATTTTCTCTAACTCAAAACCAGGAACTTCTGGAATTTCAGGACACCATTTAATCAGAGGAATTTCAAACGAAGGAATTCTAAACTCTCTTGGTAGTTTGAGCGTTGGGATTTCTGGAATTTTCAAACTTGGAAGGGAAGGACAACCAAAACTTAAAGTAGGCAAACTCTCGAAAGATGGGGGTTGAATGGTGATAGGAACTGAACCAAAGGGAAAACAAACTGAAAGCGTTTGGGGAGGAATTGAAAAGACAAGATCGCCCAATTTTGGAAAGTTAATTTTTTCTGGAAGAGCCAGACCGAATTTCTTTATTCCCACCTTTCCCAAATCTATATCTTCAAGCCTTATTCCTACTTTAACGTTTATGGCAATGTTTTTTTGAGGACCGGTTGCCACCATTATACATGCTTTAATTCCACAAACAGGTCCTGGTTTGCATTGGGCTTTACAATTTAAAGGAGTGTAATCTGTCGAATACAATTCTTTATTTTTCTTGGCATTTTCGATTAAATTTTCACTCTCTGTTAAAAAATCGTTCACTGTCTTTTTTATTTCATCAACTAATTCCTCCCTTAGGGTTTCAAATTCTAAACCGCTTTCTTCTAAACCGCTGGCCATCTCCTCTTTTAAAATTTCTCTAACCAGAGAGAGATTATCAATTTTGTCATCGATATCTTCTTTGACTTGATTAATTTTGGTAAGTTCAGTGCAGGAACTTCCCAAAACTTCACCAGGTACACATTTACCTATAAAGGGAACGCATTGGGAAATGGCATTTTTGCAATTACAATTTTCTAAATAACCTTTTAATTCTTCGTTCAGTTCAACTATCTCTTTACTCAATTCATTCCCTTCCTCTAAAAGATAAATCAATCTTTGAGGAAAGCGAGAGAAAAGATAGGGAGCGGTTTGGAGTTCTACTTTCTCTATTTCTTGAGCAAAGACGCGTTGAATTTTATTCAAACGGGTCAAAAAAGCCTCCTTATTTTTCAAAAAATATCCAAGAGAAGATCCGGAAATGACTGCGAGAAAAACGATTGTCGCAGGAAAGAAAAATTTTTTTTGAAACAGAAATTTCAACATACTATTTTTTTCCTATAATGTATGCCTTGTACATTCTATTTTTAAAATAATCTTCCGGCAACGCACCACAACGCCTTCTGCTGGTTCCTGGGTCATTATAATAGATAATCTCTTCGCCCCAGTTTTTATCTAATTTGGTTAGGACGAGGTAGTGAGTGTTTTGCTTTTTTTCATTTTCAGATTCACCCCCTAAATAAGGGGGGTGCCCTCGACCTCCAAACAAGACTGATTTCCCACTTTTAAGTGCGTTTACAACATCATTAAAATTTTTCGCTGTTTCACAAGAGAATTCACCAGGTGCTAGTTTATTTACTATGGTACAGGGAAATCCAGCCGCTGATCCTTGACCACATACCCAAAGGTTTAATTCGTTGTGAGTTTTAGCCACCACTAACGGGTCGACTTTTAAACCATAATTTGCCAAGATCATTGCCAGAGAAGTTAAAGCACAACCTGCCCGCCTCATTGTCCTTGCAGGAATACAACCTGGACTGCTAATAATTTCAGTAGCCCAGTTTTTTTCATACTGTCCAAAATAGGGATAATTAGTTTTATCACAAGCCAAAGAAGGAGAAGAGGTGACTGATGGTAAGGAAGTTGTTAAAACCTTTTCTTCAGGAACTACCTTCGCTTTTTCTGGAAATTCTTTGGCTGATTCATCCCAGGGTTTGTTAGAACAACAGAAAAAGTCGTTGGGATGGCAAGACAAAATCGGTTTTCCGTCTGGTCCTCTTTGTCCCAAAGCCAAATCACAACGCAACATAGCCCAAAAACTTCCTTCTTCAGGTTTCTCTAAAGATTTTGCTGATAAATTCAAACATTTTTCAGCCATCTTTCTAATTTCCAAAATGTTGATTTTGCCTTCGGCTGGAAGGGTGACTTTTCCTTCTTTTTCTCCTAACATAACTTTGGCATCTTCAATCGCTGAGTTTATTTCTTCTATTATGTTGAAAATTTCCTCTTCCCATTTTTTTATCCTCATTGGTATTTCTTTTAACTTTTCTCTGGGGCAAGGTTCTCCGTGACAACCACCCACTGTTTGAAGGCAGGGAGAGTCACAAAAGAAATAACAAAAGTTTGGATGCAAAGGAGTGGGGGGAGTGCATTTTCCTTTTCCGCATTTTGGTGTTCTGCTTGGTGGATTACCGCAGGCTGGTTCATAACAAGGATTGGGAACGCAGGCGCAACTTACATTGCACCGACTTTCGTTACATTCTGAAACTGCTTCAACCATTTTGGTGATCTCTTCCAAAATTTTATCAATATGATAGACGAGTAAATCTAAAGAGGCGTTGGTCTCAAAACTTATTGAAGTCAATTCATCATCGAGCAAAGAACCGATGGGAATATAACCTGGACAAGATAGAGGTTCGGATTTTCCTGTCGTTCCTGGCGGGCTAACTTCTTCTGCTTTTTTTAAATCTTCTTCGCTGATTTCTGGAATTTTATAAGGATAATCAAAAATGGTTCCACCCTTGGTGCAATAAAAAACTAATGGATCATCTTTTTGAGAGGGAAGATAACTTTTTATTAATTTGGTAGACCCTCCCAATTCATAAATCATATCCACTGTCTGGTAGTATTCTGCTCGGGTAAGTAACTCTCTTTTTTTACAATTCTCTAAAATTTCTTCCAAATTGCGATATTTCCTTCCCTCTTCTTCAAAAGCATTTTCCAGGTTTTTGATTTCTTTTTTGTACGCCTTCAATCGATTCGATATTTCAGCACTTTTATCTAAAGCATCCTTGATTTTATCTCTCACTTTTTTACAAGGATCACCCATACAACCAGCGGGAATGGCAAAATTTTTTGGCTTTAGACAAATTCCTTCCAATTCTTCACAATGACAGTCTTCGGTCAAAACGCTCAAATGTTTGTAAAGATCAGAAACTTTCTCAAACCCCTCCGTAGGAGCAGTTAAAAAATTTTCAAAATCGGTGAGCAATGCGCTCAATCTATCAGTCCTTCCTTTTTCCCAAAGTCCGTTTTCTAACATTTGGCCGAGGGGAATCTCGTAAAAAATCTGAGTTTGTTTTTCAAATTTTGTTATTTCAACCTTTGGGGTCTTTTTTTCCAATGTTTCTAAAGTAGGAAGTTTAAACACTGCTAATTGTGGGTTAATGGTTGTTAAAATCCAATAACTCGAAAGTAAAAGGATTGCTCCAAAAAAGGAAGAGACAATCCTTTCTCTGGCATCTTTCATTTTTCCTGGGTCCCCAACCGAAGTGAGATAGGTAATTCCACCCCAAACCAAAGAACCAAAAAGAACCAACCCAATAATAAGAACTGAAAGGTTGAAAAGATATTTCCCGTAAACCTCAAGACCTTTCTCCGCGGTTGGTTTTAAGCCAAAAATTTCTGGATAGTTAACTTCTAATTCCCGGGCAGAGACCAAATTAAAAGAGAAAAAAAGAAAAATGAAAGAGAGAGCAAAAAGAATTTTTAATTTTTTAAAACCTCCTTTCATTTTTTATGGACAACGGTAGGGGTTTTCCTTTGTTCCCTTTCCCAGACAATCTGAGTTCTTATCGATCTCTTTGGCAATCCCTGAAGAATCTAAACAATACTTCCCCTTATTTGAGGATACCAAATCGACGCAAAAGCAAAAAGATTCTTTCGCGCTATAACAAGAAAATTGTAAAATTCCTCCCTGAAGGTTTTTAATAGTTTCTTCGATTTCTCCCAATTTATAATTTTTCTTTTCTTCGTTCAAAGTTCCATTTTTGCAAAGACCTTCGAACGAATTTTCGTAAGTTTTCATCAGTTCAGCGATTGCCTTTAACTGAATAATCTGAACGATTATTTGAGTATCCTTCGTTTTTTCTTCCAAGGCCCTCAATTTTTCTCCGTATTTTTCAAGAAAAGGAGTAAACACCTCCTCGATTGTTTTAGATTCGGGAGGAGGATTGATTTCTACTGGCAGGTTGTAGTTGAAATTTTCAATGCTCAATTTAATTTTAGCCCCACCCTCTTTACCAAACTTAGTTAAATCGAAATTTTTTTCTGCCTTTATTTTGTACAAAAGAAAGTCTCTCTTCCCAACCCAAATCTCACCTTCAATATCGCCCGCTTTTTCAAAAAATGATTTTAGGTCCTCCAAAGAAGTTTCAGATTCTGGAATTGATCCCTTGGGCATTTCAGAAAGTTTTTTTAAAATTTTCTCACTGCTTAAACTAACCAAATAATGATAAACCTCTTTTTGATTAATTTTTTCATCGGGTAATTTTTTCTTGATTTCAAAAATCCCTTCTTTCATTAATATCTTTCCCAAAATCGTTTGGAATTCTTCTTGGTTTTCAAGTTTTTCAATTTGTTCTTTATAAATTTTTTCTTTCTCCGGTGTCATTTTCTCTCCTCCAATTTTTTTAAAAGATTCCATCAGCGAACTTTGGTCAATTTTTATCCATTGATCTTTAAAAGATGAAAGATAATCGAAAAATTGGATCTCTGGCAATTGAGTAAATTTCAAATAAGTGGTTTTGCCTATTACAATTTTTTCTCCTCGGTATTCAAGGTTATACTGAGATTCTCCTTCTTTCAAAGAATAGCGTACCTTGAAAGTTGATTGGGTTTTTTGATTTTCTTTTTGATTAAGATCCTCTTTTCCCTCAAGAGTATAAATTAGTTCAATCTGATCTTGGTTGCTCTGACTAAAGTAGAAATCCATTCTACCCTCCGAGGTCTCCACTTTTTCCATTTCTAAAACCATTTTCCCCAAAACCCTGGCAGGACTCGGTCTAAAAGGGTTCCAAAATGGATCCCAAACTCTAAAACTCAAAATCCCAATCAACGTTATTATCGTAAGAAAGATCAAAATTGGGATAAGAAATTTAATCTGAGACTTTAAACTCGAAAGAATTCTTTTCATAACGTTATTTTACTGTTAAAATTAAAAAATGGAAAAGGTAGGGGGGAAAGCGATAAAAAAAATTTCTAAAGAGATTCTATTTTCGCCTGGAGGAATGATTTTATTTTTTTTGGCTGTTCTCATTGAAGGTCTCGACCTCCTTCCCCTTCCTTTTTTCGACCAAATTTTAGAGGTTCCTCTGGAGGTATTCTATTTTTTTCTTTTTAAAATAATTACCGGGGTCTCATTTTCAGAATGCTTTCGCTATTTTTTGGTCCCTTTTTTGATTGAACGAATTCCTTTGATCAGCGACATCCTTCCTACTTTTTTACTCCGCCTTTTTTTCTAAGGACAATTGATTTTGAACCAATTTTTTGGATCGAACGAAACTATCCCAATCGTTGTCAAAAAGAAATTTACTATCAACCAGGCAGAGAGAATTAGCAACAAGCCGATCGCCACTGACTTAAAAATTCCTTTAGCTTTTTCAATCCAGGCTGGATTTTCGGCATAGAGGAAAAATAAAAAACCACCGATCGCAATCAGCAAAACCGCAACCGGCGGAACGATGTTTATTACCAAAAATCTAATAATGTTGTTAAAAAGTACAAAAAGATGGCAGAGTTGACAGGGATTATCCGGTCCTCCACAAGGAACCAAACCTTCACTAAAAGCGATTAAAGGAAGAAAGAAAAGAGAAACTAAAAAAATTTTTTTAAAGTCGTTTAGTTGTAAGTTGTAAAGTCGTTTAGTCATTTTTATTCCACCCCCATCGCTGATTTTATTCCTGCCAAAATCGCTTGAGCCCCAAGAATAATCAACAAACCTATGAACGCATACCAAAGCATTCTTTTTGCATCCTCAATTTTTTTCGGATCCCCTCCAGCAGTCATAAACTGATAACCAGCAATAATAATCAAAATAGGAAAAATTGCCAAAGCAAAAGCAGTCAAAAATTTAAGGATTGAAGAAGTAAACTTTTCAATCGTTTCCCATTTGAGAGGATTTTCGATTTTCACTTCTTCTGCCAATGCGGAATTTAAAAAAAGTAAAAAGTTAAGAGAGAGGATGATTAGATGGATAATTAAGGTTAAATTTTTTTTCATTTTTTTATTATAAAAATTTTCAACCAAAAGAAAAAGAGGAAAATCCCAACAATTATCGTTACTGTCCAAAGGATGGCCTTTCTGGTTTCTAATGGTAATTGGCGAATTTTTTCTAAAAATTTCATTTTTTAAAAGGAAAACTTTTTGTTAGTTTTATCCACTCATTCAAAGAGATTTCCTGAGGTCTCTTTTGAGGATCGATCCTATTTTCCAAAAGCCAACCTTTCACTTTTATTTTATCAGCTCCAAATTTTTTTGAAAAGTTGTTAATCAATTGTTTTCTTGGATGGAAAAAACCCGCCCTAACTATTTCAAAAAATAATTCCTTATTCACCTTTAACCTCTCACCTTTCACCTTCAACCTTACTATCGCAGAGTCAACTTTTGGTTTTGGCCAAAAACAATTTTTTGAGACAAAAGAGACAATTTCGGGTTTTGCGAAAAATTGGACAGAAACTGCCAGCAAATTCGTGTTGGGAGATTTTGCGCAAATTCTCTCTGCTACTTCCTTTTGGACCATCAAAACCATCAATTTTGGCCTCTTTTTTGTTTCCAAAAACTTCCTAATTAAGTAAGAAGTCAAATAATAGGGAATGTTTGCCACTATTTTATAATCTCTGGTTATATTTTGGACGATCGTCAAAAATGTTTCCCTGATATCTCCCGCAATTATTTCAACATTTTTGAAATCCCTTAAGTTTTCTTTTAAAATTTCAACCATTCTCTTGTCTTTTTCCACAGCAATTACTTTTTTTGCCCTTTTTGCCAATTCCAAAGTTAAGTTTCCAATCCCAGCTCCAACTTCCAAAACAGTATCTTTTTTTGAAATTTCAGAAGCCTCTACTATTTTTCTCATTACCTTTTTATCTATCAAAAAATTCTGCCCCAACCTTTTGATCGGGAATGCTCGATAATCCTTTAAAACTTTTTTCAAAAATTTCATAAACCTTCATTTAATTTTACACCCAAAAATAAAAACGGGAATGACTTGACCCGAAATGTATTTCATCTTCTGCAGGGAAAAGATAAACAAAGAAACCATTAGTGGTTCATTACTTCTCGATCGTCGTGATAACGAACCACTTTGATTTTAGGCTCTAGGCTCTAGGTGTTAGGTGTTAGGTGTTAGGTGTTGGTAATGAAAAGTTAAGGAGAGGTTTTTCACAATTTCACAATTTCACAATTGTGAAAAAGTGAAATTCTTGAATTATCAAAATTGTAACAAAATATTGCGATCGCCACATTTTGTAACACTTGTTCACTGTTTTATTGCTCGTTGCTCGTTGTTTAATTGCTCGTTGCCCAATTGTTCACTGCCCATTGTTCGTTGTTTCATTGTTTTGGGCTTGACATAATTTTTTGGATTTGAGAGAATGGAAAAAATGAGTAGTAAGAGAAAAATTTTAGTTTTTCTTTTTTTAATTTTTTTAATTTTTCTCGACTCTGAAAAAGAGAAAGTAAGAAGCGAAAAGGAAACCTACCCTCAGACACCCTTTACTCTATCTCAGACCTGGCAAGCCCTGCCAGAATTTGTTTTTGTGAACGATGATTCGTTTTTTTCTTATTTGCCCCCTGCCTTCGTTTCAGGGAAAACCTTTGGGGCAAAAGTTGAGGAAACTGAGCAAAGAAAGGAAATTTTAGAATACGTTGTCGAAGAAGGGGATACCTTGGCATCGATCGCTCAAAAATTTGGGATTTCTTTGGAAACTCTTTTGTGGGCAAATAACCTCAACAAGAATTCAAACCCAAAACCTGGAACAAAACTAATCATTTTGCCAGTCGATGGAGTTTTGCATCAAGTCAAATCGGGCGACACCCTTTCTGAAATTGCCAAAAAATATCAAGCAAAAGTTGAAGACATCGTTGCTTTTAACGAACTCGAAGGAGAAAACGACATTTACATTGGCGACATTTTAGTCATTCCTGGGGGAAAAATGCCACCTCCGCCAAAACCAGTAAAAAAGAAATTTTATTCCCCTCCGGTTTTAGAAATCCCTTCCACCTCCTTGGCAAATGGCTATTTCATCTGTCCAGTTGCTGGAGGTTGTAGAATCACTCAAGGACTCCATTTTTACAACGCAGTCGATTTTTCAAACGGAAAGTGCGGAGAGCCAGTTTTGGCTGCTGCTGGGGGAAGTGTTTTGAAAGTAAAATCTGGAGGTTGGAATGGGGGAGCTGGCACCTACGTTAAAATTCTCCATCCAAACGGAGTTGTGACAATGTACGCACACTTACAGGCAATTTTTGTCTCGCCAGGTCAACAAGTTTCCCAAGGGCAGATCATCGGGCTAATGGGAGCTACTGGAAAAGCAACCGGCTGTCATTTGCATTTCGATGTTTTTGGCGCAAAAAACCCCTTTGCAAAATAAAATTCCAATAACCAAATTCCAAACTTATTTGAAAATTGGAAATTGGAATTTTTTAAACGGTTTCTTCTTTTATTCTATAACTCAAAGCTTCTGACAAGTGCTCAAAAGAAATTTTTTCCTTTCCTTCCAAATCTGCAATTGTCCTGGCAACTTTTAAAACTCTATGGTACCCTCTCACCGATAACCTTCCAGAATCTACATATTTTCTTAACAAATTCTCAGATTTTGAATCGATTTCACAATAATTTTTAATTTCAGGAATTTCCATTTCAGCATTCGTTTTATCTTTTTTGAACCTCTCTCTTTGGATTTTTCTTGCCAAAATCACCCTTTCTCTCACTTTTTCGCTTGTTTCTTCTTCCGGTCCCACTAATTTTTCATATTTTACATTGGGAACTTGAATCAGAAGGTCCATCCTGTCAACCAAAGGTCCTGAAAGTTTTCTCCGGTACATTCTCACTTGAGAAATAGTGCACTTGCATTCTTTTTCTGGATCTCCGTAATATCCGCAAGGGCAGGGATTTGACGAGGCAATCAAAATAAACCTTGCTGGAAGTTCTGTAAAATACTTCGCCCTCGAAATCACAATTTTCCCTTCCTCGATTGGTTGTCTCAAACTTTCCAAAACATCTCGGTGAAATTCTGGAAACTCATCCAAAAACAAAACTCCCCGATGAGCCAAAGTAATTTCCCCAGGCCTTGGAGGATTTCCACCACCAATTAAGGCAGTTTCAGAAGAAGTATGATGGGGAGCTCTGAATGGTCTTGTAGTAATTAAAGGATTTTCTTTTGGCAAAATTCCAGCGATGCTATAAATTTTTGTTACCTCTAAGGATTCCTCAAAAGAAAGAGGGGGCAAAATCGTCGGGATTGCCTTTGCCAAAAGTGTTTTTCCAGTTCCAGGAGGACCTAACATTAAAACGTTGTGGCCACCTGCAGCAGAAATTTCCAACGCCCTCTTTGCAAATTTTTGCCCTTTAATGAAGGCAAAATCGATTTGATAGTTTTCTTTTAAACTTTCAATTTCAGCTTTTTCAGGTTCGACCCTCTTTCTCTTTTCCAAATATTCAATCGCCTCTTTCAGCGAAGAAACTCCGATTGCCCTTACTCCTTCGATCAAAGCAGCCTCTTTTGCATTCTCTTTTGGCAAAATTATTTCAGAAAATCCCCTTTCTTTTGCCAAAATCGAAAAACAAATTGCCCCTTTTATCGGCCTTAATTTTCCATCCAAAGCCAATTCTCTAAAAATTAATTTGTTCTTTGGATCAAAAAATATTTCCTTTTCTGCCAATAAATATCCCAAAGCAATTGGCAAATCATAAATTGACCCTTCCTTTTTCAAATCCGCAGGAGCCAAAGAAACCAGAACCCTCACTGGCTTTTTTGTTGGAGATTTAAAACCAGAACTTTCAATCGCTGCCCCAACCCTTTCTTTTGATTCATTTATTGCCTTATCCGGAAGCCCAACTATTTCAAAATGTCGCAGCCCATAAGAAGTCGAAACCTCAATTTCAATAATTTTTGCCTCCAATCCCAAAATCCCACCAGAGAAAACTTTAGTCAACATTATTCCAGTATATCAATAAAACAGCGAACAATGAAGCAACGAGCAGCGAACAATGAGCAGCGAACAATAAAACAGCGAACAATTATTGTTTGACACTAAATTTCACCTTGCTAAAATAAAATATATGGCTAATCAAATTTTAAAAAATATAATTTTGCCAAGATCAGCCATTAAAGAAAAGGAGGGAATAGTAATTCTTCCGTTAAAAAAATGGAGAGAAATCGAGAGATTATTAGAAGATTTAGAAATGTATCGTTCTGAAAGGTTAGTAAAGGAAATTGAAAAAAGAAGAAAAGAAAAAGAAACCATACCTTTAGAAAAACTTCTTAAAAAATACCATATTTAATGTGTTTATTTTTGAATTTAAAAAGAAAGCAGCAAAGGAATTGGAAAAACTTCCGCCTCAAATTCGCAAAAGAATTTTAAAGAAACTTAAATTTTATTCACTCCAAGCAAATCCCTTGAGATTTGCTGAAAAGTTAAAAGATCGCAGATTTGGTGAATATCGGTTTCGAATCGGCGATTACAGGGCGCTTTTTGATGTGGAAGATCATCGAATAGTCATTCTAAAAGTTGGACACAGAAAAGATATTTATCGAGATTGTTAAAAACTCATTCATAAGCAGTTTTTAATTTTCCAGAAAACTCAACTGCTGACATTAATTCAGTATAGCAACGGACCAGCGAGCAATAAAGCAACGAACAATGAAACAACGAGCAATTGTTTCAAAATACGACGATCGCAGCATTTTGTTACAAATTTTAATTCAAGAATTTCACTTTTTCACAATTGTGAAATTGTGAAATTCTGAAAAACTCTCCTTAATTTTCCATTACTAACGTGCATCACCTAGCACCTAACAGGGGTCTGACCTATGCAAATTTCTCGAATGCTGATTTAGAGAGATAAATTTTTGGTATAATGAAGTAATGGAAAGGCTTTATCTTTCGGTTTTGTCCAAAAAACAAATAAATTTGTTGAGAAAGTTTAAATTTTTAAAAAAATACGGATTTTATTTGGCAGGAGGAACTGCTTTGGCATTGCAAATTGGGCATAGAACTTCCATTGATTTTGATTTTTATACTCAGAAAAAATTCGACCCAGATAAATTGTATGCTAATTTAAAAAATAAATTTCAAAGGATTTCTCTTTTACAAAAAGCCGAAGGAACCCTTTTTGTTAAAGTTAACCAAACAGTAATTAGTTTTTTCGAATATCCTTACCCCCTAATTTTTCCCCCGATTGAGTTTAATGGCTTTCCTCCAATAGCCTCAAAAGAAGATATTGCCGCAATGAAAATTATTGCGATTTCAACCCGAGGGACAAAAAGAGATTTTATTGACATTTATTTTTTGCTCAAAGAATTTTCCCTCAAAGAGATTTTTCAATTTGTTAAGAAAAAATATCCTGGATTCAACCCCTACGTTGGGTTAATTGGACTGACTTATTTTGTTGATGCTGAAAAAGAGGAAAAGAGAAAATATTTTCTAATTCGAGAAGTTTCTTGGAAAGAAATTAAAGAATTTCTAATAAAAAAGACAAATGAATATAAAAAAACATGGCAAGAATGAAAATTCCAAAATCCTTTCAATGGCTTTTTTGGTCCTGTAAAATCGAAAGTTTGGATTTGAAGCGAGACAAAGACTATATCATTTCTCAGGTTCTAAATTATGGAACTGAAAAAGAATTAAAATGGCTTTTTAAAGTTTATCCAGAAAAAGAAATTAAAAAAGTGATCAAAAATCCGAGAAGGGGGGTTTGGTTCAAAAAGGTTCTCAATTTTTGGACAAAAATTTATAACATAAAACTAAAAAAGAAGGTTTTTGAAAGAGCAATTTTCAGATAAAACAGCGAACAATAGAACAACGAACAACAAACAATAAAACAGCGAACAATTGTTACAAAATATGGCGATCGCAGTATTTTGTTACAAAATTTAAGGTAATGCATTGACTTGATTTTTGAATTTTATAAAATTGGAATTGAAAAGAAAATCTCTTTCTAAAATATATGAAGAAGCAAAAAAATTTAATCGGTAAGGTAGCCAGTTGTTGCGGGAATGAAAAATTTTTAATTTTTTTAGGAATTCTGTTTTTGATTCTTTCAATTTCACAAAGTGCAATTGCTGGAACAACAGATAATGTTTCTGGTTGGGCGTGGTCGGAAAATGTTGGCTGGATTTCTTTTAATTGCTACAACGATTATAACGGTGATGGAGTTTTGGAGGATCATTGCTCAAGCTCAAATTACGGAGTAAAACTTGATCCTTCAACGAAAGTTTTTTCAGGTTATGCCTGGTCAGAACATATTGGCTGGATAAGTTTTAATCGTTCAGAAACAGGGGCCCCTCCCACTGAGGATCCTTGTTTTGATGGAAGTTGCATTGCTAAACTTGATCCTTCAACAAATAAGGTTTATGGTTGGGCAAAGGCTTTGGCTTATGGCGGTGGTTGGGATGGATGGATAAAATTGAATGATGCAAATTATGGAGTTACTTTAAATTCATCAACAGGTGAATTTGAAGGTTGGGCGACAGGATGGGACGACACTCCAGGAGAAGCAGTAGTAGGTTGGATTTCTTTCAATTGCAAAAATCAAAATGTTTGCTCAACTTCAACTTACAAAGTCTTTTTAACTGCTCCCCCAAATCAACCCCCGACAGCCAACAACCTTTCGGTCGATGCTCAAAGTTCAGATGTTATTTGTGGTGAAACTTCAGGTTCCAGGGCAAAATTTTCATGGAATTTTGTAGATCCAGGAGATTCCCAATCTGCTTACCAGATTCAAATTGATAATAATTCCGATTTTTCTCCCCCAGAAGTAGATACCGGAAAAATTCTCTCTTCTTCTCAAACTTTCCTTTTGTCACGTCCATACCCTCTTTTGAAATGGGGCACTACTTATTATTGGCGATTAATGGTCTGGGACAACCACGACGCTACTTCTACTTGGATTAATGGCCCCTCTTTTACTACCCCTTCCCATGCCTATCCAGCAATTGACTTTTCTTGGAAACCTCAAAGACCAGTGGTTGGTGAAGTAGTTCAATTCACCGATCAATCTAACTGTTATGACACTGCTGGCACTACTACCTGTTCGAATTCGACAGATGATTCTTTCCTTTGGACTTTCCAAAACGGAAACCCTCAATCTTCAACAAATCAAAATCCAACCACTACCTTCAGTTCGATTGGTGAATCAAAAATTACTTTAAAAGTTACTGACTCTTATGGTTATTCCTGCTCTGTCTCAAAATCTCTCCGAACCACCTACCCCCTCCCTTTCTTCAAAGAAATCCCTCCAACATTTTTCAAAATGAAAAACTTTTTTGCTTCTTTAATTTCGGCGGTTTTAAAAGTTAAACTCTTTTGATTGGTTTTAGTATCGTTCCAATAAATGAAAAAAGAAAATGAAAAATTTGTCATTTTCGTTTTAGGTTTTTTAATTTTGGGAAATTTTTTTTCCTGGGTTGTTGTTTTTGATTTAAGAAAGCATCGATTTTTGGAAATTAATTTCTTTGACGTGGGGCAAGGAGATGCAGTATTGATTGAAACTGCTCAGGGACATCAAATTTTAATCGACGGAGGACCTTCTCCAAAAATTGTTGAAAAGTTATCAAGAGAAATTCCGTTTTGGGATAGAACGATTGACCTGGTTGTTTTGAGCCACCCAGAAAGAGATCATTTAGTAGGACTTTTGGAAGTGTTGAAGAGATATAAAGTTGAAAATATTTTATGGACCGGAATAAAAAGAACGACTCCTGAATACAAAGAATGGTTAGGATTGATAGAAAAAGAGGGGTCTAATTTAAAAATTGCGAGGGCGGGTCAAAAAATTTCTTGTAAAAATTGCCAATGGAGAATTGAAATTTTCTATCCTTTTGAGAGTTTGGAGGGAAAAGAATTCGAAGATTCAAACAATACCTCGATCGTCAGCAAATTGATTTTTGGAAATTCTTCTTTTTTATTCACTGGGGATATTTATAAAGATGTGGAGGAGGCGCTCATTCGTGAATATTCGTGCTCAAATTCGTGCAAATTCGCGTCTTTAAAATCTAACGTATTGAAAGTCCCCCACCACGGAGCAAAAACCTCAAGTTCAGAAAATTTCATAGAAAAAGTCGCTCCGGAGGTTGGAATAATTTCTGTAGGTCAAAATAATTATGGGCATCCCCACAAGGAAGTTTTGGACAATTTAACAAAATTTGGTATAAAAATTTTAAGAACAGACCTAAACGGTGATATAAAAATAATAAGCGATGGAATTGACTATCAAATTAAATCGCATTAAAATATCTATTATTTGAATTATGAGATTTCCAGTTTTTAAAACAAAAATCAAGGGATTGACCAAAACGTTCAACCTTACTGATCCTGATCAAGCCAAAGAATACTTTCAACTAAAAGCGGGGAAAGAAATTGAAAAATTAAGAGAGTTTTTAAAAGAGAATACCTTCGTTGCTTATTTTTTGGGGAAAAAAAATTCTGGGAAGGGTACTTATTCAAAAATGTTTGCTGAGGTTGTTTTTCCAGAAAAGATAGACCATTTTTCGATCGGAGATATGGTGAGAGGAGTCGATCAGGAGTTAATAGATAAAGGAAAAAGGGATGGCTTAATTTCTTATTTAGAAAAAAATTACCGAGGCCCTTACCCTTTAGAAGAAATAATCAAATCGTTAGAAGGAAGAAGTACAAAAACTCTTTTGCCGACAGAATTGATTTTGGCTTTAGTCAAAAGAGAGATGGAAAAAAGAGAAAGAAAGACAGTGTTTATCGATGGTTTCCCAAGGGAATTGGACCAGGTTGGCATTTCCTTATTTTTTAGAGATTTGATTGGGCATCGCGAAGATTTGGATGTTTTTGTTTTAATCGATGTTCCAGATGCAGTGATCGACGAAAGGATAAAATGGAGGAGAATTTGTCCGATTTGTCAAACTCCAAGAAATTTAAAACTTTTGCCAACAAAAGAAGTCGTTTTTGAAGAAGGAAATTTTTATTTGATTTGTGACAATTGTAAAGTGAAAATGGTAAGAAAAGAAGGCGACGAAATGGGAATCAAACCAATAAAAGATAGACTGGAGAAAGAAAAAATTTTAATGGAAAGAGCGTTGCAACTTTACGGAATACCAAAAATTTTATTAAGAAATTCAATTCCGGTAGAATTAGCCAAAGACCTGATCGATGACTATGAAATTACCCCAGAATATTATTACGAAATTGAAAACGGAAAGGTAGTTACAAAGGAAAAGTTGTGGATTTTCAAAGATGATGACGGAAAGGATTCTTATTCTCTCTTGCCCCAACCAGTCGTTGTTTCTTTCATCAAACAATTGACTGAAATTTTGAATCTTTAAGGATTGAAAATTTTTGGTTGATAAACTCTTAATTTTTTGGCTTTCCTCCAGACAAAAATTTAGTGTGGGGGTTCAAGAAAAATAGATAATGGATACTCTCCAAAAGATATTAATAGTTAGCATTACTCCTTATTTCATTGAGAGGGAAAATTTTTGGTTTGAGAAGAATTTAAAGAAGATTTTGGAGGCGAGGAAAACTCAAATTCTTTGGCAAGAGAATACTTTGTTTTTAGAAAGGGATTTAAAAATCTCCCTTTCTTTTTTATTGAGAAAATTGGATGAAATGGGATATGAAAAGGTTTGGCAAGTTTCTCAAATTGGAGAGTTTTCTCAGAGAGGGGGAATTGTTGATGTTTTCCCAATAAATTTGAATTTTGCGATTAGGATCGAATTTTTTGGGAACAAAATCGAAAACATTTTTAAATTGCCAATTGAGGTTGAAAATGAAAAAAGAGAAAAGGAAATTTTAAAAAAGAAATTGAAATCTCAAAAAATTTTCTCTGACTTGAAAGGATTAAAAACTGGAGATTATTTAGTTCATCTTGACCACGGAATCGGAATTTATAATGGCCAACGAACAATAAACAAAGAGCAATATTATGTTTTAGAGTACGCCCAGGGTGATAAGTTATATGTGCCTTTTGGGTTAGAAAGAAAACTCTCTCGCTATATTGGATTTTCAGAACCAAAAATTTCAAGGCTAGGAACTTTAACTTGGATAAAGACAAAAAGGAAAGTAAAAGAAGAAGCAGAGAAATTTGCCAGGGAACTTTTGAAAGTTTATGCAAAAAGAGAAATTGTAACAAGGCCTCCTTATTTAAAGAGTGAACTGGCTAAATATTTGAAAGAAACCTTTCCCTTTGAGGAAACTCCAGATCAAGAAAAAGCAATTGAAGACATTGAAAGGGATTTGGAAAAGGAAAAACCGATGGATAGGTTAGTTTGCGGGGATGTTGGTTTTGGGAAAACTGAGGTTGCTTTGAGAGCAATGGTAAGGGTTGTCGAATCAGGGTATCAAGCTGCAATGCTTTGTCCAACAACGATTTTGGCAAATCAACATTATCAAAATTTTAAAAGGAGATTAAAAAATTTGCCCGTTGAGATTGAAATTTTAACAAGAATTCAGACAAAAAAAGAGCAAAAAGAAACGATAAAAAAATTGAAGGAGGGGAAAATCGATATTTTAGTTGGAACTCAGAGGATTTTATCAAGTGATGTTGAATTCAAAAAACTCGGACTTTTAGTCATCGATGATGAGCATAAATTTGGGGTAAGACAAAAAGAAAAATTGAAAAAATTGAGGGCTGAATTGGATGTTTTATCTCTTTCTGCCACACCAATTCCAAGAACCCTTTACCTTTCGCTTTCTGGCTTGAGAGAAATTTCTTTAATCCAAACTCCACCTCCTGGAAGGTTACCAATTAAAACTTTTGTTTTGCCGTTTTCTGAAAGGGTAATTAAAGAAGCGATTGAGAAAGAATTGAAACGAGGAGGACAGGTTTATTATTTGCACAATCGAATTGAAAACATAAATTCAGTGAAAAATTTTTTAGAAGATCTTTTGCCAAATGTAAAATTTGGAATTGCCCACGGAAGGTTAAATGAGAAAGAATTAGTGGAGGTGATTGAAAATTTTCAAAATAAAAAAATTGACGTTTTAGTAGCGACAACAATCATTGAGGCGGGTTTGGATTTGCCAAACGTTAATACTTTGATAGTGGCTGATTCAACAAAGCTCGGCCTTTCTCAGGCATATCAAATCAGAGGAAGGATTGGAAGGTCAAACGTTCAGGCCTTTGCCTATTTCCTATATCCTCAACGATTGACTCCTTTAGGAAAAGAAAGATTAAAGGCTTTAAGAGAAGCGGAAGAATTGGGTTCAGGTTACAAAATTGCTTTAAAAGATTTGGAAATTCGAGGGGCAGGAAATATCTTAGGAAGAGAGCAATCTGGAAATATAAATCGAGTGGGATTAAATCTTTATTGTCAGATGTTAAGCGAAGCGATTGAGAAAATAAAAAGCCCCCATCCCTCACTTTCTCACTTTAATTGACCGCGTCGGGCTAAATCTCTATTGTGAAGTAACTGAGAAATTAAAAAGGGACGTGAGATAAAAATGTACACGTTTGACATCAATTCTTAAAATACTAATTTAAAATCAGAAAATATGAGCACTAAAACTTTATTCTTCAAAGGAGAAATTCTAACCGGGGCTGATAAAGAGGTAAGGGAATCTTTTTAAATTTTTCAATATTTCATTATTTCGAAATTGTGAGAAACTGAAATTTTTGTGCTTTTAGTTTCTAAAAATCTTGTCTACTTATCATTGCCATGGCTTTGTTAAGTAGACAATCAGAATTTTTTTTGTCCATCTTAACACCCACTTTTTATTTTTTCGTTTTTAAAAGATTCCCAAAAACTTATGCGGTATTATTTTCTCAAAAAGTCGAGCATCTTTAAATTTTTAAAAATAGTGCTAAATTAGAAAAAATGGATAAGCAAATAAAGACTGTAAATATTGAAGATGAAAATTATCCCAATCTTTTGAAAGAGATTAAAGACCCACCAAAAATTCTTTACTATCGAGGTGAAATTTTATCCAATGAAAATTGTTTTGCGATCGTTGGGACGAGAAGATGTTCAAATTATGGAAAGGAAGTTGCCTGGCAAATTGCCTCTGATTTGGCAGAAGCTGGATTGACAATAGTTTCTGGATTTGCTCCAGGAATTGATACAATCGCTCATAGGGCTGCTATAGAAAAAGGGGGGAGGACAATTGCGGTTTTGGGAACTGGAATTGATGAAAAATCGATTTATCCAAAATCTAACTTGAAATTGGTTGATAAAATTTTAGAAAACGGAGGGGCAATAATTTCTGAGTTTGAGCCTGGAACTCATGGAACAAAGTATACTTTCCCTCAAAGAAACAGAATAATTTCTGGGCTTTCCCTTGGAGTTTTAGTAGTTGAAGCAAGAATCCAATCTGGATCTTTGATTACTGCAAGTTATGCGATAGAACAAAAAAGAAAAGTTTTCGCAGTCCCAGGATCGATTTTTTCCCAAATTTCAAAAGGATGTCATTTTTTGATAAAAAATGGAGCGAAATTGGTAGAGAGTGCGGAAGATATTTTGGAGGAATTAGGAATTAGGAAGTTAGAAGTAGGAAAAAAAGAAATGAAGGGAAAAACACCAGAGGAAAATTTGATTTTGGATGTTTTAAAAGAGGGGGCTTTGGATGTTGAAAAGATAATTGAGAAAACAAAACTTTCCCCTTCAAAAGTGGCCTCAATTCTTTCAATTTTGGAAATTGAGGGTAAAATAAAGAATTTGGGAGGAAACACCTTTTGCCGTATTGGGTCATCTAAAATGTAAGTGAAATGGGATTGGTTGGGACATTTAAAAGGTAAGTGAAATGATCATGGATATGCAAGCTAGAAATCAATATTTGAAGGCTTTAATTGAAAAAAGAGGTTAT
>Ga0207433_10000916_pt1 | contig 66014 bp, 72 predicted proteins | sample YelNatPaOPGAMG01_FD_187559 | JGI IMG/M metagenome (GOLD analysis project Ga0207433, IMG submission 187559) | Hot spring thermophilic microbial communities from Obsidian Pool, Yellowstone National Park, USA - OP-RAMG-01 (SPAdes) (version 3) | ecosystem: Environmental > Aquatic > Thermal springs...
TATTGCTGGAACTCTCGGGCACAGAAGAGAATCTGAATAAGGGCTTGCAATACCTAAAAGAACTCGGTGTAAAGACCGAATCCCTGACCCAGGATGTAATATGGCTAAAGGAATCCTGTGTAATGTGTGGAATCTGTTCAAGTGTCTGTCCGAGCCATGCATTCTATATCAAACCGCTTGAGATGAAAGTAGAATTTGAACCGGAGAAATGTATCGGTTGTGAAGAATGTCTCAAGGTCTGTCCGTATAATGCCATAAGATTAAAATTGATTTAATGAAGACCAATCTTTATATACCGAGAACATACAGGAATCATTGTCCTGATGAACGATTCGTGCGATTTAATGTTGTAGTAAAAGAGAGCGACCTTTTTATCCTGACAAAAAGAAAACTTGTGACTCAGGCATATTACATACTTTCTGAACTGCGGGCGCAGATTGAATCCTATATTGAAATGGATAGGGATTTTTTGACATCGCTGAAACCAATTAAAATTATAGAACCAGCAGCTGAGATTGTCAGGGAAATGGCAATGGTTTCAGAAAAGATGGGTGTTGGTCCTATGGCGGCAGTTGCCGGTGCAATAAGCGAGAGGGTATGCAAATACCTTGCACAATTTTCTGATGAGGTAATCGTGGAAAATGGTGGTGATATTTTCATTATAAATAAACAACCGATAACGATTGCGATTTATGCGGGTAATTCACCACTCTCAATGAGACTCGGGATAGAAATTGAAGCAACTTTTGAAGGTATTGGTGTTGCAACTTCTTCGGGAACGGTTGGCCATTCAATCAGTTTTGGTAATGCAGATGCAGTTACGGTGATTTCAAGAAATGGTGGTTTTGCCGATGCTGCGGCTACCGCAATTGGAAATATGGTGAAGACAAGGGATGATATAAAGACGGCACTCGATTTTGCAATGAAAATACCGGATATACTCGGCGTTGTGATAATAATGGGTGACGAAATTGGTGCGGCAGGAGAATCTTTGAGACTGAAGGCAATAACTGATTAATATCAGACTTGACTGGATTTTGATTTTATGTATAATGAGTTTCAAGGAGCAAAATGCTGGAGAGATTGATAAAGACAAAAAAGGCAAGGATAGGGATAATTGGACTTGGTTATGTTGGACTGCCGCTTGCCCTGGAATTGTGTCGCCAGGGTTTCAGTATTATTGGTGTGGATATTGATAAAGAACGGGTTGACAAAATAAATCGTGGTATTTCTTTCATTGATGATGTCCCGCAATCCGAACTGGCAAGATTTGTAAAACAGAAAAAATTATCGGCGACTACTGATTACAAAAAATTAAAGGATGCAGATATAATAATAATCTGTGTCCCCACACCTGTGAATGCAAACAAAGAGCCGGATCTAAATCCAGTTATTAACAGTTCTGAAAATATTGCAAGGGTCTTGCGTAAAAATCAACTTGTGATTCTGAAAAGCACGACCTTTCCTGAAACAACCGAAAAGATTGTATTACCAATTTTGAATCAAAGGGGTTTGAAGGTAGGAAAAGACTTTTATCTTGCGTTCTGCCCGGAACGAATTGATCCGGGAAATAAAAGATTTGGAGTTGCCAATACCCCAACGGTCGTTGGTGGAATAACAAAAAGATGCACACGCATTGCAGCACTATTTTACAAACAATTTGTCAACAATGTTGTGCCTGTATCATCGGCGCGGACCGCAGAGATGACCAAACTCCTTGAGAATACATTTAGAAATGTGAATATTGCTCTGGTGAATGAATTTGCCCAACTCTGTGAGAGGATGGGAAATATCAATATCTGGGAGGTGATTGAGGCAGCAAAGACAAAGCCATTTGGTTTTATGCCCTTTTATCCAGGACCAGGTGTTGGTGGACATTGTATACCTGTTGACCCTTATTATCTTTCTTATAAGGCGCGGGAATATGATTTCCATACAGTATTTATTGAACTTTCTGCCCGTGTGAATGAAGAAATGCCATATTTTGTGGTGAATAAGACGATTGAGGAATTGAGTCGGTCTGGCATCTGCCCGGCGCAGGCAAAGGTGCTCTTACTGGGAATGGCATTCAAAAAAGATATCTCAGACCTCAGGGATTCGCCTGCGATCAAGGTTTATCAGATAATCAAAGACAGGGTGGCAAAACTGGAATATAATGATCCCCATGTGCCTTATTTTGAACTCAATGGCAGAAAAATTAAATCTGTTAAAATTGATTTTAAAAGACTGAATAAGTATGATGCTGTGGTTATTCTCACAGACCATTCTGCCTATGATTATGAGAAGATTGTCAGATATGCGCGGCTGATAATTGATACAAGAAATGCAATAAAAAAGGAGAACAGGAAGGTTAAAAAATTGGGCTGTGGCTCAAATTGTATCAATACTCCATCTTTTTAAAATAATCTATCAATGCGGGAATTTTATCGGGGTTACCACCACCGCCTTCGGCAAGATGGGGTTTGCCACCACCGCCGCCGCCAATGATTTTACTCACATTTTTGATCAAATGCTGGGCAGGAATTTTCTGTTTCAAACTATCGCCGACAAAGACCAGATAATTCACCCGATTGTTCACGATATCATATAAGAACCCGAATTTATCATTTGATTTTTCCCTGATAAAATCTGCAATCTGTCTCATTCCTTCGGTGTCAAATCCATCGAGCCGTTTTACAATATAGCTCTGACCTTCTGTCTCTTTCAGAATCTCCTGTGCAATCAAATGGGCAAGTCTTGCCTTCTGTTTCTGATTTGCCATCTCCAGTGTCTTTAGACGATTCTGGATTTCTTCTATCCGTTCAATAAGATTTGTATCACTGCCCAGGAATTCTGAAATATTCTTCATTATGTCACGGTATCTTCTAAATTCTTCAAGGAGATTAAATCCAACATAACCTTCAATCCTTCTTATCCCGGCAGATGCTGATTCCTGACTCATTATTTTGAATAATCCGATCTCACCTGTATTATCGAGGTGAATACCACCGCACAATTCGATTGAGAAATCATCAATCTTTACGACCCGCACATCCCTGCCATATTTTTCACCAAATAGAGCCATTGCCCCGAGTTTCTTTGCCTCATCAAGTGTGGTCCAGAATTTTTCAACCTTAATCGTCTCCATAATCTTTTCATTGACGAGGTCTTCTATCGCCTTCATCTCATCATCGCTCAATGGCTTAAAATGCATAAAATCAAAACGAAATCTGCCCGGTGCAACATAAGAACCTTCCTGCCTCGCATGTTCGCCCAGGATTTTTCTCAGCGCTGCGTGTAACAAATGGGTAGTCGTATGTGCACGGGCACTCTCCTTGCGATATCTCATGTCAACCTTTGCCAAGACTTTGTCCGGTCTAAATCTACCGGTTTCAATCTCGCAATGACAGGTATTCATTCCCTGGAGCCAGTATGTATCAATAACCTTCAATTTGAAATCTCTGCCGATGATCCATCCGGTTTCACCAACCTGTCCACCTGCCTCGGCATAGAATGGTGATTCAGCCAGGACTAATTCAATATTCTTTTCTGATTCATTATATCTTATGATTTCGGTCTCTGTTTCATTAGTTTCATAGCCAACAAACCTGCCGGTTCCTTCTTTTATTACCTTCCAATCGCCGCTCAGGGTAAACTTTGCCTTAGCCCTTGATTCTTCCTTTGCCTGTTCAAGATTTTTAAGAAATCCTTCTTCATCAACTTCAATCCCTTTTTCCCGTGCAATCTCTTTTGTCAGTTCTATGGGAAATCCATAGGTGTCATATAATTTGAATGCCTCATCACCGGATATCTTCTGCTTTTTCTTTGTAACCTCTTCAAAAAGTGCAATTCCCTTTTCTAAGGTCGCCAGAAATCTTTCTTCTTCTGATTTTATCACCAAAGTTATCTCTTCACGATGATTGACAAGTTCAGGATAAGAAGATTTGTATAATTCTATGACCAGAGGAACGAGTTTATAAAGGGATGGCTCATTTATACCAAAATTTAGATTTAATCTTGTTGCACGGCGCAGAATTCTTCTTAAAACATATCCACGCTCTTCATTTGAAGGGATTATTCCATCACCGATTGCAAAGACAAGTGCCCTGATGTGGTCGGCAATAGTATTGATATTTATATCGGTCTGGGGTTCCTTGCCATATCTTTTACCTGTCAACTCAACAATATTTTCAATGATTGGATAGAAGAGGTCAGTGTGAAAATTGGAATCTTTTCCCTGGATGATACTTGTGAGTCTTTCAAGGCCCATCCCTGTGTCAACCCCGCGATTCTTTAATGGCAGCCTTTCGCCTGAGGTCTTCTGGTCAAACTGGGGAAAGACCAGGTTCCAGACCTCTGAATATCGGTCACAATCACAACCCGGGGCACAGGTTTTTTTTCCGCAGGAAAATCTTTCTCCAAGGTCATAATAAATTTCTGAACAGGGGCCGCAGGGTCCTGAATCACCAGCCGGACCCCAGAAGTTTGTATCATCACCAAGCCTATAAATCCTTTCAGGCTTCAACCCAACATTCTCTTTCCAGATTTTATATGCCTCTTCATCTTCATAATGGACTGAGACATATAGACGGGATTTATCTATTTTTAGAATTTCGGTCAGATATTCCCAAGCCCATAGTATTGCTTCTCTTTTGAAATAATCACCAAAAGAAAAATTGCCCAGCATTTCAAAGAATGTATGATGCCTCCTTGTCCTGCCTACATTATCAAGGTCAGATAATCTCAAACATTTCTGGATGCTTGCTGCGCGTCTGTATGGTAGTGGCACAGTGCCGGTCCATAATGGTTTAAACTGCACCATTCCGGCACTCGTGAATAAAAGGCTCGGGTCATCCCTCGGAATTAATGACATTGAAGGCACAATTGTATGATTCTTTTCTTTAAAGAATTTTAAAAAACTTTCACGAATTTCTAAGTTATTCATAATCTTCACCAAGCACCTCGTAAATTGTCTGAAGGGTGAATCCCCTGTATAATAAATATCTTATGATTCGCGCCTTCTTTTTGGGGTCTTTTTTATTGAAATTAGAAAATTTTTTTTCTATAATACTTTCTATCAGTTCTTTCTCATTCCGCTCTCTTAAAAGTTCCTGGATATATCTATCATCAACCTTCTTCTTTTTCAATTCATTCATTATAAAAATATTCCCCTTTGGTTTCAGGTTTGTATAATCATTTATAAACCCACGGGCAAATTTATGGTCATTTAATGTCCCTTCTTCAATCAATTCCCGCACTACCTCTTCTACAATCTCGGGTTCATATCCCAATTTTTCTAATCTCCCTTTCATTTCAGCAATTGAACGATTGCGGAATCTTAACAATCTATATGCCCTCTGTTTAATCTTTTGCTTTTCCTCAGCGAGTAAAAGATTTTTGACCTGCTCTTCATTGAGTTCATCACCTTCTTTTATATCGTATTTCAATATAATCTCATTGTCCAGTCCAAATTTGAATTCGCCGTCAATATAGATGGAGGATCTTTTTTTATTTTTCTTTTGAACTTCTATCTTGCTTATCTTCAACTTGTTTCTTGAATAATTTTTCTCTTAATTCTTTTTCAATCTTCTGGGCAATATCCTGATTTGCCTTTAAGAAATCAACGACCGCATCCCTGCCTTGTCCAATCCGTTCATCTTTAAAAGAATACCAGGTTCCTGATTTTTCAATAATTCCCTGGTCCACACCGATGTCTACAAGTTCACCCAATTTTGAAATGCCTTCGCCATATATGATATCAAACTCTGCTTCCCTGAATGGTGGTGCGAGTTTATTCTTTACAACCTTTACTTTGGTCCTTGAACCAATTACATTCTCGCCTTTTTTTAATGTGGCGATTTTGCGGATATCAAGACGGACTGATGAATGAAATTTTAAGGCAAGACCACCGGGTGTTGTTTCAGGAGAGCCATACATAACCCCTATCTTCATTCTTATCTGGTTAATGAATATTGCTACAGTCTTTGATTTACTTATCACACCTGTAAGTTTTCGCAAAGCCTGTGACATCAATCTTGCTACAAGTCCAACCTGCATATCACCCATCTCGCCAGCAATCTCTGCCTTGGGAACCAGGGCTGCAACTGAATCCACGACAATTATGTCTACACCACCAGAACGCGTAAGAATCTCGGCAATCTCAAGTGCCTGTTCTCCAGTATCAGGTTGAGAGATATATAGATTATCAAGATTCACACCTATTGCCTGGGCATACTTCGGGTCAAAGGCATGTTCAGCATCAATGAATATCGCATTACCACCCAATTTTTGTGCCTGGGCAATTGCCTCAAGGGCAAGGGTTGTCTTTCCACCTGCCTCAGGACCAAAGATCTCAACCACCCTTCCCCTTGGATAACCACCTATGCCGAGGGCATAATCAAGTGTCAGTGAACCAGAAGGGATGATACCCACATCAACCTTTGATTCTTCAGCACCCAGCCTCATCACTGCACCCTTTCCAAACTGTTTTTCAATCTGGTTAATTGCCATTGATAATACTTTTTCCTTTTCATCCTTTGCCATATCACTCCTTTTGTTACTTTAATATTAATTAAATTTTCCCTGAAGTCAACAGAAATTTTTCAATAGATTCCTTGAGCTCCCTCGTCCGCACACTGTATAACGGACTCGGAATGACCCTGTGGGTCAGATTGCTTCGGAGTTCCTGCACTTCGTTGTGGAATTTTTGAAAAACTAAACCATTACTTACTGAGAAATCAAAGAAAAAAGGCACAAGGAATCTGCGTATTGCAAGGGCAATAATTCATAAACAATCCTTGCGGAATCGGGCTTTAACGGATTAAAATATTTAATGACATAGGCTTCGTTTATTGCAAAGGTAAACACCCAGATATTCCTTTCATCCCTGACCACATTATTTTAGTCTTTATTTTTATATTCTATAGGCAGTGGTCGTATTCTAATGCGTGTTTGCTCAATTATAACCACACTGCCCAGCTCAAGCGCGTCCTGAATTGTAGGTAGATTAGCAATCAGGAGTGCAACCTGCCTTTCAGGTTTACGGTCTGTCCCCCGACGGAAGATTATTAAGGACGGTTTATTCTTCTCACGTAACGCAAGCAGCGTCCCAAAATCAGTGTCTGCTGAGATGATTATACGTTCCTCAATTTCTGCTCGGAGAAAGATTGACTCATCATCAGCGGTTTGTAATCCATAATCACGAACATGCACGGCATCGTATCCGGCGTGTCTTAGCCCTTCAGCAACCAACGGTGATAACGCATTGTCAACCAAAAACCTCATTGCACAGTGATCAAAGGAAGTTCCCGCTCGCGAACCGCTTCAGCAGCATAGCGAAGTGCTTCATGGATGTCCTCGGGTTCTAAATCAGGAAACGCCTTAAGAATTTCCTCTTCGTTCATTCCATCTGCAACCATCCCGACAACGGTCGCCACAGGGATACGCAACCCCCTGATACAAGGAACACCACCCATCTGCTTTGGATTGATGGTAATTCGATTAAATTTCATAAAAATCACCTCTTTCAATTATAAATATCTTTGTTTTAAAGTCAACAAATTTTTTCTTTCTTTATTGGCTCGTCCTCAATTGGTATATACCACTTTTCTTTAATGTGCTGAAATTTCTCTTCCGCTTCTTTGCTCTTAACTTCTTTTTTAGATTCTGCCATTCGCTACGAGTTAAGATCGGCACTTCAAAGGATTCCGGGTTAGAAAATTCGGCTGAAACATAAACAATGTTAGAATCACAATCCCGGATTTCCACTTGCAGGCTAATCGGATTCAGAGGAGTTTCCGGGTCGGCATATTCTTGAGGAATAACGGCAAAGGTAATCCGAGCACTGTCGGGTTTGAGGGGATTGAAGTATTTTTTCACAAGCAAAATTATTCTATACCATCTATTCAGGAATGGCAAAATCCTTAAGTAGTTTTACATATTTTATATCATTTATCTTATGAGAAAGACGAACATCAGCCGTAATGAGTGGCACCTGTAATTCCATTGCTAATGCAAGATAAATTGCATCATAAGATGTTATTCCTTTTTGAAAGCTAAGTTTTATCATCGTTTTGATTACATCAGGTAATGATGAAATAATTTTAATCTCTAAATCGTAGAGAGAAGTAATCGCTTCAGTTACTTCTTTTTCAGAAAAAGCACCACTGTATTTTAAGACATTTGCCACTTCATAAAGAAGAAAATCAGGAACAACAATAATGAAATCCCCTTTAATATAACGATTTAAGATTGCCCGTGCCTTTTCACTATCATTTTCTTCAATAAACCACTTCAAAATTACTGAGGCATCAAGAACAACCATCCTTACCCCGCCACTTTCTCAATTCCTCTGTGCTATTCCAATGCGAAACTCTCCTCCGAAGTCTATTTATTGATTTATAGGCTTTATTTATGCGGTCTTTAGCAACTACACTGCCACCGACCAAGATAGCTAATCTCTTCTTTATAACTTCAGCATCTTTTAAATCAACTTTTCCCGAAACATCCGCCATTTTCACCTGCCTTCTATGATTATAATCAATATAATGCGGAAGTCAACCACTTTTCTTTTTAGTTATTTTCCAATTTGGCGATATGTAAACAGGATAAAAGAAACCAGATATGGTGATTTTTCGGGGTCGGTGTATCTGTCTGAGTTGTCTTTACCATTCCACCAATAGACTTGATTCTTCCTGGCGATGTCAGGAAGTTCAGCAGGACCATAAACGATGTTGGAATCACAATCCCGGATTTCCACATTCATGCTGATCGGATTCGGAGGAATTTCCGGGTCAGCATACTCTTGAGGAATAACGGCGAAGGTGATACGAGCACTGTCAGGTTTGAGGGGATTGAAGTATTTTTTCACCAAATTCTCCCGAATGTAAAAATCAAAGATGCATAAGGTGACTGAATCGTAAACTGAACCAGAGGCATTCCAACCTTCAGCCTTGAAGGTATGCATACCTGGTGGATAATCACCTGAGTTAATCTTATATTCCTCAATCCATTGCTCCTGGTTTGTTCCCCAACTCATTGTCCACTGCACCTTGAAGTCTATCGTATCACCCTTGTAATAAACCGTGCTATCAGCAGGTGATAAGATTTCTGGGGTTACCGCTACTTCATAGCCCTGCTGGAATAGATACCGCAGTAAATGGAATTATTGAACCTCTGGGCATATCATTGTGAAAATAGACCTTGAAAAATCCACTTGGCGCCTGATGGTGTCCAGGAATACCTTCATCAGGAAAAGTAGCATAAGGCTCAACAATCGTGACATAGGGCGAGATACAGGAGAGTGTAGCACTCACATTCGTTGCGGTAGAATCACCATAATTATAAACCCAGAGCCTTATCTGCATTGAATCGCCTGCTTCTGGTGTTCCGAATTTGTGACCCGGCGGATTATAATAATCATTTACCGGATGGCCGGTGATTACCAATAAGACCCCAGGATAACCAAACATAGAATAATACGGATTTATCCTGCCCCAGCCATACTGAGGGTCCTGACCACGCTTACCGGCCAACTCTGCTCCTTGTTTTAGTTTATCATAAACTTGAGCATTTGTCAAGGTAGAATCACGACTTAAAATTAAAGATGCGGCACCAGAGATAAATCCGCAGGAAAAAAATGTGCCTGAGACAATAATAATCCCACCGCCCTTATTCGTCGTATAGATATTAACCCCGGGTGCGGCAAAATCAATGTAAGTGCCCCAGTTGGAAAAGAAAATATCCAAATCGTTTCCAAAACCTAAAATAGCGAGACTCATCTCGCACCATTGACATTTTTCAATTTTATGTTATAATGTGGAAAATCGTCATTTGCCGAGATGGCGGAACTGGGAGACGCGGCGGACTCAAAATCCGCAGTGCTGAAAGGCGCGTGGGGGTTCGACTCCCCCTCTCGGCATTTCTCACAGTACAATAGTTTTCTTAATCCACTCCACCTTGAGATATTGCTGATTCCAATGAAACTGGACGGGGTCGTCGTTCTTGTTCCTTTTTTGTTTAATTCACAAGGCTAATGTAGGAACAAGTAGCAGACTCCCCCTCTCGGCATAAGGGGGAGGGTTCCCCCTTATCTCCAAAAAGTTTGAACAAAACAATACTTTTTGGAGACCGCTAATCCCCCTCGTTGAACGGTTGCGATGCTCGTATCGTCCATCGTATTTCGTAAGTCGTCTAAAAAAACTTATTTCACATCAAGCAAACTATATTCTTAATCCTGATTTATTAACAGCCTTTTATACAGTCCAGTTCTTCAGGATGATATCTTTTTGGGTGATTACGGCTTTTAAAAGGGGTGTGCGGTCTATCTCTTTTCCTTTTTCCCTTGCCTTGATTATGAATTCTATATAATCTCCAACTGACTTTAACTGGCTTAAAGGGATTGATACTTCAATGATTTCGTCAATCTTAAAGTTTATATCCTGATTCACACCAAGTATATATTTCAACCCCTCAGGTCTTTCAAAATCTATCTCATATTCATACTGGTTTATATTTTGATTTAATATATCAAATCTTATATATAAATTTTTATCATCAAATCCATAATAGACTTTTGAGAAGAGCCCAGCAAATCTCTGCATTGTGCCGCCTGTCCTCTTCAGGTCAAGATACCCTGCATTATACCATTCATAAAAGAATGTTAACTTACCGTCGATTGTTGGCGAGATATAATCTATGGGTTGTGTAGCATAGATTTCAGTTTGAGGGTTTATCGGCAGGAATAGTTCATGTGGTGGTTCAATGGTTAGTTTTTTATATATCCAGAGTGCATTCTGTCTGAATAATCGGTCGAATACCTCAGTTGTAACAGAGAAAAAATCATCGCCAAACCACCAGAACCAATCGCTTCCTTCAAGAAAGTATAATTGCCTCCAGATTTCGCTATCTTTTATATCCAGGTCAACGAGTTTATCGCGAAGATTTTTTATAATTAACCATGCCTTATGGTCTTCAGGCTTACCAATCCAGATATTGAAATTTGCACCAATCCAGGAGCCAGGGAATAGATTTGAGAGGTTGTTAATTGTCGATTGATTTTCGTTTAAAAATTTTGAAAATGTTGTTGTCGGAATTTTTTCATTAGATATTGTTTTATAAAGCAATTGTAGAAAATCAGTTCCATCATTCTCAAAATATTCCCAGGCATTTTCTCCATCAAGGATAACCGGAAGTATAAATTTTTCTACCGATGAAAGAGAACCAGCAATTTGTTTTATCCTGCCTATAAAATCCTCAACTGCCTTTTCCGGTTCCCATCTATTATAAACAAATGCAATACGGTCAGATAGCAAATGATCCCGGAAGAAGATTTTTATATTACCCATATTCCAGGGTTTATAAAACAGATTGCTGTGGTTTGGAATCCCATTTTCATCCCGTTTAAATGATAGATTGATAGAGCGGGCAAGTATCTCTTCATCAGTTGCAATCCACTCAATGCCCGTATCAGAAAGAACAGGGAGCAATTCAGAGCAGACACTTCCCTCAGAGGGCCAGAAACCTTTCGGCTTAAATCCAAATATTTTTTCAAATATTGCTATTCCCTGTATGATTTGTTCCCTTGCATCTTCAGGATGTTTGAATTCAAATGGTATTTCAAGATTGGGATTAGAAATTTTTGCAAGATTACTATTTATCAATAAGGGAAGGATTGGGTGTGCAAGGGGCGATGTCGTTAGTTCAATCTGTCCTGTTTCTACAGCCTTTTTATATTCATCAAATATAGAACTGATAATTTTATTCTGAAGCGCGATGATAATCTCTTTGTCCTGTTCTTTAAAATTCCTTCCCTTTTGATATAACTCTTTTATTTCTTCCCTAAAAACAGGGTCAATCCAGACAAGATTTGCCCATATCTGCAGGTCACGAAATTCATCAGTGGTAAAGCTTTCTGCAACACTGGGGAGTTCTTCAGGAACAAGTTTTTTCCCCCTCTTCATAAGTAAAGAAAAATATCGCGGATATGGCTCAACCATTTCTTCCCAGTTGGCGAGGAAGAAATCCTTCAGGATTTCAATTTTTTCTTCAAGAGTTAAATCTTCGGCGCGTTTTCTAAAAAGGAGAAACTGGCGGTCAGTGCATTTATTTTCTTTATATTCCTGGAGTTGTATGAGTAGTGTTGGCGTAAAATTGAATGTTACACAAACCTCCGGGAATTTTTGTATATTCTTTAACATATCAAGATAATCTTTTATTGCGTGTAATCTGACCCAGGGCATTGGCAGTATTTTGTCTTCAGGGGTAGAATATATCGGTTGGTGGAAGTGCCACAAAAATGCAACCGATAAATTATTCATAGTTTATAAATGACAGTAATTGTTAAGAATATTAATGCACATTATCTATTAAAATAACCAAGATAGAATTTGGCATCGTTTGTGATATCCTGGGGTGGATTTTGTTGCAGGAGTTTTTGTAATATTTCTCGTGCCTTATCCGTATTACCTAAGATTCCATTTATCCTGCCCCAGGAAAGCATACCTAAAAAATAAAAATGGGAATCTTTATTTTTAGCAACTTTTTCATAATATTTCAATGCCCGCTCATAATCTTTTAAACCTTCGGCGGCACAGCCTGCACCGAATTGGGCTGATGGCGTCAGCAAGGGGTCTTTCTTTTCTTTGGAAAGGAATTTATCAAAATAATCTAATGCCTCACTAAAGCGAGCGGTATGATAATTTATCACACCAAGATAATAATAAGCCACCTTACCCGGTCTTGTATTATTATATTTTTCGGTTAGTTGTAAAAATAAATTTTCTGCATCCTGGAGTCTGCCCATACTCACAAGATTGATTGCCTGGGTATAGATCAATTCTGCTTCAGGGTTTGTTTTTTCTTGAGGATATAAAAGATAACCGATAACAAATATTGCTGCAACAATTCCTATTCCAATCCAGATTGCTATATCACGATGCCGAACAACAAACTTTATTAATTTTTCCATCGTTTTTTGAAACGAGTCTTCAGTCTTGAGACCCCTTTTCATATCTCTCATAAATACTCCTTTTATTTATTAGCAACTTCAGAACTCAGATATACCCCTGACCCGATTTGAACGGGTGACCTGCGGTTTAGGAAACCGCTGCTCTATCCTGCTGAGCTACAGGGGCATAAATTTCTAAATTATATAAAAACCAGGCGAAAAGTCAATAATTATTTTCTAAAATCAATTGACATAAGAAAATTTTTGTATATAATAAAAATAATGAAGCAAGGACTGGTGATAATTCCGACTTATAATGAGGCAGTGAATATTGAAAAGATAATCAGTGCGGTCCTATCTTCTTCAGAACTCCTTGAGATATTGATAATAGATGACAATTCATCGGATAACACCTCAGGGATAGTGGAGAATATGATGGCGCACAATAATAAAATCCATATCATAAAAAGGCCCAAAAAAATGGGTCTGGGGACTGCCTATGTCACTGGATTCCAGTATGCGCTTGAACATAACTATGACTTTGTCTTTGAAATGGACGCGGATTTTTCCCATGACCCAAAGGACCTTCCGAGATTTATTGAACTTGTTGATAAATATGATTTAATCATTGGTTCCAGATATATCAATGGTGTAAGTGTTGTTAACTGGCCAATGAAAAGATTGCTATTATCATTCTTTGCCTGTATGTTTGCCCGCATTGTGACTGGTGTTCCGGTAAGAGACCTCACGAGTGGGTTTAAGTGTTATTCGCGAAGGGCACTTGAAAATGTAAACTGGAAGAAATTTAAGGTTGATGGGTATGGATTTCAGATCCAGAGTGTCTATGGTGTATTCTGTGCTGGATTACCGATAAAAGAGATTCCGATAATATTTGTTGAACGCAGGGCAGGAACATCAAAAATGTCAAAGCGAATAATCTGGGAGGCATTCTGGCTTACCTGGAAGTTGCGCATAATGTCAATATTCAATAAAAAATGGCTCTGTAAATGATCCTAATAAATTTTTTTATTTTTGCCCTTTCATTAAAGCCAACTTTTTATACAAATCATAATTATTTTTATAATATATCGGTCAATGACTCAATTGTTTATGGTGCAACAAATGGCGGTGTTGTTGCTTATAACTATTTAAATAATACTTTTAAGGTTTTAACAAATACGGATGGACTGAAGATTAATCGTCAGCAATGCATTGCAATTGATAGTTCCGGGAATATCTGGGTAGGTTCAAATAACGGAATCGTGCAGATTGATAAATCATTCAATAAGATTCAGGTTTATCCTCTGGAATGCCTACCCTGCACAAGGGTGAATACAATATACTGTTTGAAAGATACGATCTTAGTAGGAACACAAAACGGTTTATTGATAATAGACACAAAGGGCACACCAGATAATTTCGAGGATGATGGAATTCTAAAGATCTATGATTTTCAGGGGTTGTCTTCAAATAATATTTTGACGATTGCAGTTGATACCGGGTTCTGGATTGGCACAGACGATAAGATAACAAGATTCAGCAGTGATTTTCAGAATTACACTATCTATGGTCTGGAAAATGGACTCCTTAGAAACTACATTAGAAAGATAAAGATTATAGATTCAAACCTCTATGTCGGGACTGATGGAGGGTTAAACCGATTTACTGGAACCAATTTTGATACAATAATAATGGGCTATAAAATCATTGACATAGAAGGAGCAGGTGATTCACTCCTCCTTGCCCTTGATACCCTCCGTCAGATCGGGATATTTTTTCAGGGAAATTTGACCCTTTTGAATAGCGGTATTCCATATCTGGTGAGGATTAATGACATTGAGAATTTCAAGGGGAAATGGTTTTGTGCCACCGGCAATTCATTCAAATCTGACTATTTTGGTGAAGGCATCGGTATCTATGATTTTGCCAGCAGTCAATGGCGTTTAATAAAAGATAATTGTCTCAGTTCAAATCATATTTGTAGCATAACGGCAAATCAGTATGGTGTCTTTGCTGCACATGGAACGAGGAACTCAGATGCACGCGGGGTCAGCTGGTTAAAGAACGACAATACCTGGCAAAATTTCTGTCAGGATACATTCGTCCCTACAAAATTTATACACCGCTGTATAACTGCACCGGACAAAAAGGTTTGGTTTGGCTTGCATTATACAGATTCCCTGCTTGCAATCTCTTTTGAACCAGAAAATAATAAGTGGTATTATTTGAGACAAAAATATCGCGGCATTGATAGCACGGTTGCAATCTGGGATTTGAAATTCGATCTCAAAAATAATATGTATCTTTCCCTTGCTGGTCCTTCAGACAAAATATGGGTTTATGATTCTTCGCTCTCAACTGCTTATTTTCTTGGTGATAGAACCCCCGGGTTTGAAGTTGAACTCGCTATTGATTCAAGTTTGCGTGTCTATAGCACGGTATTTGATGCTGCGGGTGGTATTTTAATGATTGATACTAAAGGAACGATCTTTGACCGCGCTGATGATATAAATTTAAAGTATGGAAAAACTGATGGATTGCTCTCACAATTCTGCTCAGGTATAACCGTAGATGAGAATAACAATGTCTATATTGCTAATGATATCGGCGTTTCAGTATTTCAAAACAATAGATTTGAACATATAGAAAATTTCAATGGTGGTGTGATTTATGATGTCCTTACTGATGATGAAGGCAGGGTATGGGTAATGGCTGATAATGGGATTTATGCCTATGATATAAACTATAAAATGTTAAAGAGTTTTACATTTAATGAACTTAATGTAAATGTAGAATTTATGCCTGTGAACAATGAGATAATACAGGTGCAGGGATTTTTCTATGACCGTTTTCGTTCCTGTTTCTGGCTGGGCAATGAGAATGGATTGCTAAAACTGGAAATTGTAAAAAAGGATACTACTTCGTTAGATAGCGTTTTAATCTATCCAAATCCTGTGTTGAGTGGTTCTGTTGTGCGCATAAAAAATATACCCGCTGATGCATCGGTAAATATTTATTCAATCACCGGCAGAAAGATTGTAACGAATTTGAAACCCAACTCACTGGGTGAAGTCCTCTGGCATATTCCCCATAACACATCAAGCGGATTATACTTTGCATTGATTAATACGGGTAGTGATAAAAAGGTCTGCAAATTTGCGATTGTTAAATGAATTGCGAAGGCAATCGTAATATCGTATTTCTATCCAATGCATGAATATAGTGTGACAAAATCACTTGTTGACCTCTGTAATCAGGAGGCAGAGAAGCACAAAATAAATCAGGTAAGGATAATAAAGGTCAGGCTTGGAAAATTTACAGGATTTTCTCCTGAGGCAATAAATTTTTATTTTGATTATTTAAAAATTGGCACCCGGTGTGAATATGCAAAGATTGAATTCTTTGAGATACCGATTCGCATCAGATGTAGTGATTGCCATTTTGAAGAAGATATAGAAGAACCTTTATTTATCTGCCCGAAATGCGGGAAGGGTTCAATTGAGATATTAACGGGCAGGGAGTTCTATGTGGAATCAATAGAAGGTGAATAAAAATATGATTACTCATCTGTTTAATTATAATAAAAAAAAGGAGCAGTATGAAAGTAAATATTCTTAAACCCGTTCTGGTATCAAATCAGGAAAGGGCAAAGGAAAACAGAAAATTTTTTGATAGGGCAAATTCCCTGGTTTTGAATATCATTGGTTCCCCTGGTTCAGGAAAGACATCGGTGATAGAGAATATTGTGAAAAGATTAAAATGTAAATACAAGATACTTGTGATAGAGGGGGATATCAAAGGTTCAATTGATAGCGAAAGATTAAGCCGATTGAAGATTGATACAATTCAGATAAATACGCAGACTGAATGTCACCTTGATGCATTTATGATTGCCCAGGCACTGCCCAAGATTGAAAAGCAATATGATTTGATACTTATTGAAAATGTGGGTAACCTTGTCTGCCCTGCAGAATTTGAAATTGGTGAAGATTATAAGGTTGCAATTCTTTCAACACCAGAGGGTGATGATAAGCCAATAAAATATCCATTACTATTCCATCTGGCAAAGGTTGTTGTTATTAATAAAATCGACCTTTTGCAACATTTAAATTTCAAAATAAAAAAAGCACGCAAGAATATCCTTGATAAAAATCCAAAGGTGTTAATATTTGAAGTTTCAGCAAAAAATGGCAAGGGTTTTGATAAACTCGTTGATTTTATAGAAAAAGAACTGACGAAGAAAAAGTAAAAATCAAACTATCAATGGCACGGAGTCTTGTTCAGGTCAAAGGAATTGTTCAGGGGGTTGGTTTCAGACCTTTTGTTTACCGCCTGGCATATAGATTAAATCTTGCTGGATTTGTTCGCAATACATCCTATGGTGTGGAGATAGAGATAGAAGGAAATGCAAAAAGAATAAAGGAATTTTTAAAAAGGCTCTCATTAGAAAAACCAGTTGCCTCAATAATTGAATTGATTACAGTCAAGCAGATTTCTCCAAGAAGGGAAAAAAGATTTGTCATTAAACAGAGTAAATTTGCTGAAGGTTTTACCCAGATTTCACCGGACATCGCAACCTGCAAGGATTGTTTGAAGGAATTTTTTAACCCCGCAGACCGCAGATTTAGATTTCCTTTTATAAACTGCACAAATTGTGGCCCGAGATATTCAATAATTTATAATACACCTTACGACCGCAAACAGACTTCAATGAAGGAATTCAAAATGTGCCTGGATTGTGAAAATGAATTTAGGGATATAAACAATCGCAGATTTCATGCCCAGCCTGATTGCTGTTTTGTCTGTGGTCCAGAGTTTTCATTATACAGGATTGATGGAAGAAAGATTAAAACAAAAGACCCAATTGGAGAAGCAATAAATTTAATTAAAAAAGGCGAGATTATTGCGATAAAAGGGATTGGTGGATTTCATATTGCCTGTGATGCGACGAATTGTAGCACTGTAAAAAAATTGAGAGTTTTAAAGAATCGTCCTACAAAGCCATTTGCGATAATGGTTAATGAAAAAGACCTCGGAAAGATAGTAAAGGTCACATCCCAGGAAAAAAAGATGATAAAATCCCCGGTCGCACCAGTGATGCTCCTTGAGAAAAAGAAGAGTGAGGTATGCGAGGAGGTTGCACCCAATAATCCCTATCTCGGTGTGATGTTACCGTATGCGCCAGTCCATTATTTATTCCTTGAGAAGATTCCTTTTCTTGTTATGACGAGTGCAAATATCGCAGATGAACCACTTATAAAGGAAGACACAGAGATAAAAACAAAACTAAAAAGAAAGGTCTCATTCTATCTTACACATAATCGCAAAATCATAAACAGGTGTGACGATTCGGTAGGATTCTATCTTAAAGAACGCGGATTTTCAATCATCCGTCGTTCAAGGGGTTATGTGCCGGTGCCGATCGAACTGCCTTTATCGGTAAGAAAAACCCTTGCTACAGGACCTTATTTGAAAAATACTTTTACCCTTGCTGATAAAAAGAATGCCTATGTTTCACCTCATATTGGTGACCTTGATAACTCTGAGACATTGAAATTTTTTTATGAGATGGTTGAGAAATATAAAAGATGGTTCAAAATTGAACCAGAGTTGATTGTGCACGATTTACATCCGGATTATCTTTCAACCAAGATAGCCCAGGAGATGGTTAAAAATAAAAATTTAGAGATTAAAGGTGTCCAGCATCACATTGCCCATATTGTTTCCTGCCTTGGTGAGAATAAAATTTTTGAAAAAGCGATTGGCATCGCATTTGACGGAACTGGATATGGAATTGATGGGAATATATGGGGTAGTGAATTCTTTATTGGTGATTTGAACCAGCAAAAAAGGGTTGCCCATTTAGAATACCTTCCATTGCCCGGTGGCGAAGAGAGCATTAAAAAACCTTATCGTATTGCCATTGCATATCTTTATAAAATTTTTGGTCCGGATTTAATCCATAAGGATTTTACAAAAATTTTAAACCTTAACTATCCTTTAAAGGAGATTGATACAATAATCAAAATGATTGACCAGAATTATAATCTTGCCCATACATCAAGTATGGGTAGATTTTTTGATTGTGTTTCAGCAATACTCGGCATAACCCGGGAGATCACCTACGAAGCAGAGGCAGCAATTAATCTTGAATATGTGGCAAAAAAGGGTATAAAAGATTATTACTCCTATGAAATTGGTAAAAACATAGATGATGAATTTATTGTCCATATCTTTTTAATCCTTGAAGGCATAATAAATGATATAAAAAGGGGAATCAGTAAAAATATAATTTCGGCAAAATTTCATAATACCGTTGTTCAATTCTCACTTGACATCGCAAGGAAACTGCGTAGAATCTATGGTGTGAACAAGGTTGTCCTATCCGGTGGAGTCTTTCAGAATAGATATTTGTTAAATTTGATGATCAGGCGGTTTGAGGATTCTGATTTTAAAGTCTTTACCCATCATAAACTTCCGACCAATGACGGCTGCATCTCTTATGGACAGGTTATATTAGGAAATGGGAATTGGGAAATTAGAAGTAGTAAGTGAGGCGATATGTGTCTGGCAGTGGTTGGTAGAATAGAAAAGATTGATGGTGATATGGCAATCGCCGAGATTATGGGTGTGCGCCGGGAAATCTCTATTGTCCTCACGCCCGAGGTAAAGGTTGGTGATTATGTAATGATCCATGCCGGGTTCGCCATCAACCCAATCGATGAAAAAGAGGCGATAGAGACTGAAAAACTCTTAAGAGAAGTTGCAAAATACTCATTTTAGAAAAGATTAAAATTTTATTTTTTTGTTATTTTTCTCTCTTTGCCCACCAATCCTTCTCACCCAGTCCTTCAGCATAATGCTTTCCTTCAATCCGTTCCCAATCATCAGAGATTTTTCCCCTTAGAATGACCCTCTTCTTTGTCGTTGTCCAGTAAAATACATTGCGCTCCCTGCAATTTATATAGCCATCCGCAAGAAAATCGTTATTTGATATTATTCCATTTATTTCACCTTTGTAAGTCATTTCATCTTTTGGCTGGTGAAAGTATTTAATTTTAATCTGCCCATTTTTTTGATTTACCGTCATTTTAAAAGAGGCATTATACGAAATTCCGTCCTCTCCAATCTTTCCTTTCCAATCACCAGCAAGATTCTTAAGGGTGATAATTCCAAGGTCAAGTGTCTCATCCTTACGGAGATTTATAGAGGTCGTATATATTTGATAACCCGGTATTTTTAATTCAATCTTATGCGGGACTGCCTGAATTCTTTCTGAAATATAAGGTGTTTTGCCAACAAATAAACCATCAAGATATACATCTGCACTCTCAGGTTGAGAATTTATCTGGAATAGGCCATAGATTGGAACAAGGCTTGCATTGACCACTGTATTTTTCCCGAATCCCAGGTTCACCTTTGCCTGCCATTTTTCATACCCTTGTTTTGCAATATCAACAGTATGGGATCCGATGAAAAGTTTTGGTGACTCATAAACCCCGGCATTTTTATTCACCATTTGTATTCGCTTTCCGTCGATTAAAATGGTCAAATCTGCTGGAGGTTCAACATTAATTATAATTTTATTGCGTGTAAGATTCCATAATAATATCACAATAATAAAGACCGCAACCGCACTACCGGTGATAAACAATGCCTTTCTAATAAAATTTCTCTGTGCAGTTGAGATTTCAGTTTTTATTTTATTTAGAATTTCCTGATACTTTTTATCCGGGTCGCATTTAACTGCCTTTTCAAAGAATGATATTGCTTCTCTCTTTCTTTTATTATTTATTTTATCGGTGCCAATCTTTGATAAAATCAATGCAAGTTTTTTGCGTGATGGCTCATCTATTTTATCAAATGGCTCCTTTATCTTTGATACAAAACTTCCAGTTCCTGTGATATCCCCCTTGTCAAAACTGGCAAATATCAGATAAATCTGTAGCATAGTTCGCATTTCATCAGAGATTTCATCTTTAGCCAATAATCGGTTAAACATTTCAATCGCCTTATCATAATTACCATTTTCATAATAATACTTTCCGATTGTCAGACCTAATTTTGTATCTTCTATCTTCAATTCTTCCATTTTTTGATAATATCTAACAAGCCCTTCCATATCGTTCTGGTCAGTAAAATACTGGACGATCTCCCTGATGACCTGTTCATTGTCCGGAACGAGTTGTTCAAGTTTCTGCAGTTCCATAAAAGTTTTTTCTTTATCACCTTTTTGCCGGTAAAGATTTTTCATCAACATATGGAATTCTACGCTATCCGGCTTGAGTTTAAGAACCTTTTCACCCAGGGCAATCGCTTCAAAAATCTTGTTTTGCAGATAATATACACGAAAAAGACCGATGAGCGATTCTTCAGAATCTGGTTTGATATGTAATGCCGAACGGAATGCAGATTCGGCATTGATAAGGTCATTCATTTTGAGATAAATCAATGCTGATTTGCTATGGGCATCAAAATCGTTCGGGTCAATCCCTATCGCTATTTTATATTCATCAAGTGCTTCAAGTAAAAGACCATTTTTATGATAAAGGCTACCAAGTTCAATGCGGAGTTTTACATCCTTTGGGTCGGATTCAATTTTTTTTCTTAAAAGGTTGATATGGGCAGTCGTTTCAGTGCTCAGGGTTACAAGGATTGTGCCACAGGCATTACATAATTTGTAATTTTCTTTTATTGGTGCACCACAATGCGGACAATTATTCATACCCACCATCCTTTTTAGCACCTGCCATAATACATCATAATTATATAGGTCATTGAGTGAATGTCAAGGGGAATGAGGTGGGTGGAAAAAATCCTTGCATTATTCAAAATGTCAGATATAATATAGAGTGCAGAGGTTTTTGCTCCTTGACGCCCATTCTTTGATATTCCGTGCCTATTTTGCATTCATTAAAAATCCACTCAAGAATTCAAAGGGACAGAACACATCAGGTATCTTTGGTTTTCTTAATTCATTAAAAAAGATAAAGACAAAATTTTCAAGTGAATATATTGTTCTTGCATTTGATGCCCCGGGTGAGACCTTCAGGGACCGGTTATTTAAAGAATACAAGGCAACCCGTCCTGCCCCGCCCAGGGATATCCCATTCCAGATTGAGAAGGTGAAGGAGATAAGTCATTACCTCGGAATTAAAAGTTTTGAGATGCCGGGCTATGAGGCAGATGATATACTTGCGACTCTGACAAAAAGACTAAAAGATTATGGTGAGGTCTACATCGTGAGTTCAGATAAAGACCTCATTCAACTCATCTCGGAGAATGTATTCATTTATGATGTTTTCAATGATATGGTCTATGATAGAGAGCGAGTGAAAGAGAAATTTGGAGTTGAACCTGAACGCATTGGTGATTACCTTGCATTGTGTGGTGATTCCATTGATAATGTCCCTGGTGTTCCCGGTATTGGTCCCCATCGGGCAATAGAGATCTTAAAAAAGTATGAGAACCTTGAACTGGCACTTAAAAATGAATCAAAACTTTCTGAACATAAAGATATTTTACTCCTTTCAAAAAAACTTGTGGAACTTGAGACTAATGCACCGATTGAGATGAATATTGATGACCTGGTGATAAAAAATCCCGATACAAATAGCCTATTAAAGGTCCTTGCTGAACTTGAGTTCCATTCTCTGATAAAGGAATTTGCCCCAAGATTGGATTTTAGGAATTTGATTATAAAAAAATCAATTTCTGATATTGAGATAAAAGATGAGATTGGCATTGCATACGCGGACGAAAAAATTTTTTTGAGTTTTAAAGAAGGCGAAATTTATATCACAGGATTAAAGGATGGGGAAAAGATTATCTCTGATAAAAAAACGACAAAGATAGGATTTGATTTGAAAGAGGTTTGTAAGTCAATGCCCTTAAATCCACCCTTGTTTGACATAAAGATTGCATCCTGGCTCATTGAACCGAATATGAAGAACGATAGATTTGAAGATATCTGCCTGAAATACCTCAATTGTTATGTTGAACCTTCACCAGAAACCATCTCCAGCCTTTCTTTAAAAATTTATCCGGTTTTAAGAAAAAGGCTTGAGGAATTGAATGAATTTGAGCTCTATAGAAAGATTGAAGAGCCATTGATAACTGTGCTGGCAAGGATGGAAAAGAGAGGGATCGGCATTGATATAAATTTTTTAAAGGGTTTGAGAAGCAGGATTGAAAAAGAGATTGGTTTGCTTGCTGATGAGTGTTACAAAATTGCCGGATGTGTATTCAATATCAATTCACCAAAACAACTCTCCCATATTTTATTTGAAAGGCTGAAACTGACTCCTGTGAAAAAGGGGAAATCTCATTATTCAACAGATTTTGAGGTGCTCCAGCAATTGAGTTTGAAGCATGAATTACCACGCAAAATCCTCGAGTATCGAGAACTGACAAAGGTTTCAAGCACATATATTGACCCTTTGCTTGAACTGGAAAAAAATGGCAGGATACATACTACATTCAATCAGACCGGGACAGCAACAGGCAGGCTTTCATCAAGTAATCCAAATCTACAGAATATCCCGATTCGCAGTTACTGGGGGGCTGAATTGAGAAAGGGATTTATTGCCCGGGAAGGATTTTTATTGATTTCGGCTGATTATTCCCAGATTGAATTGCGCATCCTTGCCCATATAACAAAGGATAAAAATCTCATATCTGCATTCAAATCAGGAAGGGATATCCATAACCATACTGCATCATTGATATTCAATATATCTGAAGATAAGGTTGATGACCATAAAAGAAGGATAGCAAAGGTTGTGAACTATGGATTGATATACGGTATGAGCGATTATGGGCTTGCCCAGGAACTGGGAATATCCCGGGAAGAGGCGGGTCAGTTTATCCAGGATTATTATACACTGTATCCCGGGGTTGAAGAATGGAGACAATCTGCAATAAAGAGTGCTGAAGAGAAGGGTTATACAGAGACGATATTCAGCAGAAAAAGGCCCATACCTGAGATAAATTCAGAAAATTTCAATCTAAAGGAATCGGCAAAGAGACTGGCAATAAATACACCAATACAGGGGACGGCTGCGGATCTGATCAAGATGGCAATGATTGAGGTTGAAAAAAGACTTAGCAATATGGGTTTTAAAATTGGCCTAATACTATCAATCCACGATGAACTCCTGTTTGAGATAGAACAGGAGCGTGTTGAAGAGGCAAAAGAGATTATAAAGGATGCGATGGAAAATGTATATAAATGTGAAGTGCCGATAGAGGTTGATATCGGCACGGGTAGAAATTGGGCAGAGGTGCATTGATGAATAAAAACATTATATTTTTTATACCCTTAATAATTTATAGTCAGGTTGTCAGCATAGATGAAAAACAATTTCAGCCTTTTGATTCACCACCTTATTTGACCACCGCTGGTTCACCTCATACTTCTGTAGTAATTAACTGGAATACAAAGGTTTTGAAACCAAGTGCAGTTGCATTTGGGACCGATCTTTCATTCAAGGATACGATCATAATAACTAAAAAGACGAATTTCCATCATATAATTATTAATAATCTTAAGCCCGGCACAGAATACTACTATAAAATTTTGCCGAATGGAGAGATAAATAGATTCAGGACTTTCCCGTCATCTTCTGATTCTTTTAATTTTGTGGTCATTGGTGATACCCGGACCGATTCTTTAAGCCATCAGAAAGTGATTGATAGAATTGCACATTATGATTTTGCATTTATGATCCATTCAGGTGATTTTGTTACCAGGGGTTATAACACAGATGATTGGAGGATGTTTTTTAATATAGAAGGTAAGGTCATTTCAAAGAAATTATTCCTGCCTGCGATGGGCAACCATGAGAAACCATTCTGGCAATATGATACACTTTTTTTACTGCCGGGATTGGAAGATTTTTATTCGGTTAGATTTGGCAATGTTTGTATTATATGCCTTAATACCGAAATGGAATTGAATGGTTTTCAAAGAAAATGGCTGAATAATGAATTGAGATTTCTCACGAGTGATACGACCATTCACTGGATATTTGTGAATATGCATAGGCCACCATATTCCTCAGGTAGTCATGGAAGTGATATAAAGGTGCGTGAGGCGTGGTGTCCAATCTTTGAAGAATATGGTGTTGATATTGTATTCTGTGGCCATGACCATTCTTATGAAAGAACAAAAGAGATAAACGGCGTCATTTACATAGTCTGTGCTGGCGGTGGTGCACCATTATATGATGTGGGAAAGAATGAATGGACTGCATACTCAGAGAAAACCCATCATTTCTGCCTGGTAAAGGTTAAAGAAAGAGAATTGTTATTAAAGGCAATAAAAGTTGATGGATCTGTCTTTGACTCACTGAGGATAAAAAAATGAATATCCCTGTCTTTGACCTCCATTGTGATACACCAATGAACATCAAAAAAAGAAAGTTTAATCACATAAAGTTAACATATCTAAAGCCATCGGTCTTTGCGGGAGCAATATTTGCCCATTTTGTTTATCCAAAAGAGAAAGAACCATTTGGTGCCGGGTTGAGACTCGTTTTGAGCACGATAAATTATCTGAAGGAGAAGGAAGAGATAAATATCCTTTATGAACTTAATAAAATTGATGATAGCAAGACAAATATCATACTCGGTGTTGAGGGTGGCCATATATTTGATAAGGGTTTTACACAATTTGAAACCTTTTATGAACTCGGGGTCAGGGTATATACACTCACCTGGAATAATTCAAACCGATTTGCCCATTCTGCATTTGATGATGATAAAAAAGGGCTCACCAAGAAAGGCAGAGAATTCATCAGGTCTATAAAAAATTATGATGTGATCATTGACCTTTCACATTCTTCCACAAAGACGGTCCTTGATGTCTGTGAAATATGTGAAAATCGAGTGATCGCATCCCATTCCTGTATAAGAAAATTAAATCCATTTATCAGAAATATTGATGATTCAGGGATAAGGGCAATCGCAGAAAAGGATGGTGTTGTAGGAATAAACTTTTCGAAAAAACATCTTGGCAAATATAATGTAAATGACCATATCAATTATCTTTATGAATATATAGGAATCAAAGGGATAAGCATTGGCAGTGATTTTGATGGTATCACCGATCCGGTTTTAAAATGTCCGGAGGGTTATAAAAAAATTGCGGATAGGTTGAGGAGGGATGATTATAAAGAAAAAGAGATTGAAAAGATACTCTACAGAAATTTTTTAAGGGTTTTGAAAAAAATTTAAATTAAGGGGTTACATCTGTATAACGGACAATGAATGCTGAACGGTCATAAATCTCCTGAAGGCTTATGTTCTTTTCATTAAGAGCCTTTTTGATCTCATTTAATCTCTCCTCCACAATCCGAATATGTGCCTTTAATAGTTCACAATACTGACCTGTCCGCAATTTTGTTCCATAGAGAATCTGTATCGGACATCTACCACCACAATAAAAATGGATCGGGCAATTATGACAGCCGAGCAAATCTTTCAATGCAAGGAGTTCATCCGGATTTTGTTTCAATCTTTTCCCCATCTCAAATGGCAGGTCAACGCAGGCAAGGATTTCTCCACCAACAAGGTCATAATTCGTCTTCAATTCTGCACCACAGGCAGTATGATTCCTCTTTCTTCTTGTTATTAAATATAGAATCAATTCATTGAGATGGGCAATCGGGAGCAGGACTCCATTCTTCAATTTCTCAATATAATCATCGACTATAATTTTCAAATCGCCTGTATAATTTTTAAAATATTGAGGAAAATTTTTAAAATCATCCTGGGTTTCAAGCCAGTGCCAGAAGAAATGGTTGACAAGACCATTGTTATACAACCTGGTGAATTCTTCAAAACAATTGAGCAATGACTGTCCTTCACGCAGTGTTGACCACATCAATACATTCCCATAGTAATTTTCTTTTACTATTTTCAGATTTTCTCTGATCTGCTTCAGGTCGGTTCCAAGACGCACCCGGTTATGCTGTTTTTCATCTCCATCAATAGATACTGCATAAATCCATATATTTTTGGCGATCTCTGGATATTCCTTAAAAAATCGGGCGAGATATTCTCCATTTGTATAAATCATAAATCTGACCGAATCATATTTCTTTTTTAATTCTTCAATCACCGGCACAAAGCGGTGTGGTTCGAGGAGTGGTTCTCCACCATAAAAACACAAGGTGGCAGGTATTCCTTTATTTTTTTCAATAATTTCTTTTATAATTTTTAAATCCCTTTCTAAATTTATTTCTAAATCTTCTGGTTTCAGACCGGAATTATTTGTGATAGTTTGATTGATACATTCTTCACATCGGGCGTTACACTTGCTTGTGACAAATAGATTGATGATAAGACCTTTATCTTCTTTAAAATCAAAAGATGGCACATTTACTCCTATCTAATTTAACCACTTACAAAGTCCATAGTTACTGATTTGTCCGGTTTTGAAACAGTTGCTCAATTGATTGGGCAACTACATTAACTTAAAATAAGACTTTCGCTTTATACCCTAATTTCTGGTGAGAACTTACCACTTACAAAGATTCAATGGAGGTGAGCGGAGTCGAACCGCCGACCTATGCGTTGCAAACGCATTGCTCTCCCAGCTGAGCTACACCCCCTGACTTATGTTATGTAGTTGTTGGACTGGGTGAATGAAAAAATACCCAGCCCAAAGACATTATATTCAGAATTTTCCGAAATTCAGATCTAAACCGAATGATTTGAAAAGATTCACATTATTGTTAAAAAGTCGTGCCTGATTGAAATGAAAATCGAGATTGAATTCCCTTATGCGCAGCCCAAGTCCAGGTTCTACATTCCATTTCTGGGGTATAAAATCTTCATCAAACTCTTCACGCGCACCTGCTCTGAGATAGAATGTCTTGTTCAAAGGGAGTTCAAAACCTGCAAAGAAGTAGATACGGTCAGCCTCAATATCGCCTTTGCGGACCAAATATTCAATACTCAGGATAGCAAATCCATCATTGAGAATGAGCCTCTGGAGCGCAAGACCAATATTATGACTCTGATAATCATAAGGCTGGGATTGAATATTCAATGAATATCTCGGAATGAGAATGTATTCAGCCTTTCGTTTGAGCAATCTGAGATGGAAATCATAGCCTTCATTCACATTCGTTTCATTATTGATGATCCCAGAAATATCTATGCGCATATCTATTGTGGCGTATCCAAAACCGATGCCAAAGCGATTATGGTCTTTGACCGGTGAACCCATAATGCCGAGTTCAAACTTCTTTACAGTGATGCCATAACCAATGTAGAAATTCTTATCCTGCCAGAAACCAAGTCCGCCATATTTTTCAATGGGTGTGACTACTATTCCAAAATCGGTATTGGCTGATAAGATATCTCCATAGAAATTATTTGGAAAAACATTTATGTGTTGTGGATATATGCCGATGTTCACCGGGTCATCTATATAATCGCCAATCATCAGGGTGTTCATCCTTGTCCAATTCGCCCATAATGGGCTGAGGACAATAATCAATCCAATTAAAATCATTTTCTTCATAATAAAAATATTATATCCAAAATTTTTAATTAGTCAATGATTATTTACTTTTCAACAATTTTCTCAGAATATACCCGGTCATCACCCGATTTAAATGTTCAAAATCAGCACTCCCTGTGAGGTCTGATGCCTTAATCTCTGTGATATAACATTCGTCACTATCAATATGTTTCTTTTCTACTTTAATCGGGTATTCAGCATCAAATGTAGTCATAAATTCTTTTAAGGGAACATTGAAAATTCCCTTTTCTGAATACTCAGAAATCAAACTTTCAATATCGCGACGATTGTGCGATAATCTTTCTATCTCTTTTTCAATTTCACCGCGGGCAGTGGTTATCTTACCAAAATAAAATTGCAATAAATCAGGATTTTCAATTTCTTTTAACCTTTCTGTTCCTTTTTTCAGCGCACCTTCAAGGATGGCTATTGCCTTTTGAATCTTGTCCTGGGCATCAAGGAGAAAAGAAAGGTATGCTTCCACAATCTGGAAAGAAGGCATCTTCTCAAGATTTTCATAAAATAATTGTCCGAATGGTTTACAGAAAGGTCCTTTATCTGTATCCTCCATATCATCAAAGAGCATTCAATCCCCTCAGTTTAACCTTTTTCAAGTGCCTTTGCATATGCGACTGCAATCCTTCCTAATCTTCTATAACCCGCCTTTAAATACCATTTCCTCATCCACTGTGAGATGAGCTTTTTTACATCCTCAGGCATCTGGTCAAATTCTTCTTTCGCCTTCTGGGCAGCCTCATCCATACTTGCAAGTAGTGATTCGTTAATTTTTTCCTCTTTCATAATTCCCCCTTTAATTATAATATTATATCTATATATTATGAATTGTCAATATAAATTGAATCCGCTACTCTTCCGCCGAGCATCGTGGTGGATGACGGACGAAGAAACTCAGTCCTAACTTTGAGACTAAAGTCTCTACTCCAGATTTTTTTTTGCTACTTGCTACTCTTTACTTGCTACTAAAATAAGTGCCGATAAATTGACTTCTTGCATCTTGTATCCTGAATCGTGTTTTGTGCATCAATGAAGTATCGTGAATCCTAGATCATAGTTTGAATAATCGGGTATTGACTTTTTTTATAAATTGACTATAATTGATGCTATGAAAACAAAGGTTTTAAAGAAGACTGAGATAAAACGGAACTGGCATATTATTGATGCCCAGGGTAAGATACTCGGAAGGATGGCAACGAGGATTGCCAGAATCCTGATGGGTAAGGATAAGCCACAGTATTCACCCCATATTGATTGTGGGGATTATGTGGTTGTGCTCAATGCTGATAAATTTAAAGTCACAGGTAATAAAATGGAAGATAAATTTTATTATAAACATTCTTTTTATCTTGGTGGTTTGAAGGCAGTCAATCTAAAACTTATGCTTGAGAAAAATCCAAAAAAGGTGCTCTATCATGCGGTCAGCGGAATGCTGCCCAAAAATAAGTTTCGAACAAAACGACTTAAAAGATTGAAAATTTATCTTGGAACCGAGCACCCTCATAAGGCACAATCACCAAAGGAAATTCAGATATAGGAGGTTTATTGATGGAATCAATCTTCACCGGTTCGCGCAAGAGGAGTGTGGCAAAGATTAGATTATTCCCTGGCAAAGGGATAATAAAGATAAATGGCAAAGACCCCCTCAAATATTTCTGTCGCCAGGATCTGGTTGATCTGGTTAATCTTCCTCTTATCACTGCAGGGGTGAAAGGGGCGGTTGATATTTATGTGAAGGTATCAGGTGGTGGAGTTTCGGGTCAGGCTGGTGCAGTAAGTTTGGGGATTGCCAAGGCACTCGTAAATTTCAATCCAGAGTTGCGGCCCACGCTAAAGAGTGCAGGTCTATTGAAGAGAGACCCACGCGAAAAAGAACGGATGAAATATGGACTGGCAAAGAGGCGTAAAAGATTCCAGTTCTCCAAACGTTAAAGAGAAGGAGGTATTTTGGAGATAGTTACTATGCAGGAATTGATCAGTACCGGGATACATTTTGGACATAGAACAAAGCGCTGGAACCCGAAAATGGCTAAATATATCTTTGGTAAGAAGAATGGAGTACATATCATTGATCTGCGTCAGACCCTTGAAAGTTTGAAAAAGGCATATGAAGCAACGGTTCGTATTGCTGAGCAGGGAAAGGGGATATTATATGTGGGAACAAAGAAACAGGCGCGGGATGTAATAAAAGAAGAGGCATTGAGGGCAGGTGCATTTTACATCACTGAACGCTGGCTCGGTGGTTTACTGACCAATTTCAATACCCTTTATACAAGGGTTCAAAGATTGAGAGAATTAGAACAGATGAAAGAAGATGGGCGCTGGTCAATGCTTCCCAAAAAAGAACTTGTCCGTTATGAACGAGAATTCACAAAACTTGCAAAATATTTTGAAGGGATAAAAGAAATGGACAGACTGCCGGGTCTGGTATTTATCGTTGATGTTATAAAAGATGCCACCGCGGTTAAAGAAGCGAGAAAGGTTGGTATACCGGTGATTGCAATCGTGGATACAAATACAGACCCCACAGGTATAGATTATCCAATCCCGGGGAATGATGATTCACTCAGGGCAATTTCACTCGTTGCAAAAACCATTTCAAATGGAGTCCTTGAAGGTAGAAAGGGTTTTGAAACTGAAGAAAAGGAGGCATAAATGGATACTGAAAAAATCAGGGAGTTAAGGGAGAGGACCGGTGCGGGTATTGTTGATTGTAAAGATGCCTTGATGCAGGCAAAAGGAGATATTGAACAGGCAGTTGATATTTTGAGAAAAAAAGGAGTTGCCCTTGCGGCAAAAAAGGTGGGCAGGATTACAAAAGAAGGTATCATTGATGCCTATATCCATCCAGGGGATCGCCTGGGGGTGCTTGTTGAGGTAAACTGTGAAACCGATTTTGTAGCACGGAATCAGGATTTCCGTAGATTTGTTCACGATATTGCCCTCCAGATTGCAGCGAGCGAACCCCTTGTGGTCAGCCGTGAAGAATTAACTCCGGAGATAATTGAAAAAGAAAAAGAGATATATCGCAGTCAGATGCAGGATGTAAAAAAACCTCCTGAGATAATTGAGAAGATTATTGAGGGTAAGATGGAGAAGTTTTATAACTCTGTCTGCCTTTTGGAACAACCTTTTGTAAAAATTCCTGAAAAGACAGTTGGTGACTATTTAAAAGAACAGATTGCAAAGTTTGGCGAAAATATTGTCATCAGGAGATTTATCCGTTTTCGCCTTGGTGAGTAAAGACAAGATAAAATACAAAAGAATTCTTTTAAAAATTTCCGGGGAGATACTCGGACAGAATAATGAAGTTTTAACACCAAAGGTATTACATTACATCACCGAACAGATTCTTTCGGTTCATAAACTCGGTGTCAAGATTGGTGTTGTGGTTGGCGGCGGAAATATCATCAGAGGCAAAGAGGTTTCCTGGCTAAATCCGGTAGAGGCAGATCTATGTGGGATGGTTGCTACGGTAATAAATGGTATGGCGCTTTACTCCATAATAAAAAAATATACAGACGATGTCTATCTGCGCAGCAGTTTTGAAATCACTGGATTTGTGGAGAGTTTCCATAAGATAGAAGACCAGACAATTTATAATCAGGGTGGAGTGATAATCCTGGTCGGTGGAACAGGTAATCCTTTATTTACAACCGACACTGCATCTGCACTCCGTGCAGTTGAACTTTCTTCAGAACTACTTATAAAGGGAACAAAGGTTGAAGGGGTCTATTCAGCTGATCCCAAGAAAAATAAAAATGCAAGATTATATCGTAAATTGAGATTCGAGGAGGCGATCGAAAAAAATCTTAATGTAATGGATATCACAGCATTTAGAATCTGTAAGGATGCAAAGATCCCTATCTGTGTTTATAACCTTATGAAATATCCTCTCAAAAAGATTGTTCTTGGAGAGGCAGTTGGAACCCTTGTTTATTAGAAAATTTCAGGAGGCATTTTATGATAAATAAGATTAAAGAAGAAGCACGGCAGAAGATGGAGAAATCAATAAGCCTTTTAAATCAAGAATTTGCAAAAATAAGGACCGGTCGGGCAACACCAGCACTCCTTGATGGTGTAAAGGTTGAATATTATAATAGTCTTTTACCATTGAATCAGGTTGCCAGCATCAGCATCCCTGAGCCGAGGTTGATCGTGATCCAGCCCTGGGATAAACAGGCACTCTCTGCAATTGAGAAGGCGATATACAAGGCAGATATTGGTTTAACCCCGAATAATGATGGAAATGTTATCAGGCTTTCGTTACCACCATTGACTGCAGAAAGAAGGGAAGAACTTGTAAAACTCACCCAGAAACTTGCTGAGGAATGCAGGGTAGCAATAAGAAACATAAGAAGGGATGCAAATAATGAATTGAAAAAGACAGAAAAAGAGAAGAAGATCTCTGAAGATGATTCATTCAAGGCCCAGGAATCAATCCAGAAGATGACTGATGAGTATATAAAAAAGGTTGATGAGATTTTAAAGAAGAAAGAAAAGGAAATAAAAGAGATATAAGATCACACCATCTAAAAAATTCGATAAAGAAATCTTATATCCAGACCAGAATGGTTTAACACCGCACTCGGGTTTCTGTGGTATTGTGGACCAATATAGATATATTTCTCATAAGGTTCATAATATAGATAACCATCATCATTATAAAACTGGTCAATCTGCATATAACGGTAGGCAATCTCCAGACTGAATTTTTTGAATCTCTTTATTAACCCGGCAAATAATCCTACATCATCGCTCGTAAATCGGATTGGATAATTTCCATTCATCTGATAATTACCTTCAACATTAATATTAAGCCGGGTGATAGAAATAATGAAACCACTTATAAAAATACAGGAACCAAATTTCAGGTTGAATTTTAAATCAAAAGGCAATGTCCAGTAATTCCAGTTTTCTCTTAATCTTAATAGCACGGCTCCATTGTTGTATATGAAATCGCCGTGATTTTCATCCCTTAGATAGGAAAGGCAGAGACTTGTTGAAAGGTTTTCAATAGTAAAGAATTCCCATTCGATAATCGGGCTATAAAGAAAATTATTAAATCTGCCCAGATTGCCTTCCCAGCCGAGTTCTTTTGCACGGTTATTCAAAAACTGGAAATGGTCATTGAAATGACCTATTGTGCAATATTCCATTCTCAAGCCAAGATAAAATGGCAGGGCATTGATGCAGAGTAAGATAATCATGGCGGCAAAATCGTGTCCAGGAATATTAATAGTGCTGAATCTTTTTCATCTGCATCGCAGAAAGAGATCAGATATCTGTTCCCATTGACTGCAAGCATTGATCGCGAATCCGCGATATAGACAAAGGTGTGGACGATACCGAGTGAGATATCATAGGACTTCCCTGTCTCATCAATCTTAAATGCAGAAACAACATCGCCATTTGTTCTGAGAAGGAGTAAACCATTATCAATCCCGGCGATGGAAAAATTGCCGATAGAATCAGTATAAATTTCAGTCCAATTTATCCGATCCTCGGATTTTAAAATCTTATTACCGATTGAAAGATAAATTATACCTTTTTTGTCCAGGGCGAATCCATTTATATTTTCTCCAGATGCTATATACAATGTATCCCAGGATAATCCCTGGTCTATTGAAGAACAGACCTGGTTTGTGCTGGTCAGGAAAATCTCGGCTGATGAACTAACCAGTAGACTGATTATGCCAGAGTTGCTGTAATAAAGTGTATCAATCTGGAGTTCTGTAAGAAATACCTTTAATAGCAGGTTTCCATCGGTAGCAAATATCGTCGTGGTATCCAAGGGTGAAAAAGATAAAAATTTAATATTGCCTAATGAATGGAGCTCAAATTCTCTTAAAACACCTTCCATATTACAATAATAAATTTTTGATGAATTCGTGCCGATGAGGAGGCGCAGGGGATTTGAAAATGATGAGGATAAAGTGGTCAATTCAGGATATGGATAAGAGAAGGAAAACAATTTTCTAATTGTGCTATCCACGATATAAATACTATTCTCGTCTATAATAAAGAATTCATTCTCATTTGCCTTTGAATCTTCAATATCGTAAATCACCCCTTCAAAATTAATCTTTTTCCAGTGGTCTTCAAACTCATCACCGATAGGAACCGGCCTTCCGTAATAATCACCACAGGAGATAAATATGAATAGAATAAAGAAAAAAATTCTTGTCATCTCAATTTAAATTCTATGATTTTTATATGGACGGCAAGGGTAGAATAGTTTATTTCTCTCATTGTTCCTTTTGCAGGACCGATTTCTTCCTGGAGTTTGAATGGAGCCGAATGATAACCCTTTATCGCACCAGCAATAGGGATGGTGAGAATAAATGCACCGACCCAGTATTTTGCATCCCTTGAGATATTTGAACCGATGAGCAGAAAACCCAACCCGATCTGAGCACCCAGCAAACTATATTTTAGGGCTGATTTAAATGCCTTTTGCGAACGGTATCTATTGAAAGGATTGTAATGGATGAATGATGTGGCACCTATTGGGATACCTAATGTATAACCCATTATATAACCAACCTCTCCAGGAAAATTTATGCCTCCGTTCTTTGTTCCAGCAAGAAATGCCGCGGGTGTATAGGTGAGAGCACCAAAACCTACCATTCCACCAATAACCCCGATCATCCCATCCATAAGATAATGAGGCTTTATTTCTATTATTGAGTCATTTAAATTTGATTGAGAAAAAACTATGAAGGCAAGGATTGTTACCATAAACCATTATATATTTAATATCTATTGATGTCAAGCCTGAAAGGAGAAATTTCAGGAATAAATTTGGTTTGAAAAATTGGGTGATTGCCACACTAAACCTACCCATAACTTCTTTGTCAAAATTATGACAGGAGGAATAATGCCAAAATTCTGGGATGATTTTTCGCGCTGGCTTGATGATGCTTCCAAGGTTTTGAGCAAAGAAGCAGGTGACCTGACGATGAAGGGAAAATTGAAGTTAGAAATCTTTGAACTGAAAAGGCAATTGCAGGAGTTATTCAAAGAACTCGGCCAGACATTTTATGATTTTTTCCCTTTGAAAGGCAATGAGGATTTCAAAGGTGATCAAAAGATTAAACACATTGTCCAGAAAATAAAACGCATCAAGAATGAGATAAAAAACAAGGAAACAGAATATAAGAAGATAGGTCAAAAGAATAAATCAACAAAAGGAGGTTAACTATGTCAGATAAATTGATAAAGAGATGGGATCCATTCAGAGAATTGATGTCTTTAAGAGAGGATATGGATAGATTGTTTAATGCATTCTTTGGTAAACCTGTGGCAGAAGAATCCGAAGGGGTATGGATACCAGTGATTGATATTGAGGAAGATAACGAAAACTTCATTGTGAGTGCTGAATTGCCTGGGTTAAGAAAAGAGGATGTGAAGATTTCTGTAAGGGGAAATCTATTGACCATCTCCGGTGAAAGAAAGCAGGAGTCAGAGACGAAAAACAAGACCTATCACAGGGTGGAAAGAATGTATGGGAAATTTTCAAGGACAATATCACTGCCGAGCGATGTTGATGTCAATAAGATAAAGGCTGTGTATAAAGATGGTGTTTTACATATTACACTGCCCAAACCTGAGACAATGAAACCAAAAGAGATAGAGGTTGAAATAAAATAGGAGTTATAATGGAAGGAAAAATATCATTGAAATCTGCAGGTATCATCACTGGAATTGCTGCGATAGTCGCATTTTTGTTTGGATTGATAATCAGTGCAGGAATTCCTGCACTATCAAATAAAACTGAGGCAAGCCAGGGTGCGGTCGGATTAAATCCAATCGTCACTGAACAGGGTGAGAGTCCATTTACAAGGGTTGCAGAGATGGTTTCACCAGCGGTTGTAAATATTTCGGCGGAAAAAAGCGTGAAGACCGGTATAGAAGACTTTGAATGGGATCTCCGTGGTCCGTTTGAGGATTTTTTCCGCGACTTCTTTAAAAACTTCCCACGCGGTGAGAGCAAGACCACAACACTTGGTTCTGGATTTATTATTTCTGAAGATGGTTATGTTGTCACAAATTATCATGTCATTAAAAATGCCACAAATATCATTATCCGCCTCACGAATAAGAAGGAATATAAAGGAAAGGATGTGAAGATAATCGGCGGTGATTCACGGACTGATGTTGCACTCTTGAAGATAGAAACAAAAGATAAATTTCCTTATTTAAAATTCGGCGATTCAGATAAGATAAAGGTCGGTGACTGGGTGATGGCGGTTGGTAATCCATTCAACCTTGAAGGCACGGTCACGGTCGGTGTGATATCAGCAAAGGGCAGGAGTCATATTCCATTGAGCGAGGGTCCGGATTTGCAGAATTTTTTGCAGACCGATGCGGCGATAAATCCTGGTAATTCAGGCGGACCATTATTAAACCTCCAGGGTGAGGTGATCGGAATTAATACGGCAATCACATCAACGAGCGGTGGTAATATCGGAATTGGATTTGCCATACCCATAAATCTTGCAAAGAGTGTAATTGAAGAATTAAAAACAAAGGGAAAGATTACAAGGGGTTATCTCGGTGTATATCTTGAAGATTTGACTGAAGATATGAAGAATGCATTGAACCTTCCTTCGCTTGAAGGTGTTCTCATAAATGAAGTCATTGCCAATTCACCGGCAGATAATGCTGGAATAAAAGAAGGGGATGTAATTATTGAATACGATGGAAATAAGGTGACTGATGTCCAGTCGTTCAGGATAATGGTTGCATCAACAGCACCCGGGAAAACAGTAAAATTAAAATTGATAAGAAACAGCCGGGAAATGGAATTGAAGGTGAAGATTGGAGAAATGAAGGAAGAGGTTGCTCTTTCTGGTGGTGAAAAACAGGGGGCCGAACTTGGTATGCAGGTTGTGGATATTGACAGTCCTGATGCAAAGATGTATAATATCAGCACCAAGAAAGGGGTTGTTGTGACCGAGGTTGAATCAAGTTCTCCAGCCGGTGATGCCGGGATACAGCCCGGGGATGTGATCATTGGGATTGGTAATAAAGAGATTGCAGATATCTCGGATTTCAGAAAAGCAATCCAGGATTTAAAAAAGGGCAAGCCAGTGATATTCCAGATCCAGCGGGGTGAGAGGAAGAGATATGTAGCATTGACACCATAGATTGATGGGGATAAAGAGACGGATAAAAGAAACAGGGTTAAAACAATTTATTGAGGAGATTGGTAAGTATCCGGTTCTTTCAAAAAAAGAGGAATCTGAACTTGCCCGCAGAATAAGAGAAAAGAATGACAATGAGGCAAAAGAAAAACTTATACTTTCAAACCTGAGGAATGTCCTCCATATCTGTAAAAATTATCAGGATTGTGGTCTGAGTTTGAGTGAGTTGATAAATGCCGGGACCCAGGGGTTAATCCACGCGGTAGATAAATTTGATGAGAGAAAAGGATACAGGTTTAGCACTTATTCCACCTGGTGGATAAAACGGGAGATATACAAGGCGATATTCTCGGACCAGGAACTCATACCAAAGAGTAATCTGGCAAAGAGAATAAAGATCTTCATACCGAATTTTGTCCAGGAACACGGGCGTGAACCTACAATTCAGGAGATAGCAAAGCACTTCAAGGTTTCTACCCACCAGGTTTCAAATGCCCTTACTGAATTACTTCCTATGATTTCGCTCGATGATACACAGATGGATGAGGAGGGAGGACCTTTTATAGAGACCCTATCAATTGAACATTGTGCAGCAGAAAAGTTTGTTTTGCCTTCACCAGAAGAGATTTTAAAACAGAAACAGGAATCCGAGCGAATTCAGAAGGCATTAAAAAAATTATCACCCCGGGAAAGAGAGATATTGGAGAAAAATTTTGGACTCGGCGATTTTGAAGTTCAGAGCCTTGAGGAGATAAGCAGGTTGATGAATATCACAAAGGAAAGGGTGAGACAGATAAGGGATAATGCACTGAAGAAACTCCGTTTAATCCTGCCCCGGATTAAATAAAAAATTACATCTATAAATCCAGATGAAATAAAGAGTGACCAGATCTACAACTCTTCTATAGATATTTCAGAGTTGGTGTAGATACAGATCTTTGCTGCAATGTTTATTGATTCTTCAACGATCTCTCGTGGAGAAAGGGTTGTGTATTTGATAAGCGCCCTTGCTGCAGCCAGGGCATAGGGTGCACCCGAACCAATTGCAACGATCCCATCGTCTGGTTCAATAACATCACCTGCCCCTGACACAATATATGAATGTTCTTTATCAAGGATTGCTAAAAATGCCTCAAGCCTCCTTAAAATTTTATCCTGACGCCAGTCTTTGGCGAGTTCGATCACACTCCTTGGCAGATTACCCCTGAATTCTTCTAATTTTGCCTCAAATCTTTCAAATAGTGTCAGGGCATCCGCAGTTGCACCGGCAAAACCAACAAGAATCTTATCATTGAACATCTTACGAATCTTCTTTGCCCGGTGTTTCATTACGGTTTCACCGGTCGTGACCTGACCATCACAACCAATGGCAACCTTGTTGTTGCGCCTTAATCCGATTATTGTAGTTGCATACATAGGTAATTATAATCACATAAATTATTCTGTCAATCATTGATTTTAAACAATTTTTGGATATAATTATCCAAAAGGAGGCAACATTGAAGGTTTTGATTTCTGACCCTATTGCAAAAGAAGGAATAGAAATTTTAAAAAATAGTGGTTTTGAGGTTGTGGAAAAGACCGGAATGCCACCTGAGGAATTGATAAAGACCATTCCGGATTTTGATGCAATAATTGTGCGCAGTGCAACCAAAGTAACAAAAGAAGTTATTGAGGCAGGCAAGAAATTGAAGGTGATCGGCAGGGCAGGTGTTGGACTTGATAATGTCGATGCCGAGGCAGCAAAGGCAAAAGGAATAAAGGTTGTAAATACACCAGCAGCGACTTCTATCTCTGTGGCTGAACTTGCCCTGGGAATGATGCTCTCGGCAGCGAGGATGATCCCTCAGGCGACCGCTTCAACAAGGGCAGGAAAATGGGAGAAGAAGAGATTCCACGGAACAGAACTCTTTGGCAAGACCCTTGGTATCATAGGAATTGGCAGGATCGGTTCTGAACTGGCAAAAAGGGCAAAGGCATTGGGGATGGAGGTCATTGCCTATGACCCTTATGTGAAATCTTCTGATTTTGGCAAGATCGTTGATTTTAATACATTATTAAAAAATTCGGATTTCATCTCCCTCCATATCCCCAAGACGAAAGAAACAGCCCATCTTTTAAATAAGTCTGCATTTGATAAGATGAAGGATGGTGTAATCATCGTGAACTGTGCAAGGGGTGGTGTTGTTGATGAGGATGCATTGTATGACGCACTGGTATCAGGAAAGGTGAAGGTTGCCTGTCTTGATGTCTTTGAGGTTGAGCCAGCAAAAGAGCACAAATTATTCAGCCTTGAGCAGGTCATTCTCACACCCCATATCGGTGCCCAGACCGATGAAGGACAGCAGAGGGCAGGTGTCCAGATCGCGGAACTGGTAAGAGATGCGTTGAAAGGATAGGAGATTGAATGCCTGAGATCAGACCATTTAAAGGAATAAGATATAATACAGAAAAGATAAAAAATTTTGCTGATGTGATAACCCAGCCCTATGACCAGATAACAGATGAGATGGAAAAGGAATACAAAAAAAGGAGCCCTTATAGTTTTGTCAATCTCATCCTTACCCATTATGCAGATGGCCATGACCGAAATAAAGAATATGAAAATGCAAAAGAATGTGTAGAAAAATGGTTCAGGGATGGAATATTTATCCAGGACAAAGAAGATTCAATATATCCATATTTCCAGGAATTCAATCTTGAAGGCAAGAATTACATAAGAAAGGGATTCGTGTGCAGATTGAGACTTGAAGAATTGGGAAAAGGTAATATTCTGCCCCATGAAAAGACACTTTCCAAACCCAAAGAGGACCGGCTGAATTTAACGCGAATTACGAAAAAGGATTTTGAACCAGTATTTTTATTATACACAGACCCCAAGAATGTCGTGATGGATATGATTGAGAAAAAATGCAAGGATAAACCAATCTTTGATGTAAAGGATGACCGCGGGGTGCAACACAAATTATGGAAGATCTCAGACAGAGATATAATTGCGAAGGTTGGTTCGGCATTGAAAGATGCGATACTGGTCATTGCTGATGGTCATCATCGTTATGAGACTGCATTCAATTACCTGAATGAACTTGGAGAGGTGGGGACTGAACACCCAGCTAATTTCAAGATGGTGACCCTTGTTAATATCCAGGACCCAGGGCTTGTGATTCTTCCTACCCATCGTCTTGTAATGAATTTAAAGGATTTTAAAGCTGATGACTTTGTTAAAAAGGCAGGAGCATATTTTGCCGTGAAAAAGGTGGATAGACAAAATCTTAAATCCACACTTGAGAAAGAGAAGATGTATGCATTTGGTTTTTACACAAAAAAAGATTGTTATATCCTGAAGTTGAAGGATTTGAAGATAATGGAGAGATTTCTTCCAGACCGGAGCAAAGAATATCAGAGTCTTGATGTAGCAATACTCCATACGATTCTGATTGAAAATATTCTTGGCATCAAACCAGAAAGGATAGAAGATTATATCAGATACCAGCGCGGTATTGAAGAGACATTCAAAAGGGTTGATTCTGGTGAATTCCAGTTTGCTTTTCTGATGAATCCGACAAGGCCTGAACAGGTGCGTGATGTAGCGACAAAAAAAGAAAGGATGCCACAGAAATCAACCGATTTCTATCCCAAGTTGATTTCGGGATTGGTATTCTATGATATAAATGGATAGTTAACTGTAGAATTTATTCTTTTTAATATATTCTACAACGCCGGGGACTGTTAGATATTCAATGCCCAGTCCCCTTTTTATTCTCTCCCTGAGCAAGGTTGATGAGAGGTCTATCAATGGGGCATTGCTCAATAAGATTTTATCATAATATGGTCTGATTTTCTTTATCTCAAAATTGGGGCGCGGCAATACAATTACCCTTGTTTCATTAAAGATCACCTCTGGTCTTTTCCAGTGTCTTATTTCATTCCACTGGTCAGCACCGATTATTAAATAAAGATGTGCTTGCTGATAGATTTTATCCGATTTCTTTAATGCCTTTATGACTTTATATGTATAACTTCTACCTTTGATACCTTTTTCAATGTCACTGATGAAAAATCTTTTATTCCCTTTGATTGCGATTTCGGTCATTCTATAACGATGTTCAAAAGGAGAATACATATGCTTATGGGGTGGGTTGAATGCAGGAATGAAGATTATTCTATCAAGGGAAAATTCATCAAGGAGCCATTCATTTACTATCAAGTGTCCAATATGGGGTGGGTCAAAGAGACCGCCAAATATTCCTATTGATAGATTACGGGTTTTCAATTTTCAATCTTTTTATTCTTTTTTCTGCGGATTTTTTCCAGACTTCGTTTTCAAGCAATCCTTTATATATCTCATAGGCATCCTCATTTTTATTGACTTTTTCGTAGGCAATGCCAAGCAAAAATTTTGATTCATCTGCCGAAGGTGTTTCAGGATAATTTTCAATGACATATCTGAAATAAAGGATTGCAGATTCATATTCTTTCATCTTGAGATACAATCTTCCATTTTCCAGTTCCTTCTTTGCAAGGCGATTCCTTGCCTGGAGGATTAATAATCTTGCTGAATCACTGTAACTTGAGTTCGGAAACCGGGTTATAAAATCATCAAATAGAGATATTGCCTCTTTTGTTTCGGTCTGGTCCTTTTCATATCCGGGTGATTTTAAAAAGTATGCCTTTGCCCTTAAGAGATAACTCTGTTCAAAAAATGGGCTATTAGGAAAATTCTTTATCAGATATTCAAATTCAGTGATTGCCTGATTATAATCCTTTTTTTCAAAATATGATTTTGCGAGGTAAAACTGGGCATCATCAACAAACTCGGTTGAGGCATAATAGAATATTATTTTTTCAAACGATTTGATTGCTACATCGTATTTTTTTTGATTATAGAATTCCATTGCCCTTTCAAATTCATCCCCGGGTTCGAGCGGTGCCAGCACCTGTTTGCCACAGAACAAAATAAATGAAGATAATAATATTATTAACCTAAAAAATTGACATTTGAAATTTGGGGTTTTTATCATTGTTTCTCCTTTATCTCTTTTATCCTCTCTTGGGATTTCTGAACAAATTCACCTTTTTGATACGGATTAAGACGGAGGACTTTCTTGTAATACTCCATTGCCTGGGCATAATTTTCACTGGTATAATATATCTCACCAAGGTAAAAACAGGCATCATCAAGCAGGGATTTGGGTTCTTGATTGGTTACAACCTCCTTGAAATAGACAGTCGCACTATCGAACTGCCCTTTATCATAATATTTTTTCCCTAAGAGAAAATTGACCTCACCGAGCAATAATAGATTTTCTGAGGTCTTTGCCCTTTTATATTCTCTCAGGGCGACTATGCGCGCAATAGAAAGGCTCTCACATTCGATCAATGATTTCAAAAAATTTTTTGTTGATTTTCTCGCTGTTTCAGATGTGGAATCGAACTCATAAGCCTTCATATAACCGGCAAGGGCACCAGGATAATTGCCCTGCTGGAAATTCAAATCTGCGACCAGAAATAGATTTTCGGTCTGTTTGTAGTCCGGGACTAATTCGGCAATCGTTTTATAAAACTGGAGTGCCTTTTTTAAATCAGATATTTTAAGGGCTTTCTTCGCAGAAATTGTGTAGATATTTATTATGCTATCCCTGAATAATGTATCAATCTGCAGGGAATTCATAAAATAATCTTTTGCCTGGTCATACTCATTCTTTCCAAAGTAACATATACCCAAAAGATATTGAATCTCTGCATTTTTATCTTCGCGATATTTTAATATTTCAATGAGTGCGCGGTCATAATTCCACTGATTTATAAATCTCCTGGCATTGTTGATATGAATATCTTTCTGGGAGCAGGATATTAAAAGAATTGATAATAAAAAAATTTTTAATTTCACAGTTTTGCGACCACTGCCTCCACAATCTTTATAAGTTTTGGCTCAGCCTTCTTTGCTGCCATAATTATTTTTACAATGTTTGCAGGCTGGAGTGCATCAGGAATTCCCATATCAGTAATGACCGAAAGCCCGAGCACTTTTATTCTCAGATATCTTGCCATTATCACCTCAGGAACGGTTGACATTCCAACTGCATCAGCGCCGATGGTTCTGAGAAAACGATATTCAGCACGGGTCTCAAGATTCGGTCCAGGAACAGCGACATAGACCCCCTTTTTTATAAAAATGCCGAGTCTCTGGGCAATGGTCTCGGTGAGTTTGACAAGTTTCGGGTCATAACAATTTAACATATCAGGAAATCTCGGTCCCATTTTTAATTCATCTGGACCACGCAGGGGGTTATCAAATAACAGATTGATATGGTCGGTGATGATCATTATATCGCCTGCAGAGAATTCCGGATTAAGACCACCTGCAGCATTTGAGATTATGAGGGATTTGATCCCCATTTTTTTCATAATGATTATCGGGTAGGTTATTTCTTTTGCATTATATCCTTCGTAATAATGGAATCTTCCCTGCATCACCACTACCCTGCGATTGCAGAGATAGCCAAAGAGCAATCTCCCCTTATGGAACTCAACTGTGGATACAGGGAAATGGGGGATTTCAGCGTAGTCAAATGAATCTTTTATTTTCATAACCTTAACCAGGCCACCGAGTCCGGTTCCGAGTATGATACCGACCTCGGGTCTCAAATCTGTTTTTTCACAGAGATAATCAAGGGTCTTTTTTATCTTCGCCTTCATTTCTTTTCTAATCGTTCAAGCAAACGAAGATAGGATTCCAGGAGTCCGCGGAATTCAGAGACGAGTAATAATTTCTGGTGTTCAACCATTTTTGTCTCTTCTTTTATCTTTGCCAGTTCAGCCTGTGCCTCACGCAAAAATCTCTGTGCCTCAACCCGGGCATTGGCAATGATTGTTTCAGCCTCTTTCTTTGCGCCTTCTTTTAATTCTTCGGTTGCCTTCTGGGTCGTGGTGAGTGTATCCTGCAGGATTTTTTCCATCCTTCTGTAATCCTCGATCTTTGCATCAAGGTCTTTGACCTTTTCATTGAGCGATGCATTCTCCCTCATCAGATTTTCCATTTCACTTGAAACCATTTCAAGGAAGGAACGAACTTCATGCGGGTCATAGCCACGCAGGGATTTTCTGAATTCCTGTTTGCGAATTTCAAGTGGTGTAATCGCCATAATACCTCCTATCACATAAATGCCATAATCTGATTACCACCCCTTTCTTTTGCCTTGTAAAGGGCAATATCAGCCTTTTTTATTAACTCATAGGTCCCACCTGCATCTTCAGGAAAGGATGCGATTCCGATTGAGACACCCAATTCTTTTATCTTTGGATGATTTTTAAAAAAGTCGTATTGCTGGATTGCGTAGAGGATTCGATTTGCTGTCTTATATGCTGACTCTTTCTTTGTTTCAGGAAGGAGAATAATGAATTCATCACCACCATACCGTGCAATCACATCCACACTCCTCAAATTTCTTTCAAGGAGCTGGGCAAGTTCGAGTAATACCTGATCACCAGTTTGATGACCGAATTCATCATTCACCTTTTTAAATTTATCGATATCTAAGAATAAGATTGAAAGCGAGTGTTCATATCTTGATGCCCTCTGCAATTCTTTGCTCAATTGATTTTCAAAATACCTGCGATTAAATATGCCGGTCAATGGGTCAAGCCAGATGCGGTGTTTAACCCTTGAATAGAAACAATTTGGTTTAAGCAGATGTTCAACGAAAACATAGGGATGATTCTTCAATATCTCAAGGATATCCTGAGAACTTACCTTTTCAATCCGGTACTGGCATAGAACGAATAGTTTCAAATCAGGCTGGGTATTGAAATCATCAAGCAATTCCTCAAAGGTTAAAAATTCAGGTGTGCTTTCCAAAAATACCCGCATTCCCTGATACCCTTTTATCAATTTATCATATTCATTCTTTAGCCAGGGTAGGAAGAGCGATGCCTCCATAATTTCTTCTACAATCATAATCTGATTTTTAAACTCAGTTTTTAGGTCCTTTATGCAGGGTTCTTTACCTATATAGATACACCGCTCCTTACGTTCTACTCCTTCTTTTATAAGGGGTTTGATATTTTCAATGAGCTGGTTTTCATCCCTGTAAAGATAGAGGGCATGAACCGGCAACTCAAGTTCAATCCCTTCATATCCAAGTTTAATATAGCGATTCATTTTCCTGCCCTCCTTACCGGAGAATCATCTCCGCTTATTTTTGGTTTTTATTCTTTTTGCCATCACCATTTCGAGAATATCTAAGACCTGGCTCAATTTCTTTATATTGTAATTCCCCATATGCCCTATGCGCAGTATCTTTCCTCTCATCTCGGCCTGGCCATTGGCAAAAAGGATACCATATTTTATTTTGCATTCTTTTATTATCTCAGTGCTATCAATCCCATCGGGCATTTTTAATACGGTCAATCCATTGGATGGGTTTTCTGAAAATAATTCATAACCCATTTTTTTGATTCGTGTGCGAACATACTCAGCCATTTTTCTGTGATGGGTAAAATTCTTTTCTATTCCCATCCTGGTTATTTTCTCCAGCCCTTTTTTCAATCCATAAAGAATCGTGATTGCAGGTGTCCAGGGGGTCTGGCCCTTTTTTAAGAATTTTTCGTATAAATTAAAATTGAAATAGTATTTTGGGGTATCAGAGTTCTTGATCTTCTCAAATGCCCGCTCAGAGGTTCCTACAAATGCAATCCCTGGAGGCGCCATCAATGCCTTTTGTGAAGCACCGACGATGAGATCCACATTCCATTTATCCAGGTAAAATGGATCAGCGCCAATGCCTGCAACGCCATCAACAACTAAATATCCATCATATTTTTTTACAACTTCATTTATCGCCTTTATATCATTTACCACGCCGGTAGAAGTCTCGGTCAGGGTTGTAAAGACAACTGCTGGTTTCTTTGCCTGGCTTAATCCCTGTTCAAACATTTCTGGTGTAATCGGTTTTCCAAATTCCTGTTTAATGATTATGGGCTTTTTACCGTAACTCTGAGCCAGCTCTACCCATCTTTCTCCGAACTTTCCACAGACACCGACAACTATTTCATCAGAATTTGAAATAACATTCACATAAGCTGCTTCCATTGCCCCTGTTCCCGAAGAGGTCAAAAGATAGATTCTGTAATGGCAATCAATTACCTTTTTTAACATATCTGTAATTTCATCCATCAGGACCCGGAATTTATCTTCCCTGTGATAAATGCATTTGTGGGCAGTTGCCTTAAGAACATCTTCAGGTATATCAATCGGTCCTGGTGTAAAGAGTCTATATCCCTTCAATTTTCCTCCTGCATTTTTCACACAAATCAATCCCCTTTCTGTCTGTATCATCAATTGTATTGGAAAAATACATAACACAGGTTTGATTTGAACAGTGGTTTAATCCAAGGATATGTCCAAGTTCGTGAATGACCTCTTTTGCCAGTCTCTCTTTCAATGAACCATTTTTTGAAAGGCGGTGAATTGAGACGATTGCTACATTTCTATTGGTATCAGCGAGCCCAAATATAAAATTGAACCGCGGTGTATAGATATCGACATCAACTATGGCCAGATGTTTATCACACCTGTTGTTGTAATAGTTCATAAGTGATTCAATGATTTCTGATGCCTCATACTGATCTCTCAGAGGATTGAAGGTTTCAGATGGAACCTTGAATTTGCCACAATTGAATAGTGATAGATTGAACTGTTTTTTCAGGATGTCGCCTATTAAATCAGAAAAATCCAGACCTTCCTGTTGATACAGACAGACCATTATGCTTAATTATTTTTCACTCATCTTTTTTATAAATGGTGCGAAAAGATCTATCGGCACCGGAAAGATTGTGGTGGAATTCTTCTCTGTTGCAACCTCGGTCAGGGTCTGTAAAAATCTCAATTGGATTCCGGTTGGTGTCTGGCCAATGATTGCTGCGGCTTTATTCAATTTTTCTGCTGCCTGCAATTCACCTTCGGCATGGATAATTTTTGCACGCCGTTCCCTTTCTGCCTCTGCCTGGCGTGCAATTGCCCTTTGCATCTCCTGTGGAATATCTACATGTTTTATCTCAACAGTTGAAACCTTTATGCCCCAGGGGTCGGTATGTTCATCAATTATCTTCTGGAGTCTCATATTTATCTTCTCTCTCTCGGTTAATAAATCATCAAGTTCATATTCACCAAGGACACTCCTCAATGTGGTCTGGGCGATCTGGCTTGTGGCATATAGGTAATCCTCAACTTCTATAACTGCCTTTGCTGCATCAAAAACCCTGAAATATGCAACTGCATTGACCTTAACAGATATATTATCCTTTGTTATCACATCCTGAGGTGCAACATCCATCGTCACAACCCTTAAAGAAACCTTTACCATCTTATCAATTCCGGGCCAGAGGAAGAAAATACCTGGTCCTTTTACACCGATAAATCTTCCCAATCTGAAAATAACCGCTCTTTCGTATTCCCTTAAGACTTTAATTGCACTGAGCACAATTAAAATCAAGACGACGATTAATATGGTCGTTAATCCCATTAAGCCTCCTTTAGGTAATATAAAATATTATAGTCCTTTTTTTTGATAAGTCAAGGCTGATGTAAGCATATATCATAGATTGATACTGTGTGATATTAAAGAAAATCAAAAGCGATTTATTTTTGTCCCTGGATAATAATGTTTTAAAATTTTTTTATAATTTTTTCCCTTTTTCGCCATTCCCATAGCACCAAATTGACACATTCCCACACCATGTCCATATCCCCTGCCTTCAATTATTATTTTATTATCCTTGACAGAGATATTAAAATAACTTGATTTCAATAACCGACCAGGGTCTTCTTCCGAGCCGAATAAACGGCGTATATTATATGCAGGGATTTTATGGTTGTGCTTATTGGTGATTATTATCACCTCAACGACCCTTTTGCTCTTTGAATTCCTTTTAAATTTCAGACTTTTTATTAACTCGGTATCCGGGAGTGAAATGCCAATTTGATAAAGATTATTCCTTAAATTTTGAAAAAATTCTTTTTTATCCATTTCCTCTTTCCAGTAAGAATATGGGCTATCATCACAAAAACCACATTCTACACTCTTTAGGTAGGGAACAGAATTTCCAGACCAGGCATCATTGAAATCAGCAGTGTAGCCACCGCAGGTTGAATGGTATTTGGCATCAATGGGTTTACCCTGATAAGTCAAGACAAGTCCTGTGGTCTTTAAAATTGCCCTGTTTATCAGAGTATCTTCAGCTGTGAGCCCTTCATAAACCTGGTCTTTGACTGTGGCATAAAGGTCAAATCCAAGATTTGCATAATTATTTAAATGGGCATATGCGTATGTGCGGGCAGCGATCGCCTGTGCTTTTGCAGCTTCAATTAAACGCTCATTTATCTTTCCGATTTCACAGGGCACAACCCCTTTTAGATAATCTTCAATATCAAGTATATTTATTACCCAGATTTTGTTATCTATCTTCTTTATCTCTAAATATCCATAATAAAATTTATTATTCACCTTAACCTTATTTCCATAGGGCTTGATAAAAACAGGTAGACTATCGTTTATCTTTATCTTATAATTTTCAAGGTATTGATTCTCTTTAATCCCGCTGACATTTATTGAATCTAATCCGGTAAGGATTGCAACCCTTATTAATCTTTGACACCTTTTTGGCTGGACATATGGAATACAACTAATGTATATTCCACAAAGAATTACTATATTTAACCATTTAACCATTTAACCAATTAATTCTTTTATATCATTTACCATCTTTTCGTAGTGGCTTCCTCTCCAGTATATGCGCTGGCATTTTGGACACCGGGCAAATTCTGTGAAATTTTTATAAGTATAGAATGGTATGAGATTCTTTATCTCTTCTTTTGCTACATCCACCAAGATTTCGTTGCAACGGAGACAGCGTGAGAAAAAATTTAATTTATCTTCAAGATTAAAATATTTGATAATGGTTCTTAACTGGATAGGCAACATTTCGGATTCAACAAAGAATACGCCTTCTTTATCTTTCAATTTTATATTTCTCGTTAAAAAAATTCTGTTTTCTTTTCTTGCCCGAATTAATGATTTCATTCCTTCATTAGAATACAGGGTATCAATTCCACATATCCTCAGGTATTTACATAGTTTACCAAGCATACCATTACAAAAAAATTTCATTTTTAAGGCAGTTTAAACAGGGTATTGAATAAAAGAATTAAATGATTGGGATTATGTCCGAGTAAGTTTATACAATTGTTGAGCATTAAGATGGTTTTGATAATCTTCTCGCCACTAACCTTTTGTGCCTTTTTATTTATTTCCATCTCCAGTTCTTGTGGTACCGGTTGGTTTAATTGTCTATAAAGGACACAACGATAAAGAAGGAGGAGACCGTAGAAAAAATCAGTTAGATTTTCATTTTCAAGTTCTCGTGCCCATCTTGCAATACCCTCTGGAGCAAGGGGTGCTTTTTTGAAGATTTCAAGTGAAGTTGTAAAAATCTTGTTTTCTTTGAGATAGAGTATCTCACCTGGACTTCCAAGATAAAAATTGTCTTTTCCTTCAAAAATTATGTTTTCTATCTGTGCATTACTTAGATAACCGAACTTTACAATCTGGCACCTTGAACGAATCGTGGGAAGCAGGAAATCAGGTCGTGAGGATGTGAGGATGAATAATGTATCCATAGGTGGTTCTTCAAGGGTTTTTAAAAAACTATTTGCTGATTCTTCATTCATCCGGTCTGCCTCAAGGATTATGACAATCCGCTTTGTTCCCTGCGCCGGCATTAATAATAGCCATTCAATTAGATTCCTTATCTGTTTTATTACTATAGATGAATAATCATCAAGATGGACAACAGGATTTTCTGGAAGATAAATTTTCATATATTCAGATATCTTTTCTTCTTTGGTCCCGGATGGGACCGGTGCAATGAGCATAAAATTTGGTGAATGCGGTGGGCATCCGAGTGACTTTGCCAGGGCAAAAGCAGCCTGCCTCTTGCCAACACCTTCAGGACCTGCAATTAAAAGATTATAAATCTGGTCTTTTTTCAGTGCATTGCGGATAAATTTTTTTGCTGTTTCCTGCCCGATGATCTCATCAAGATAATCCACATATTATTATAATAAAAAATTTTTTTAAATCAAGGTTTAACCTGATTCTATTTCTCTAACAAAATTCTTAAGCAGGAATTTTTTGAATTGTTTTAATGCCCTTGCCCTATGGCTTATACGATTTTTTACCCAGGGCCCAATTTCGGCAAATGTTTTTTTATATCCTTTCGGGATAAATATGGGGTCATAACCAAATCCCCATTCTCCCCTTGGTTCATAGGCTATTCTTCCCTCAATCTCTCCTTCAAAGATTTTGTATTTTTTAATATCATAATAATAAACGAATACGGCACGGAACCACGCCCTTCTATTCTTCGCTCTGCCCAGTTCTTTCAAAACCCTTTCTATCCTTTTTTCATCATTTACCTCATATCTTGATGATAAAACACCTGGTGCACCATCTAATTTTTCAATAAATAATCCTGAATCATCAGCAAGCGCCGGGAGTTTAATGATTCTATGGATAAATTCTGCCTTTAAAAAACTGTTCTCAAGGAGTGTATCACCGGGTTCAGGAATGTGCCAGTCAATGTATCTCGTATAGGGAATTAATAAAACATTATTTAAATCAAGTATATTTCTTATCTCTTCAACCTTATGGAAGTTTCTTGTTGCCAGAACGATGCAGAACATAGATCGATACAGGGGGTCAGAGACCCCCTGTATTCCTCTTCCTGTTTAAGGATTTATCATTGTTTCAACCACAAACGCACCCCTGAAGCCCTTATTTATTGCAAGGTTTTTTAGGGATTCTGCCTCTTCCTTTGTAAGACAATCTCCAATCCGAACCTTGTAATAAGGTGGTGTGTGCTCAATATATACCTTGCCACCAAATAAACTCCTGGCATCATCAGCGACCTTTGAAGCACCTTTTTGTGTTGACGAGGCAAATATTTGAACCCGGAAACCATATATTGAAGCAGGTGGTGCTGATGGTGCAGGTGCAGGGCTTGGTGGTGCTGTGACTTCTTCCATTGGTGCTGGTGCAGCCGGTGCTGGAGCAGGTGGAACAACCGCGACTTCTTCCATTGGTTGTGGTGCAGCTGGTGCTGGGGCAGGTGGTAGAGTAGTGACTTCTTCCATTGGTTGAGGTGCCTCTTCTGTTGCAGGTGGTAATGCAGATACTTCTGGAGCAGGTGTCGGGGTTTCTGGAGCAGGTGCCGGGGTTTCTGGAGCAGGTGCCGGGGTTTCTGGAGCAGGTGCCGGGGTTTCTGGAGCAGGTGCCGGGCTTGGATAGACAGGTTCTTCAGATATATTCTTTCCTTCTTCACCGAATACAACGACCTCTTCCAGCCCCTCGGTCTTTACCGTGGTCTTCTTGGGTGCACAAAAAATGAAGAGCATAATTACACCCAATATGAGCAACTTTTTCATCGTAACCTCCTTTTTTTCTTTTCTTTATAACCAGAAACGAGTTTTTTTAACTCTGGTGCCCTTTCCTTTTTACAGACAAGGACACCTTCAGGGCTTGCCACGACAACAAGCCCATTTATTCCAAAGACCCTGACCGGTATTTTATTATTATATACGATTGAATTGCTCGTTTCAAGACCCAAAACATTACCTAAAAAGATATTACCACTTTTGTCTTTTTTAAAATATCTTTCTAAGGCAAGCCAGGTTCCTACATCATCCCAGCCAAAATCTGATTTTATCACACATATTTTATTACTTTTCTCCATTATCGCATAGTCTATTGATATCTCTGAAATCCTTTCAAAATATCTTTTGTCTTTAAATTTTAGATAATCTTTTACTCCAGCATAGACATCAGGGGCAAATCTCTTTATCTCATCGAGGACCGTGCTGATTCTATAGGTAAAGATACCGCTGTTCCATAAATACTTTCTGGTTTTGAGATATTCTTTTGCCTTCTCTATCGAAGGTTTCTCAGTGAACCCCTCACCATAGAATCCTGTGATACCTCTTTCTTTTTTAATCTCATTGCCGATCCTTATATAACCATAGCCGGTCTCGGGCCTATCCGGAATTATGCCATAGGTAACAAGGAATCCATTTTTCGCCATAGTTTCACCATATCTGAGACATTGAATGAATCTCTTGTTATTTCTGATAATATGGTCAGCAGGCATTATATGGATTATTCCATCACCAAATTGTTCTTTTAATAACATTGCACAGAGGCATATTGCGGGTGCTGTATTCCTTCGCGCCGGCTCAATGATAAGGTTTTCATTGCGCACAAACCTCTTTGTTATAATCTTCAGTTCTTCAGGGATTACAAGAAATCTCTCACTTTTTTTGCAATAACCCCTTATCCTTTCAAGGGTTTGATTTATTAATGGCTTGTTATTGAATATACTGATAAATTGTTTTGGAAAATCAGGCTGGCTCAATGGCCAGAATCTTTCTCCCTGGCCACCCGCAAGGATTATCACAAACCTTTTAATAAGACACCCCTTTCAATTTGAATAATACTGTGCCGAATTTCAGTTTTGTCTTTATCTGGACCGGAAATCTATTTTCATCAAGGGTATACCAGATATCCATTGAACCACCAGCACCGAATACACTCTTACCTGGGGTCTTTGGTGTCACCCGGATCGTTGAAAACTTTCCTAGGGGTGTTTTAATAATCTCTTTTTTACCCACGATGCACTCAATCCTGTGCTGTTGTCTTGCTTCAAATATGTATAGAACTATTGTATCATTTTCAATCAATGGTATTCTTCTTAAATAATACCAGAAACTGAGCAGGTCCATAACCGGCTGGGTGAGATTTATCTTTGATGAATCATTCAATATGACATAAAAACTATCCTGATTGAATTTCAATCTCTGATAATTTGAATATTTACCTTCGTGTATCTTCTTTTCATAGAAAACAGGCGTTAAACTATTTATCATCGTATAAACCTTTATTGTATCATTGAGGGAAAAGAGGTAATTTAAATCAGGATTGGAATTGAGACAGGAGACAATGACATAGTATGTGCCCTCTGCAATGGTCGCTGTATCTACTATCTCCAGAACCATATTCCCAAGGTTTATAAAGCCAAATTTTCCTTCATATTCAAGTTTTTCTCCAACCGGAAAAATTTTTAGATTCTCACTGGGCAATAGATTAAGGGGAAGGGTCAATAAAAATAAAAAAAGGATTCGTTCAAGAAATTTGAATTTCATTTGAATCAAACAACAAGGCTATTGAGTCGTTCAATCCTTTTATCTATGGGTGGATGCGTGGCGAAGAGGTTTGAGATATCCAATCTATCTTTACCAAACGGACTGGCAATGAATAAATGGGCATTAGACTGGGATGCCCTTACCATTGGTTGATATGCCTGTTTTAATTTAGCGAGTGCCTGGGCAAGCCCCTGGGGATAACGGGTGATATATGCACCAGATGCATCTGCAAGGTATTCACGCTGTCTTGATATTGCCGCCCTTATCAAGGCAACAAATAGTGGTGCGATGATTGCAAGAACAAGTCCAATGAGGATCAGAATACCTCCACCACCTCTATCTTTGCTGTCCTTTTTTCTGCCTCCAAGGAACATACTTCGTAAAAAGAAATCCCTTAATAGAACAATCAAGCCACCGATTGCTGCGACCACGGTCATCAAAAGGATGTCATAGTTTCTGATGTGCGATATCTCATGGGCGATCACACCCTGCAGTTCTTCACGATTCATAATTTCAAGTAAACCCGTGGTCACAGCAACTGCTGCATTCTGGGGATTCCGTCCGGTGGCAAAGGCATTTGGTGCAGGCGAAGGTGTGATGTAAACCTTTGGTTTTGGCACACCCGCTGCAATAGCAACCTCTTCTACAATATTGTGGAGTTGTTTAAATTCTTCTGGATCCGCAGGAACCGAGCCAGTAGAGGCGAGGGCAATCTTATCTGAATTGTAGTAAAGCACAAAGTTGTAGATGATGATAAAAAGGGCAAAGAAGATATATCCCGCAGTCCCCCAGTTGAGCAATTCAACAACGATATATCCGAGCGCACCGAGAAACAAACTTGTGATCAGGATAAAGATAAATGTCTTGCGCTTATTTGCAGCTATCTGGTCATAGAGTGTTTCGCGCATATTAGAACTTAACCTTTACTGCCTCTCTTTCTTCAGCCGGAGCGGTGAAGAATTCTTTAGGTTTAAAATTGAACATTGAGGCGATGATAGTCTGGGGGAATTTCTGTATGGTCACATTATAATCCATCACCACATCATTATAAAATTGTCGGGCAAAGGCGATTTTGTTTTCAGTTGCAGTCAGTTCTTCCTGGAGCCTCATAAAATTTTCATTCGCCTTTAACTGTGGGTAATTTTCAGCAACCGCGAATAAGGTTTTTAATGTTGCACTGAGCATATTGTTTGCCTCGGCAGATTCCTTCGGACTCGTTGCACCCATTGCCCTTGAACGCAACTCGGCAACTTTTTCCAGAACCTCTTTTTCATGTGCCGCATAACCCTTTACGGTTTCTACCAGATTTGGTATCAAATCATAGCGGCGCTTTAATTGCACATCAATCTGTGCCCAGCCATTATCCACTCTGGTTCTTTTGGTCACAAGCCCATTATAAATTGCAATGACCCATATCACCAGAAGGATAATGATAATCAAAAGTATTATCATTGAACCTCCATTCTTACCAAGTTTACTTAAAATTTTTTATTTGTCAATCAGGTATTGACATTTTTCAAAAATTGGATAGACTTAAACCCAATGGCCCCGTCCCTTTTTACTCTACCCGTTCTGGGATTATTATTTTTAATTAATATTACGCTAATTTATCTTTGTGCCTGTGTTAAGAATGGAAAAAAATTCTGCCGGACGATTCCATTCTTTATCTCAGGATTGTTTACGATACTGGTGCAATTATTGATTGAACAGAATAAAGACCCGGCAGGTGCAATAATCCTCACCAGATTGCAATATCTGGGATTCTGGACTTATTTTATAACTGCACCGATGCTTGTGACAAGTATCACCGGCGAAGATTTTAATCCCTGGATTCTAACAATTGGTATTGCTATTACAATTTTTGCGTGGTTTCTCACCATATTCACCAATCTGATAATAACTTCAAATCCATACATTTATTCTACATTTTATTCTGCACGCATAGGTTTTTTGTATCCATATTTTTGCACCCTGCTTTTTATAATCTGTATCTATTACTTCAGTAAGATGGTCAATTTTGCCAACCGATTAAAGAACCCGGAGTTGAGGTATATAATCCCTATTGGACTTGGAATTTGCATTCTTTGCGGTATATTTGATTATGCAGGAAGATTAAATGGTATACCGGTTTTGCCCTGGTTAAGAGATGCGTTCAGCATAGGTATGTTATCGATCAGCCTTTCTTTCGGTATCTTCATTCTGTTCAGTTATTCACAAACGATGTTTGAATACAAAAAGACATTGAATGAACTTGAGAAATTGCTGGAAAAAAATAAACAGAACTTTGATGAATTTGTTCAATTGATTGCAAAAACAATCGATGCCAAAGATAAATATACTGCAGGACATTCAATGAGAGTTGCTGAGTATGCAGTGATGATTGCCCAGGTCTTCAATCTTGATGAAAGGCAGATAGGAATCTTAAGAAAAGCCTGTTTGCTACATGATATTGGAAAGATCGGCATACCTGATGGAGTCCTTAATAAAAAATCTCCATTAACAGCAAAAGACCGTGCCTATATCTATAAACATCCCATACTCGGTAAAGAAATTTTGAACCAGATGAGCGATTTTCAAGAGATCCTTGATATTATCTATTTCCATCACGAAAGGTATGATGGTTCTGGTTATCCTGAAGGGTTAAAAAATGATGAAATTCCTCTTCTGGCAAGGATCCTCGCAGTTGCTGATGCCTATGATGCAATGCTCTCAGAAAGGCCTTACCGCAGGGCAATGTCAAAACTTGAGGCAATCAAGGAATTATTGAATTCAAGGGGAAAGCAATTTGACCCTGAGATTGTTGAGAAATTTGTTGATATGCTCGCCCACAACAGCGACCGAGTCTTACCTGATAATATCCCGGATTAGTCTTCTTTTTTTTGGTGGTTCAGATTTTATTGAAAATACCCGGCTTAGTCCACTGAGAACCTCTTTAACAATACTATTATTATCAGAAAAGATTTCAATTATCGTTTCCCCTTTTTTTACAAAATCCCCGGTCTTTTTATAAATTTTAAAACCACAACTATGATCAATTTTATCATCTTTTTTTATCCTTCCTGCACCCAGCTTTGTTGCAAGAATACCCAATTTGAATGTATCAATATTATTTATATACCCTGTTTTCGGTGCAGAGAATTTAGTGCGATTCTTTGCAACTGGTAATAAATCATAATCTTCTGCCACATCCGGATTTCCGCCCTGATATGTTATCATTTCTTTGAATTTATTCAATGCCTCACCATTTTTTATCTTTTTTAACAACAATTCCCTTCCACCCTGAATCCTGGCGAGATTTAAAATATGTTCTGAAAGCGTTAGGGTTATTTCCATTATATCTTCAGGTCCATTTCCTTTCAGGCATTCAATTGATTCTATGATTTCTAAAGAATTTCCAATATAATCACCTGATGGGCTATTCATATCAGTCAGGATTGCTATCGTTTTGACTTTAAATTTTTTACCTATCTTGACCAGATAGTTTGCAAGTTCCTTTGCCTTTTTATAGGATTCCATAAATGCACCATTGCCAAATTTCACATCCAGGACAAGTCCATCAAGGTCTTCAGCAAGTTTCTTGGACATTATGCTTGCGGTAATCAAAGGTATGGAATCGACTGTTCCGGTCACATCGCGCAGACTATAAATCTTTTTATCAGCAGGTGCTATTTCCTCTGTCTGTCCAATAATACCCAGATTTATCTTTTTTAATTGAATCTTGAATTCATTTAAAGAAAGATTTGTTTTGAAACCCGGTATTGATTCTAATTTATCAAGGGTTCCACCAGTATGACCCAGGCTCCTTCCTGAAATCATCGGCACACAGACACCACAACTTGCAACAAGAGGGGCAAGGATTAAAGAGACTTTATCACCAACCCCACCAGTAGAATGTTTATCAATCTTTGGCATTTTTATCTCTGATAGATCAAGGGTTTTACCTGAATAAAGCATTGCCCTGGTTAGATTGGTTGTCTCTTCAAAATCCATTCCTTTATAATAGACTGCCATCAAAAACGCAGAGAATTGATAATCAGGGATTGAGCCATTAGAATAATTCTTTATTATAAATTCAATCTCTTCAGGGTTGAGTCTTTCTCCGTTCCTTTTTTTAATAAGGATGTCAAGAAAATTAAAATCCATTTTTATATTATATTTAGTTATTATCTAAAATCAATAATAGAAATTTTTGCCTTATCGTTCATTATACCCTTGACAATTTATAGTTTTAGAATATAATATATTGCTTGATATAAAAATGAATAAAAGTAAATTTGATGGATATTGAAGAAAGAAAGGGGGTGATAAAAAACAAAAAAGGGGTGGTTGCGATGTTTATAATGACATCGCGAATATCCGGCAATGCCGGAGGAAATAATAAGTTAAAAGAAAGGAGAAGAAATGAAAAGATTAATACCAATATTGATGATGGCAATGATAACAATCGCATTCGGTGCCAATGAAGATTTAAGAGCACCGAGTGATGTGCCATCCCATGTCTTTAAGAACGAAAACCCTAAGGGCACTACCTATACTGGTCCATTTGCAACCCCAACCCTTGTCGATACGATTGATTTGAGTCCAATAAATTCAACGGGTTATTGCTGGGGTCTTGCATATGACTGGGAAAGGGATGCACTCTGGGTTACGCAATGGTATGGTTCCTCTTATCCTAAGATGTATGCGATTCAAAAACATTCTCCCTGCACAAAAGTGGATTCTGTAACCCTTGGTTCAGGTGTTCCATCATACAGACTCGGAATCGGATATGCTGGTAGCAATATTATGTATATGGCAGGCTACAACAATACAATTTATCGTATTGACCTGACCAATGGAACTGGAAGTGTCTATCGCACAGTTTCAGGAACCCTTGAGGGTCTTGATTTCAATGGTATAGATGATGTAGTCTATGCCACTGACTGGACCTCCAATGTCCTTGGATATGCCAAACCATCCCAGAGTGGGGCCTGGACTACAACAGCGCGGCCCCAATATCCTTGCGGGGTTAGTGGTGCATATAGTGGAACAACTCCACCGACCCTTCTATTCCAGGCTGAAGAGGCAAATCCAGCCCATTTCTACCAATTCCGCCTGACCAATGGTGTGCCTGCGACCACACCGGAATCGGTCTGGCAGTGTGACCCAGGACAGACCCAGGGTTATGAGGCAGACTGTGCATTTGATGGTCATTATGTCTATATCCTTGACCAGTCTGGTCCGGATAAGATCTGGGTCTATGATGTGGGTATTGTCCTCAACGATACTATCCGCTGGACCTTTGAGACTGGCTGGCAGGGCTGGACACATTCAAGTTCATACACATTCCCTAATGCCTGGGGTGTTGCATGGTCAAATCTCCATTCGGGCTGGATGCCACCGAATGCCCAGGATTCCTGTCTGTGGTTTGATGATGATGCAGCAGGAAGTGGTGCACCACCTTTGCGCGATACTGCACTTTCTCCAGTGATTGTCCCGCATTCCACAACGAACTGGTTAAAATGGGGTGTGACATATAATTATTTAACCACACCAGAAAAACTTGAGGTTGGTCTCAAATACTTTGATGGTTCTGCCTGGCATGTTGTTCCTTTAAGAACCTATACTGCAGATGTTTCTGGTGCCTGGGATTCTGCTGATGTGAGCGCATATAAGACCTATCCAAGGCTCCAGGTCTATGCTTATTATGATGATGGCAATGGTTGGCAGTGGTATGGTGCGATTGATAATGTGACGATAAATGGTGAACTTTATGTTGCCCAGCACGATGTCGGAACTACTGCAATCAATCAACCACCAACCAACCTCTTGCCCAATACTACATATCAACCTGCTGCAACCTACAAAAACTTTGGAAATAACAACGAGACCTTTGATGTCTATTTTGTCATTGATTCTTCAGGAACCATTGTCTATAATCAGACACAGAATATCACGGTCAATGCTGGTGAGGATACGGTTATCACATTCCCGAACTGGACCTGCTGTGGCACAACTGGAATAAGTTATACGATAAAGGCATATACGGTAATGGCAGGTGATGTGAATCCAGTTAATGATACATTTAGCATCGTTGCAGTAGTCAATCCTACATTCTGGGAAATCTTATCAGCTCAGTTCCCATCTCCAAGTTCAGGGCATTCAATGGCAACAATCAATGATGGCAAGTATATGGTCTTTGGTATCAGAACCACATCTGGTTATACCAACCAGACCCAGATTTATGATATTGCTGGTGGGTCCTGGACTGCAGGTCCGAATAATCCTTATGGCTGTGGTGCGTATGGTTCAGCCCAGGGTGTGAATGGAAAATACTATAGAATCGGTGGAACCGACGCCTGGCCCACTCCATTGACAAGGGTTGATATATATGATCCATCATCTAATCAGTGGTCAAGTGGTGCACCATCACCAATGGGATGGATTGACCATGTTACCGGCGTATACAAAGACTCTCTAATCTTCTGCTTAGGTGGTGGAAACTGGGGAACTGGTAATACACCCCATACCAATGTCTTCTTCTATGACACCTATCTCAATACCTGGGCCCAGGCAACGAATATGACCGGTGTTGGTAGAGGTTGTGCAGCCGGCGGTGTGATAGATACCTTTGCGATCGTTGCCTGCGGCTATGATGGTTCAACTACTTACAGGAATGATTATATCGTTGGAAGGATAAATCCTGCAAACTGTGCCCAGATCACCTGGGGTTCACCGACAACTATCCCTGGTATGACTGATGGTCGTTATCGTGTGCCGAGTGGAGTTGACAGAGAGAATAAAGAACTCTGGGTTGTTTGCGGACAGACTGCAAGTGGTTCAAGTGACCAGACCTGGTCATACAATCCATATACAAATACCTGGACCAACTGGAATAAACCCAAACCAACACCTGTGGGTAATGTCTCACCGATTGCAGTCACATTGAGTGCTGCTGGTGATGTTGGTGTATTCGTTGCCAGCGGTTATCAGGGTGGTTCCTATGTTCCTGCGCATGAAGTCTTCCATACCGGCCATATACCTGGTGTCCAGGAAAAGCCCAATGCTCCAATTACCCAGCTCAGGTTCGGATTTGCACCGAATATGCCCAATCCAACAAAAGATTATACCCCAATCTCCTACACAACGACCAGACCTGGTAAGGTGACACTCAGGGTATATGATGCAACTGGTAGACTTGTTCGCACACTCGTTAATCGTCCGAATGAACCAGCAGGTTCAAAGACCGTTTACTGGAATGGCGAAGACGATGGTCACAGGGCAGTGACAGGTGGCGTTTACTTCCTGAAACTTGAGGCAGAAGGCAAGGTTGCAACTCACAAACTCGTCCTCGTGAAATAATAGAGATAGAATGGCTTAAAAGCCCCGCCTTCTGGCGGGGCTTCTTTTTGGGATTGACAATAAAATCAAACTGAATAAAATATGAATGCCAAAACTATGGTTTATTTAATGTCAGAGGATGTAACTGACGATAGCGGTAGCATGCACAAATTTTCCCACAGATGCCAAGCGGTAGCGCAGGCAGATGTGGCTGGAAAATTGAGTGTCCCGAGCGGAGCGAGGGAAACCAATTAAGGAGGTTAGAATGAAGACAAAAATATTGGTCATAAGTCAGGACCAGGAAATTGTAAAAAATATCAATAACTTTCTTGAGGGGACAGGATTCACTATAGAGTCAGTCAGCACTGCAGACAATTGTTTGAATCGATGTAGAACTGAAAATTTTGATGTGATATTTGTTGATACCCATATCCCTACTTTGCCATTTAATCTACTTATTCCGGACATTAAAAAAACCTGTCCAGAGAGTGAAATAATTCTTATAACCGGTCATACTGTTCCTGAAGCCCTGGTGAAATTAGAGGCATATCAATTGAACAATTTTTTAATTCTGCCTTTGAATGCGGAGCGGGTGAAACTAACATTGAACCGTGCTCTGCGACAACTTAACTTATTAAAAGAAAATCGCAGATTGCTATTGAATGTAACTGCGGCGAAGAAAGAATGGGAGGCGACCGTAGATGCGATTGAGGAACCGATATTTGTCACAGACTTTGATTATAATATTCTCAGGGCAAATCTTGCAACATTCCAAATGTTACAAAAAGGCGTCCACGAGGTGATTGGTCGTAAATGCTATGAGTTGCTACACTGTGCAAAAGACCCGGTGCCGGATTGTCCGGGAAAAAAGGCAAGGGATAGTGGTGAACCTGTTACTGATACCCTTTCTTTCAAGGGAATAAAAAGACGGATGACCTGTAGCGTTTATCCCCAGGTCTTTGCAAATGGTGGTGGGCTTGTCCATTATCTCCATGAATCATCCACAACGACCGAACAGGAAGCCCAGACAATGGCAAAATATGACAGGCTATTTGATGATGCTGCGGTGCCGATAATTGTCGTGAGCCTTGATGATTATAAGATAACTGATGCGAATCAATCTGCACTCAATCTGCTTGCCTATGACCCTGAGAATCTTGTGGATATGGATTGGGAAAATATCTTTGCCCGTGATGTAAGGGAGAGCACAATAAACGAATTGCTCCAGCAGGTCTCCTCAGGTTATGCACGGATAGAAACAAAATTGCTGGATAAGAATTACCGGGAGATAAATGTCCGCGTCATTGCCAATCTTGTTGAGGTGGGCACTTTCCGATACATAGAGATGTTTTTTGTCCAGCAGTAGGTATTTGACCTGCTTGATACTAAAAAAATTGCAAAGAATGTTTGTAGATTTTGGAATTTTTGGATAATTTGCAAAAGGGCTGTGACCATTGATGTTTATCAGAGAATCTCATTCTTAAAGGTGTTGGGTTACTGAAAAAAATGAAAGAAATTTGGTGTAAGAAGAGGTCATTTTGACAAAACAACCTATTTTAGACAGAAAAAGGATTAATTTCTTGCAGAAATTGGGATTTCTTGAAAAATATGGTTTTTATCTTGCCGGTGGCACAGCGTTAGCTATTCAGATTAGACATAGAACATCATTAGATTTTGATTTTTACACAGAGAAAAAATTTGATGTTCGGGAACTCCGCGAAGAATTCGGCAGCAGATTCAAAAAAATTCAGGAAATTTATATCGCTGAAGATACTTTGGTCTTAGCAGTCAATGATATCAACATAAGTTTCTTTAAATATCCATATTCTCTCATTAGACCGGCCAAACGATTAGAAGGCATAAGCGTTGCCTCTATTGAGGATATTTCGGCGATGAAGATTATAGCAATTTCTCAAAGAGGAAAAAGAAGAGATTTTATTGATATTTATTTTCTAATGAAAAATTTTGGGTTGAAGAAGATTTTAGAATTTACCCGGGAAAAATATCCTATGTTTAATATTTATGTTGGTCTTCAGGGGCTTGTTTATTTTAAAGATGCGGATGAAGACTTAGAAAAAAACCGATTCAGACTTTTAAAAAATATTGATTGGGAAGAACTGAAAGAATATATCATAAAAGAGGTCAATAAAGTAAAGAAATTATTATGAGAAAAAAACTTCCCAAGAAGCTTCAAAGGGTTCTTTGGTCTTACGATATAAATAAATTGAATGTTGAAAAAGATAAGGAAGAAATAATTACCCGGGTTCTAAATTACGGCACCTGGGATGATTTAAAATTACTCTATAAAATTTATTCTGAAGAAGATATTAAAAAAGTGGTTGTTCATCCACGACGAGGCGTATGGTTTGAAAAGGTATTAAACTTCTGGGTAAAGATGTTAAATATAAAGATTGAAGAAAATACATACAAAAGGGCAATCATTAGAATAGCAAGTGCAGGTAATGATAAATCATAACTGGGAAAAATATACTTGCCCGGGTAAGGGAGAGCACAATAAACGAATTGCTCCAGCAGGTTTCCTCAGGTTATGCACGGATAGAAACAAAATTGCTGGAATTGAAATATTCTTTGTCCAGCAGTAAGCATTTTATCAATTATTGAAGAGCCCACAAATTTGAAAATAGAAGATATCTTAAAAGCTTTAGAACAGGAAAAAGTGGAATATGCAGTAATTGGAGGATTAGCAGTGGTGCTTTATGGATATGTTCGGTTTACCAAAGATATTGACCTGATAATAAATTTTTCAAAAGATAATGTCAAACGATTTGTGAATGCAATGACATTACTAAAATTCAAACCCGGTCCTCCCATAGAACCAATGGATCTGGCTAATGAGCATAAAAGAAAAGAATGGATTCAGGAAAAAAATGCAAAGGTAATTACCTTTTATAATCCTGAACAACAATTATTGCAGATTGATGTCTTATTAACTATTAAACTCGCTCAAATAAAGACTGTAAAGAAAAAGATTGATGACCTTGAAATTTCGGTGATTGAGTATGAGGAATTAATTAAGATGAAAAGGCAAGCTGGACGTCCTTTTGATTTAATCGATATTGAGAAATTGGAGGAATTGAAAAAAGTTTAAGAAAATGGCAGAAAAAAACTATTTAATGGCTTTAGAACTAATGCGTGAATTTGTGAAAAAGGTGGTGCCCATAGAAGTTTATCAAAAAAATCTTATTTTGGAACACATTGAAACACCGAATAAAAGACTCTGGACCTTAAGAGAATTTCTGAAGATGGATGAGGTAACTTTTGCAAAAAAATTGGGTATTGATCATCATCTTTATCACCAATATGAAAAGATTGGCAATCCTGTGCCTTTAAAAATTTTAGAAAATGTGGCAAAGGTATTTAATGTTCCATTAGATTGGTTGCTTTGCCGAAAGCCGTTATATCCGATAATAATAAATCCAGAAGAATGAAAAAAATTTGGATAAATAAAGCCAGAAGTTTCAAATCTGCTGAAGAATTTGATATTGAATATTACCAAAAGATTGGTCCACAGAAAAGGTTAGAATTGATGCAGATTTTAAGAGAAATGTTTTATAAAATCAAACCACATAAGAAAAATGAAGGTAGAAAAAGACTACGAAGATTTGTTAAAATTATTCAACAAACATAAAGTAAAATATTGTATTATTGGCGCCTTTGCAGTTGCCTTTTATGCCCGACCAAGATATACAAAGGATATAGATATTCTGATTGAACCAAGGCAGGAAAATAGCAATAAAATTATTAAGGCGTTAAATGATTTTGGCTTTGGTAGTTTGGGCTTAAAGCCAGAGGACTTTATGAAAGAAAATAAAATCATCCAACTGGGTTACGAACCGGTGAGGATAGATATTATGACATCCCTCGCTGGTTGCACCTTTGATAAGATCTGGAAACACAAAAAAGTTGGAAAGTATGGTAATACAAAGGTTTATTTTATTGGCATTAATGAACTAATAGAAAACAAGAAATGGTCCAACCGAAGGCAGGATAAGATTGACCTTAATCTTTTGTTGAAGGCAAAAAGCGCAAAGGATAAGTAAGATAGGACAGGTATTGGTGGAAGAACAACTGTGATGTGTTACTTTGAGCAAATGGTTATTCGGAATGAGGGATTATACACTGGCTTGCTTGCTTTGCAGAATGCCATTGTATCCGATAATAATCAACCCAGAAGAATGAAAAAATTTGGATAAATAAAGCCAGAAGTTTCAAATCTGCTGAAGAATTTGATATTGAATATTACCAAAAGATTGGTCCACGCAAAAGGTTAGAATTGATGCAGATTTTGAGAGAAATGTTATATAAAATCAAACCATATAAGAAAAATGAGTGAATCAAATATTTGGCCTAAAGGCTATGAATTTGCAGTCGGTTTGAGTCATGATGTTGATGAAACAAAAAAGACATATCAATATCTAACCCATTTTCTTAAAACCTTACGTCTCTATCATTTAATGTCATTATTTATTAAAAGTGAGCCGTATTGGAATTTTGAGAAAATTATGAACCTTGAAGACAAATACGGAGTTCGCTCAACATTTTATTTTCTCCACCAGAGGCCACAATTTAGTATTAAAAAACCAGTGGAAATGATAGCAACTATGTGTAAAGCCAGTTTTTTAGAAGAAAAAACAGCCGGGATTATTAAAATCCTTGACGATAATGACTGGGAAATAGGTCTCCATGGTTCTTTTAGTTCTTTCTGCGATAAAAAATTAATACAATACGAAAAGAACCTTCTCGAAGAAATTTTAGGAAAGCCGGTCTGGGGAATTCGTCAACACTATCTTAATCTTAAAA
>Ga0207433_10000919_pt1 | contig 65932 bp, 56 predicted proteins | sample YelNatPaOPGAMG01_FD_187559 | JGI IMG/M metagenome (GOLD analysis project Ga0207433, IMG submission 187559) | Hot spring thermophilic microbial communities from Obsidian Pool, Yellowstone National Park, USA - OP-RAMG-01 (SPAdes) (version 3) | ecosystem: Environmental > Aquatic > Thermal springs...
TAGATACTGATAAAATATTTTATTATTGAGTTGACAATAATTATTTTTTTGAATTATTAATCTCAAGCAAATCACTTAGTATTGCAAATCCTGTTTCAATTTTACCTGCACCTTTGCCTATTATTGTAACCTCACCAAGTAAATCAGTTATAAAAGTTATCGCATTGGTCGAACCCATAACTCCTGCAAGAGGATGAGTTAATGGAATTAATTGTGGTTTAACTGTGGCAACGATTTTATTATCTTTTAATTCGACCGAAGCAATCAATTTCCATCGTGAGTTTTGTTTTTTGGCTTCTTCAATATCAGACAACGTAATTTTTGTAATTCCTTCACACTCAACATCATTAAAATGCAAATTAGCACCCATAAGCACATTTGCTAATATTGTAACTTTTGCTCGTGCATCAAAACCTTCGACATCATTAGTAGGATCTGCTTCGGCATATCCTAATTTTTGTGCTTCTGCCAATGCATCCTGATAACTCATGCCTTCTTCCATTCTGGTCAAAATAAAATTTGTCGTGCCATTTAAAATTCCTTTAGCTGAAAAAATTTTATTACCTGCTAAAGGACCTCTAACTAAATTTAATACTGGAGTTCCACTCATTACAGTTCCTTCAATCAAAAATTTTACACCATTTTTCTTCGCAAGAGCTGAAAGCCTTTTATAAGCAAAAACAGCAGGACCTTTATTACTCGTTACTAAATGTTTCTTTAATTTTAGAGCAGTTTCACAATGATTAATTGCAGGCTGTCCGTTTTTCAAATTTGTATATGCTAATTCACAAATTACATTTGCATTTGATTTTTTGATTGTCTTGATTGCATCCCAATCAACTAAATTTTTTGTGAATTTATTGTTCGTTCGAACATCTTCAAATACTTTCTTAATGTTCAGTCCTTGAGGATTAAAAACTGTTCCATATTTAATATCATTAATTGCCACAATTTCGTATTCATAATTATAATTCTTTTTTAATTCCTTTTTCTTATTCAATAAAATTTCACATAAACCTTGAGCTACTGTTCCAAAGCCTATTAAAGCAATTTTTTGTTTCATTTTAATTCCTCAATTTTTGATTAATAATTTATAATGCATTCGAAAAATAATCACGAAAAAAATTAAAATCATTTTGTCATAAATTATTACAAAAGCATTTCTAAAAATCAATTTCAGAAAAAATTTTTGCGTCTATTTCATTAATAACAATTTTTGTTTAGCAAAATAGCTTTTGCCCCCTCCTTCAAAAGATATAATAAGAATATAAATACCTGATGAGAGATTCGCTCCATTAAAAATAATTGAATGGTTGCCTGCATTCATCTCTTCATTAATAAGTTCATTAACAATTTCACCTAAAATGTTATATACTCTTATAATTACCTTCCCATTTGCAGGCAAATTAAAATTGATAGTTGTAGATGGATTAAATGGATTTGGAAAAATTTTAACAGCAAAGTTTAAGGAATCTTCTTTTGATTCTTCATTCACATCTGTATTAGCCCCATCATTTTCACCATTTCTACCCTGTGAAGCATTGGTCCCTTGACCTGCTTCTAAGTTAAATACTAAAAAGCCTGTGTAAGGTGTCAGTATATTTTCCTCGATTCCCAAATCGATTATGTTAGAGATTGTTATCGGGTCGTAAGGAAGTTTTAATAAAGATTGAATATGTTTGCCATACCATGTAGTTGCAACTAATTCACTTCCTTGAACAATATCATTTTCTGTTAAAGTAATTGAATATTTTTCGTTGGTTGTTTTGTATTTCCCGAATACTGTAATATCAACAGGGAAATTTCCAGAAAATTTTCCAATCTGCATAATTGGAGTATTGATTGGATAATAACCCTCGTGAAGTGCAATAAAATGTTTGCTGTGTGCATATCCATCTTGATATCGCATTTGAACTTCAACACTCTCAAAATGGCTTATATCTTCATAAAGAAATGCAAATAACATTTCCTTTAATGAATTATATCTCAAGAAAAATAAATTCCCAGATGTTGCATAAGTAATAATTCCATAAAAAGATTGCATTGGAGTTTCATAATCATCATTACTCCAGATTAAATAGCTTTTATTATCTAAATCGAAGATATGAATCTTAGTTCCTTTTTTAAATTTATCAATAATTTCATATGCGAGCTGCTCTTTGCTCTCTCCATATAAATTAATTGTATTTATATTCGTAATAAATAAAACTTCCGAAAAATCATTTTGAGAATTTATAAACTCAACTGCTTTTGAAATTAAAGGAAGCAAATTATTATAACTCGGAAAAGAACGCATCATAATTTTTTGAAATAATTTATCAATTCCATCTTTGGTGCATGCAACCCATTTATTACTTCCCAAAACATATTCATCATAAGCAATTAACACATTTATAGAATCAGATTCAGTTAAAGCCTGCAGCAAAGATTCTTTCAAATATGAAAGTAAGAAATCACCATCAAGATTATTTGTATTGAAGCGATTAAAATCAATTACAAACAATATTTTTCTTGGTTTAGAAATTTTTTGAATTTGAGGAGGCTTTACAGCAAGATGATAAAAATGTTCTCCATTTTTTGTATATGTTGAAAAGAACACATCTTTTTTTATTGGCGAAGGTAATTCCATTTCTACAAATTGATTTTCACTTACAGGTATTTCCAATTCCCATGAAGAAATATCACTTAGATTTTTAGATAATAAAACTTCAGTGCCAATTAATTTAGGTTCATAAGGTTCATTTCCGTATTCATAAAGAATTTTTAATTTTTTTGGCGGCGGTGTATTCTTTGAAATCAATTGTGTCATTGGTAACCAAACTCGCAAATTTTCTCCCGTTGGTCTGCCTGGAAGCAAATACTGAATTTTAAATTTCCTTTTTTCATTTCTTTTAATTGGGAATAATCTTAATTCATGAACAACTTGCCCATCATTATTCGGTATTGATTGAACTAATAAAGCTGGATTACGAACAGGCACGCTTACATCACTAAATAATAATTCTGCAGTCCATTTATCCAACATCTTTGCATAAATAATTGAGTCGCCTTCCCAGTAACAGAATTCATGAACTATAGCATCTTGAGGTAGATTAAATTGCCATTTAAATTCCAGTTCGTTGTAGTTCTTAAAAAACCAGCTTTGAAAATCATAAGACACTGTCATATACAAATTAATTTCAACATAAACACCGGCTGGTTTAATTATTAGCACTATATCATCAATATTCACATTATAATCTTTTACATTTGGATAATTGGCTTCATAAACAGAAAATTCTGTTGCATGAGTTATTCTAAATGCAATAATTAATAAAATGTATAATATTATTTTCTTCATGTTCGACCTCAAAACTTATATTAACGAATTAACAATAGTTTAATTGATTTAATTATTCCGTCTGTCTTAAATACAGCTATGTAAGTTCCTGAGGATACTTCTGTTCTTGAATCATTTAATCCATCCCAAAGGATTTTAATTTCCGATGAATTTATATAATCACTTAAATCATAACTTCTTACTTTTTGACCAAGTATATCATAAATCTCAAGATTTTTATTTTTATTCAAAAGTTCAGCCGGTAATTTTATAGTAATATTTGTAGATGGATTAAATGGATTTGGATAACATGACATTCCTAATTCTTTCGGTAAAATTTTTTCATTTATTGAATCACTAATTTCTACACTCACCACGGAATCTTCTGCATAAATTCTATTAAATCCGATATAATTAGATGGACCAGGGATTACAAAAGCACTGTATGGAGTTAATAATTCTTTCTTTACAGAAAGTTCTTCAATATATTTTATTGTACTGTAACTTTGAGGCTGTAAAAACAATTCGTTGATAATATAATTTCCATACCAGTAAAGAGAAGTATTTTGAATCATATTATCAGGAACGGTTGAATTATCTTCTGTTAGCAAAATTGAATTGAAATAATTATCACCAAAATATTTCCCAAAATAATTGACAGTAATTGGCAATGTTCCATCACATACACCAATTTGAGCAAATCGTGCAGTGATATTAAAATTATTTTTCCCTCTATTGAGATTTACTCTTGAATGCGTAAATCCATTAACAGGCATCGGGTCAATTTCTACTGTGCTTACTTTCGGTGCAAAGCAATCAAGTGCTTCATCAATAAAATACAAGTTATAAATGTTATACAATTTATTAAAATTACCTTTTGATAAACGAGTTAAATTTTCATAAAGATATTCATTGCCACTGTAATATTTATTTTGAATATAATAACCCGTGTAGTTATTTGTAACATCAAGAATATTAAAAACTATATTATTCTTTACTTTGAAGTAAGTTTCATTTAATAATTCCATTACAGTTTCAGCTCTAACAGCAGTTTTATAGTCATCTGAAATCAACCATACTTCTGCATCAACATTTTTTTCATTGAGGAAATTTGTTATCTCTTTTAGCATGTAAGGGAGTGTATTCAATTTTGGAATAACCTGGTTGACAATATTTAATTTTTCCTTAATTAAATTTTCGGTTCTTTCTTCAAAGTCTTTACTTAGCCATGAAGCATTAAAATCACTAATTATAAAAATCAAAGAATCTTTATTAGTTGTAGAAATTGATAAAGCTTCATAAATCATATCCAGAAAATTGCTTCTGTTCAAATTGCCAAAAAATTTACTAATGATGTCGAAAGCAATTACAATTTTTCTTGGTTTACGGAGTTCATCATTTATAAAAGGTTTAGTAGATAATTGATAAAAAATATAATCATCAAAATGAGTTCTTAAAAATTTTCCAGTCGAAGATTCCTCAGGAAAATAAATTTTAAAATTACTAACATAAGATGTATCACTTACCCAGAAGTTACCTTGTTTATTCCATTTTTTTGGTGCACTAATAAAATTAACTGGTTTGACAGAAGGATTGTTATAATCAACAACTAAAAATTTAGCATTAGCATTAGTAAAGCATTTTGAATTATTATTGTAGAATTGAGCAACTAAATTTTCAATAATTCTCTTATTATAATTTATTTCACAGGGGGTAATAAATTTAATAATGAATTCAACAGATTCATCCCACCGTATTGGAGAAAATCTCATATCATATTGTTGGTTATAGTTTCCATAATAATCTCTTCTCATATATTCTCTAAGTAATGCTCTGGTGGATTCAGTTTGATTATAATTTTTCTCAGCTGTAGAAATATCAATAATAGTTGCATCAACATAAGATTGTTTTGAATTATCCCACACAGAAAATCTTTTTATAAAGGAATCTTTAGGGAGAGAGAAATTCCACACAAATTCAAAATTACCTGAGGGAGGATTTTGGCAATAATAATTATATTCACCCCATCGATATGCACTACCCAACTTGAACTTAAGATTCAGAGTAGTTTCATAGAACAATCCATACAGTTCAATCTTAGTTTCATATTTTAGAATTTGGTAAGTATACCAGACATCATAATCAGGTGAAAGTTTTTTAGCATAAAATTCTGCAAAATTTAATTGTGCTGTAGCAAACAAAAAAATAAAAATAAATTTTTTCATAAGCCCTCCGGGTTTGAAACAAATATAGACTTTTTTTTAGCAAAATGCAGGTAAAAAATAAAAATAAAAAACCCCATTTCAAAAATTTGAAATGGGGTTTTAATTATTAATCCTGGCAGCTACCTACTCTCCCACGCACTTGCGCACGCAGTACCATCGGCGTTTACGGGCTTAACTTCTCTGTTCGGAATGGGAAGAGGTGTTTCCCCGTAGCTATAACCACCAGAAAATTTTAGAACAAACTTATGAAAGATTGAAAGAGAGAGTCAAATTTAACATCTATCTTGAGATAAACTTTATGGCTAAGTCTCACGACTTATTAGTACTGCTCGGCTCAATCCGTTACCGGACTTACACCTGCAGCCTATCAACCTCGTAATCTCCGAGGAGTCTTCAGTTCTCCGCCTTGCGTTGGAGAAAGGGATACCTCATCTTGAAGTGTGCTTCGCACTTAGATGCTTTCAGCGCTTATCACATCCGTTCATAGCTACCCAGCGCTGCCGCTGGCGCGACAACTGGTACACTAGAGGAACGTTCGCTTCGGTCCTCTCGTACTAGAAGCGACTCTTCTCAGGTATCCTGCGCCCGCATAGGATAGGGACCGAACTGTCTCACGACGTTCTGAACCCAGTTCACGTACCGCTTTAATTGGCGAACAGCCAAACCCTTGGGACCTTCTTCAGCCCCAGGATGCGATGAACCGACATCGAGGTGCCAAACCTTGCCGTCGATATGAACTCTTGGGCAAGATCAGCCTGTTATCCCCGGCGTACCTTTTATCCTTTGAGCGATGGCCCTTCCACTCGGAACCACCGGATCACTAAGCCCTGCTTTCGCATCTGCTCGGCCTGTGTGCCTCACAGTCAAGCTCCCTTATGCCTTTGCACTCAACGCATGATTACCAACCATGCTGAGGGAACCTTTGGGAGCCTCCGTTACCATTTAGGAGGCGACCGCCCCAGTCAAACTACCCGCCTAACACTGTCCCTTCCGCTGATTCAAGCGGAGAGGTTAGAATCCAGTTAAAACAAGGGTGGTATTTCACCGTCGACTCCACCGAAGCTAGCGCCCCGGCTTCACAGTCTCCCACCTATCCTACACATGCTTTAACCGAACCCAATGCTAGGGTGCAGTAAAGGTGCACGGGGTCTTTCCGTCCATATGCGGGTAACCGGCGTCTTCACCGGTACCACAATTTCACCGAGCCCGTGGTTGAGACAGTGCCCAAATCGTTACACCATTCGTGCAGGTCGGAACTTACCCGACAAGGAATTTCGCTACCTTAGGACCGTTATAGTTACGGCCGCCGTTTACTGGGGCTTCGGTTCAGAGCTTCTCCACCTTGCGGCAGATAACCCATCCCCTTAACCTTCCAGCACCGGGCAGGTGTCAGTCCCTATACGTCGTCTTAATTGACTTCGCAGAGACATGTGTTTTTGTTAAACAGTCGCTTGGGCCCTTTCACTGCGGCCTCATTCGGCTCGATTTGTTCAATCTCACCTACTAGAGGCACCCCTTCTTGCGAACTTACGGGGTCAATTTGCCGAGTTCCTTAACCACGGCTCACTCGAGCGCCTTAGAATACTCATCCCATCTACCTGTGTCGGTTTGCGGTACGGTCTGGCATAAATCTCCCGTACGAAGATTTTCTCGGCAGTATGCTTAGGACCAGTTTGTGCCCAAAGGGCTCCCCGTCGTGTCTCGGTGTATGAGAATGCGGATTTGCCTACATTCTCCACCTACGCACTTAGACCACCTAATCCAACAGGTGGCTGGTCTTTCACTCCTGCGTCCCTCCTTACGGTCAAACGATTTATGCCAGGTACAGGAATTTTAACCTGTTTCCCATCGCCTACGCCTTTCAGCCTCGGCTTAGGATCCGACTAACCCTGAGATGATTAACATTGCTCAGGAAACCTTAGATTTTCGGCGTGGCGTTTTTTCAACGCCATTATCGTTACTTATGCCTACATTTGCTCTTCCATCCGCTCCAGCATGCCTCACGACACACCTTCACAGCTGAATGGAATGTTCCTCTACCGCCTCCGATTACTCGGAGACCCACAGCTTCGGTAAGTAGTTTAAGTCCCGAGAATTGTCGACGCTAAGTCGCTTGACTAGTGAGCTATTACGCACTCTTTAAATGAATGGCTGCTTCTAAGCCAACATCCTAGTTGTCTGAGCAACTTAACATCCTTTCTCTGTTAACTACTATTTAGGGACCTTAGCTGGTGGTCTGGGTTGTTCCCCTCTCGGCAATGAAGCTTATCCCCCACTGCCTGACTGCCAAGAAACATGTGACGGGAATTCGGAGTTTGTCTGGGTTTGGTACCGTTGTGACAGCCCTAGCCCAATCAGTGCTCTACCTCCCGCACATTATTACTTGACGCTAGCCCTAAAGCTATTTCGAGGAATACGAGCTATCACCGAGTTTGATTGGTCTTTCGCTCCTACCCTCACCTCATCCAAGCGGTTTTCAACCCACACTGGTTCGGACCTCCATGGCGTTTTACCGCCATTTCATCCTGGACGAGGGTAGATCACCCGGTTTCGCGTCTAGCGCCACTTACTTAAACGCCCTATTCAGACTCGCTTTCGCTACGGCTACTCCGCTAAGCGGATTAACCTCGCAAGTGACGACTAACTCGTAGGCTCATTATCCAGAAGGCACGCCGTCACCCGCCTAATGGCAGGCTCCGACCGTTTGTAAGCATACGGTTTCAGGTACTATTTCACTCTCCTGTTAGGAGTTCTTTTCACCTTTCCCTCACGGTACTATGCGCTATCGGTCACAATGGAGTATTTAGCCTTAGCAGATGGTTCTGCCAGATTCGCACAGACTTCCACTTATTCCGTGCTACTTGGGAGTGCTTTCCAGGAAGTTGCATTGTTTTCGCTTACGGGACTATCACCCTCTATGGTTGAACTTTCCAGATCATTCAGCTAACAATGCAATTTTTGACTTCCCGGCCTACCGTAAATCAGCCCGAAAGCATCCCACGACACCGCTAACACAACGGTTACGGCCTTTAACATGTTAGACGGTTTAGGCTGTTTCCCTTTCGCTCGCCACTACTCAGGAAATCACTTTTGTTTTCTTTTCCTCCAGGTACTGAGATGTTTCACTTCCCTGGGTTGGCTCTACTCACTCTATGGATTCGAGTGAGAGTTTCCCGACATACTCGGGAAGGGTTGCCCCATTCGGAAATCCACGGATCCTAGGTTGCTTCCACCTACCCGTGGCGTATCGCCGGTAGCCGCGTCCTTCATCGCCTCATTGTGCCAAGGCATCCACCGTATGCCCTTAGTAACTTAGCCAAAATCTTTCTATCACAAGATAGATGTTACATATGTTAAAATATTATTTTTTGACTCTTATAAATCATCATTTGATGATTTATCTCTTTCAATCTTTCAAAGAACTTTTTAGTCATTCGACTTTTTGTGGAGCTAATCGGGATCGAACCGATAACCTCCGCCTTGCAAGGGCGGCGCTCTCCCAATTGAGCTATAGCCCCTAAAATTCATTAGGGCTAAATTGATTTTAAGCACATGCCCTTTGGTGGGCCTGAGTGGAATTGAACCACTGACCTCACGCTTATCAGGCGTGCGCTCTAACCATCTGAGCTACAGGCCCATAATATCTCGAGCCCTTTGCTCAAGATTCTCCAGCATACTTAATTAGAACAAAAAAACAAGAGTGAGCGACTAAGAAACTTAGTGATTCAGATTACTCTTTAGAAAGGAGGTGATCCAGCCGCACCTTCCGGTACGGCTACCTTGTTACGACTTAGCCCCAGTCACCGGTTTTACCTTCGACAGCTCCCTCCCACCGAAGTGGGTTGGGTCACTGGCTTCGGGTACCCCCGGCTTCCATGGCTTGACGGGCGGTGTGTACAAGGCCCGGGAACGTATTCACCGCGCCGTGCTGATGCGCGATTACTAGCAATTCCAGCTTCATGGAGTCGGGTTGCAGACTCCAATCCGAACTGAGGGTGCTTTTAAGGGATTGGCTCCACCTCGCGGTTTCGCTACCCGTTGTAACACCCATTGTAGCACGTGTGTAGCCCTAGGCGTAAGGGCCATGCTGACTTGACGTCATCCCCACCTTCCTCACTACTTACGTAGGCAGTCCCATTAGAGTGCCCAGCATTACCTGATGGCAACTAATGGTAGGGGTTGCGCTCGTTGCGAGACTTAACCCAACACCTCACGGCACGAGCTGACGACAGCCATGCAGCACCTGTACAGATGCCCTTGCGGGAGGGGTACTTTCATACCCTGTCATCTGCCTTTCAAGCCTAGGTAAGGTTCTTCGCGTTGCATCGAATTAAACCACATGCTCCACTGCTTGTGCGGGCCCCCGTCAATTCCTTTGAGTTTCAACCTTGCGATCGTACTCCCCAGGTGGAATACTTAATGCGTTAGCTGCGGCACTGATCCCTAACGGGACCAACACCTAGTATTCATCGTTTACAGCGTGGACTACCAGGGTATCTAATCCTGTTTGCTCCCCACGCTTTCGCGCCTCAGCGTCAGTTACGGACCAAGTAGCCGCCTTCGCCACTGGTGTTCTTCCAGATATCTACGTATTTCACCACTACACCTGGAATTCCGCTACTCTCTTCCGAACTCAAGATTTGCAGTATCAGAGGCAGTTTCACGGTTAAGCCGTGAGATTTCACCCCTGACTTACAAACCCGCCTACGCGCCCTTTACACCCAGTGAATCCGGACAACGCTCGCCCCCTACGTATTACCGCGGCTGCTGGCACGTAGTTAGCCGGGGCTTTTTCTAAGGGTACAGTCAATCACCGGTTCTACCGGTGTTTTTCGTCCCCTTCAAAAGGAGTTTACAACCTTACGGCCTTCATCCTCCACGCGGCGTTGCTGGGTCACCCTTGCGGGCATTGCCCAATATTCCTCACTGCTGCCTCCCGTAGGAGTCTGGACCGTGTCTCAGTTCCAGTGTGGCTGATCATCCTCTCAGACCAGCTACCGATCGTCGCCTTGGTAGGCCATTACCCTACCAACTAGCTAATCGGATGCAAGCTCATCCATAGGCGCCTTATAGGCTTTAACAACATCATCATGCGATGCCGCTGCATTATTCGGTATTAGCCCGCCTTTCGGCGAGTTATCCCGAACCTATGGGTAGATTACTTACATGTTACTCACCCTTGCGCCACTTTACTCGGGATATTGCTACCCCTTTCTCGTAGACTTGCATGTGTTAGGCACGCCGCCAGCGTTCGTCCTGAGCCAGGATCAAACTCTCCGTTGTAAATTTTTTAAGCTTTTGTAATCTTAGGTTGAACCACTAAAGTTTTCTTTAGTCACTCACTCTGTCAAAGAACTTTATTTGCGGACTGTAAACATAATGTTTAAGTCTTCTATTGTCAAGTTTTGTCCGCAAAAAATATGTAAGAACTTAATTATTATTTTTAATTAATTAAATAATTTTCAAAAAGAACGGCTTCAAATATAGTATTTCTTTGAAAACAGTGCAAATTTTTTTTCAAAAAAATTGTAAAAATTATTTTATGAAATAAAATTTATCTAAAGATAACATTTTATAACTAACTCTAGATTAAGGAACTAAATTTTTCCACTAATGTTAAAGCGTTGAAAATGAAAAATATGAAAGGGCAAAGCTATGAAACCAATGATTGATGAGAAAAGAAATTTTAATCCATTATCAGATTTGATACCTGATGATATCTATCAAAAGCTTAGCAGCCGAGGTTTTATAAACGAAAAATCTGTTCGCGACCATCTTATTAGAAAAAAATTTGCAGAACTCAAATCAAAAAATATGAGTGCTGCTGAAGCTATAGAAATCATTAGAGAAGATTATCCTTATCTTCAATATGATACTATACGCAAAATTGTTTATCAATCTCAAAAATAAATAACTTAAACTTGACAAACGATTTATGGGACTTTATTTTTGCCAGAAATTTAAATGTCAATTTAACAATTGAGGTTGCCTTAAAAATTATAATCTCAGTATAATATTACAATTTGTAACCTGAAGGCAACCTCTGTTTTTATTTTAATTTTTTAGAGGATAAAATGACCAAAGTAAAAAAAATAATTAAAGAACAACCTAAATCAAAAATCTCCCCATTTAAGGATTATTGGGACAAACATAATTATCTGATATTAATTACAGGATTAATTTTATTGGTAGTTGGTTACATATTAATGGCTCAAAGTCCATGGTATAATTTTATATCACTATCCGTCTCCCCAGTTGTATTATTGTTAGCCTATGTAATTATTATTCCTTTATCAATTATTATTACAAAAAAGAAATCTAAGAACAATAATGATATTAGCTAAGGTAAGGGGTAATGTTGTTTCTACCCAAAAAAATAAATTCCTTAATGGTCACAAGTTATTATTAGTTCATCCTGTAGACTTTAATTATAATTTAGTTGGGAATAGAGATATTATTGCTCTTGATTTAATTGATGCTGGAATTGGCGATATTGTTCTTGTTGCACAAGAGGGCGATGCAATCCAGCAAATACTTGGACATTCAAATGCCCCAGTTAATACAATGATTGTTGCTGTTGTAGATAATATTGAAATTAATAAAGATTTCTAATTTAAAGTGGAAGACTATTTCAAAAAATTAGTCTTTATAAAATTATTATTAAGCATCGAGGGGATAGGACCTTATAAAGTATTTTCACTTCTAAATCATTTCCATTCTTTTGAAAATATTTTTGAAGCAGATTTATTTTCTCTCCAAAAGGTTGATGGGATAAGCAAAAATTTATCACATAGATTGTTAAAAGCAAAATCACGGTTACAAGAAATATCAGCGAAAATTGAAGAAGAACTAAACAATCTTTCAAAAATAAATGCAAAAATTATTACTTATTGGGATAATGATTATCCCGATATTCTAAAAAAAATTTATTACCCACCTTTGCTACTTTACACATTAGGAAACTTTTCGGAAAATGACAAATACTCGTTAGCAGTAGTAGGAACAAGACAACCAACAAATTATGGTAAAATCCAAACAGAGAAAATTGTCAAAGAATTATGCGAAAAAAATATTACTATAGTAAGTGGATTAGCAAGAGGCATTGATTCTATCGCTCATAGGACAGCACTTAATTGCAATTCAAGAACTATTGCTGTAATTGGTTCAGGGTTGGATATTATTTATCCACCAGAAAACTATAAATTATTTCATGAAATTGCTGAGAAAGGAGTTATTATTTCAGAATATGAGTTGGGGACTAAACCTGATGCTCAAAATTTTCCAAGAAGAAACAGAATTATTTCAGGATTAAGTTTAGGGACACTTGTTGTTGAAACAAAACTAAATGGCGGGGCTATGCAAACAGCTGCATATGCAATAGATCAAAATCGAGAAGTTTTTGCAATCCCTGGTAACATTAATGTAAAACAATCGGAAGGTCCCAATACATTAATCCAGCGAGGTGAAGCCAAATTAATTACAAGTGCAGAGGATATTCTTCTTGAACTCAAGTTGAAATTAAAACCGGAAGTAGGTAAAAACATTCCTAAACCCTCGGTTGATTTAACATTATTCGAAGAAAAACTTTTGCAGGTACTTGGAACTGAAGCTAAACATATTGATGAAATTGCAACTTTAACTTCAATGTCAACATCAGATTGCTTGGTAAATTTATTGACACTCGAATTCAAAGGTCTAATCAAGCAGTTACCTGGTAAAATGTTTATGCTTGCTAATTAATATTTCTTTCTGTTCTTCCAAAAACTTTTTAATCTTTCTTTAATAGTTTTTTCCATTCCATTTTCAGTTGGGAAATAATATTGTTTGTTCTTGATTTCTTCGGGCAAATAATTTTCTTCTACAAAATGATTTTCAAAATTGTGAGGATATTTATAACCCATACCATAACCAGCTTCTTTCATAAGATTAGTTGGTGCATTTCTTAGGTGAAAAGGGACAGGATATTGTGGGAGTGAATTCACATCATGAATTGCATTATCAATAGCAAGATAAGATGCATTACTTTTTGGAGCAGAAGCTAAATAAGTAGCACATTGAGAAAGAATTATTCTTGCTTCGGGCATGCCAATTTTTTCGCAAGCACTAAATGTTGCTTCTGCAAGTACAAGTGCATTTGGCATTGCATTGCCAATATCTTCTGAAGCTAAGATTACCATTCTTCTGGCAATAAATAGAGGGTCTTCACCTCCTTCGAGCATTCGTGCAAGCCAATAAACTGCAGCATCGGGGTCGGAGCCTCGAATACTTTTTATGAATGCTGAAATTAAGTTATAATGTTCTTCTCCGCTTTTATCATAGATGATATTTTTCTTCTGTAAAACATTTTGTATTACTTTTTGAGTAATAATTATTTCATCATTGTTAATTTCCTGAATCACAGAAGCCTCTAAAACATTAAGCATAATTCTTGCATCTCCACCAGAAATAAAAATCAAATAATCAGGGTCTTCAATTTTTATTTTAAGTGAATTAAGAAATTCATCTTTAATAAGTGCACGATTCAAAATACTTTGCAAATCATTCTTGGTTAATTCATTTAGAATAAAAATTCTGAGGCGGGACCTCAATGCTGAAATAATTTCAAATGAAGGATTTTCTGTTGTTGCCCCTATTAAAATAATTTCTCCAGTTTCAACTGAAGAAAGAAGCGCATCCTGTTGTGCCTTGTTGTAACGATGTATTTCATCAATAAATAAAATTGTTCGTTTATTATAATTTAGATTTTCCTTTGCTTTTTCAATTACGTTGCGTAAATCTTTTACTCCAGATGAAACAGCATTCAACTGAATAAATTCAGAATTGGTACTTTCAGCAATTATCTTGGCAAGTGTAGTTTTTCCAGTTCCAGGCGGCCCCCATAAAATTATTGAACTTAATGTGTCATTCTCTATCATAACTCGCAAGGGCTTACCAGGTCCAACAAGATGATTCTGTCCCTGAAATTCATCAAGCGTTTTTGGTCTTATTCTTTCTGCAAGTGGAGTTTGTGGTATGTTTATTTTCTTTGTCAATTTAGTATTCTTCTACTTTTAAAACTTTCTCTGTTGGTTTTAACATGTGATATTTTTCACGAGCCACTTTTTCAATTTTTTCTTTACTAATTTTCAACGAATCGATTTCAAGCTGAAGTAAATGCAGTCGCATTTCTGCATCATTAATTTCCTGTTCAAGTTTTCGTATCTCTCGTCTGTCTTTAATGTATTTTATTATTCCATTTTCATTAAACAATAAATACATGAATGCTAATATCAAGAGTGAAAAAAATATAATATTATAAACTTTTCTTTTATCTAATTTCATTTAAGAGCATAATTAATTATTCGTTGAATCAATTCCTCGAAACTTATTCCTGCAGCTTTTGCCATTTTGGGTAATAAACTTGTGCTTGTCATTCCTGGTAATGTATTAACTTCCAGACAATAAGTTTTAAAGTCTTTTGTCAATCTAAAATCTATTCTTGCATAACTTTCACAACCTATTGAATTAAAAGCCAGCAAAGCTTGATGCTGGAGATGTTCGGCTACTTTTTGTGGTATATCTGCGGGAACTTCATACTCTGTCATTCCAGAAGTATATTTAGATGTGTAATCATAAAAACCAGATTTTGGTTTGATTTCTAAAACTGGTAAAGGCTGCTGTCCTATTATTCCGACAGTAACTTCTCGTCCTGAAATATATTCTTCTATAAGAACTTTATCGGAGTATTGTTGAGCTAATTCAATTGATTTTTGAATCTCTGAATCACCGCGACAAATTGTAAGTCCAATTGTAGAGCCCTGGTCGTTTGGTTTTACAACACATGGATAACCAAAAAACTTTTTAATTTTTTCTCTTATAAGATTATAATCTTTTTCATTCTTTCTGACGATAAACCATTTGGGCGTGCTTACATCATAATGCTGAAACATAATTTTCGACATGCACTTATCCATTGATAAAGAACTTGCAAGAATTTTTGAACCAGTATATTTAATCCCTCGCATCTCAAGCAGTGATTGCAAGGTACCATCTTCTCCCCATTTACCATGAAGTGCTATAAATGCAACATCAACATCATCAAATAATGAAGAATTAATTACTTCAATATAATTTCGTGGTGAAAGCTCAGAATAATTTTCATTTTCAAAAAATTTATTTTCATCTTCTGGTTGATTAAGACCATAAGCAGGGTCAATAACTTTTACTTTGTAATTTAATTGACGAAGAGCTTGCAGTATTGATTTACCTGTAGATTTGGATACTTCTCTTTCCGGTGAAACTCCACCTAAAAGTAAAGCAATTGTCAGATTCGAATTATTCATATCCTTTCAAAATATAATTGATTAATGAAATTTATAGAACGAACTATTTTACAACTCCAATTTTTAAGAACAATCAACATAGATAATGTCAATAACATTTCTAATTTTATTTAGTCATTAAAAAAGTTTAATATTATTGATACATAATCTTTCATCTCAATTGCATTATATATTTATGAATTCTCTTTAGAGAAACATTGTTTTTCTATCTCTTCAATTATCAGCATATTTTGAAGTGCATCTTCACCAGTAACAAGCGGTGTCTGTTTTTTAAGAAATGTTTTTTGAACAGAACGAATCATAAAAGTAACTTTATTAACTTTTTTTCTAAACACTTTTTTTGATTCACCATGAAGTGCAATAGTCAATTTTGTGGAGAAATTTTTTTTATCAATTTTACTTTCAAGACTAATAGAACCATTATAACCTAAAATGTCTGCTCGAATTAATGGTTCTTTTGTATCATAAGATACATTGAATAAACCATATCCGCCATTTTGAAATTTTAATATTGATGCAGCAAAATCTTCAACTTCACTTTTATAAATTACGTTATCGAGATAACCCTTAACTTCAGAAACTTCTCCTCCAAAATATCTCAATAAATCAATCATTTGAGAACCAAGGTCTCTTAAAACGCCTCCTCCACTTAAACTTTTTTTGAATCTAAAATTTTCAGTTGGTGGATTATCTATATTGTATGTGACATAAATAGAAATAATTTTACCAAGAATATTCTTATCTAAAAGTTCTTTTGTTTTTATTATGAGTGGATGAAAACGATGGAGGTGGTCAACAATCAAAATAACATTATTTTTTTTGCAGGCTTCAATCATTTCTTTGGCCTGCTGCGAATTAAGTGCAATTGGTCTTTCACATAAAATATTTTTACCTGATTCAGCTGCTTTTATTACCTGCCAGTAGTGGTCAGAATTTTTGCTTGATATATAAACCACATCAATATCACTTTTTAAAAATTCATCATAATTATCAAACACGTTTGGAGCACCAAATTTATTTGCTATAAATTGTGCTCGATTAATATCATGGCTGAAAACAGAAATGAGTTTACTTCTTTTCATATTTTGAAATGCAGGAAGAAAAGTATTCTCTGCAAAATTGCTGCAACCTGCAATTCCCCATTTTAATTTTTTAGGAATTTTAACTTTGATGCTCAAATTTTTTGTTGCAGGTAATATCATTTAAAAACCTAATTTTTTCATAAGCATATTAATTGGTTTTGAATTCTGCATAATGTAAAAATGAATTGCTGGCACTTTCTTATTCAATAATTCTTCAACCTGTTTGTATGCCCAGTTTACACCTATTTCAAGTGCATGTTCTGGTTTAGCTTTATCAAGTTCTTCTACTAATTCAGCAGGAATATCTATATAAAAATTTTTAGGCAAAGTATGAGCATGTGCTTTGGAAGTTATAATTTTTAGTCCAGGAATAATAGGAACATTGATTCCTTCCTTTCTGCATAAATCTACATAATTAAAATAATCTTTGTTATCAAAGAACATCTGTGTTACTATGTAAGAAGCACCAGCATCAATTTTAGCTTTTGTATATCGAATATCAGTAATAAGATTTGGAGCTTCATAATGTTTTTGTGGATAGCCACTCACTCCAATACAAAAATCCATTGGTTCTGCATCAAGTAATCCTTCTTCAAGATATTTACCTTGATTGAGATCCTGTATCTGTTTTACTAAATCAATTGCATATTCATTAACACTTCTTCCATAACGAACAGGTTTTTTAAAACCACTATCATCACCTCGAATTGCAAGAACATTATCTATTTGCAAATAATGAAGCTCAATTAAAAAATCTTCAGTTTCTTCTTTTGTAAATCCTGTACACAATACATGAGGCACAGCATCAACATTATATTTATTTTGAACAAGAGCACAAATTCCAAGCGTTCCAGGTCGTTTTCTTTTTACTTTCATTTTCATTTCACCATTAGGCGTTTCCTCATAAACAACTTCTGCCGGATGACTAGTTATATCAATAAATGGCGGATTAAATTTTATAATGTCATCCAGAACTTTCAATAATTCTTTTACATCACCTCCTCGCTTTGGAGGTATTATTTCAAAACTTATTAATGTTTCGTTTGCTTTTGCTAAATGTTCTGTTACTTTCATAAAAGTTCACTTTTTGATTTCTAAATTTAACATTTTGTTATGTAAATTAAAGTTACTTATTCATTTGGTGTTAAGATTAATTTATAAGGTGCATTTTTGGTGAAAACATTTTCATCTAATGGAATCTTCAGGTATTCCCCTTTCAACCACTTTAGAGTCATATCTCTATAATGTTTGCTCATTAAATTTCCTGATTGTCCTGTTGGCATTATGAATTCAATATATTCCGGTTTCCCGAAATCAAAAATATATCTCATAGAAGGTCCAAGATTATTAGCAAATGGTTCTTCTTTGAGAACATTTAATTCATAATTATTATCTTCGAATAATGCTGTAAATGAATACTCAGTGTTAAATATTGTTGTTCCATCTCCACCAATTGGAAAAGGTCCGATATCAATTAAATCATTAATAAAAGAAGCAATGCCATGAAAAGTATGCTTAAAAGTAACTTTATGAATTTTTCCCCACTGCCATTTTGAAATATCTTTTCCATATTTTTTTTCAAGAAATATCAGTGCATCTACCAGACTTTTTCTAATAATTTCATTTTTTGATTCAATTTGTTGTGTATGAATATTATCAAATAAAATAGAATTATCGCTCTCGAGTAATTCAAGAATTTTTCTATAAGGAATATTAGCAAGAAAAACATATTCTTTAATTAAATCTTTTCCCAGCTCGTCTTCAAAAATATTTTTAATAAGATAATGAAGAAATGCAGCATAAATTGCCGGCACCTGACTCCTTTCATCAAATTCATAATTCCAGTTATTCAAAAGTTCAAGTGAGGTTTTCAAATTTTTTTCTTTCACTTTAACATTTACAAAGGCATCAAGAATATACTTAGTTATTTTTTTTGCATAAGGAGAAATAAAATCATGTTGATATTTTTTGAAGTCATTAATGGAATGAACAGGTTTAGCAGTCAACAACTCAGTAATTCTTTCAATCCTCGAAGATGGTTCCCAGACATTTGTTATGTGATACTTAAAATTCTTTGCTGTTTTATTATTTGCTGAAGCAATAAAATTTTGTGATGGATTAAAAAGTTTTGGCATTTCTTCATAGGGCACATAACCTTTCCAATCATTGGCACTTGTAGTTCCATCATAAATTAAAGTTGGACTGATTGAATTTCTTAATGGTAATTTTGCAGCGCATATGTAACCGATATTACCATATTTATCTGCATAAATAAAATTTTGTCCTGGAGCAGTAAAATATCTTAATGCTTCTTTAAAATCATTCCAATCTTTTGATTTATTAATTAAGATTGAGGCATAAAGTTCATCGTTAAATTCTAATGCTGTCCATCTCATGCTTAAGTTTGCAAAAATTTTTCCTTCATCAGGATAAAAAACATTGTAAGGATGAACATCAGAAATTATTGGTCCTCGATGAGTCTTTTTTATTTCGAATACATAATTAGAAGAATCTTTTACAGCAAACGAATCTTTTTCAACAATTAAATCTTTCCATTGCCCATCTAAAAAATATTTTGTTCCAGTTGAATCAATTTTTTCTACATAGAAGTCGGCATCATCAGCCATAACATTTGTCATTGCCCATGCAATATTTTGATTTTTGCCAATTACAACAGATGGAATTCCTGGCAATGTAAACCCTTCTACATTCAAATCTTTACTTCTAATAATTACAAAATACCATTTACCTGGAGCTGAAAATGCAAGATGAGGATCGTTGGCAATTATTGGTTTTCCTGAAGCAGACATTTTACCGTTAACAACCCAGCTGTTTGACCCAATATGAGTTCCTGAAAAACCAAAAAATTCTCTAAACTTTTTATCTGCTTCAATAAAATCTTTGGATATTCGTGCAAACTTCTCGATTGATTCAGGAATTATTGTTGGTGCATTTTGTGGATAATCAGGAATTAACTCTTTTGCTTTTTCCGTTCCAAGTTTTTGAACAATATTTGAAAATGCAACATCTGACCACCAGCTCAAATTTAGTTCCCATGCCATTAATTTGGCAATCATTAAACTGTGTTCGGGTTTCCATGGATATGGGTCATATCCCAATATATCAAATTCAATTTGATATTTTCCTTTTGATTCTCTTATAAATTCATTTACTCCTCTTGTGTAGGCATCAAGAATTTTTTTTGCAACAGGATTTAACAACTTATAACTATAAAGAGCATTTTTATAAATACCAATTGTTCGAAACATTTTATCGAATGCTATAGTTTTTGTTCCAAATATTTCACTTAACCTTCCTTCACCTGCACGTCTTGCGATATCCATCTGAAATAATCTTTCCTGTGCATGAACATAGCCAAGAGCAAATGCAGCATCTTCATCATTGTCAGCAATAATCATCGGGACCGCAAAAGAATCTCGATATATTTTTACTGTTGAGGTAATTCCTTTAACAATTTTTTTACCATCATATTCTGGTAATGATTTTTTAAGCATATAAAATGAAACAATAAAAAGAAAAAGAATAAAGACAAATAAAGAAGCAGATACACCAATTAAAATTTTTTTCCATTTCTTCATATTCAACTTCTCTAGTTTACAATTCTAAATTTATAAAATTATTCAATGATGAGTTAACAACATTTCAATTTATTTTTTTATTTTGCTTTTGCTAAATCTTTAATTTCATTAGGAGAGATTATGATAGAAATCGCTATTGCAAGTATAATCATAATGATTATAATAATTTTGTTGATGGTTTTTTCAATCAATAAAAAAATAATTTCTTTCAATCAAACAGAAATTAAAACAGAATTTGAAAGAATTGACAGAGCTTTTCGAGATGAACTTTTTAGAAATCGTGAAGAAATTTCAAAGTCATTAAAGTCACAAAGAGAAGAATTAAGTAATTCAATAAATAATTTTGGAGAACTGCTATCAAACAGGCTTTATGAAATTGCAAAGATGCAAAAAGCACAATTAGATATTTTTGCTGACCAGTTATTAAAGTTAACACAATCCAATGAGCAAAAATTTGATAAACTTCAGATGCGTGTAGAAGACCAGCTTAAAGAAATTCAAGAAAATAATTCCAGAAAGCTTGAGGAAATGCGTCAAACTGTTGACGAAAAACTTCATGCCACACTCGAAAAAAGACTGGGAGAATCTTTCAAGCTTGTAAGTGAGCGGTTAGAACAAGTATACAAAGGTTTAGGTGACATGCAGGAACTTGCAAGAGGTGTAGGTGATTTGAAAAATGTTTTAACAAATGTTAAAACAAGAGGCACATGGGGCGAAATTCAACTTGAAAATTTAATTGAACAGATTCTAACTCGAGAACAATATGAAAAAAATGTTATAACAAAAAAAGGAAGCAATGATAAAGTTGAAGTAGCAATAAAACTTCCAGGAAGAGATTCATTAAAAACAGAAACGGTGTGGCTTCCAATTGATGCAAAATTTCCAATTGAAGATTATCAAAGATTACTTGATGCACAGGATGCTGCTAACATTGATGCAATAAACGATGCAGCTAAAGGTATTGAAGCTCGAATAAAAGCAGAAGCTAAAAAGATTGCTGAGAAATATCTTGACCCACCTAACACTACAGATTTTGCAATTATGTTTTTGCCCATCGAAGGTTTGTATGCAGAAGTTTTAAGAAGACCTGGACTTGCAGAATTCATTCAAAGAGAGTATCGAGTTACAATTGCAGGACCAACAAATCTTGCCGCAATATTGAACAGTTTACAAATGGGATTTAGAACACTTGCTATAGAAAAAAGGTCAAGCGAAGTCTGGAAAATTTTAAGTTCAGTTAAAACTGAATTTGGAAAATTTGGTGATGTTCTCGAAGCAACTCAAAAGAAATTACAGGAAGCATCAAACAAAATTGAAGAAGCAACAAAATCTACTCGTAAAATAGAAAGACAGTTAAAAGATGTTCAGGTTCTTCCTCCAAATGAACAAATTAAATTACTTGAGTAAAATTCAATTTATTTACCGATAAATTTCTGCACTTCACCGATTTTTTCTTTATTCAATAAATTTTGCTTCCTAATTTTCTTCAGAAAATTTTGGAGAAATTATGGCTTATTATTTAAGAACAAGAATTTTAATTGGTCTAATTCTTATTATCATTGGATTTTTGTTTATCCTTAATAATTATGGAATTGAAATTATTCCAGAAGACTTTCTTACATGGGAATATTTTTTCATTTTTGTTGGAGTTCTTCTAATTACACTTTCAAAAAATAAAATAGCTGGCAGTATTTTTATTGCTATTGGACTTTTTAATTTAATACCTGAACTCTGGCCACTTATTTTCGTTATCATTGGTTTATTAATAATATTTCGAAGGAATAAATATGAAAGTCATTACTGGAATATTCACAAACATAAAAGTTCATTCATGAATAGCGAATCATCTGAAGATAATACAAATAAAGGGAAAGAATTTCTCGAAGAAATATCTATCTTTGGAGGAAGCACAAAAGTTTTACGCACAGATAATTTTCGTGGTGGAAGTATAATTTCAATATTCGGAGGCTCTGAAATTAATTTATCAGATTGCAAACTTGCAGAAGGTGAAAACATCCTGGAAATTACAGCAATATTTGGAGGTACATCTTTAATTATTCCATCAAACTGGAAAGTTGAAATTGATGTATTGCCTGTCTTTGGAGGTTTTGGAGATAAAAGAATAAAAACTCCTGACACAAAATACGACGAAGGTAAAACTCTTTTAATTCGAGGTTTTGTTTTATTCGGCGGCGGCGAAATTAAAAATACTTTATAGAGGAAAACATGGGACAACATAATTCAAGACTATGGCTTGGTTTAATTTTTATAATCATCGGAGGTTTATTATTAATTGATAATTTTGGATTCTTTTATTTTGGTTTTCGTCATTTAATATTTTCATGGCATACTATTTTTATAATAATTGGTATAATACTTTTAACGAAATCAAGAAACAGCACGCCCGGAATGATTTTCTTAGTAATTGGTCTTTATGGACTCTTTAATCATATCTTCAGGCCATTTTTTAATTTCACATTTCGAGATTTATTCCCGTTAATAATAATCATTATTGGTTTATACTTTATACTGAGAAGAAATGAAACTAAACATGCTCATCAAAAAAATATTAATCAGCAGCCTATTGATTCAGATAGTTTCCAAGAAATAAACAATGATTATATTGATGAAACTTTCATACTAAATCATTACAATAGAAAAATTAAGACAAAAAACTTTAAGGGAGGAAGGTTAACAATTATAGCTTCTGCAGTAAATATAAATCTTGTTGATTCTAATTTATCTTCCGGCGAAAATATTCTTGATATAACATGTCTTGCAGCAGGCTTTTCAATTTTAATTCCTAAAAACTGGAAAGTTATTACGAATGTAACAACAATATTTGGAGGATTAGACACAAAGCAATACATAGTAGATAATTCCTTCCCATTTGAAGAAGGATTATTAATTATAAAAGGTACAATATTCTTTGGCGGTGGCGAAATTAAAAGTGTATTATAGTTTATGATTAATCCATTTATTAAAAACAAAAGACTGCTATTAATTTATCTTATAATCTGGTTCTCAATTTTTCTACTGCACACAGTTATTCTTAATTGGTTTTTATCAATAAACTTTTATTCAGCTTTAATTGATAGTTTAATATTCAATCTGCTTTATTTATTTCTTGGTTTGAGTGTATGGTATACAGTAAACTTTAATTCGCTTGACATTTATTCAATCTCAAAAATATTTATAAACCATATAGCCTCTGCTTTTATTATATCAGGTTCATGGATTCTATTAGGATTTTATATTACAAAAAATATTTTAGTTGATGATAAATTATATCTCGTTTTCTTAAATAAATCACTTCTCTGGCGATTTATTATCGGCATAATGTATTATTCAATTCTTGTCGCAATTGACTATGTGATAATTTATTACAATAATTTTCAAGAAAAATTATTAAAAGAAGCAGAGCTTAAATCATTAATAAAAGAAGCAGAACTTAAATCACTAAAGTATCAAATCAACCCGCATTTTATTTTTAATTGCCTTAATTCAATAAGTGCACTAACTATCAGCAATCCATCTAAAGCTCAGGAAATGACAATTAAGTTATCAACTTTTTTAAGAAATACTCTTTCAAAAAACGAACATCAAAAGAATAAATTATCAGAGGAAATAAGTTATTCAAAACTTTATCTTGATATTGAAAAAATCAGATTCAGAGATAAATTTGATTTTATTGAAGAAGTTGAACAGGAGTGCTATAATGTTGAAATTCCGAGTATGATTCTGCAGCCACTTTTTGAAAATGCAATTAAACATGGAGTTTATGAATCATTAGAAAAAGTTACCATAAAACTTAAGTGTAAGAAAATAAATGGATATCTCAAGATTGTTGTTGAGAATAATTTTGACCCTGACTCTGTTCCAAAAAAAGGTGAAGGGATAGGATTAAAAAATATTCAAAACAGATTGAAATTAATTTATAATCAAGATAATCTATTGAAAGCAGAAAAATCAAATAACAAATTTAGTGTAAACATATTCATCCCGGTTTAATTATGAATGAAATTATAAAAACAATAATTATTGATGACGAAAAGTTAGCACGAGATATCATCAAAACTTATTTGGCAAAGTATGATAATATTCGAATAGTAGCCGAATGTTCAAATGGATTCGAAGCTCTTAAAGAAATTAATGAACTTAAACCAGAAATTATTTTTCTTGATATTCAAATGCCAAAAATATCAGGATTCGAAATGCTTGAACTGCTTGAAGACCCACCAATAATAATTTTTACAACTGCATTTGATAACTATGCAATTAAAGCTTTTGAGGTTAGTGCAGTTGATTATCTTTTAAAACCATTTTCTGAAGAAAGATTTGATGATGCACTAAAAAAAGCGATGAGTCTATTAAAGAATAAAGAAAATTCAATTAAAAAATTAGAATCACTCGCAAGAACTTTAAATGATAGGAAGGAATTCTTAGATCGTATTGTAGTTAAACAAAATCAAAAAATTACAATTATTCCGGTTGATGAAATAAAATACATAGAAGCACAGGACGATTATGTAATGCTTTACACTGGAAAAGGAAATTTTCTTAAAGAAAAAACAATGAAATTTTATGAAGAAAATTTAGACCCTAAAAATTTCATTCGAATACATCGCTCATATATTGTAAAAATATCAAACATCAAACAAATAGATTTATTAGAAAAAGATTCTTACAAAATTATTTTAACTGATGGAACTCATCTTCCAGTAAGTAAAAGTGGTTATCAAAAAATAAAGGAACTGTTTTAATTAAAATTTATCCACAAAAACGATAGTCACATTTATTCAATTAATCTATCATATCTTCAATCTCATTTTTCAAATTGAAGTTTGCATATGTTCTCTGTATTTTTAGTTAAAAATTTTGAGAACAAAATGAACTTTGACAAAGACCTTCAATCAATACAGGAAGCTCGCAACTTAGCTGCTCAAGCTAAAGAAGCACAGCTCGAATTCAAGCATTTCAATCAAGAGCAGGTTGACAAAGTAATCAAAGCAATGGCTGAAGCTGGATTTAATGAATCTGAAAGGCTTGCAAGATTAGCCCACGAAGAAACAGGCTTTGGAAAAATTTCAGATAAAATTCTAAAGAATCAATTTGCAACGCGGGATGTTTATGAATCAATAAAAAATTTAAGAACCGTTGGAGTTATTGATGTTCAAAGAAATGGAAAAATTATTAAAATTGCTGAGCCTATGGGTGTAGTTGCAGCATTAATTCCATCAACGAATCCTACTTCAACAGCAATGTTTAAAGCGCTTATTTCTTTGAAGTGCAGGAATGGAATTGTTGCAAGTCCTCATCCTAAAGCAATTAATTGCACAATAGAAGCATTAAAAATATTATCAGAGGCTGCTGAAAAAGCAGGCGCTCCAAAAGGATTAATCCAATGCATGACAATTCCTACTCTTGAAGGAACAGAAGCATTAATGAAAGACAAAAATATTTCTATAATTTTAGCAACAGGAAGCACTCCAATGGTTCAGGCTGCTTATAGCTCAGGTAAACCGGCTTATGGAGTTGGTCCAGGCAATGTTCCTGCATTTATTGAAAGAACAGCAAATATTAAAAAAGCAGTTGCTGATATTGTCTACGGAACTACTTTTGATAATGGTGTGCTTTGCTCTTCAGAACAAGCAATGATTGTAGACAGACCAATTAAAGAAAAAGTTATTGAAGAAGCTAAAAAATTAGGTTGTTATTTCTTAAACCCCGATGAAAAAAAGAAATTAGAAGAAAGAGTTGCAAAGGGTGCAAGATTAAATCCGGAAATTGTTGGAAAAACTGCTAAATGGATTGCTGATTACAGTGGATTTTCTGTTCCTGACAATACAACAGTGCTAATTGCAGAGTGCTTCAAAGTAGGAAAAGAAGAACCATTATCAATTGAAAAACTTTCGCCAATTCTTGCTTTTTATACAGTTGATGGCTGGCTTGAAGGATGTCATCGTTGTATCGAGTTACTCGAATTTGGAGGAATAGGACACACATTAGCAATCCATTCAAATGATAAAGAAATAATTATGAAATTTGCTCTCGAAAAACCTGCTTTCAGAATTGTAGTTAATACACCTTCTTCACTTGGAGCAGTGGGATATACTACAGGTTTAATTCCTTCAATGACATTAGGACCAGGTACATGGGGCGGTTCAATTGTTTCTGAAAATGTTACTGCTTCTCACTTGATGAACATCAAAACATTAGCTTTTGAAACCAGAGCTATAAATGAAGGAACCGCAGTAAACTCTTTTGATATTCCTCAATTTACATCAAGAAAAGTTGAAGAAAGTTCACCTAAAAATTTTACAAAAATAATTGAAGAAAGATTAAGAGCTCGTGCAGGCAATCCACCGGTAAATCCTCTTGGTGATGTAAGCAGAAAAACAGAAACACAAAATTTAGGAGCTGGAATTTCTGAGGAAGAAGTTAAAAAAATAATAAAGGAATTTAAGCTATAGAAAAAATTAAATGTTGTTTTTATAAATATTCTAATTACTCTTTATGAAAAATCACATTTTTAATAACTGGGATATCAAAAAAGGAGATTATAAAAGAGACGAGTCAACAACCTGGAGATACCAAAAGAAATTACAAACAAGAAAAACTATTAAAAAAATTTTATTCATAATTTTATATTGTATTGCAGTAGCTGGTATTGCTTTTTATATTTTTAACAATTAAGAATATCTATCGAGTTTGAATTTTTCTCCAAGGTATAATTTTCTCACATCACTGTCTTCTGCAAGGTCGTGAGCCGAACCTTCTTTAAATATTTTGCCATTAATCAAAATGTAAGCTCGATCTACTATACTTAAAGTTTCGTGAACATTGTGGTCAGTTATTAATATTCCAATTCCTTTATGCTTTAGATTAGCAACAATATTCATAATATCTTCAACAGCAATAGGGTCAATTCCGGCAAAAGGTTCATCAAGCAAAATAAATTTTGGATTGGTAGCAAGTGCACGGGCAATTTCAGTTCTTCTTCTTTCCCCACCGCTTAATTGAAAGCCAAGTGTTTTTCTAACATTTTTAATCCCAAGTTCATCGAGCAATTTTTCCAGACGTTCATTTCGTTCTTGTTGTGAAATATCGAGCATTTGAAGAATTGCCATAATATTATCTTCTACTGTTAAACCACGAAAAATTGAAGCTTCTTGAGGCAGATAACCTATACCTCTTTTAGCACGTTTATACATTGGTTCATTTGTAATTTCTACATTATCCAAAAAAACTTTGCCGCCATTTGGCTTTATCATTCCTACAATCATATAAAATGTTGTAGTTTTTCCTGCCCCATTTGGACCTAAAAGCCCTACTACTTCTCCCTGCTGCACTGAAATTGAAACTTCGTTAACAACAGTTCTTTTTTTATAGATTTTTTTAAGATTTTCACTCTTAAGTATTAATTCATTTTCCATTTATTATATCTAAAAGTTGTGTTAATAATTTTTCTTTTTTAAATAATAATTCTTCTTTTTTTGGTCTGCTTTGCACAAGTAAAAATGTCGGCAAAGTAAAATCTTTTTCCTTACCTGCAATTAAGTTTTCAGGATGATATTCATTATTTGGATTACCATAATACATAACTTTTACAACATTTTTACCATCAAATAAAATTACAGATTTTTCTGCACTCGATTTAACCAATCCATTTGGTTCGCCATCTTCGTATAAATAATAAATACTCAATACATTTCCATTGACTTCTGTTTTTTCTAAACCATTTTCTCCAAAAAGTAAATTTATATTATTACCGGATATCTGGTCATAACGGAATTCATATTTTTCATTTGATGAAATAATCAATGCATTTGAGTTTAAGTTCATTCTATCAAGATGATTATCTTTCAAAAAAATATTTACTGTATCGCCAATAAATTGTGTATTTTGATTCCATAATACAGGAGGAAGTTTATCATCTTCATTTTTATGAGTATAAAGATGCTGTGATGTTTGATAATAAATCGAATAATTATTAATCGAAGCAAATTCACCTCGTAGAATTTTTACAGAATCTTTTGCTATTAATCTTTTTGTACTATCTCCATATGCTTCCATTATTTTAGCAGCAATAATCAAAGTATCAAGTTTGTTCGAATCTGTTGTATCAATTTTTATTAAAAATGGATTGCCAGTAATTCTCGAAAAATTTTTATCATGATAATCTTCAAGTTTATCTCCGGATATTAACAACCTATTAGATGGGTCAATAATTCTAATATTTTTGTATGCATAAGTAATTTTTTCATTCCTGAAATGGATTAATGAATCTGCATAAATAATTGCTGATGTATCTTGAACTACTACATGACCCACAGCAATAGCTTTATCTTCATTGTCATAATATGTTAATGTATCTGCAGTCAAAACTGAAACTGAGTCATTCAATTTTACATTTTCGTAGAAAAAAGCTTTCTTCTCATTAAAATAGTAGAAACCATTTTTTGCTTTTAAGTGAACATGACCATCAAAATAAGTGACTCCGCTTTTTGAAAAAGCTGTTTTGGAATTCCCATTATAAAAACCAATATCAGTATAAATTGTAATACTGTCCTGAGTAACAATCACATTTCCGAGTAATTCAGCTTCATTTCTTGTTACATTGTGAATTGCTTTTGCACAGGTTATTTTGACCGCTCCCTGCATCATAACTACATTACCATGAACTTCGCGGATAGATTCGCCATTTATTTTTTTACCAACAAGGCTATCACCAAAAACACGAATTATGTTATCTTCCTGTGCAAAAAGATTAGTAAAGAGAATAATAATTAATGTAATAAATTTTATTTTCACTTTTTCTCTTCTTTTGTTAGAACAGCTGAATAGGTTATGTTATAAATTACATAATTGGTTAAATGCTGGTCTGATTCAAAACCATATCCCTCAATAATTTCTTCTTTTGATTTTATAGAGACAAATTTATCAGTCAAAATTTTTTGGTCTTTATTTCTCCACATCAATTCACTTGTTTTAAGAACAGTGCCGCTATCATTAACCGCAACGACACTGTCAATTGCATACATATCCATTGTTACATCATCCACTTTTCCATATTTCGATGTAAGAGTTGTTGTTTTTTTCTGTTCTGTATTGAAGAAATCAACTTTAACACCTTCGAGAAAAGTAATTTTTTGAAGTTCATATTTTTTGAGATGATTCGTATAAAGAATTGCTTTTAATTTACCTTCGCGACTAAAAACAACTTTTGAATTCCAGCTTTCATGAATTGGAATTTCTCCCTGAATTGAATTGTCTTCTATTTTTGGTTTTACTTTTTCTTCGGAACATGAAATTAAAGAAATGAATGTGATAAGTAACATAAATTTCTTCATCTGGGTTGAAGTCCTAATTTAACAAGGTCATGCAAGTGAACAATTCCTTCTGGTTTATAATTTTCATCAACTACAATTAAAGAAGTTATTTTATAATTTTCCATTTGCTGAATTGCGAAAGAAGCAAGTTTATCTTTTGTAATTGTTTTTGGTTTTCTTGTCATTACATCGCCTGCTGTTAAATTTTTTATATCAAGAGTTTTTTCAAGCAATCTTCTTAAATCGCCGTCAGTAATTATTCCTGTTAATATTCCTTCATCGTTAACAACGCATGTAGTTCCTAATCTCTTTGAAGATATTTCATAAATAGTATCTTTCAAAGATGTATTTTCTTTAACAACAGGAATGTCCTTCCCTTTAATCATAATTTCTTCAATATGAAGAGATAATCTTTTTCCAAGACTACCACCAGGATGCAGCATTGCAAAATCTTCTTCTGTAAAACCTCGCATTTCAAGTAAAACCATTGCAAGAGCATCACCCATAACTAAAGCTGCAGTTGTAGAAGCTGTTGGAGCGAGATCGTATGGACAAGCTTCTTCTTTTACACTGATATTCAAAATTATATCACATTCTTTAGCTAATTTAGAATCAAGAGAACCAAGCATTCCTATTAGCGTTACATTAATTCTTTTGAACATTGGAATTAATCTTAACAGTTCTTCTGTATTTCCACTCTTTGAAATTATAATCACAATATCATCTTTACGAACCATTCCTAAATCGCCATGAAGTGCATCAGTCGGGTGCATAAAAATAGCTGCCGTCCCGGTTGAATTAAGTGTAGCAACAATTTTTCTTGCTATCAATCCTGATTTTCCCATTCCTGTAAAAACAACTCTTCCTTTAGAATTATAAATTTCTTTTACTGCTTTAACGAACTGCCAATCAATACTATTAACTAAATTCAGGATTGCATTCCCTTCAATTAAAATTACTTCTTTACCTTTTGCAATTATCTGGTCTTCTGACATTTTTCTATTCGATTTTTATGATTTTATTTTATCAAATAATTGTAATATTTCTTTAAATATTTCGTTCGAATTACTGCCATTAATTATAAAATCAACTACTCTTTTTACTTCTCTTCTTGCAGACTTAGGAGCAGCAGATAAACCACATTTTCTCAATAATGGAATATCAAGTATTCCATCGCCAATAAAAAAAATATTATTACAATTCAATTGTTTACTTTTCATAATTTTTTCGGCTGCAGAAACTTTATCTATAGATGAATCTAAAACATTGCAATCAGGAATTTCCTCCAAGCGTGCGATTAATTCATCGTGTTGTCTTGCAGTAATTATTGCAAAATCAATTTTTCTTTCTTTAAAATCTTTTACTGCTTTTTCAATCGAATAAGAGAGATTATCAATTACCTGCTCATCAATTTCTGATTGGACAAGAAGTACTCCTTCTAAATCAAAAATAATAAGTCGAATTTGCTTTAATTTATCATTGATTGACTTGTTCATTTTTAACGAGTTCATCAATTTTTTTTACTATTGAAAGAAGATTTTTTAATTCATTTAGAGGGAATTGACTTGCAGCATCGCTCAAAGCATTTTCAGGTTCTGGATGAACCTCGAGGAAAAGTCCGGCAATACCTACAGATGCTGCAGCTTTTGCCAAAGCTGGAATGTATTTTCGTTCACCTCCACTTACACCTCCCTGACTTGGAATTTGAACTGAATGAGTTGCATCCATAATTACAGGATAATTAAATTGTTTCATTATTTCGAGACTGCGCATATCAACCACCAAATTATGATAACCAAAAGTTGTTCCTCTTTCTGTCAATAAAATTTTTTTGTTGCCAGTAGATTCAATTTTATCTGCAACATATTTCATATCGTCAGGAGCTAAAAATTGTCCCTTTTTAACATTAACTGCTTTCCCTGTCTTGCCTGCTGCAAGCAACAATTCTGTTTGTCTGCATAAAAAAGCCGGTATTTGAATTACATCAACAATTTCAGAGATAATCTTAATTTCATTTTCTGAGTGAACATCAGTTAGAACTGTTAAAGAAAATTCGTCTTTAACTTTTTTTAGAATTTTTAGTGCTTGTTCAAACTCCAGTCCCGTAAAAGATTTTATGCTTGTTCGATTTGCTTTTTTGTAACTTGATTTAAAGATGTATGGAATATTTAATTCTTCTGTAATCTTTTTAATCTTTTCAGCAGTATGAAGTGTGATATATTCATTTTCAATTACACATGGACCTGCTATCAAGATTAAAGGAAATTGGTTGCCAATTTTTATTTTATTTATTTCTACCATAAAATTTATTTTTCAAATAAGTCTGATTGACCATTAATTTTTTTTCTTTTTTTGTTAAATCTAATATATGCTAATTCAGTTGCTTCTCTTCCACGAGGTGTCCTTTGAATAAATCCTTGCTGAATTAAAAATGGTTCATAGACTTCTTCAATCGTGCCAGCATCTTCGTTGACTGCAACTGATATTGTATTTAGTCCTACAGGTCCGCCATTAAATTTTTCTATTATAGTAAGAATTATTTCTTTATCCATTTCATCGAGTCCATATTCATCAACTTCAAGAGCATTGAGAGCTTTTTTGGCAACTTCAATATCAATTACATTTTTATCTTCATAATCGGCAAAATCTCTTGTTCTTCTTAATAATCTATTTGCAATTCTTGGTGTGCCTCTTGAACGTTTTGAAATTTCTTCTGCAGCTTCATCATCAATTTTAATATTCAACAGGTTTGCAGAACGATGTATAATTTTTTTTATTAAATCACTCTCATAATAATCAAGTCGAGCTTTAATGCCAAATCTATCTCTTAATGGTGCAGTTAATAATCCTGCTCTGGTAGTAGCACCAATCAATGTATATTTGGGAAGTTTAATTTGAACAGTTCTTGCATTTGGTCCACTATCTATCATTATATCAAGCTTAAAATCTTCCATAGCTGAATACAAATATTCTTCAACAACTGGACTTAGTCTGTGAATTTCATCTATAAACAGAACAGATTTTTCTTCCAGATTAGTTAATATTCCAGCAAGGTCGCCTGGTTTTTCAAGAACAGGTCCAGATGTAACTTTAATTTTTACTCCAAGCTCATTAGCAATAATATGAGCTAGTGTTGTTTTACCTAATCCTGGGGGACCGGTTAATAAAACATGGTCAAGACTTTCATTTCTTTTTTTTGCAGCTCCAATAAAGACTTTTAGATTATCAACAATTTTTGTTTGTCCAGTGAATTCTTCAAAAGTTTTGGGGCGTAAAGATTGTTCAATCTTTTTATCTTCTTCTGTAACCAAGGGATTTAAATTTTCAGAACGCTTTTTCAATTTTTTCTTACCCTAAGTTTCTAAAACCAATTTATTTTTTCTGTAACTCTTAAACTTTTCGATACCTACAACCATTAAAATCATTAATCCAATCATTAATATTGCAGCAATTATAGAAAATGTAAGACTCATTCTTTTTGCAAATATTAAGTTTAATCCAGGAATCCAGGCACTACCATATAAAATTATAACATGAACTGCATAAACAATTAGTGTATGTCTTCCAACCCATTTTACTAAATCTGGTATATTTTTCAATTTCAATGCGAGATAAGACATTAAACTGTTTAGTATTAATACCCAGCCCAATCTTAATGTTATCACATAAAAATTATCTGTTACCAATGATTGATTATTAAAAAATATTATTTCTATTAATTCGATTATCCATGAAATAACCAAAAATCCAAATCCTGCTAAGAATAAATTTCTGCTAAACTTTTTAGTAGTAAAAACATTCGGATTATGAGCAAGATAACTACCCAGCACAGCTCCACTTATAACATAACCTGCCCATGGGAATAATGGGAATAAAGAACCTGTCTTGTGAAATAAATAAGCTGCGAAAGGAAGTGGCAAATAATTTAACCAGTTAATTTGTTCTGTAATATTGAACATTGCAAAAAAGAAAAAAGCACCCAGAGAAAAAATCAAATAATCATTTGCCTTAAGTTTTTCAGCAATACAAGAAAGAATAATTATAAATAATAATCCAAATCCTATGAGATGCAATGCATCTACAGTAAAAAATGTTAACCACTGAGCTTTCGTTACAAGACTAAAATTAAAAAATGTATAAGTTGGATATCGTAATAAATATCCAATAAGAACTAAAATTAAAAATCTTTTCAAACCTTTTGCTATTCGTGGATTTTCATAAAAAGGGACTTTATGTAAACGAAGTAAATAAGTAAAAACTGTCCCTGATGAAAACATAAAAATAGGTGCGGTAAAACCTCGAATAGTAAACCAAATACTATAAATAATAGAATCAAAATTGCAGTATTCATTAGCCAGAAAGGCATCTATTGTATGCCCCTGGACCATCATGAGCACTGCAAATGCACGCATCATATCAATAAAAATTACTCTTTTAGGAGATATGTTATTCATCTTGGAATAATTTATTAATTCAATTATTAAAAATAAATAAAGAAAACAACTTAATAAAATATTGATAATTTGTTCATGTTAATTAAAATAGAGAATTGAAGCATAAATTATTTTCTGTTGGCTTTTGAAAACCTTTCATAAAATTTTCTTGCAAGTTCAAGGTCTTTTGGAGTATCAATTGAAAGGCTGTCATATTCAGTTACAACAACTTTTATTTTTATTCCGTGTTCAAGTAATCGAAGCTGTTCTAATTTTTCAATTCTTTCTAAATCAGTCTGACGAAGGGATGTAAATTTTAGTAATGTTTCTTTCCTGAACACATAAAGACCAATGTGCTTATAAATTTCACCTGTTTCAATTCTTTCAAGATTTGTTTTAGCATCTCTAACATAAGGAATTGGTGAACGGGAAAAATAAAGTGCATAATTATTATAATCAAAAACTACTTTTACTACAGAAGGAGATTTCATTTCCTCCACGCTTGTAATTCTTTTAACAAGTGTAGCAACATTTACTTTTTTATCGAATAGAAGTGGTTCAATTGCTTCGTCAATCATTCTGCCATTTATAAAAGGTTCATCGCCTTGGATATTGACAATTATATTTGCTTCGGGTAGTTCCTGTGCAACCAACGCAATTCTATCTGAACCTGAAGCAACATTTTGAGGAGTCATATAAACTTCGGCACCAAAACTTTTTACAACCTGAAAAACTTTTTCGTCATCTACAGCCACTACCACTTTATCAAGCAATTTAGACTTTCTTGCATTTTCCCAGGTATGTTGAATCATTGGTTTGCCACCAATATCAGCAAGCGGTTTTCCCATTAATCTTGTTGATGCAAATCGAGCTGGTATAATTCCAACTATCATAATAAAAACTATTTGTTAATTACTTTGGGAACTTTGAAAAATTCTTCTGTACTCGATGGAGCATTTTTTAATGCATCTTCTCTATCAATGGAAGGCTCAAGTTTATCTTCACGAAATACATTAAAATTTTCAATTGGGTGTGAAAGAGGTTCTACATTTTCTGTATTTAGTTCGTTAAGCTTTTCAACATAATTTAATATTTCATTTAATTCATGAGTAAAGTTTTCAAGTTCTTCATCATTGAATTTTAATCTTGCTAATTTAGCAATATATTCTACATCCTGTTTTGTTACTGCCATTTTTTACCTCTCAAAATGAATAAAAATTATTACTGTTGAAAGTTCCTCGAATTTCTGAGTAATCACCTGTATATGGATTATTCTTTATTCTAATTGTCAATGAATGAATATTATTACCTCGCTTTGGACTTTTGTAGGTCAACAAATAAAAACTATTTGCATAACTAATAATTGATTTTTGTATGTTATCAAATTGTGCTTTTAATTCATCAATATTTGAAATAGAATAATAACCTGCTGTCCCGATTGCTTGTAGGACTTCGGGTTGAATTTCACTACCAAGTCCAATTGTAAAAACTACTTTATTGTGAATAGCATTTAATGCTTCTGCCAATGTATTTGAACCTTGTGTATCTCTTCCATCTGTAAATACAATCATCATCCCTTGAACAATTTCATTAATTGAAAAATTATCCCGCCATAAAGATGCACCTTTGATAACTGCACCATAAAGATTTGTAGTTGAATAACCTAATTTGTAATGATTGATTGCATTGGTTAAAGAATCAGGATTACTTGTAAAATCGCTGAGCATTTCGGGTTTATCTGAAAATTGATAAATAGAAATTTCCTGCTGCGGAACTATTTTTTCGATAAACGACTTTGCCGCATTCCTGATTTCTTCTATATTATTTTGAAGACTTGTGCTATTATCAAGCATGATAACTGTCTTTAACTTATAAGGTATTGCTTCCCTTTTTTTAATTTCTACCTGCGATTCATATTGCGAAATTGGTTCTCCATCTTCTAAGATTTCAAAATCATTTTGAGTTAAATAATCTATTCCTTTGCCATTCAAATCAACTACTTGAAACATAACATGAACATAGCATGGAAGTTCAGTTTGAATTCCATAAAGATTCATTGCAAAGCCATTAAGTGTCGGATAAGTCTGAGGCAAAGTTGTAAAACTCCACACAGGTCCTTCAATTTTAGTCCCATCATTATTCTTAGCAATTACTTTCCAGTAATAAGTTGTATTATATTCTAAATTGGTTACAATAAATGACTTAGATGTAATATCATTTGCAATTAAAATTTGAGGAGGATTTTTTTTATCAAGATAGATATCAAATTTTTGTGAGCCTGTATAATTCCATTGCAATGTTATAACAAGAGGCTGATTAATAGATTTATCTTCAGGTTTAGGATTACTCGGTAAAACTTTACTTACTGTAGTTTCTGATTCAGATTGAGTTGGCGGATTATTGTCAAAAGTACACTGTGAAAGAAAGAGTATAAATATCAAGAAAGAATATTTCTTAGCGGTTAAATTCATTATCCTCAAACTTATAATCAATTTTCTTTGCAAATATAATTATAAAATCGATTTATAAAATGTTTTATACTGCACTTTTAATTAAAATAAAAGAAGTGAAAAACTTTAATTGAGTTTTCTTAGTGCAGCTATTCTGTTTTTAATTGATGGATGGCTGTAAAAAAACCATTCAATCAGTGGATGAGGTTCTTTATCACCGAGATTTTGTTCTGTAAGTTTATTAAGTGTATTAATAAAAATTTCTTTCTTGTTTGTTGCTTTGACCGCATATTCATCTGCTTCATATTCAAATTTACGAGAGATGTAATTTGATAATGGAGTTAAAATTAAACCGATAATGCTTCCCCATAAAACCAAAACAGGAAGTGCGGGAATTTCTAAAATAGAATTAAAGCCAAATAATTTTATTGTTGATTCATATAACTTAGCAATCAAATAAAAAGTTGAAAAGCTAAGTATTGTGCTCATAATTATATTTTTAACGATATGCTTCTTTTTGTAATGTCCCATTTCATGTGCAATTACTGTTTCGATTTCATCATTTGAAAAGTTATTCAACAATGTATCACCGAGTAAAATTCTCTTTGTTTTTCCTAAACCTGCGAATGCAGCATTAGCCTTTTTTGTATTCTTGCTCATATCAAATTTGAATACATTCTCAATTTTCAAATTTGCTTCTTTACCGAGTTCAATTATTCTCTTTTTCAAATCTTCATTATCTATTGCAGTAATTTTATAAAACAATGGCAATATAAACACTGGAAAAATTTGTGCAAGTAACACTGAAAATAAAAACATTATTATTCCAAAAGGAAGCCACCAATAATTATTATAAGTTTTTAAAATGAAGTAAAATATTATTAACAACGGCAAACCAATTGCTGCACCTAAAAGTGCTTCTTTGAGATTTTCCCATATCCATCTTCCAAAAGATTGATTCGATAAATTAAATTTATGTTCAAGATAAAATTCTGAAAAATAGTCTACCGGGAAAAAAAGAATTGATGAAGCAATGCCTAAAATCAAAGTAAAAGCAATCAATCTTAAATAATCATTGGAAATGTAGAGTTCTATGAATTTTTCCAGCTTATAACTATATCCAAAGGATACAAAAAGAAATAGAATAATAAATGAGACAAGTCCCTTAGAAATACTAATTGCTAACTTAGTATTATTATATTTTTTCGCATTATCCATCTTAGTAGAAAAATTACGATTAAATTTTCCCAAATTTATCATCAGGTATCCAACCAATTTTACCATCAGCCAATCGAATTTTTGACCAATTATTTACATTATCTTCAACTACAAATTTTATTCCCTCATGGATTAAAAATGCATCATTGCTTTTTTCGTCAGGAGCAACTTTTGCTGAATATGCTGATTCCAGCAAAATACCGTAGTTAGTAGATTTTTCATGATTATATCGTGCAATTAAAATTAATAGCGAAATAACAAAGAAAATGATTGAGACAACCCCTGTATTAAATGCAATTTTTTGAAGATTTGTTTTTCTTGATAAAAAGTATGCTCCTATTGAAGTTAAAAGTAAAAGATAAATAATAATTGTGATAACAGCCCAGCCATTCAACGATAATGAAGTAATTAATATTTCCCACCATTGAATAATAAATAACTTTGGTAATTCAGAAATCCTGTCAACTGTTCTTGCATTGGCAACTTTTAAATTGTATAAAATATCTTCATCACCTGGAGATATTTTAAGTGCTTTCTCATAATACAAAATTGCATAACCAAGTTTGCCTAAACGGAAGTAAGAATTCCCAATGTTATAATAAAGTGCCGAGCTTTCGTAACCCTGAGCAATAATTTTTTGATATGTTTTAATTGCATCTTCAAATTTTTGTTCTTGATAAAATTTATTTCCCAACTTCATTAATTCTTCTGGAGATTGTGAATATGCTTTACCGCTAAACATCACAAGTGAAATTACTATGAATAATATTGAAAAAAGATTTATTCTTTCTGATAATTTTTTATCAACTGATTTTTTAGCTGCCATCAAACTTGAATCAAGATTTATAATAATATTTACAGCTTCTTCATAAAGTTCACCTGCTGATGCAGAGTTCAATCCTGAAGGAGCAAAACGAACAAATTCACATTTCTCTGAAACATTTTTTATTCGTGTAATCAATTCTTCTGAAATATTTTTTTGAGCAAGTATTTCAAGTGCTTTTTCAATTGTAAATTCTGATTTTTGAATGCCTAATTTATCTTCCAGATAGCCATATAAAGCAAGTGATAACTCGGAATAAAATTCTGAAAGATTATTTTTATCAAGTGCCTGCTTTGCAATTTTCAACCGTTTCTTAGCAGCTTTTTCTGCTTTTTGATATTTCAGTAATTGTACATTGCTATAAAGTTTTTCTTGTTTTTTTCTTATTCCCACAGCTGCAAAAAGAGCAATTAAAGGCAATGTAATTGAAATCCAGAACCACGGTTGGATTATTGCTCTTTCTCTTTTTTTCTCAAATTTAAAATCAGAAGTTTTTATATAACGAATATCTTCACTGAGTAATTTTATATCTTCTTTAGAAAAATTACCTGCAATTGGTTCATATTGTCCTTGACCTTTTAAAACATTTATCTTAAATGCAGGTGAAGTTAATGTTACATACTTTCGTGTAGCAGGATTAAAATATGAGAATTCAATTGGTGGAATTTCTTTTTCACCGGGAGTTCTCGGCACAATTAGATATTCTACAATTTTTTGTCCAGATATTACCGACCCTTTATTAACATTATCATAAATTTTAGGCTCATATTTTTCAAAACCTGCAGGCAATTGAACTTCTGGAAGCTTCAATAATTTTATGTTGCCTGAGCCAGATACAATCATTCTAAGTGTAATGCTTTCATTGGTCATAACTTTATTTTTGTCAACTTCTACCTTAAAATTAAAATTCCCTACTGCACCATTAAATGATGAAGGTACATTGGAAGACGGCAAAGGTTCAACCTCAATTTTTAATGTGTTTGATTTAGCTAAGTATTCAATAGTTTCTGTCCTTCCAAAAAATGAATCATTAAAAAACTCATCGAATATATCATTGCCGGTTCTTTTTCTTTTTACAATTACTGGGATACTCAATTCAAATGGGGTTACACTTAAAGTTCCAGTTTTAGTTGGGAAAAGTGCTACTCGTTTAATAGTTGCTACACGATATCTTTCTCCTTTGTACATTCCGATATCAAATGAAATTGTTTGAGAAGGTTCAATTTCTTCTGCCCAAAATCCCTGATACTGAGGAAGCTTGGTTATTTGCGGCGATGCAATATTTAATTTCGTATATAGTTTATATGTAACTGTAATTTGCTCGCCAATAAATGCACGAGTTTTGCTTGCTTCTGCAACAATAAAAACATTTTTAGATAACTCATCTGAGGTTACACCATCGCTTTCTTTTCTCTGCTGCGGTGTTCCTCTCACTACAGATATTTTTAATGGATTTGTTCTATAAGTTTTTCCATTATAATCTACAGAAGCTGAACCAATTGTAAATTCTCCTACATTAGTAGGCTGCAGTATATAAGAAAATGTCAGCGAAGCAGATACTTTATTATTTATAATTTGCATACTTGTTGATTGATTTGGACCGCTTAACACTCTAAAACCTTGAAAAGATGGTGGACGAAAATTACTTAATCCATTTATATCAGAACCATTAAATGTAAAATAGACCTGAAAATGTTCATATTGACCAACTGTTGTTTTATCAACAGTGGCATTAAAATCCTGTGCTAAAGAATTGAAATATAACCCTGTTATAAATAGAATTAATATCAGAATAAATTTTTTATTGTACTCTTTCATAAATCATCTCTCCAGAAATTTAACCAAGATAAATTTTTCAATTACCAATCTTTATCGACAACAACTGCTCTGCCTTTTATTTTTCTAAGTTTCTTCTGTAAATCCTGTTCATTGTTTTTTAATGCTTCAAGAATTCTTTGAGCATCTTCCTTTGTTATTTGATTTTTCTGCTGCTGCGATTGATTTTGTTTATTCTGGTCTTTGTCTTGTTGATTTTGCTTATCCTGATTATTCTTATCCTGATTATTTTTTTTATCATCATTTTGTTTATTCTGATTTTTATCCTGATTCTTTTGATTCTGGTTCTGTTTTTGTTTTAACATATTTAGTGCATAAGAAAGATTATATTTTGTTTCTAAATCATCTGGATTGAGCTTCAAAGCATTTTTATAAGCTTCAATACTTTCTTGATACTTTTGAGATTTTAATAGAGCATTTCCAATATTATGAAAAACCTTAGCTTTATTTAATTTATCTTCTGTAAATGACAAAGCATTTTTATATGATTGAATTGCTTCATCATATCTGCCCTGTTTATAATATGCATCACCAAGATTAAAATGTCCCTGAAACAAGTCAGGTTTCTTTTCCAGACCTTTTTTGAAATTAACTTCTGCATCTGCAAATTTTCCCTTTTTGTACAAATCAACACCATCGTTAATTAAACTTCTATGGCTTTGAGCATTCACGGTCATTAAGAAAATCAAAAAAAGTACAGCGAAAAATTTCATTTTTGTTCACCTCTTAATTTTTCAATCCTAACAAGCCACGAAGATTTATTTGAAGATATGAAGAAATCAATAATCAACAATAAAATTGCAGGAAATAAGAAATAGTAAAATCTATCTTCATATTCAGTAATTCTTTTAGAACCATATTCACTTTGTTCAATTTTTGCAAGGTCATTATAAATCGCTTCCAGTTCAGCTTCTGTATTTGTGCCGGTATAATATTTACCATTACATCTTGAAGTAATATGTTTAAGAATTTCTTCATTCAATTTTGTTAATACAATATTTCCTTGATTATCTTTTTTGTAGCCAACCTGTACACCTGCTTCATTATAAATTGGAATAGGCACTCCAGCAGGTGAACCAAATCCAATAGCATAAATAGCCACATCTTTTGAATTGGCTTCATCAAGAACACTTTCCAAATCCCCTTGATGGTCTTCGCCATCAGTTATAATTACAATTGCTTTTTTTGTACCGTCATCATATTTAAATGATTTTAATGCCAACTCGATAGCAGGACCAATTGCAGTCCCTGGCTGTGGTACAGAATTTACATCAACTGCATTTAAGAATAAATTTGCTGCAGAATAATCTGAGGTCAATGGTATTTGAACATAAGCTTCTCCTGCAAAAACGATCAGACCAATTCTATCTCCTTTGAGTCTCTGAATTAATTTTGAAATTTCATACTTGGCTTTTTCGAGTCTGCTTGGTTTGATATCTTCTGCCAGCATACTTTTCGAAACATCGAGTAAAATATAAATATCAATTCCAATTTGTTTTACTTCTTCTATTTTAGTTCCAACCTGTGGATTCGCAAGAGCAATTAATATTAATAACAATGAAAAAGTATATAAAGCAAATTTAAGATGAGCTTTAGCATTGCTTTTTAATGGAAATAAAATATTGTGAAGTTTAGTATCTGCAAACTTTTCTAAAATCTTATTGTGATTTTTTTGCAGATAAATATAAATAAGAATCAAAACAGGAATAATTAATAATGCGTAAAGAAATTCTATGTTAGCAAATCTTATCAATTCAATTCCCCTAATTAATCAAGGTAATTTTCTTAAATAAATTTTTGACAGACCAAATTCTGCAAACAATAAAATTAATCCGCTCAATGCCCAGCCAAAATATAGTTCTTTTGCGTGACGGTATGATGTAACCTCAACTCTTGTTTTTTCAAGTTTATCAATCTCATCATATATTTCAACCAGTTTTCTATTGTTTGTAGCTCTGAAATATTTACCGCCAGTAATGTTAGCTATTTGTTTCAATAAATTTTCATCAATTTCTACTGGCACCATTTGATATCTTTTCCCGAAAGGAGTTTGAAATGGATAAGGAGCTTCTCCCATAGTGCCAACTCCTACAGTGTAAATTCTAATTCCAAATTTTTGAGCTATTTGCGCTGCAGTAATTGGGTCAATTTCTCCTGCATTATTAACACCATCAGTTAAAAGAATCATAACTTTACTTTTTGATTGACTATCTTTCAATCTATTCACTCCATTTGCAATTGCATTACCTATAGCAGTTCCATCTTCTATCATCCCACTGTAAATTTCTGAAAGAAGATTACGAAGCACATTATAATCAATTGTTAATGGGCATTGAGTAAAACTTTCTCCAGAAAAAATAACAAGACCAATTCTATCAGATGTTCTTCCTTTTATAAAATCATCTATAACTTTTTTTGCTGCTTCAAGACGATTTGGTTTAAAATCTTCTGCGAGCATACTACCAGAAATATCAAGAACCATTGCAATATCAATTCCTTCGGTGTAAATATTTTCTCCAGATGAAAAACTTTGTGGACGCGCAAATGCAATTATCAATAAAGCTATAGATAATATTCTTAAAATTATTGGTACATGAATTAATTTTTCTTTCAAACTCTTTGGGACTGCTTCAAACAGTTTTATAGAAGAAAAAATTGCAGATGGAGTAATTTGTTGATTCTTTTTAAGATACCAGTAATACATAACTGGTAAAAGCAGCAAAAAATATAAAGCCCATGAATTAGCAAATTCAATTTTACTGAACATCATGTACCTCTTCTTTCTCAGGCTCTATCTTTGGAATAGTATCATTTACAATTTTATATGCCTGTCTCATCATTTCTTCGTTTACACTGGGCATAGGCTGAAATTTTGCAAACTTCACCATATCCGCATTATTAAAAAATTCATTTGCCAAATCAACAATGCATTTCCCATCTTCAAGATAACTTAAGCATGCTAAGATTTCCGATGATGTCATTTCAAGTGCACGGAAGTTAAATCTATCTTCAAAATATTTTCTTATTATTTCTGTGATTTCTGAGTGATACTCTTTAATTAATCCCTGCTGCCATAATTTTTTCTGTTCAAGCTCTCTTAATGAATTTAATGCAATTTCATGTGGTGGAATTATTATCTCAGGTGTTAATGCAGTTTTACTTTCTTTCTTTTTCTTTATGTATTTGAAAATAAAATAAGCTGCAATCAAAATTAGAATTATGATGAGTACTAATAAAATTATAAACAATAAATTTATAGGTACTTTAACAGGTTCTTTTACATCACGAATATCTTTCTGTGGTTCGACCGGTAAAGTTTTTACAGTAATCGTTAGTGGATTTACAGAAACATATTGTTTGCTTGTGTCATTTGCTGATTGGTAATAAATTTTGTATGAAGGTATGTTAACAACAGCAGAATCATATCTCGAAAAAATATAAATATGCTTTTCGATTATCTTATTGTTTTTTTCTTCCTTCGTTGATTTTAATTCTTTAATAAACTCGAGATTTTTTATACTATCCTTAACAGAAGGCAAAAATACTTTTATATTATTTGAGTATGTAAGCTCAAGATTATATTTGATATAATCTCCAACTACATAATCAGTAGTATCTGTTGAAGCACTTACAGATATATTTTGAGCTTTAATTGTAATCGCACTTGTGATTAAAATTATAAATGCAATTAGAATATTTTTTGAAATTGTTTTTAGCATAAGATTAAAATCACTTTAATAATCAAAAACAAAAATTAATATCTTCTTTCACGCTTTCTAAAAAACTCAACTAAAGGTTTGACATAAGATTTACCAGTTTGAATTTCTATAGAATCAAGTCTGGAGTTAACAAATATAGATTCTCTATATTCTTCAATTCTTTTTAGAGTTTCGTTAAAATTAATTTTAAAATCTTTGTCATTTGTATCAATGTAACGATACTCTCCAGTTTCTGCATCGACAAATTTTATTAATCCGAAATCAGCCAATTCGATTTCTCTTTTATCTTTTATAATTATTCCAATCAAATCATGTTTTTTCCCAACAATTCTTAATATTTTCTCATAGCCAAAATCAAGAAAATCTGAGATTACAAAAGCAATAGCTCTTTTCTTAATAGCATGATTAAAATATTCTAATGCTTCTCGTAAATTAGTTTGTTTTCTTGTTGATTCTGTATTTTCAGGTAAATCAATTGAAAGAACTTCTCGAATTATTCTCAATGCATGTGTTTTCCCTTTTTTCGGGGGAATAAATTTTTCAACTTTATCTGTAAATAAAATCAAACCAACCTTGTCATTATTTTTCAATGCAGAAAAAGCAAGTATGGCACTTAATTCTGCAGCAATTTGCTGTTTTGTTTTATCTGATGTTCCAAACATTAAAGAACCACTCATATCTACAAGCAGCATAACAGTAAGTTCACGCTCTTCCTCAAAAATCTTTACATACGGATGTCCAAATCGAGCTGTTACATTCCAGTCAATTGTTCTAATGTCGTCTCCAATTTGATATTCGCGCACCTCAGAAAATTCCATCCCTCTGCCTTTAAAGACAGAATGATATTCTCCGGAAAATACTTCATTAACCAATCCGCGTGTGCGAATTTCAATTTGTTTTACCTGCTTTAGTAAATCTTTATTTAGCATAAATTAATGAGAATTTTATTACGGCACTTCAATAGTATTTAATATTTTTGATATAATAGTTTCAGAAGTAATATCTTCAGCTTCTGCTTCGTAAGTTACTGCTATTCTGTGCCTCAATACATCAGCACAAATTGAACGAACATCTTCAGGAATTACATATCCGCGTCTTCTAATAAATGCCATTGCACGAGCTCCAAGCGCAAGATTAATTGTAGCACGAGGTGATGCACCATAACTAATTAAGTCAGTTAATTCATTTAATCCATATTCTTTTGGATTACGAGTAGCAAAAACAATATCCAGTATGTATTTCTCAATTTTTTCATCCATATAAATTTCATTAACTAATTTTCTTGCTCGCAGAATATCATCTGGAGATATTACTGGTTTTAATTCTGGTAAACCATCTGTTGAATTTAATTTCATAATTTTCAGTTCTTCTTCACGGGATGGATAAGTAATTTTAACTTTCAGCATAAATCTGTCGACTTGTGCTTCTGGAAGAGGATATGTTCCTTCCTGTTCAATTGGATTTTGAGTTGCAAGAACAAGAAAAGGTTCATCTAATTTAAAAGTTGTATCGCTTATTGTAACCTGACGTTCCTGCATTGCCTCAAGTAATGCACTTTGAACTTTTGCAGGTGCACGGTTAATTTCATCGGCTAAAATAAAGTTTGCAAATATAGGACCCTTTTTAATGGTAAAGTTCCCCTCTTTTTGATTATAGATAAGAGTACCAATTAAATCTGCAGGTAATAAATCAGGAGTGAATTGAATTCTTTGAAACTTTGCTTTCATTGAAGCAGCAAGCGATTTAATAGCTAAAGTTTTTGCAAGTCCCGGAACACCTTCAAGTAATATGTGACCATTGCTTAACAATCCGATTACAAGGCGTTCCAGCATTTGTTTTTGACCGACAATGACTTTACTTATTTCATTAAAAAGAATATCAATAAATTCACTTTCACGACGAATTTTTTCGTTGAGTGCTGTAATATCCAATTTGCTCTCCTCTATATTTTGAAAAACTGTTTGCTTTTACAAAAAGGTTTTTATAAAAGTTTCTCAATTAAAATTGAAGTATAATTTTTTTGAAAAACAAATATAACAAAATGATGTTGCAGATGAATCCTCCAAGCAGAATTAATTAATGATTCTTAACGCAGCAAATTTTAAGTAAACTGTTTCTTCCATTGATGGCAGTGAAGGATGGTCTAACGAAGCATTATTGAAATAAATTTGTTGAACTTCTCTATTAACTTTCAACGATGCTCTTTTTAAAATATCTATGAAAACTTCATCTTTAATATGATGAGAACACGAAGAGGTAAATAATAAACCATTTTTATTTATTACCTGCATGGCAAGTCGATTTAATTTTTCATAACCTCGAATTGCAGCAGGGACACTCTTTTTATTTTTTGCAAAAGCAGGCGGGTCAACAATTACAACATCATACTTTTTATTTTTTCGAATGCAATCCTCCAGGAAATCAAAAACATCTGCATCTACAAATTCTGATTCACAGGAAAAATTATTCAACTTAAAATTAAATTCTGCGTTTTCAATTTCTCTTTTTGAAGAATCTACAAAAGTAACTGATTTGGCTCCCTGTTTTGCTGCATTCAAACCAAAACCACCGGCATTGCAAAAACAATCAAGAACATTTTTATCTTTGCAAAATTTACCGGCAAATATTCTATTGTCACATTGGTCAAAATAAAATCCAGTTTTATGAGAAGTACGAAAATCAATTTTGTATTTGACTTCACCATCAGAAATAATTTCTGCTGCAATATCACCTTTATAAATTTTATCTTCATATTTCAAACCTTCAAGCTGACGAAAATATTCTTCATTCTTTGTAAAAATATTTTTAGCAGAAAATTCATTTTGAAGAATTTCAATTATAACCTGAATATTCTTTTCCATACCTGCAGAATTAATTTGTAAGACATATGTATCATTATACTTATCTATAATTAATCCAGGCATAAAATCACTTTCACTAAAAACCATTCTAAATGAATCTCGATTAGGATAAACATTTTTTCTAAAGTTATAAGCAGATATCAATCTTTGTTTGAATAATTCTTTAATATCAATTTCATTTTCTTTAGATAAAATTCTCACAGAAATCAATGAATTTTTATTATAAAATCCTTGAGCCAAAAAATTTTTCTGCGAGTCATAAATTTTTACCAAATCACCGTTTTGAGGATTACCTTCAACGATTTGAATCTCATTGCTAAAAATCCACAGATGCCCCTGTTTAATTCTCTTATCTTCATTTTTTTTCAAAATTATTTCAGCCATGTCCATTTGATTTCTTAATTTGACAATAAGTTAATTACTTTATGAAAACTTTCTTAATTTTCTAATAACTAAAAATAAGTAATTCAAAAATGAATTTAGAAAAATATCTTAAGCAATATTTTGGTTTTGACTCGTTTAGAGGAATGCAAAAAGATGTTATCAGCAGATTGGTCAATGAAAAGGGTCATTGCCTTTTAATTATGCCAACAGGTGGAGGAAAATCTTTATGCTATCAGCTGCCAGCAATGATTTTTGAAGGAGGAACACTTGTAATAAGTCCATTAATAGCACTAATGCAGGATCAAGTTGATGCATTAAAAAAGAAAAATATACCTGCTGATTTTATCAATTCAACAGTAGGAAGTGAACAACGCACCGAAAGATTAAATAAATTTATTAAAGGAAATACGAAATTGCTTTATGTTACTCCTGAAAGATTTAAGAAAAAAGAATTTGTCGAAGCAATACAGAAAGCAAATATTTCTTTGCTTGCTGTTGACGAAGCTCATTGTATTTCTGAATGGGGACACGATTTTAGACCTGATTATTCAAGAATTGGCGAGTTCAGAAAAATTATCAATAATCCACTCACAATTGCATTGACCGCTACAGCTACTCCTGATGTTCAAAATGATATTATTTCAAAACTTGGAATCAGCAAAAATGAGATACAAATATTTCATGAAGGGATTCAAAGACCAAATCTTCGACTTGAAGCTGTAGAAGTATTTGATGAGAAAGAAAGTATTGACATCATTATAAAAGTATTAAAAAAATATGAAGGCTCTGGAATTATATATTTTACATTGATAAAGACACTTGAAAAATATTCACAAATTTTAAAAGACAAAGGATTCCAGCACGAAATTTATCATGGGAAATTAACTCCAAAAGAACGTAAACAAAAACAGAGAGATTTTTTAACAGACAAACAAAAATTAATTCTTGCAACAAATGCTTTCGGAATGGGCATAGACAAACCTGATATACGATTTGTTATTCATGCTGAAGTTCCTTCTTCAATTGAATCTTATTATCAGGAAATTGGAAGAGCCGGGCGAGATGGGAAAGATTCTCTGTGTCTTCTGATTTACAATCAAAATGATTTGTATGTACAAATGGAATTTATAAAATGGGCAAATCCAGATGCAGATTATTATGAACGACTATATTATCTTTTAACAACTAGAATTGACGAGGTTAATTCTTACGGTATTGATTTTATTAGGGAACAACTAAGCTACAAAGACAGAAATGATTTTAGAGTAGAAACAGCTTTAGGAATTCTTGAAAGATATGGAGTAATAGAAGGTTCACTCGAGGAAAAAAATCTAAAAGTAATTGATAAATTACCTCAGCAACTCGAAGATGAAACCTACCTAAAATCAAAACTTCTCAATGATAATAAAAAACTTCTTTCTGTAGTCAATTATTTCCGAACCGAAAAATGCAGAAGAATATTTATTTCAGATTATTTTGGTTTCCCCGGTGAACCTCCTTGCAGAAACTGTGATATATGTTCAAAGAACAAATTTGCAAATAAAATTTAGTCTTATAGAAAAATATTTTTTCACACGATAATTATTTTAATTCAAGAACCACAACAGAACATGGTGGAAGTTTAACATTAAGAATATTATTAACTAATTGAGCATCATTAAAGACTTTTGGCGATACTTTATCTGGCTGTTCAAATGTATTATGGTCCTGAACTTTTTCTGATGTGAGTATTCTGCCTTTCACAGATGAAACTTTTATGCCTCTTAAATCTATCGTTACTTTTTGCTCGTTCTTAATATCTACATTAACTAGAGAAATATGTATAACGCCATTTTTATCTTTTGATGCAGAACAAGAAATCGCATCAAGACTTTGATTATCTACAGTATATTTATTACTGCTGACACTAACAGGCAACATTAATGCATCATGATGAACATTGTACATTTCCATTACATGATAAGTAGGAGTTAAAATAATTTTTTCTTTATCAGTTAAAATAACAGCTTGAAGCACATTAACAATTTGTGCAAGATTTGCCATTTTAACTCTGTCACAATGATTGTTAAAAATATTCAAAGTTGCACCGGCCAAGATTGCATCTCTCATAGTATTTTGCTGGAATAAGAAAGCAGGATTAGTTCCTGGTTCAACATCATACCAGCCACCCCATTCATCAACTACAAGAGCAATTTTCTTTTGCGGGTCATATTTATCCATAATATTAACATGTCCTTTAATCAATTCATCCATTTTCAAAGCTTGCTGCATCGTTTGAAAATATTGCTTTTCAGTAAAATCAGTAGCTGAACCTTTTTTGTTCCAATCAATAACTGAATAATGATGCAAGCTAACTCCTTCAATTAAATGACGAGGAATATTTTTCAATAAAACTTCTGTCCAGTTATAATCATCGCTTGGGGCACCTGATGCAATTCTAAAAAGTTTAGTTCTTGAATAACCTGTCATATAAGTTGCATATTGACGATATAAATCAGCATAATATTCAGGACGCATATGACCGCCACAACCCCATGTTTCATTTCCAATCCCCCAATATTTAACATTCCATGGTTTCTCTCTCCCATTTTCTTTTCTTAAAGTTGTCATTGGACTAATTCCATCAAAATTCATGTACTGAACCCATTCGGCTAATTCCTGAGGTGTTCCACTTCCTACATTAGCAGAAATATAAGGTTCAGCACCTAATAATTCACACAAGTCCATAAATTCATGAGTACCAAAACTATTATTTTCAGTTACGCCACCCCACCACATATTTACGATTGTTGGTCTTTTTGATTTTGGACCAATTCCATCTTTCCAGTGATAAGTATCTGCAAAACATCCGCCAGGCCATCTTAAAACAGGGACCTTCATTTTTTTCAGAGCTGCTATAACATCGTTTCGAATCCCTTTTGTGTTAGGAATTATCTTATTAGTATCTCCAACATAAATACCATCATAAATACATCTTCCAAGATGCTCTGAGAAATGCCCATAAATGTTTTTGCTTATTGTATCTTTTCCTAAATCAGCATTGATAACAATTTTGTTTTGTGAAAAAATAATTGTCCAGCATAAAAAAAATAGGATTAATGTTTTTTTCATGGTTCACCTCATATTTGATGGTAGTAGATTAATAATTTATCGTTATGGATTGCAAATATAAAATCAATTTTACGATTATACCAATTAAAGCAGGGAAATATTGAAGGTAAAATTAGATATTACAGATTATACTTTTTCTTCATCCATTCATATGCAGCATTAAGCTGCTTGGTTTTTTTCTCGGCAAGAATTTTTAACTCTTCACCTAAATCACTTACTCTATCAGGATGATATTTTGCAATTAGTTCAAGATATTTTTTTCTAATTTGAGATTTAGTAACCTTTCCGCTCAAACCAAGTATTTTCCCATAATATTTTGCTTTTTCATATTCTGTTGCTGTGGTTGGGTCAAACTCATCATCACTCTTTGTTGTTCTCTTTTCATATCGTTCATATCTTTCATACTTCTCGTATTTCTCATATTGTTCATATTGTGTATACTTTTGTTTATTATCTTTATCATCAGTTGATTTACGATGTGTTTTCTGTCTATAGTAAAATCCAACAATTTTATGAACTGAAGTGAACAATTCAGAACTGTTATCGCCAGCATTAAACAAATAATCAAGGAAGTAAACATTCACATTAAACCAATCAGTATTTTTTATTTTTTCTGCATTATCAATGATTAATTTTTTAACAGTATCTAATTTATTATTTGGCCTTAATTTTTTGAGCAATTGTTCTTCAAATACTGGAATAGCAATTTTCAAAATTGAATTAATCCAGTCATTCCCTACTTCAAGTATTAATGTGTGAAGAATTAAATATTCATTTAAAACTGCTTCTGAAGATAAGGTTGAACTAATTTCTTGAGAATAGCTGATACATTGAAGATGCCCATGAGTTGTAAATATAAATTCATTCAATGTTTGGTCAATATCTAAATTAAACCATTTCTTAAATACCGATTCAGCTGCATGATTAAAGAATTGAGTTCTTAATTCATAATTTGATTTATAACTTGTCAAGTACTGTTGAGAAAAATTTGATATTCCATTATAAACAAATCCAATGGCTGTCCATATTTTATTATAAATTTCGTCATAAACATAATAAGCATCCTCATACCTGCCCTGTTCAAAGAGGTAATCAGCTGCACTTCTCATTTTAGCTATATTCATTCTGTGATTCATAAACAATAAAATATTTATAAAAAATTATAATATGGTTAAAAACTTTTATTGCTATTTAATTATCGTTTGAAATAAAAACAAGTTAATACTTTTTCGACAATCAATTTTGCATTTAAAAATTATTTTTATATTTTTCGAACATTCTATTAAAAAGTTTGATAAATATGACGACCAATAATGATAATATTCAATCAAAAAAAGATTTAATACTCAGCACTGCAAGACAAATCCTTGCTAAGAACGGTTATGCTAAGACCACACTTGACGACATTGCAAATGCACTTGGCATGAAAAAATCATCTCTCTACTATTATTATCAGAACAAAGATGCTTTGCTTGAAGATGTCATCAAAAGTGAACGTGATAAGTATTTTTCGTTAATTAATGATGCACTATGTACTGGAAATACTGTTCTGGAAAAAATAATTAACTATGAAAATAAAAAATTTGAATATGTCACATCTGTTATGAAACTGCAGGATGTTTCTTTTAATGTTTTTTATGAAATAAAAAATAAAATTTATAAACTCATCAAAGAAATCAATGAAAAAGAAATTGATATTTTATCAAAAGTATTAAATGAAGCAATAAAGAAAAAAGAAATAAAAAAATGTGATACGAAACGAATTGCATGTTTATTACTTACAATATCTGAAGCACTTCGTCATCGGGAATATTACTTTGCTTCTTTTACAGTTGACAAACAAATTGATTTTTCAAAAGCTCATGATGACATGATTTTTGCAGTTAAACTGATTTTCGAGGGTTTATTAATAAAATAAAATTCGGAGGTAAATAAGTGAAAAAGTTAATTTTATTTTTCTTCTCTATTACTATAATTCTCTCTGCTCAACAAAGAGAGAAAATAGTATTAGACCTAAACAGAGCTATAGATCTTGCGCTTGATAAAAATAGTGAAATAAAAGTAGCTCAAATGGAAGTCAATAAATCTAAAGAAAAACTTCGCGAAGCTTTGAGTGGTCTTTATCCAAAGCTCGATTTAAGTGCTCAATATCAACGTTACATTAAAAAACCTGTAATCTTTTTGCCGCCCGGGACACCATTCAGTCCAGGAAATAAGCCAGGTATTTTAGAAATTGGTTCTGATAATTCTTATAATGGTTCGGCTTCTCTTTCTGTTCCATTATTTGCATGGTCGCTTTATGAGAGCATCGGAGTTGCTTCGAACTCATTGGATTTATCAACAGAAAGTTATAGAAATACAAAAGTTCAGATTATTGGGAATGTTAAAAAATCATTTCTTGCTGTTTTATTATCCAGAGAAATGAAAAATCTAATGGAACTAAGTTTGAAAAATGCAGAAGACAATTTTGAAAATATTAAAAGACTTAACAAAGCAGGTACTCTTTCAGATTATGATGTTCTTAGAGCAGAAGTTCAAGTAGAAAATCTTAAGCCAACTGTTCTTCAAATGGAGAATAATTATAAACTATCTCTTGAAGCTTTGAAGGTAGCAATAGGCTTAGATGCGAGTGAAGATATCGAAGTTGTTGGTGAACTTGATTTTGAAGAACCTTATCAATTGCCATCGGAAGATGAAATTATTAGTGAACTTCTTAAAACAAATCCACAGCTTTCAATTCTTGAGCAGCAAGTTAAACTTTATGAAAAAATGGTTTCGCTTGAAAAATCTTCTTATCTACCAACCTTAGCAGGATTTGGAAGTTATCAATATCAAACTCAAGCAAATGATTTTAATTTTTCTGAATATCGATGGGTCAAGACTTTTATTGTAGGTTTTCAGATTCAGCTGCCAGTTTTTAATGGTTTCAAAACACAATCAAGAGTAAGTCAAGCAGAGATAAGTTTAAGTCAGGCAAAAGAACAAAAAAGAAATTTGACAGAAGCAATCAAAACACAAGCACTAAGTATTCTTTATAGAATTCAGCAGGCATTAAAAAGAATTGAAGGTCAAAGTAAAACAGTAAAACAAGCCGAAGAAGGTTATAACATTGCCAGAAGAAGACTTGAAAACGGGCTGGCTACTCAATTAGAAGTAAATGATGCAGAACTTGCACTTCGTCAGGCAAGAATTAATAGACTTCAAGCAATATATGACCTCAAAGTAGCAGAAGCAGAATTAAATACAGTTCTGGGTAAAAATTAAGTTTAGAATTAAAATCAGGAGATAAATAAATGAACATTACAAAAATTCTATCGGTCATTTTAGTTTCTTTAATAATCATTATTGGATGTTCAAAGAAAGAAATAAATAATGAAACACAAAAAGTAATTCCAGTAGAAGTAAGTGTAGTAAAAAAATCAAGCATTGATAGAGATATTGAATTAGTTGGAACTTTAGCTGCGTGGAAAGAAGCAAATCTTGGAGCTCAAACATCTGGAAGGATTCAAAAAATTTATGTTGAAGAAGGCTCAAGAGTAAAAGAAGGTGATTTGCTTTTTGAAATGGATGATACTCAACTTGCTCAAGCTAAAATTCAATATCAAATTACAAAAGATAATTACGAAAGAATGAAACCTCTTTACGAAACTGGTTCTATATCTCAATCGCAATACGACCAGATTAAAGCTGCTTACGAAACTGCAGAAAAAAATTATAATCTGCTTTTAACCAATACACAATTCAGAGCACCTTTCTCCGGAATAATAACTGCAAAAAAATTAAATGAAGGAGAAGTATTTTTACTGGCTCCAACTGGTGGTGCTCCAACGATTGTAACATTAATGCAAATTAATCCATTAAAACTACTCTTAAATGTTAGTGAGAATAATTTCAAGGACATAAAAATTGGTCAAACTGTTGAAATACAATCCGATATTTTCCCAAATGAAATTTTTAAGGGTTATATAAGCAGAATTAATCCTACCATTAATGCATTAACCAGAACTTTTGAAGTTGAAGTTAAAATTCCAAATCCTCAAGAAAAATTAAGACCGGGAATGTTTGTTAGAGCAAAGATTTTATTAGGTAAAACAGATGGTATTCTTGTTAACAGAGCTGCCATACTTAAACAAATTGGTACTTCTGCTTATTATGCTTTTATCATTAAAAATAACATTGCTAAAAGAGTTGATGTAACTATAGGAAAAGAATTTGATAGCGTAATAGAAATTACAAGTGGTTTAGCTGAAGGTGATTATTTAGTTACAAATGGCCAGGGAATCTTAAAAAATGGAACACAAGTAGAAATAAAAGCAAAAGCAGAGTAAAGGAGAACAAAAATGCGATTACCAGAAATATCTGTACGAAGACCAATTACAACAATCATGTTGTTTGTGGCAATCATTATAATTGGATTTGTTTCTTTTCAACGATTGCCAATTGACTTATTGCCAGAAATTGAACCACCAATGATTAGTGTTCTAACACAATATCCTGGTGCAAGTGCACAAGATGTTGAAATAAATGTAACCAAAAAAATTGAAAGTGGTTTAAGCTCAATTACTAATTTGAAAAAAATCAGGTCTACTTCTATAGATAATATTTCAGTTGTTGTTTTAGAATTTGAATATGGAACAAATTTAGATGAAGCCTCAAATGATATTCGTTCTGCTTTAGAGTTCACTAAAAGAAACTTACCACAAGATGCACTTGATCCATTCATATTTAAATTCAGCACTAATATCTTTCCTGTTGTATTTTTAGCTGTAACTGCTGATGAAAGTTACATTGGCTTAAATAAACTTGCGGAACAAGAAATTGTAGACCCTTTAAAACGTGTTAATGGTGTAGGTACTGTTCAAGCATTTGGTGGACCAATTAGACAAATATTAGTTCAGGTTGACCCGAAAAAATTAGAAGCTTACAATATTTCCACTCAACAAATTGGTCAGGCTCTTCAATCAGAAAACATAAATCTTCCATCTGGAACAATTAAAATGGGGAATATGGAATATAACTTAAGAGTTCCAGGAGAATTTACTGATATCAACGAAATAAAAAATCTGGTTGTTAGTCAGCAGGGTGGAAAAATTGTTTACTTAAAAGATGTTGCTAATGTTAAAGACAGTTTAAAAGACAGAACGATTAATGTTAGACTTAATGGTGGTCGTGGCTTACAAATAATCGTGCAAAAGCAATCAGGTGCAAATACTGTTGAAGTAGCAAAAAATGTAAAAGCCAAAATAGAACAAATAAAAAAGAATCTTCCTTCGGATGTAAAAATTGATACTATTGTTGATACATCTGAATACATTGTAAATTCTATAAACAATCTAGCAGAAGCTGTTATTCTTGGTGCAGTTTTCGTATCAATAGTTATTCTTTTATTTTTAAGAAAATGGCGTGCAACATTAATTATTCTTTTAACTCTTCCTGTTTCATTAATTGGTGCTTTTATTTATTTGTATTTTACAGGGAACACAATAAATATTATTTCACTCTCTTCACTATCAATAGCAGTAGGAATGGTAGTTGATGACGCAATTGTTATACTCGAAAATATTGCTCATCATGTTGAACGAGGTGCCAGACCAAGAGAAGCAGCAATATTTGGTTCATCAGAAGTTGGACTTGCTGTTACTGCTTCAACACTTACAATTGTTGCAGTATTCTTTCCATTAGTATTTATTTCTGGAATTGCAGGAATATTATTTAATCAGCTGGGCTTTTTAGTTACAATAATGATTCTTGTTTCACTTTTAGCTGCATTAACATTAATTCCAATGTTATCTGCCTATCTTTTAAAATCTAGAAAAGAAGAGAAACCTATTCAAAATCTGTATCTTAAAAAAATTGATTCGTCTCTTGCTAAATTTCTTGATAGATTAGATGAATTTTATAAAGGAATATTAAATTGGGCTTTAGACCATAAAAAGACTGTAATTGTAGGAGCCATTTTAATTTTTGTTGGCTCGCTTGCATTAATTCCAATTGTTGGAACAGAATTTTTCCCGCGCTCAGATTCTGGCAATTTTCAATTAACATTAGAATTACAACCGGGAATTAGACTCGAAGAAACCATAGAATATGTTAAAAAAGTTGAAGAAGTTATTAGAAAAGATTTTCCTGAAATCGAATTTATATCCGGGCGTTCCGGTGTAAATGACCAGGGCTTTTCAGCAATTTTATTTGGACAAAGGGAAGCTGCTAATATTTCTTCAATTCAAGTAAGAACTGCTCCAAAAAGTAAACGACAGAGAACAATTTTTGAAATGGCTGATTTACTTCGTAAAAAACTCGAAGTAATTCCTGGTATAAAAAGCTTTACAATAAATACAAGCGGTTCAATGTCAATGTTGACCGGAGGCTCAAGTGCACCTATTGAAGTAGATATTATTGGTCCAAATATAGATGAAACATATCAATTAGCAACTCGCATTAAAGAACAAATGACCAAAATAGAAGGCACACGTGATGTTAGAATTGATATTGGTGACCCACGACCAGAACTTCAAATTACTCTTCAAAGAGATAAAATGGCACTTAATGGACTTAATACAGCTTTAGTTGCTTCGACTTTAAGAAATTATTACTATGGATTTACACCAACAAAATATCGTGAACTTGGAGATGAATACGACATCTTTATAAGTCTACCACCTGAAAAGAAAAATTCTTTGGCAGATATTGAAAACCTTCCAATTAAAACAATGGCTGGAACAACGGTTAGATTAAAAGATATAGGAAGAGTTACTCAACAATATTCACCTCCTGAAATTAAAAGAAAAGAACAGGAACGAGTAGTTGCTGTATTATCAGATGTTGAAGGTCGTTCACTTGGCGAGGTTACCAAAGACATTCAAAACTATGTAAATAAATTGCAACTTCCTCCTAATGTTTCAATTGAATATGCAGGACAAATTGAACAACAAGCTGATACATTCAAGGATTTATCACTTTTACTTGTTCTGAGCATTATATTAGTTTATATGGTAATGGCATCGCAATTTGAATCTTTGCTGGACCCATTTATAATTATGTTCTCTGTTCCATTCTCGTTCACAGGTGTTTTCATTGCATTATTTATAACCAATACCCCATTCAGTGTAATTGCATTCTTAGGAAGTATTATGCTGATTGGAATTGTTGTAAAAAATGCAATTGTACTTGTAGATTACACAAATATTACAAGAGCTCGAGGTTATGAATTGAGAGAGGCAATTATATATTCAGGTAGAAACAGATTACGACCGGTTTTAATGACAGCATTAACAACATTGCTTGGATTAATCCCTCTTGCAATTAGTAAAGGTGAAGGTTCTGAAACATGGCAGCCACTCGGCATCTCAACAATTGGCGGCTTGTTCTTTTCTACAGTTATAACTCTAATAATCGTGCCTGTTCTATATTCTATATTTGAAACCAAAATTAAACAGAAAAAAGAAGTTGATTAAGGAGACAAAATGAAAGCAGTAATGATAGTCTATAATCACGGAATTACTGAAGAAGTTGACGAAGCTCTTCAGAGTTTGAATATAAGAGGCTTTACTCGATTCTTAAATGTTCATGGACAAGGCAGTGAAAAAGGTGAGCCGCATTTAGGTACTCACATTTGGCCCAGTCAGAATGCTGTAGTTTTTACTGTAATTAAGGATGATTTAGTTGAACCTTTATTAGAAAAAGTGCAGGAAATAAATAAAGAAGCTGAAGAACAAGGAATTCATGCATTTGTTTGGAATATAGAAAAAATGGTTTAATCAATAAAATTGAGGCTGTCTGAAAAAGTTTTTTGAATTTCAAAATTTGAGTAAACTGTTTTTTAGTTTCCCATTCTTAATAACTAACTTTTTCTGACAGCCTCGAACAAAAATTATTTTACTTCTATTTCAATAAGCTCTCCTTTGAATTCACATTTTCTATGTGTTCCATCACAAAATGGTTTTTTAGAAGATTGTCCGCATCGGCAAAGTGCAATTGTCTTCTGAGAAAGAATTTCTTCTTCCCCGTTCTTTATAATTTTTGCTTCACTAACTTCTATCAAATATGGACCATTCTCTGCTGCTTTTATTTTCATATATAACCTCCTTCAATAAAAATTCTTAAAAATATTTTTCCCCAATTTGTTTATTACAGAAAAACTTTTCAAGTAATAAAATAATCAAATTAAACTTCACAAGCTTTCCAGTACTCTTTTCAGTTTTGCTGAAACTTCATTTGCTACTTCTTCTAATTCTTTATTGCCAACTGCCTTCATAGTTTCCATTGGATTAATAGTGCTTACCTGCACTTTTCCATCTTCTTTTTCCTGAACAATTACATTACATGGCAATAGAACACCAATATTCTCCTCTTTTGATAATGCTTTATAAGCTAATGGTGGATTGCATGCCCCAAATATTTTGTATTTTCTAAAATCAACATCGAGTTTTTTCTTAAGTGTTTCTTTAACATCTATTTCAGTTAAAACACCAAAACCTTCTTTTTTTAATTCTTCAAAAATTTTATTTATAGTTTCATCAAAGGAATATTCAACAATTTTTGAATTATAATATGCCATTTTTTATTCCTCCATTTTCTTTGATACTTATTAGATTTCAATTTTGCAATAAGGGTTCAAGCAGAATTAAACAAAAAATAACCACACAAAAAATGTAACTGTTATAATTCCAAAAAAATTAATAATTAAACCAGCTTTTGCCATATCAATTATTTTTAATTTTCTGCTGCTAAAAACTATAGCATTTGGAGGAGTTGCTACAGGAAGCATAAAAGCAAATGACGAAGAAATTGTTGCAGGAATCATTAACAACAACGGATTTAAATTCAATTCAATTGAAAGCGAAGCCAAAATTGGCAAAATTATTTGAGCAGTTGCAGTATTTGATGTTAACTCTGTAAGAAAAGTTAATACAAAACAAACAGATGCAATTAGAAAAATTGGGTTTACATTCTTTAATGAAGTAAATTGTTGTCCGATAAGTATTGATAATTTACTAATAACAAAACCATCAGCTAATGCAAAACCTCCGCCAAAAAGTAAAATTATATCCCAAGGAATTTTTTTTATTGAATTAAAATCGAGAATAAAATTTTGTTCTTTACTTTTTTTCGACGCAGGTATTATATAAAGTAAAAATGCCATTGCAATTGCTACTGTTCCATCATCTATAAAATCTGGTTTTAAAAATATTTGAGACCAGCCAGGAATCTTGATAAATCCTAAATTTAGTTCTGCTCTAAAAATCCATAATAAAGAAGTTATTAAAAAAATTATTGCTACTATTTTTTCTTCATAAGTAATTCTACCGAGTTTTAATTTTTCTTCTTTAATTAAATTCATATCAATCGAAGTAAAATTATAATCCTTGAAAAGAATTTTTGTTAATAGAAACCATACAAAAACTATCATTACTGCAGCAATTGGGACAGCAAATTTCATCCAATCACCAAAATATATTTCTGGATTGTTCGGAAAATTTATTTTGTAAATTCTTTGGAACACTAAGTTCGGTGGAGTCCCAATAGGAGTAGCTATTCCTCCAATCGAACATGAATAAGCAATACTAAGCATAAGAGCAATTGCAAATGAAGATGTTTTCTCTATACCGTATTCTTCATCCAGCTTATAAATTATTGATAAACCAATTGGCAATAACATTACAGCTGTAGCAGTGTTTGAAATCCACATTGAAATTAAAGCAGATGAAGCCATAAATCCTAAAATAATTTTTGATGGTGATTTACCTGCTATCTCAATAACATTCAATGCAATTCTCTTATGAAGATTCCATCTTTCCATAGCAATTGCGATTATAAATCCTCCCATAAAAAGGAAAATTGTAGAATTGATGTATGATTGAGAAATCTCTTTTGAAGAAATAACTCCTGTAATTGGAAACAATATCAATGGTATCAAAGAAGTTATTGCAAGTGGAACAGCTTCGGTTATCCACAGGATTGACATTAATACTGCTATTGATGCTACTATTTGTGCATCTTTATACTGTTCTCCAAAATCAAAAAAATACCTAACACCTACAGCACAGCTAATTCCTATTCCAAGCCATATTAATTGTCTTAAAGTTTTTTTATTCATCTAATTTCATTTTTCTGGGTGAATTATGTTATAAAGAGCCGAATAATCTTTATCAGATAAATTTGCTTCTACAGAGTTTATTAAAATATTTCTTACACATTCAACTAATTGAGTATTAACATTGTTGTTTTGAAATTCCTGATAAATCAAATTAATATCTTTCAACATATGTTTTAATGGAAAGTTAGCTTTATCAAAATCTCTTTTTAACATATTTGGTAATTTTTTATCAAAAGTTGGAGCATAAAGAGCACTCTTTCTAAGGATTTCCATAAAAATATTAATATCAATTCCTTTATTGATAACATATGCTAACGAAGTTGCAAAAGCTGAAAGTAAAGATGGGATTAATTGATTCAAAGCTAATTTTAGAGCTGAAGCTTTCCCAACATCTCCAACATGAATAACACTATTACCAAAATTTTTTAATATTTTTTTCATTCTGTTAAAAGTTTCTGAATTGCATCCAACCATAACTATCAATTCACCTGATTCTGCTTGTTGAGTGCTGCCAAGAACTGGAGCCTCAATATATTCACCTCCTGATTGTTCTATTCTTTCTTTCAACAATAAGCTTTCTTGAGGTGCAATTGTACTCATCTGAATTAAAGTTTTCCCTTTGAAATTTGATTTATTCCTAAAGAGAACCTCAACTATTGCATTATAATCAGTTAACATTGTAATAATCAATTGAGGTTCTTTTATAGCTTCTTCTGGAGCAGTAAAAATTTTTGCTTGATGTTTTTTCAATCTTTCAGTTTTAGAAATAGTACGATTAAATACATAAAGATTGTAGTTAGCTTTTAATAAGCGAAATGCCATTGGTTCGCCCATTAATCCTGTGCCAAGAAATGCGATTTTCATTTTATATCTCCGTTCTTGATGAAGTTAATTAAATCAAATTCAATTTCTTCTTCGCAAAAGAAAGGTTCTCCGTAATCTTTTCCAATTTTAAATCCGTAAACCTTTGCTCTTGCCTCTATGTATTTTAAAAAATTTGGCTGGCTTATAAATGTTTCAGGTTCTGCAGAATTTGGATTATGAAATTGTGATTCATAAGCTTTTATTGCTCTCATTTTTATATCAAATGTTTCACTTATATCCACAATAAAAGTAGGTTTGACCTCATAAGTTTGCATATAATAAAATAATTTTTTTGGTCTGAATGGCATTTGAATTTTTTCATTTTCTTCTGTAACAATTTTTGGTAAACCAGAAAAAAACATGGCTTCTTTAATTAATTGACCACAATTAGTATGGTCTGGATGTCTGTCATTGAAATAAGGAGCAAAAATGATTTTAGGCTGATATTTTCTTATTCTTGAAATTATTTTTAACAAATATTCTTCATTGACTTTTATAGAGCCATCTTTAAAACCAAGATTTTCTCTGTGAGTAATATTCAAAATTTCAGAGGCTCTTTGTGCTTCTTTCAATCTTATTTCTGCTGAACCTCTTGTTCCGAGTTCACCACGTGTTAAATCTACTACCCCTAACTTTAATCCACTTTTTATAAGCTTAGCTATTGTTCCTCCCATTGACAATTCTGCATCATCAGGATGAGCAGCAAAAATTAATATATCTAAATTCATTTATTCCTCTTTTCAAAAAATTATTAATAAATATGATTATAATTTTTTTGAAAGTAAATTATTTCAGAAAAATTTTCTAAGTATCAAATCTTTTTTTGACTGCATAAATATAATCATTTGAGAAATATTTATATTCGTGTAACAAAAAATTTTGAATTACTATGAATCCAAAATACGAAGCTGTTATTGGTTTAGAAGTTCATGCTCAATTATTAACAGATACAAAAATATTTTGCGGATGTTCAACAAAATTTGGTGCAGCTCCAAATACAAATGTTTGTCCTGTTTGTTTAGGTCATCCAGGTGTTTTGCCGGTATTAAATAAAAAAGTGGTAGAATTTGCAGTTTTAATGGGATTAGCTACAAATTGTACAATTAATAAAAAATCAATATTCGCAAGAAAGCATTACTTCTATCCTGACTTGCCAAAGAATTATCAAATATCTCAATATGAAGAACCTATTTGTGAGCATGGATATATAACAATTGAATTAAAAGATGGCACAAAGAAAAAAATTGGTATTACAAGAATTCACATGGAAGAAGATGCCGGAAAATCAATACATGATCAAGGCTTCGATACTCTTATTGATTTGAACAGAACAGGAACGCCATTATTAGAAATAGTGAGTGAACCGGACATTCGTTCTCCTGAAGAAGCTTATTTATACTTAGCAAAACTTAAACAGATTTTAACTTATCTAAATATTTGTGATGGCAATATGGAAGAAGGCTCACTGCGATGCGATGCTAATATTTCTGTTAGATTAAAAGGTGAAACTAAGTTCGGCACTAAAACAGAAGTAAAAAATATGAACTCATTCAGAAATGTTGAACGAGCACTCGCTTTTGAAATAGAAAGACAAATTGATTTACTTGAAGATGGAAAAGAAGTAATTCAACAAACTTTACTCTGGGATGCTGATGCAAATATTGCCTATCCAATGCGAAGCAAAGAAGAAGCTCATGATTACAGATATTTCCCCGAACCAGATTTAATGCCTGTAATTGTAACAGAAGAATGGAAAAATGAAATTTTAAAATTGATGCCTGAACTTCCTGATGCACGTAAAGAAAGATTTATTAATCAATACAATTTGCCTGCTTACGATGCAGAAATTCTAACTTCATCTCGTGAGCTTGCAGACTACTATGAAAAAATTCTTACTGTAACCAAAGACTACAAATCTGCAAGCAACTGGGTTATGACTGAAGTTTTAAAAGTAATTAATGATGAAAAAATTTCAATAAATGAATTTTCTGTAAGTCCTGAAAATCTCGGCAAATTAATTGAACTAATTAATCGAAATATTATAAGCGGAAAAATTGCAAAAGAAGTTTTTCCTGAAATGCTTAAAACAAATAAAGACCCTGAAGAAATTGTAAAGGAAAAAAATCTGATTCAAATTACAGACACGACAGAAATTGAAAAAGTAATAGAAAAAATACTTTCACAGAATCAAAAACAGGTGGAAGAATATCTGAGCGGCAAAGATAAAGTCTGGGCATTTTTTGTTGGACAAATAATGCGCGAAACAAAAGGGAAAGCAAATCCTCAAATTGTTAATGAATTACTTAAAAGCAAATTGGAGGCAATGAAAAATAATTGAGAATTAATTAAGTCTATAAATTTTTTATTGCAAATTATATATTTCATAAAATTGACATCAAAACCACTGATAAATCACTCTATCAGTCTTTTAACAAGTTTCTTATAGAATCTCGTGTGCTTATAGGAATGATTCCAAACGATTTTAATTTATCTATATTCATTGAAACATCATTGACTATGTAAGGATAATTTTCTTCTTCCATTGTTGTTTTAATCAAAAGATTTTTATCGAAATAAGCTTCTTCACAAAGTATTTCACCTAAATCATATCGAGATAATCTTTCATTGCCACCAAAATTTATTATCTCCCCTTTAATTTCTTTTTCAACTAATTCATTAATCATTCTTGCTGCTTCATTTAATTCGAGTGGCGAACGATACTGGTCTGTAAATAATTTTATTGGTTTCCCTATTTTAAGATTTTCATACATTTGATGAAAAAAATTCCTCGAGTGATTAAGTCCAAAACCAATTAACAATGCCATTCGCAGAATAAGAAAATTATCAAATGTTTCTTGAACTTTTACTTCTCCCATTAATTTTGTTTCGGCATAGAATGAAATTGGAATTAGTTTAGAATTTTCATTTAAGAATGAACCACGATAGCCCGCATATACAAGGTCAGTCGAAATGTATATCAACTTTACATTATTCTTTTCGCAAATCTGTGCAATATTTTTTGTAGCATTTACATTAATATCATATACAACTTTTTGCGGAAGTCTATCTGCTCTTTCAGCATTTGAAATTGCTGCAGTATGAATAACAATATCTGGACTAAATTCTTTTATGACTTCTTCAACACTTTTATAATCCGTAATAGATAATTTTATTGAATTGAACTCAGCACAATTTCCAATATGTTCATTATATTGAGTTAATATGTTATGCTTTCTGCTGAGATATTTATTAAGATATTGACCTAAAAGTCCGCTGCCGCCAGTTATAAAAATTTTCATAATGCACCATTTTACTTTTTTGTGAATTATTGTTAATCTTGTTTAAGTTACTCTCAAGTTCTAATATAAATTAAAGAGGATTTAAAATGAAACATTTAATAGGGGCACATACATTTCTTATAAATGGACCATCATCAGCAATTGATATAGCAGAGAGTCTTGGTTTTACCGCAATACAAATTTTTACAAAAAGTAATAATCAATATTTTGCAAAAGATCTTACTGAAGAAGAAATTACTAATTTCAAAAATAAACTTAAAAATTCACACATAAAATTTGTTGTTTCACATGACTCATACTTAATAAATCTTTGTGCAAAAGATAAATCAGGTTTAACAAAATCGCGTGCAGCTTTCATTAAAGAACTCGAAAGATGTGAGCAACTTGGAATTCCACATTTAAATTTTCATCCAGGAGCTCATGGCGGGGCTGGCGAAGAAGAAGGACTTAAATTAATTGCAGAATCACTTAATTATATTCATTCAAAAACTAAAGGCTTCAAAGTAAAAAGCATGCTCGAAACTACTGCAGGTCAGGGTACTGCTCTTGGATACACTTTCGAACAATTGAGAAAAATTATTGACATGGTTGAAGAAAAAGAAAGAATGAGTGTGTGCATTGATACATGCCATATTTTTGCAGCAGGATATAATATCAAAGAACCAGAAGAATACAAGAAAGTAATTAAGGAATTTGATGATATAATTGGTTTAGAACTTCTACAATGTATTCACATGAACGACAGTAAAAAAGAACTCGGTTCGAAAATCGACAGACATGAACATATTGGAAAAGGATTTATAGGACTTGAAGGTTTTGCCAACATTATGAATGATAAAAAATTGGAAAGAGTGCCTAAAATATTGGAAACTCCAAAAGAAAAAGACCAGAAAGAAGACTTAGAAAATATAAAAGTTTTACTAAGCTTGATAAAAAACAAAAAATCCAAAGATGATTAA
>Ga0207433_10000924_pt1 | contig 65709 bp, 51 predicted proteins | sample YelNatPaOPGAMG01_FD_187559 | JGI IMG/M metagenome (GOLD analysis project Ga0207433, IMG submission 187559) | Hot spring thermophilic microbial communities from Obsidian Pool, Yellowstone National Park, USA - OP-RAMG-01 (SPAdes) (version 3) | ecosystem: Environmental > Aquatic > Thermal springs...
TTATATTTTCCATGCTTTTACCTTGTCCCCAATTCCTTGAGAACATGAATTTTTCGTAAAAATTGGGTTAGGTTTTTAGATGACGCAACATATCAGCGTAGGGTTAGATTTTTGATGGCGCAAAACGTCCTCTTGCCAAATCTCAAAGCATGTGTTAGAATAAACTAGTATGAAACCAGGAATTCATCCTAAATATTTTACTACCACGGCCACTTGTGCTTGTGGAGCAACCTATGAAATTGGCTCCACCAAGGAGAATGTTCGAGTTGACATTTGTTCTGCTTGTCACCCTCTCTTTACCGGAAAACAAAAGATTCTAGATGCCGAAGGAAGAGTACAAAAATTTAAGAAGAAATATGCCGCGGTTACTCCACGTCCCCGCAAACCCGCCAAAAAGAAAAAAGTTAAAAAAACTACCGGGAAAAAGTAACCTTTCCCATATAACTTCTCATGCTTATCAATAAGCTTGAAAATGTAGAAAAGCGTTTTGTTGAATTAGAAAAACTTCTAACTTCCCCTGAAGTAATTTCCGATCGCGAGTTGTTGGCTAAGTATTCTAAAGAACATGCGGAACTTAAAGAAATAGTAGAAAACTTTCGAGCATACAAAAAAACCATTAGAGAAATTGAAGAAGCAACTTTACTTTTAAAAGAAGAAGGAATGAAGGAATTAGCCGAGGCCGAACTCAAAACCTTGGAAGAAAAAGAAAAAAAACTTAAGCAAACGCTTGAAATTTTACTTTTGCCCAAAGATCCTTTTGATGAAAAAAATATCATTGTCGAAATTCGCGCCGGCACCGGGGGAGAAGAAGCTGCTCTTTTTGCGGGGGACCTTTTGCGCATGTATCTGCGCTATGCCGAAAGGAAGGGTTGGAAGACGGAACTCATGGAGGAAAATCCCACGGGCCTGGGCGGCTACAAAGAGGTTATTTTTAACATCATTGGGCGAGGAGCCTACAGTCGGCTTAAATATGAGGGGGGAACGCATCGAGTACAGCGGGTCCCTAAAACAGAGGCGGGCGGAAGAATCCATACCTCGGCTGCCACGGTGGCGGTGCTTCCCGAGGCAGAAGAAGTTGAAGTTAAAATTGAGGATAAAGATCTAAGAGTCGATGTTTTTCGCGCTTCTGGTGCTGGCGGACAAAATGTAAACAAGGTGAGCACGGCCATAAGAATCACCCATCTTCCCACAGGCATGGTAGTTGCTTGTCAAGACGAACGTTCTCAACATCAAAACCGGGTCAAAGCCATGAAACTTTTGCGTGCCCGACTGCTCAGCTTAGCCGAAGAAGAGGAAAGAAGAAAAAGGGAGCAGGCTCGCCGCATTATGGTAGGAACTGGCGACCGCTCAGAGAAAATTCGCACCTACAATTTCCCTCAGGGTCGAGTCACTGACCACCGCATCGGCTTTACAATCTATCGGCTAAATGAGGTACTCGATGGGGATCTAGACGAAATTATCGATGCCTTAATTACGGCCGACCGCGCGGCAAAATTAGCCAAGTTAGAATGACGATTGCCGAGGCCCTCATCTTTGCTACTAAATTTTTAGAAAAGCACTCGATCGAAGATGCTTCCCTAGAAGCCGAAATCCTTCTTTGCCACGTTTTAGCCCTCAACCGCGCCTCCTTAATCACTCATAACCAGCAAACCATTGAACCTCAAAAATATGAAACTCTTAAGCATTTTCTTTTTCGTCGCGCCCAGCATGAGCCCTCCGCTTACATCATTGGAAAACAACCATTTATGTCTCTTGATTTTTTTGTAGATCATTCGGTCTTAATTCCTAGACCCGAAACCGAACAGTTGGTTGAGGTTGTGCTTCGGGTCGCAGGTCACGAATCACAGGTCATGATTTTAGACGTAGGAACCGGAAGTGGGGCAATCGCCGTCAGCCTAGCAAAATATCTCCCCTATGCAAAAATAATGGGCATTGATTCCTCAGAAGAAGCCATAAAGATGGCACAGAAAAATGCAGAGTATCATAAAGTATCTGATCGTTGTCAATTTATCGTTGGAAACGTGCTGGAACCGCTAAAAAATGTAGGGACAGCCTTCATGGCTGCCCGAAACAAATGGACCGTCCCTATCTTCGACCTAATCGTTTCCAACCCCCCTTACATTCCCACTTCTGAAATTGAAAATCTTCAGCCCGAGGTTAAAAATTGGGAACCTAGGCAAGCACTGGATGGGGGAAAAGACGGATTATTTTACCTTCGAAAACTCATAGAAGAAGGCCCAAAGTTACTTAAGAAAGGCGGGTATTTGATTTTAGAATTCGGCCAAGGACAAGCTCCGGCCCTAAAAGAATTAGCCCGAGGCACCTTTAAAAAAATAGAAATTTTAAAGGATTTTTCCCAAAAGGACCGAATTTTTTGCGGCCAAATCTAAAGTTCCTTAAGAACTTCGTACAGCAGTCGAGAAAGGACTTTTGATTTATCTCGCATGACTTTGACTACATGTTCCGGGTCAATCTTCTTTGGGCTGATTCCACAAGCGTAATTGGTCACGACCGCAATAGCAGCATAAGGAATCCCGGCTTCCACGGCTAAGACCACTTCAGGCACTTGTGTCATCCCCACCACATCACAGCCCAGTTGAGCAAACATAGCTATTTCGGCCTTGGTTTCAAAGCGCGGACCCTCCGTACAAACATAAATCGCTTGAGGATGAATTTTTAAGCCGAGCTTTTTCCCTACCCGATAGATAGTTTGGTTAAGAGTAGAATCGTAAGGTTCGCTCATATCAATGAAGGAATGTCTGGTAAAAGTTTCCCTTTTGCCTCGAGTAAAATCAACAAAGTCAGAAAGCAAAGCTAAATCTCCAGGATGAAAATTTCGATTTATAGCTCCAACCGCCGCCGAGGTAATAATTTTCTCCACCCCGCTTTCTTTCAGCGCGGCAATGTTCGCCCGATAATTAATCAAAGAAGGCAGAGCATAATCTTTTCCATGTCGAATTAAAAAGGCAACCTGTTTGCCCGCCACTTTTCCCTCACTTACCGGAACCAACCCATATTTAGTTTTTATCACTTTTCTTTTAAATCCCTTTGTGAAATCTAGCTCCTCAACTCCTGAGCCGCCGATAATGCCAATTTTAGACATGGCCAACCTCCGCCTGGATTTTTTTCGCTAAGAATCTAGCCTGATCCATCACCTCAGCTTCATCTATCGTCAAAATGTTTTTCTCTTCCATAATTAATTTGCCGTTAATGATAACCGTCTCCACTTCCGCCCCTCCTGCACTATAAACCAAATGGGAATAAATGTTATACAAGGGAACTAAATGAGGAAGATTAAGGTTTAAAATAATTAAATCCGCTGTTTTCCCTACTTCAAGGGAACCGATTTCTTTTTCCTTAAACACCACTTTAGCTGCTTCGCTGGTAGCCATCTTCAGCACGGCTTTGGCATCCATAACCGTGGGATCACTGCATATCGCCTTATGAAACTTAGCTGCCGCATCCATCTCTTCAAACAGGTTTAAGTTATTGTTCGAAGCCGCCCCGTCAGTTCCTAATCCCACTACCACTCCTTCATCCAAGAGCTCAACCACCGGAGCCTGCCCCGAAGCCAATTTCATATTACTTTCTGGACAGTGAGCTACTTTTACTCCTCTTCTTTTTAAAATTTCAATATCACGATGATTTAAATGCACACAATGCACCGCTTTTACTCTTTCACAAAGAAAACCAATTTTTTCCAAGTGTTCGACGGGGCTGGCTCCATATTTTAATTTAATTTCTGCCACTTCCGTGGCCGTTTCAGCCACATGAATGTGAAGCGGCAAATCCAACTTCTCTGCCAGTTTTCTGGCTTTTAATAAATTCTCCGGACCACAGGAATAGGGAGCATGAGGCGCAACTTCTAAGTGGATGATGGGATCCCTTCCCCATTTTTCGTAAAGGGCTTGAATGATCTTAAAAGTTTTCTCAGCATTCTCTGCATCAGGACTGGGAAAGTCCAGTACTCCTTCTCCTAGAAAAGCGCGGATGCCGATTTGCTTACAAATTTCTGCTGTGGCATCTTCAAAAAAATACATATCCGAAAAGGAAGTCGTACCGGATCTAATCATTTCTATGGCTGCCAGTGCTACTCCAATTTTTACAAACTCAGGGCTCAACAGCTTCTTTTCAATAGGAAAGATAAAATTCTTCCACCAAAGATCAAGGGGCATGTCGTCTGCCAGTCCTCTCATCATCACCATGGCTGCATGGGTATGCGTATTAATCAAACCGGGCATAACTAATTTTCCTTGAGCCTCGATGATCTTGGGGGCCTGAAACTTGGTCTGGGGGGAAAGGTCAACGATTTTTTCTTCTTTTATTGCCAGGTCCGCTTTTTCATAAAAGGTAAGCTTTTCGTCCATGGTAAGAACCATGGCGTTTTTGATTATTAAATCTGCCTGCATAGTTGCTTTAAATTATACCATACACGTAGAAAATGATATAATTATTCTCATGCCCGAGTTTGATTTAGCGATTTTAGGAGGAGGCCCTGCCGGCTATGTGGCAGCTCTTAGAGCTGCCCAACTAGGGGCTAAAGTTGCTTTAATTGAAAAAGACAAAGTAGGGGGCACTTGTCTCAACCGTGGTTGCATCCCTACCAAGGCCCTCATTACCTGCACAAACTTCTATGAAAAAATCCAGAAGGCACAGGATTTGGGAATTAAAGTAGAAAAAATTTCTTTAGAAGTAACAAAAATTTTCCAACGAAAAAAGCAAATTGTTGAAAGATTAGTTAAAGGGGTTGAGTTTCTGCTGAGAAAAAATCAAGTCGAGCTTATTTGGGGAGTGGGAAAAATCCTTGCCCCTAATAAAATTGAGGTTAGAGATCAAAACGAAAATAGATTTGAAATAAGCAGCAAGCGCCTAATTCTAGCTACTGGTTCTTCTGCCCTCCCCCTTCCGGGGGCAAATTTTGACCACGAGCGTTTCTTATCCAGCGACGACTTGCTAGAGGAAAAGCTCCTCCCCAAGAAATTAAACATTGTGGGCGGAGGAGTAATTGGTATTCACTTTGCTTTTATTTTTTCCACCCTGGGCTCAGAGGTTACCATTTACGAAATTCAACCTGAAATTCTTCCCGAATGCGACCAAGAAATAGTCAAAAACTTTAAGAAAATTTTGGCCGCCAAAAAAATTAAGCTTTTAACCAGCACTCGTTTTGATCCTAAGCAAACTTCAGATCCAACCCTTATCTGTATCGGACGACGACCAAATTTATCGGGCCTAGAAAATCTTCCTCTCAAGATAGAAAACCATCGCGTTTGGGTTAACGAAAAGATGGAAACCAACTTACCTGGGATTTATGCGGCCGGGGACTTAGTTAGTAATAAGATGTTTGCGCATGTGGCCTTTGAACAAGGAATTGTTGCCGCCGAAAATGCCTTAGGGAAAAACAGAATTTTCAGTTACGAAGCTATTCCTTATGCTCTTTACACCATCCCAGAAATAGCAGGCGTAGGCTATACCGAAAAACAAGCGCAAGAAAAATTTGGAGAAATTAAAGTAGGGAAGTTTCCTTTTGCTGCCCTAGGCATAGCGCACGCCCAAGGAGAAACGGAAGGGTTCATTAAGGTGATTGCTGACCAAAATAATAAAATCCTCGGGGTACACATTCTCGGCGCAAATGCTTCTGAACTCCTCGGTTCTGCCACCATAGCCATAAAAAATGGATTAACCGTAAAACAACTAGGTGAAGTTTTTCAAGCGCATCCTTCTTACCCGGAAGGATTGCAGGAAGCCGCCTTAAATGCACTAAAAAAAAGCTTGCATATTATCAGCTAGTTTGTTAAAATTACAAGCACTATGGCTCTTACGCAAAAAGACATAAAAAACTTGGCAGAAATCTTTGCTACTAAAGATGATCTAGAAAGGTTTGTAACCAAAGAGGAATTTAATCGACGTTTTGATGAGCTTATAGGTCATATAGATTGGCTAACCAAGGCTTTTAAAGACATGAAAGAAGAACTAACTATTCGCTTTGGTCAATATCGAAGACACGAAGCTCAACTGGAAGATCACGAAAAACGCATTCAAATCTTAGAAAGCAAAGTATTGGTTTCTTAACTAATCACCAAGGACTTTGCGGTCATAGCCTCGGGCCTAGGCAAACCCATTAAATCTAGCACTGTGACTCCCACATCAGGTACAATTCCCGTTTCTCTTAATTTTACTTCTCTTCCTAAAACCCAACACGGCACAGGATTCAGAGAATGCTGGGTGCTTTCGACCAGCTGCCCGTTCTTTTCTAGATACATCTCATCCGCGTTTCCATGATCCGCGGTTAAGACAAAAATACCACCTTTTGCCAACCAAGCGGGAACAATTTTACTTAAACAATTTGAAACATGAGAAATGGCCTCTATAGCTGCTTTTAGATTTCCTGTATGCCCCACCATATCTCCATTTTGAAAATTATGAACCATCAAAGCATAAGTTCCCTTTTCTATTGCTTGAAGCGCGTAATCCGTTTCTAGGTAAGCAGTCATTTCTGGTACCCAATCATAGTGTTTTCCTTCATCCGTTTTCCGTTTTAGCTCTAAGTCCTGAGCCAGATAGCGGTCTTCGCCCGGAAAGGGCTGCGCGCGACGACCCGAAAACCAAGCGGTAACATGAACAAATTTTTCCGGTCCCGCCAATCTTAACTGCTTCAAACCCGCTTTAGAAACTACCTCCCCTACGGTATCAGAAATTTCCCGCTCGGGGAAAGCAGTTAGAGCATTTATCCCTGGATAATACTCGGTCATGGCCACAAAAACTATCTCTTTAATTTTCTCCTGAATAGTTTGGATTTCGCGATAAATCCCTTCGTTAATTGGCTTGGTTCCCTTTTTGTAATTAAAAAACTTTAGGTCTTTCTCCCGAAAAGCGACGGTCAATTGAATGCCCCGGTCTTGCCGGAAATTCCAAAAGATCACGCTATCATGGGGTTTAATTCCTTGATAATCCCCAATGATGGTGGGACGGATAAACTCATCAGTTTGCCCCCTCTCGTAAGAAGCTTTAATGGCTTCCTCGGGAGAATCAGCTCGATATTCTCCTTCTCCTTTTACTAGAGCCTTAAGGGCTACCAAAGTTTTATCCCAGGCCGTATCGCGGTCCATGGCTACTTCTCTTCCCATTATCGACCTGATTTTAACCACCTCATGCAAACCAAGCGCGGTTATTCTTTCCTGAAGCATGGAAAGATATGTTTCTCCTGCCGCCCTGGGATTGGTATCCCGCCCGTCGGTAAAAAGATGAAGGTTAACTTTCTTTAGGTTGTGACGCTTAACCAGTTCTAACAAGGCAAATAAGTGTTGAATGCTACCGTGAACGGTTCCTCCGTGTCCTTGAAGAATGCCCATAAGATGTAAGGTTGAATTATATTTTTGGCAATTTTCAACCGCAGTCAAAAGGGCTTCATTTTTAAAAAAACTTCCATCTTCTATCGCCACATTAATTCTTTCAATCGATTGATAGACCACCCTTCCTGCTCCCATATTTAGGTGATTAACTTCAGAGTTGCCCATAGTTCCCTCGGGAAGCCCCACAGCCCTTCCAGAGCAAGCCAGGCGAGCATAAAACTTGTTTTTAAAAAGATCTTCTAAAAAAGGGGCACGATGAGCTTGGATTGCCTGGTAAATGGCATTTCCTTTGTCCTCTTTTCCCAAGGCAAATCCATCTAAAATGCAAAGATAAACCGGAGTAATAGTCATGGCTTACTTTTTAAGCAACTCTTGAATTTTCAACTTAACCAAGGGGGTCTTAGCAATAATCTCTGCCGCTTCAGCTCGGGTTAAATACAAATTAGGACCGAAACTTTTCCCACTCAGATAAGTAAAAAGACCCACTTCCTTTGTGGCAGCTATGGCCGGAGATGCCCAGTGGTCCCTAGGAACATCAGGAAAAACTCTTGCCTCAACCTTAGGCTTTAAGTACAGTCCAGAAAATCTCGCTAAAATTGAAGCCGCTTCAGCTCGAGTAATGCGCTCATTCGGTCGAAAAGTTCCATCAGGATAACCAGTAATGTACTTTCTTTCTACCGCCATGCTGATGTACGGTTCTTCATAACTTTGAGGGGGAACATCTTTAAATTTCAACTTAACCTGTCCCACTTCAAACCCCTTCGCTTTAACCAAAATTACCGCCAGCTCACCCCGCGTAATTTCTTTGGTAGGACGAAAAGTTCCATCTTGATAACCATCCATTATCCCGAGGGTAGCCAAATACTCTATGGGCTTCTGCGCCCAGTAACCTTCGGGAACATCAGTGAAAGTTTTAATTTTCTGCCTAACCACTACTTCAGGGGTGGGAACCGGAGACACTTTCTTTTCGGCTGCAATTTTAGCTAACTTTCTTCCTTTTTCCTCGCCCCGGTAACCAAAAGAAAAAAAGTGAGCCGCATTTTCAGAAAGCTCACCAAAAGGATGATAAGCATAATCAAAGGTAAAACCCCAAAACCTTAACCCAATTCCCAAGGTGAAATTATTATCAACCCCAATTCCCGCTTCCGTAGCTTTTGCCTTTTGATCAATGCCGGCCCGAAGGGCAAAATCTTCCGCGGGCCAGTATTCTAAGCCCAAGTGCCAAAGATTTGGCCGGCTCTGGTCGTTGTTTTTTTCGAAATCGAGCAAAAGGTCCAAACTTTGTTCCGGATCCGGCCTTAACGCTGACAATCCTAAAATTTTAAAATGTCCTCCTAGTTTAAAGATCATGGGAATACCTTCGGTGACGGAGTTTCTTTGCCAGCTAAATTTTCCTCCCATGCTCTCAGGCAAAAAGTTTCTAAAAATTAAACCTAAGTTCATCCAAGGATAAACCTTCCACTGCAAACCCAAATCAGCATCGGTTCCGTATCCTACCGCATCTTGCATCACGCTCCCTCCCCCCGTAAATCCCTGCTGGTAATACTTAAAATTCACACCCAAAGAAATATTTTCGGCAAATCCGAAGCGCAAGAAACGACTGAGTTTGCTCCCGTAAGAAAGGAAAAGAAGACTGGAACCAAAGCTGGTAGAATCGTATTTCACTACTTCTAAAGAGGCTCCCGAACCCCGGGTCTCAGTTAAAGGGATGTCACCTACCGAAGCTCCCACATAGCCGATGCCGAATTTCCCCATGGCGGGAGAGTAATCTGCTGCGCCCGCTAAAAGATAACCAACTTCGCTTAACATTTGCCCGCTCATGCTCACAAAATTGACATTATTGTTTTGAGCAAGTCCCGCGGGATTAACAAAAATAGCGCTGGCATCGTCGGCTAGACCTACAAAAGCACCCCCCATACCCAGCGGTCGCGCCCCCACCCCTATTTCGCTCAAATCCAAAGCCGCCCAGGTAGGGTGAGTAAGCACTAGGCAGTAAGCAGTAAGCAGTAGGCAGTAGGCAGTAAGCAGTAAAGCTCTTTTCATCTTCTCTCATTATCTAACTTCGCAATTTATTTGTCAACATGCTAAAATTAAATTATGCAATCTAAAATCAGAAATTTTTCTATAATTGCTCACATTGATCACGGCAAATCTACCCTGGCCGATCGCCTGCTAGAATACACCCATACCTTAGAAAAAAGGGAAATGAGGGAACAAGTGCTCGATACCATGGAACTGGAGCGGGAACGGGGAATTACCATCAAAGCCCAGGCCATTCGCATGTCGTATAAAGATTATGTTTTAAATCTTATTGACACCCCGGGGCATGTTGATTTTTCTTACGAAGTATCCCGATCTTTAGCCGCTTGTGAGGGAGCCCTTCTTTTAGTCGACGCTACGCAAGGAATTGAAGCCCAAACTTTAGCCAACGCTAATTTGGCCAAACAAAACCACCTTATTATTATTCCTATCATCAATAAAATTGATCTTCCTGCGGCCGAACCGGAAAGAATTAAAGAAGAACTTAAAAATGTTTTAGGCCTAAAACCAGAAGATGTTATTTTAGCTTCCGCCAAAGAGGGAACGGGAGTGGAAGAAATCTTGGAGGCCGTAATAAACCGTATTCCTCCTCCCAAGGGAAAAGTTGAGGCCCCTCTGCAAGCTTTGATTTTTGATTCTCATTATGATCCCTTCAGAGGAGTAATTGCCTACCTGAGGGTTTTTAATGGCAAGATCAAGCCCGGTATGAAAATCAAAATGATGGGTACTGACGGCACCTTTGAAGTACAGGAGGTTGGAACTTTACGATTAGGACTGGTACCCAAAGAAGAGCTTTTATCCGGTGAAGTTGGTTACTTAATTGCAGGGATAAAAGAAGTAAAACAATGTCGGGTAGGAGACACCATCACCGATTACCAAAATCCTGCTCCCTCCCCCCTTCCCGGTTACCGACCGATCAAACCCATGGTCTTCTGCGGATTTTATCCTTTAGCAGGGGAAGATTATGAAAATCTTAAAGATGCTGTTGCTAAATTACAATTAAACGATGCTGCTCTGCACTATGAACCAGAAACTTCCGCCGCCCTAGGTTATGGCCTGCGTTGTGGTTTTTTAGGTTTGCTTCACTTAGAAATTGTGCAGGAAAGATTAGAAAGAGAGTTTGGCTTAAAAATCATCGCCACCGCCCCTAATGTAGTTTACAAGGTAAATTTAAAAAACAAAACTCATCGTTTGATTGATAATCCTTCCCTGATGCCTTCTCCAGCCGAAATTGAATCTATTGAAGAACCATACTTAAAACTTACTATCTTTACCCCTTCCGAATATGTGGGAGCGGTCATCGACCTTGCTACCGAAAAAAGAGGAAATTTTATCACCCTGGAATATCTCGATCCCAAAAGAGTAATGCTCGTCTTCGAAATCCCCCTTTCCGAAATCATTTCTGAATTTCACGATCTGCTAAAGTCCGTCACTCGCGGCTATGCTTCTATGGACTATGAAGTTATCGGCTACCGTCCTTCGGATTTAGTCAAGCTCGATATCTTATTAAACCAAGAACCAGTTGACGCCCTTTCTCTTATTGTTCACCGAGACCAAGCTTATCACCGAGGGAAAAAATTAGTAGAAAAGCTGAAAGAAGTTATTCCCCGCCACCAATTTCAAATTCCCATTCAAGCTTCCATCGGAAGCAAGGTAATTGCTCGAGAAAATATCCCCGCCTTGCGTAAGAATGTTTTACAAAAGTGCTACGGAGGCGATGTTACCCGCAAGCGCAAGCTCTTAGAAAAACAAAAAGAAGGGAAAAAAAGGATGAAGCAGGTTGGTCGGGTAAGCGTTCCCCAAGAGGCCTTTTTGGCCGTTCTCCGTCTGGGTCCCTAAATTAACCTCTGGCCGTCTTCCTGGTCCTTTTCATAGTGCTTAACCTTTTTCTCAATTCTTGTTCCCTAACTTGCTCCACACGATTGTCTCCTACTAAGTAATATACCCACCCTTCCCGTGTGCGCCCTACCCTCCCCTTCATCTGCGTCCATTCATCAGGGTTAACCGATAGATTTTCAATTATCAGAAAATCAAAGTCCAAATTCACTCCTAGGCCTAAAAACTTAGTGGAAACCAAGATTTCTTTTTCCCCTTTTCTGAAGGATTCAATTTGCTCCGCTTTGATTTTTGGGGACATTCCCTTAATTTCTCTACTTTGCGTTCCCCAAACCCTAGCAACTGGTAGCCCCAACTCTTGAAGTCGATCGGCAATTTTTTCTACGGTATCGCGAAGATCAGTTAAAATTAACACTTTCTCTTTTGGCAATCGATAGTCCTTAACTATCTTTATGATCTCCTCCAGTCGAGGATCCCGAGCTAATTCTTCCAAAGGAGGTAGCTCTAAACCGGTTGTCAGTTTCGTCCAGCGCTCCTTTGTTTTAGGATCCTTTTCTTTTTGATAACTTGCCCAAAGTTCCAAGGCTTCAAACAGGAGTTGAATTTTTTTATTTTCAAGTAGTTCTTGTGCTCCTTTGGTATCCTTCTTTTTAATCCGGCGAGCTGCCAAGTAAGCTTCCCAAAGGTGATCGGAAGCAAGGTGGTTAAGCAAGTGTCGTAAGCTCCCTACTTTACCCGCAGCTTTCATGCAAGAAAAATTATTATTTTCTTTCATGTGCTTCTGATAATTATCTTGCACATAGTCAGCCAAAATGGAAACATATATTTCCCATTTTAAAATTGTTTGTCTCTTTTCTTTTGGGGCTGATCTTAGTCTTTCTATCAAATCGCTCGCCCGCTTTCTTGCTGTTTCCTCATCATGTTTTAGGCAAAAATATCTTATCAACTCCCCCTCCAGTAATTCCCAACCCCACCCTGCCTCTTTTCTTAATTTCTCTATTCCCTCCAAAAATCTCTTAACCGACGAATGTTTTTCTAAAAGCCCATGGTTTTCACGAATGCAATCCATTTCAGCCACAATGGCTTCTTGAAGGATATACTGTAAACCATCGGTCCTAAGCGATCGGTAAAGTATTCTTTCTTCTTCTGTCAGATAAGCAAAAGATACTTCTTTTTTATCTTTGAGAATTATTGAAGGACGAGGGATGCCAAAATCCTTAAGCATCTTTTGCACTTCTTCAACTTTTTCTCCAATGGTTGCCGTTAAAACCGTGATAAGTGGTTTTTCTCGTTCCTCCTTATACCTTGCCACAATTTCACGCCCATAATACTTTTCTTTAATTTTGTGACCCTCATCGATGATCAGAAGAGCTACCTTGTCCCAGGGAATTTTATTTTCTAAGCTCAATCGGCAAACAGTTTCTGGAGTTCCCATAAGGAAGTCGGATTCTACAATAATTTGCTCATGATTTCGAGTTTGGCCAGTAAGGATGCCCAGCCTTACTCCTTGCATCAATCTTTTAAAATCTTTTTCATGATCAGCAATGATCTCCAAAAAAGGAGCCAAAAGAATGATTTTCCCGGCCTTTTTCTTTTTCAAATGTGCAACCATGAGAAAGGCAATGACCGTTTTGCCCAAGCTGGTGTCCATGCCGATAAGTACCGGCTCTTCTAAAGCCCTAGCGGCTGCAGAAATTTGTTCTGATTTAACTTCTACTGTTTTTGGTCTAAGATACTCGTGCAGCAAATAGTTTCCTTCGACCCCCATCTCTAATTTTTCTAGTCCCTCCCTAAGTTCTGCCATCTTTCTTTCAAGATCAAATCGATCCCGCAAGCTAACCTGTTTATCTTCGGGAAAAGTCCGATACCAAGGCATAAACCTCAGATAATTCTCAACGGTTTCTTTGCGTTCTTGGATTAATTTAAACAAAATTTCTTTAGTCGTAAGCACATCTGCCCCCGCCTGATGTGATACGCCCACCTTGACCCCTAAATATTTTGCCAGGTCTTCAAGCTTTAAACTCACTAACTGGTAGGCCTCGCGGTTTTTAAATTCATTTTTCACGATTTGGTATACATCAATGAATTGATTAAGCAAGGGAGGCAAGCCAAGTTTTTTAAAGTAAAAATTCAAAAAAGGGATATCGAAATCTTGAATGTTATAACCACAAAGAAGATCATCGGGCTTAACAAAATCCTTAAGCTTTGAAAGAACCTCTTCCATTGAAGGAGCATTTTGCAAATCAAAATCATTATTATTTCTTCCGTGGGCTCGGTATGCTGCATAAGAAATTCTCTTGGTAGGCTTAAGCAAGCTTTGAAACCGGCCAATTTCGTTCCCCATACTATCGCATTTCAAAAAGAAAATTTCAATAATCTCGTGCCCATAATTTGGATCTTTTCCCGTAGTTTCCAAATCTAAAAAGACAATATTTCTCTTCCTTAAGGCCGGCAAACTTAGAAGAGGAAAAAGCTCCCGTTGTTTTGAATAATCAGGCAATTTTACCCTTGCATAAGCCCTACTAATCCCCGAATCAATTTTCTTTGGTCCCATTAAACCTCGTTCTCCTTCACATCAAGAATCTCTATCTGGGCAAAATCTCCGCGCCAAGAATCGAGTGCCAAACTAAAGACCACATTTACTTTTTTCTCATCACTCAAAGTTTGAGCAAGGTACCTTTTTCTCCAAGCAACCGCTTCTTTTTCAACTTTTCCGTCCGAAAGCCGAGCGTACAGATGTTCCCCTTCTGCGGAAAACCCAAGAGAAGAAGCATAGATTTCCTTCACCAAAAAATTGGGGAGAGGATTCCCAGCCCCAAAAGGTTCGAGTTGGCGCAAAGCACGGAACAGGGGCGAATCAACTTCCGAAAGGTTAATTTCCGCATCAATTGCAATTTTGGGAACTAGGCGCTTGCCCTCCAAAAGTTTTTCGACGCTTTTTGAAAAATCATGACGAAAAAGAAGAAGCTTAGTTTCTAGTTCTTTTAAGTTTGAAGCTTCGATGGAAAAACCTGCTGCCACCTCATGTCCACCCCACTTTGCTAAATGCTGGGCGCAACCCTGCAAAGCCCGATAAAGACTAAGTCCCGGCAAAGATCTGCCCGAACCTTTGGCCTTAGTGGGACCAAAAGAAAAAAGAAGAACCGGACGACCAAAAGCTTCTACCAGGCGAGAAGCATCGATGCCCACTACCCCTTCATGCCATTTTTCATCCCATAAAACCAGAGAATTCGCTTTTTCAAAATCCGGGTATTCTAATATTATTTTAGCTAGGGCATCTTCGAGAATACTGCGCTCGATAAGTTTTCTTCTTTCATTAGCCGCTTGAAGCCGCTTTGCAATCTTAATGGCTAAAGAGGAATCATCGGCAGAAAACAACTCTACCACCAAGTGCGCATCTTCCAGTCGTCCAAGAGCATTAATCATGGGAGCAAAGCCAAAAGCCATAGTCGTAGTAGAAATCTCCCCAAGATCTCCGGCTTTCCTTAAGGCCCATATGGGTAAAGGAGATTTTTCCCTAAGAACGGCTAAGCCCCTTTTAACAATTGCTCGATTTTCCCCCAAAAGAGGGACTACATCTGCAATGGTAGCCAGCGCTAGCATTCCAAAGCGATTATGTTCCAGCGAAGCCATATCTTTCCCCAGGTTCTGGTACACTAAAGAAGCCAGTTTGTAGGCCGTCGCTGCCCCACACAAATTCCAGGAAGGATGGTTTTCAGGAAGCAGTTTAGGATTTACTAAATAAAACTTCTCCTCTCTTCTGAAGCCCTCTAGTTGCGAGGGCGGAGTATGATGGTCAGTAACAATAGGCTGTATTTTCCAAGAAAGCAAAGTTTTAATTTCTTGAAAAGCACCGGTCCCGCAATCCACCGTAATAACTGCCTCTGTTCCCTTTTCTTTCAACCTTTTTAAGACCTCTAAATTTAAACCAAACCCCTCGCGAAAGCGATTAGGAATAAAATAATCAACTCTGGCCCCAAGTTCACCCAAGGCCTTAAAAAGGATGGAAGTCCCAACTAAGCCATCAACGTCATAATCCCCGTAAATAGTTATTTTCCTTTTTCTTTGGATCAACTCCACTACCTGCCTAGCCGCCAGCTCGCTGTCAGGAAGTACCTCAGCCGGTTCTAAAGAAGGGCTGAGAAAACGTTCCAAAGCTAGCTGGCTTCTTATGCCTCGCTTCCCTAAAATTCGCGCTACAATTTCTACTATCCTAGAATTTTTTATTTTCAAAAGTTCTTCTACTCCTTGGCTAACATCCTTTGGAACTTCTAGGTCTTCCTTCATCCACTTTTTAACCAGAAAGACACGAAGATAACTAAGGCGGGAAAAGATGTCTTCTCTTAGTTCCCTTCCTCCCACCATCTTTTTAATGATCCTTAAAAAACCATTTATTTGTTGGACGATCTCCTTTTGCGTTTGATCTTTTTTTATTTTTTCCCTAAGTTCAAGAAGTAGCCCACCGATTTCTCTTAAATAAAATTCCTCTTCTCGAAAGGGGAAGAAATGGCCTTTATTAAAAGGAATTTTACTATTCCCCTTGTTTTTTGACACCCTAAAAAGTTCTTGATAACTTCTAAGAATTTCATTGAGATTCTTTAACTCTAGTTCAAAGTCCTCCTGGCCTTTTCCAATTTCCCTTAAAGTTCGATAAAGCTCTCTTAGAACTTTTATCCGCAGTGTTTGCGATCTCAAAGGGGGCGTCTCTTCCGCAAAAACTGGCTCCTTGCTTCTTTTCTTTTGACCAGAAAAAAGAGGCAAGTCGTTTACTTTAGAACTAGAAACAAAGTATATTTCTACTATTTCTTTTTCCCCTTTTCCCCCACAGTGCATTTCTATCCCCACCCTGTTCAGCTCTTCGGCAAATTTGCTTAAAGTAAAAGCATCAAATTTCCCTTCTTGAAATATTCGTGCCGCTTCTTCGACCGCTTTAGGTTCTCCTTTTACCTTGATAGGGCTGAGCTTCTTTACAAAAGCTGAAACCTGAGAGCTCATGGAAGAATGCAAACCATCGTAGGTAACTGCCCTACGAAACTGTTGCCTGAGGAAAGAACAATCAAGAACTTTAAAATGAAGATTAATCATCTTTTCCCCCAATCTTTTTAAGGAAGGAAAAATCATTAAGTTCCAAGTACTGCTTAAATTCTTCAAAAGAAAGATTATTGCCGTACTTAACAAAAGTAATGGTAGGATCTTCGGGACGATTAGGCCTCAAAACTATTTTTTCTTTTTTAAAAAAGGGAAGAAAAGAACGACGCCAAACCCATCGGTAATTGGTATCCGCCAAAACTAATTTTATAAGTTCGGGAGTGGGGTTAGGGATGATTACCCGCGTGGTATTCCCAATGATATTAACCTTAGATTCTGGCTTGACCCAGAGCCTTAAGTTAGGAGAAAATTTAAGGTACTGACCAAAGCGAGTAAAAGCTCCTTTGATTTCCAACACTGATTCTTCTTCTCTTCCCCAAATTGGCAGAAGAAATTTGGCCGAGGAAAGGGCTAATCCGGCAGAAGCCAAACCGATCCCTAAACTGGGATCAAAACCCGTCAAATAACACAACCCGAAGCCCGCAGCAAAACTAAGCTGTTTAGTTACCAATTCAATATTGTGGTGAGTAGCACGGATTGTCCAAAAGTTCTTTTTGATCTCCGAGTTTTTTTTGAAGTGTTCGAGAATTTTATACAAATTTAATTCCTCAAGAAGTGACGCGGCAGTGAAAAGTAGTTCATTCAGCAAATAAGCGAAAACAAAGTATGCGGAAGAAACCAAAGAGGTAGCAATGCTCCATGCTTTTTGAAAGATTGGTGGATAAATTAAAAAATTAAGGAGAGAACTGGCAAAAAAGGTTAAGGCTACCTTGCCCTGGTTCTTAATCAAAGTGCGCATGGTCTGATAGCGTGCTCCCAAATCCCAAAGTGGAATTTTCTTGTTCTGACTTTCAACAAATGCCTCTTGCGCATTTAGACGATCAATTTCTTTTCCAACTTGGGAGTTTACTTTTGCCGAAAAAACAGGCATAAACTCTAGCAAAAATCCAATAATAGCCCAGATTTTGAGATTTTGTGCTAAATCTAAAATCGGGTAAAGAATAACCCCTTGAAACAAGCCATGACCAAGCATAAAGAGAAAATTACCAAGGGCCTCTAAGCGAAGAATTTTCTCTTGCCGACAGGCATTAAGGTAAACTTTAATGGTTTCTTTAAAGGATTTGCTAGGCCGTGCCATCTTTATGGGGTTGCCTTGCGGTAAAGGAAATGGCCAAATCTTTGTAATTTGCTTTACGGGAACCTTTACCTTATCCTCTTTTCCTTTTTCATAAATCGCACTCCAAACTTTTTTATCCAAACTCACCTCAGATGGCCAGGTTACAATTTCGTTAGGGAAATCCTTACGAAAAATTGCTTCTAGGTGAAGTTTAGTGGGTTTAGAAGGAGTTAAATCATAAGGAACCACAAAGGTCCGATTTCTTTTCTTGAAAATTAAAACTAAGCCCACTCCTTCTTGTTGAATAATTCCTTTTTCATCATATCGATTACCATAAATGAGATAATAACTAAAACTTTCTCCCAGAAAAAAACCCCGTATTCTTCGGAAAAAAGTAGAAAAAGAAAAATTTAATTGGGATTTAATAAACTTTACCACCTCTGGATTGCTGATTTTTATATCTTTTAAAAGCTTTTCTATTCCTTTTGCCGGCTTAAGTAACAGCGAATCAAAAAGTTTCTTCTCCGTAGCTAAAATGGCCTTTTCGGGAAGATGAAAAATTTCCGAGGTTTCACCTTGGGACAAGGCCAGAGGAGAAATACTTTTTATTTCGAGTTTAACAAAATGAGGAGGAATTAGGGTGCTTATCTGACTCAGAGGCATTGATTCTCTTGAAAGGCAAATGGTCTTCATACGGCGCAAGCCCGTAACAATCCGAGTACGAATATTAAGCCCTTTTACTTTAAGAATATCCATTTCTTTCCCCCTTCTTTTCTCGTTGAAAGCCCTTACAAATTTCAACCCTCTGGGAAAATTTTGCCCCCCTCTTGACACCTTTTCTTTACCGATGCTATAATTAGCACTCAGAAGGAGGGAGTGCTAATGACAACAAAAAGCATAGAACTAAACGAGAGAAAAAAGAAAATTTTAGAGGCCATTATCCGTGATTATCTGCACACAGCCGAGCCCGTGGGTTCTCGCACCATCTGGCGAAGTTACATGCCCGAACTTTCTCCCGCTACCATTCGCAATGAAATGGCCGATTTAGAAGCATCTGGATTTATCACCCAACCCCACACCTCTGCCGGTCGCATCCCTACCGATTTAGGATACCGATATTATGTGGATCATCTTATGAAAACCCGTCCTCTTACCCCAAAAGAAGAAGAAATTATTAGGGAAAACTTCAAAAAAGCCAGCAACGAGTTGGAGGAAGTATTGCATCAAGCGCTAAAAGCCCTCTCTTGCCTTTTGGAATACGCCTCAGTAATTGCTACCCTGGGAAACAAAATTAGAATTTATTCTCGTGGCCTTTCCCACATGTTAAAACAACCAGAGTTCACCGACCTAAGGTTTACCCGCAAAATTATAGAAACCTTAGAAGAAGAAGACCTTATTGCTGCCCTGGTAAAGAACTACACTGCGCCTCACGAAATTACCATTCACATTGGCCACGAAAATTACTTTAAGGAAGTCAAAGAATTGAGTGTGGTCATGGGCTCTTATCAAATAAAAAATTATATCACCGGAGGACTTGGAGTTATCGGTCCTACGCGTATGAGTTATGCTCGAACCGTTAGCATTTTAAAAAGAATCTCCCAGTATTTAGAAGGGGAAAAGGAGGCATCAACCAATGGGTGAAAAACCCCAAGAAGAATTGCAAGCGGTCAAGAAAGAACTTCCCCCAGAAAAAAGCGAAGTAGAACTTCTAAAAGAACAACTTGAGGAACAAAAGAATAAACTTTTGCGAACTTTAGCGGACTTTGACAATTACAAAAAAAGGGTAGCTTTTGAAAAAGAACAGTTTGTGCAGTTTGCTAACGAAAGTTTAATAACCGAACTTCTCCCGGTCATTGATGGTTTTTCCCGGGCCTTAGAGATCGCAGAAAAAGTTAAAGCTCAAGAAGAAATGATTAAAGGCTTAGCCCTTATTAAAAAACAATTTGAAGATGTGCTAAAAAAACATGGGGTTGCAGAAATCGAAGCCCTCGGAAAACCTTATGATCCTAACCTCCATGAAGCCATTTTACAAAAAGAACACCAAGGCCCTGAAGGGATAATTATCGAAGAAATGCAAAAGGGTTACATCCTACACGGTCGTGTCATTCGACCTTCCATGGTAATTGTTAGCAAGAAAGGAGGAGGCTAAAATGGCTCAAGAAAAAATCATCGGCATAGATCTAGGGACCACCAACAGTTGCGTGGCAGTAATGATGGGGGGGGAACCCACGGTAATCCCTAATTCCGAAGGGGGAAGAATTACTCCCTCGGTAGTAGCTTTTATGAAAGATGGATCACGAGTTGTAGGTCAAGTTGCCAAAAGGCAAGCTATTACTAATCCCGAGCATACCATTTTTTCCATTAAACGCTTTATGGGAAGGAGATTTGATGAAGTAGGGGAAGAACTTAAGTATGTTCCCTACCGGGTGGTGCGGGGAGCAAAAGACGAAGCCAAAGTAAAAGTTGAAGATCGAGAATATAGTCCCCCTGAAATCTCGGCCATGATTTTACAAAAAATGAAACAATCCGCCGAGGACTTCTTAGGAGAACCGGTAAAAAAAGCGGTTATTACCGTTCCGGCTTATTTTAACGATAGTCAAAGACAGGCTACCAAGGATGCAGGCACCATTGCGGGATTAGAAGTAGTAAGAATTATCAACGAACCCACGGCTGCTTCCCTCGCCTATGGACTAGATAAGAAGAAAAACGAAAAAATCGCCGTCTATGACTTGGGAGGGGGAACCTTTGATATTTCAATTTTAGAAATTGGAGAGGGAGTATTCGAAGTAAAATCTACCAATGGCGATACCCATTTGGGGGGGGACGATTTTGATCAAAAAATTATTTCTTGGATGTTAGAGGAATTTAAAAAAGAACAAGGCATAGATTTAAGCAAAGACCGCATGGCCATGCAGCGTTTAAAAGAAGCCGCGGAAAAAGCCAAATGCGAGCTTTCTACCGTCACCGAAACTGAAATAAATCTTCCTTTTATTACTGCCGACCAAACTGGTCCTAAACATTTGGTTTTGAAACTCACTCGCGCCAAGCTTGAACAACTAGTAGCGGACTTAATTGAGCGTACCCTTGGCCCCTGCCGGCAAGCATTAGCGGATGCGGGACTTTCTCCTTCGGAAATTGACGAGATAATTCTAGTGGGGGGACAAACCCGCATGCCTAAAGTTCAAGAAGCAGTTAAAAATTTCTTTGGCAAAGAACCCCATAAAGGAGTTAACCCAGACGAGGTAGTAGCCGTAGGAGCTGCCATCCAAGGAGGGATTTTGGCTGGAGAGGTAAAAGAGTTGGTTTTATTAGATGTTACTCCCCTCACCCTGGGTATCGAAACTTTAGGGGGAGTGATGACTCCTTTAATTGAAAGAAACACTACCATTCCTACTTCTAAAAGCCAAATTTTTTCGACCGCAGCCGATGGGCAAACCTCGGTTGAGATTCATGTTTTACAAGGAGAACGTCCCATGGCTCAAGACAACCGCACCCTGGGGAGGTTTCACCTTGATGGCATTCCTCCTGCTCCTCGAGGAGTTCCTCAAATTGAAGTGACTTTTGATATCGATGCTAACGGAATCTTAAATGTCAAAGCCAAAGATAAAGGAACCGGGAAAGAGCAAAAGATCACCATTACCGCCTCTTCGGGACTAACTAAAGAAGAGATTGAAAAAATGCGTCAAGAAGCCCAAGCCCATGAAGCCGAAGATAAAAAAAGAAAAGAAGAAGCAGAAATCAGAAACCAAGCCGATGCCCTGGCCTACACGGCCGAAAAAACCCTAAAAGAAGCAGGAGAAAAAGTGGATTCTGCTACAAAAGAAAAAGTAGAAAGAGCCATTGCCGAAGTGAAAAAAGCCCTTGAAGGCAAGGAAATAGAAAAAATCAAAAAAGCTCTTGAAACCCTCCAAAAAGAGGTCTACGATATGTCGGCAAAAATCTACCAAGCTGGAGGTCCCACTTCTTCTGAGAAAGAAGCCCCCCAAGAGGGAAAAGAAAAAACGGTTGAGGCTGAATACGAAGTAAAAGAAGATGATAAATGAAACGCGACTATTATGAAATTCTCGGAGTACCAAGGAATGCTTCTCAAGAAGAAATTAAAAAGGCCTACCGCAACCTGGCGCGGAAATATCATCCGGATGTAAACAAAGAACCTGGGGCAGCAGAAAAGTTTAAAGAAATTAACGAAGCTTACCAAGTTCTTTCCGACCCCGAGAAACGCTCTCAGTACGATTACTTTGGCCAGGCGGGCGGACCTCAGGGATTTGGTTTTGAGGGCTTTGATTTTGGTTCGCCCTTCCAAGGTTTCGAGGGTTTTGGGGAGTTTTCCGATCTTTTCGATGTATTTTTTGGACGGGAACGAGCGGGTCGTCGAGCCGGACCAGAGCGAGGAGAAGATATCCGATATGATCTTCGCATTACCTTAGAGGAAGCAGCCAGAGGAGTGGAAAAAGAGATTGAGGTTCTCCATTTTACTACTTGTTCTACTTGCAAGGGAACAGGAGCTAAGCCTGGGACTTCGCCTCTTCGCTGTTCCCAATGTGGCGGCACCGGACAAATTAAGAAGACCCAGCGCACCATCCTGGGCAGCTTAACCCAAATCGTCACCTGCCCCACTTGCCGAGGGGTAGGCGAAGTAATTTCTTCTCCTTGTCCCACATGCAAAGGTACCGGAAGAGAAAAGAAAAAACATAAAGTAAAAATTAAAGTCCCTGCAGGAATTGATTCTGGTTACCGTCTGCGTGTGCCCGGAGCAGGAAATGCAGGAAGCAAAGGAGGAAGCCCCGGCGATCTTTATGTTTTTGTCACGGTAGAACCCCACCCCATTTTTAATCGCGATGGAGCTAATCTCTACTGCCGCAAAGAAATTTCTTTCGTCCAAGCAATTCTGGGAGATGAAATTAAGGTCCCAACCTTAGAAGGAGAAACTACCTTAAAAATTCCTCCTGGCACTCAACCCAACACAAACTTTAAGCTTAAAGGACAAGGAATCTACGATTTTGAACAAAAAAGAAAGGGAGATCTTTATGTCCTAGTCGAAGTAAAGATCCCAACCAAAATTACTAAAGAACAAGAAGAGCTGCTGAGAAAATTTATGGTGTAAACAACCCTCACCCCCATCCCCTCTCCCAATGGGAGAGGGGGCACAGAATCTACCGCATCTAGGGGTGAGGGTATTAGAGCAACGCTATGCCAAGAATTTTTGTGACAAAAGATCAAATTCCTAACATTTCTGGGAGCGACGTTCATTATCTGCGTGATGTTTTACGCATGAGAATTGGGGATCCCCTTGAACTTCTTGATGGCACCGGAAATATTTACGAAGCTAAAATTTTAAAAATGGAAAAAGAAAAGATCGCTTGCGAAATTATCTCCCTCCGGCAGCAAGAGAGCGAGCCAAAAGTTAAAGTAACTCTAGCCCAAGCCCTCCCCAAGGCTTCTAAAATGGATTTGGTAGTTGAAAAGGCAACCGAGCTGGGGGTAGAAAGAATTATTCCTATGCTTACCGAAAGGACCGTTGCCAAAAGAGTCAAACTTGATCGCTGGCGTAGGCTCGCTAAGGAAGCCGCTGAGCAGTCGGGCAGAGCCATTATTCCAGAAATTTCGACCTTAACTCCTTTTGAAGAAATTTTAAAAATTAAAAGTCGCTTTGATTTAGCCCTTATTCCTTGGGAGTTAGAGAAAGAAAAAACCTTAAAACAAGCCTTAAGAGATTTCCTAACTTCCCAATCACCTAATATTTTGGTGGCCATCGGTCCAGAGGGGGGCTTTTCACAAAAAGAAATCGAGCTTGCAAAAAGGGTAGGATTTGTCTCGGTAAGCTTAGGCAAAAGAATTCTTCGCACCGAAACTGCGGGGTTGATGGTACTCTCAGCTCTTATTTATGAATTCGATTGAATTTGTTTCTGGGCCGCCTGATATAATCTTTGCGCTTTTTCTCCATAAGAAGATTGAAAAATGGCTTCAAGAATCTTACCAATTATCTCCTGGAAACCATTTCTAGATAACTCTTCTAGGAAAACATAGAAATCAACTTTCAAAATTTCAGCGGTGCGTTTGCCCGATTTTAATATTTCCTCCACCCTGGCGCGAAGATCATTTAACTTTAAAGATGCTTCTTTTTTCCTTCCCCGGTTTTGCCAAAGATCAACCAGGTTTAAGTAAGCAAAGATGAAAAAGGGGTCTGCCTCCATCGCCCCCAGAAAACAAAGCGTTGCCCGACCTTGATCCCCTAACTCATCAAAAATAACACCCAAAGTATTTAAAAGCACAGGATCGTTGGGATATTCTCGTTTTGCCCTAAGCAAAATTTTCCTTCCCTCATTCATAATCCCCCTGCGTTTTTTACCATCAGCCTGTTGTTGAGAAATAGCTCGATATACCTGTCCCAGAAAAGAATAAGCATGAAGACGAATATCGCTTGTGGTTCCCAAAGTAAGGTCGTAAATTTGTTTTCCTCTGCTTTGGGGATCCTTAATAATTTTCAACAACTGATGCGCCGCCTGAGGAAATTCTTTCAAGCGATAATGCAAAAGCGCCTGGGCATAAAGAGCTTGAAAAAAAGCGGTATCCTTCTTTCCTCGTTCTAAGTAGAAAAAGAGAAGCCTTTCTGCTATGTCATCCATTTCCGCTTCTAGCAGGTTGCAAGCAAAATCAATAATTTTCCCAGCTAGTTCTTCCTGGGTCAAGGCCTTTGGAAAAATTTTTTCTTCTAATTCTAAAAATAAATCTCTCGCCTTTATCCGCTCCTCAGAAGATAGTTCTTCAAAAACTACCCAGAGCGGAGAAAAAAGTGAGAAAATTTTCCCTACTTCAAACTCAGGATCATTTACAAACTGCCTAGTAAAAGTTAAGGCGCGCTCAAGCTCTTTTTTCCCAAAGTAAACTTGCGCTAAGTAATAAAAAACGGCACTTTTTTCTTTGGGAAATTCCTGCTCAAGCTGTAAAGCATATTTCTCTGCTAGGGCAAGGAAACTACTTTTTTCTTGCTTTTCTTCCCATAGGTGCAAACAAGCATAGCACAAATTAGTTAAGGCCGTTTTTCTGGCTACTCCCCTAATGCTTTTCCAACCCTCCCTCTCTTCAAGGGATAGCACTTTTTCTGCTAAATTTTTAACTTCAAAAATTTCCCCCTTAAAACCTTTAACCCAAATTAAGCGCTCCAAAGCAATAAAGTTGTTGGGATCGTATTTCAAGGCCTCTTCCAGCAACTTCTCGGCTTGCCCGGTATCCCCTAAAGCCAAAAGAACACTTCCTTTTTCCGCCAAAGCTAAAGATGAAACAGGATATGCCTCTAAAGCTAAATCAATTTCTCCTAATGCTTCCTGAATTTTTCCTTTTTGAAACAACTTATGGCCTTCCAACAGGTGGCGTGTAAATAAATTATTTAGAATAAAACTGCAGATTTCTTTATTTCGATGGCCTTCACCCGTTACGGCTTTCTCTACCTTAGGCATCAGATCTGGCAAAACAAATTTATCACTTTCAACTGCCGATTTTATGATTTCCCACATTGGTTGAGTAATCACATGCCCTTTCACCACATGGGTAAATAGTTCTTCTAAGAGTTTCAGCTGATAGTGTTCTAACAAAGCTAAAAGAGAAGCATCTTCTCTTTTTTCCACTACCTTCCGCAAAAGCTCTATTGCCCGATATACTTTGGCCAAAGGCTCATAACGAGGGGGGATTTTCATTTTTATAAACTCAGCGACCTCGGAAAAGAAAAACTTGTTCAAAAAAGATATCGCTACTTCTTCTTGGGGATTTTGCCACAACTCATTCCAGCTTTGCGTGAATTCTTGTTCCCTTCTTTTGTTAACTTCTTCTATTTGTCTTCTAAACAATCTTTCGCATCTTTTAACCATCTCTTTAAAATTTTTATCTTCGGGTCGCAAGCGCTGGGCCTCTTTATAAGCTTCTAAGGCACAATCATATGCTTTTTCATTAAAATTAATCTCTCCCGCTACCTTGTGAAACCACAACTCATCTGGATACTTCTTTCTAAAATATTCCAGCGCCCAGATCACCCAAACAAGATCATGTTTCTTAGTATCTTTAAGCTCTTGCACCCACTCTTGGTTTAATTTTTGATCGTTAAAGGAACCCAACCAAGCTAAAATTTTCTCAAACCATTCTTCGTTGACCCCCTGCGCAGCAAATAAAGAAGCCATAGTAGAAAGATGCTTTCTAAACAGTTCTTTGGCTTTTTCTGAAGAAATAACCGATTGATATTTAACAAACTTTTCCATCCCTTCCGCCGCCGAACGAGAAAAATTTAGGTCAATTGCTTGAAATGCTTCTTCTGGAGTAAGAGGTCGAAAAAGACAAAGAGATTTTTCTCCGATTGCTAGGGATTTCTCCAGCTCTTTTGGACTGCGAAATATCGCTTCCAGCTGATAAAACGCAAGGTCAGGATCTATTTCTAGGCGGCTTATTTTTTTCTCGGTCACAATTTTTCTTAAATAACTTTCCACTTCTAAAGAAATCTTAATGCCTTTTATTTTTAAACGGTCTCCCACAACCTTGATCCGTAAGTCTTTCAAGAAACTTTCCAATAACTTGAAGTTTTGATGATTCCCTATATGACCAATCCTTTGGACTTCCATTTTAAATCCTCTCACAACCCTAAGTCTTCATTTTCCCTGACACCTCTTTATCGAATTCCCTTCTTAAAAATTTCATTCTCTTTTCCTCTATCTTTTCCTTTTTGGTTTCTCAACTTGGGTGAAATTCTTTTCTTTTCCTAACGATAAATTTTTGTGATGAAAATAAACTTATTAAGCATACCGCCCAAAAATTTTGGAAGAAAAGCTTGCTATGCCCATGGCTGCCGAAAATTTGCTTTTTCTGCAACCTCAGATTATATTCTTGAACGTTGTCGTCCTGCCCTCAAAAAATTACCTGAAAACTTTCTCACCCAAAAAGAGGCCTTAATTATTGGGATGGGAAATAACTTTGAAGAAGCAGAATTGATTTTAGAATTGTTTCCAGGTGTAAAAAAAATTCATATTGTCGAATGGGACCAAAAAAATGTAGAGAATATTGTGAAATATTTCAAGGAAAACCAAAAGATTGTAGTTCACTATGCTGATGCAGAAGAGATGTTTTTTCTTTCAAATGGTCAGATCACGCTTGCTTACTTTAATGGCGTTTTAGATCTTCATGACGAATGCTGTGCGAAGCAAATCATCGAGGAGGTAATAAGAGTAGTGGAAAAAGAAGGTAAGATTGTAAGTTCTGATTTAAGTTCTTATGTCGCTCATCCCAAACGAGAAACCTTGTACTCTTGGGAAGAAGTTGCCCGCATTTTCAATCCTCTTTCGTGATAAAATAACTTAGTATGACAAAAGTCGTTTTCTACACCCTGGGCTGCAAAGCCAACCAATATCAAACCGAGGTCTTAAAATCCCAATTAATAAATGATCGCTTTCAGCTTGGCTTGCATGGAGAAGAAGCGGATCTTTACGTTATCAATACCTGTACAGTAACAGAAACAGCAGACCGCAAATCCCGCCAAGCCATCCGCCGAGCCCTGCGATTGGGAAAAAAGGTTATCGTAACTGGGTGCTACGCCAAACTTGAAAAATCTCTGCTGAGTAAACTATTCCCACAAATAGAAATATTAGAACCTTCATCCATCAGCCGTCGTCCGTCGACCATGATCCCTCATCCATCATTCATCGTCCCCAGAATCCGCGCCAACCTCATGATTCAAGACGGATGCGAACACTTCTGCAGTTACTGTATTCTTCCTTATGTTAGAGGGAAAGTCAAAAGTAAACCAATCGAGGATGTGATAGCCGAAGCCGAGGAGCTCGTCGATGCCGGAGCCAGGGAAATTATTTTAACCGGGATCAACCTCGGGACTTATCAATACCAGCTTTCGTCCGTCGTCCATCGTCTCTCCCTTATCGAAAACCTTTACCGCATCCGCCTAAGTTCTCTTGAACCCATGTATTTAAGTAAAGACTTGATCGATACTATCGCTAAAAACCCAAAAGTTTGTCATCATTTACATCTTCCTCTTCAAAGCGGAGACAATGAAATACTTAAAGCCATGAATCGCAATTATTCTCGCGAGGATTATTTAGAACTAGTAAACTACATCAAACGTCAAATTCCTGACTGCGCCATTACTACCGACATCATCGTAGGATTCCCCGGCGAAGGAGAAAAGGAATTTCAAAATACGATCGATCTTATTCATAAGGTAAAGTTCGCTCGCCTTCATGTTTTTCCCTTTTCAAAAAGGAAAGGCACCGCCGCTTACAATTTCCCCGCCCAGGTTGACCAAAATACCAAAAAAAAGAGAATAGAAATTCTACGTCAGCTGAGAGCAAAGTACTTAAAAGAATTTGCTTCCCAATATCTTAACCAAGAAGTAGAAATTCTAGTAGAGAAAAAAGGTGAAGGGCTGACTTCAAATTATTTGCGAGTGGTCTATTCTGGCAGCAAATCTGAAGTAGGAACGTTAAAAAAAGTGAAATTTTCTAAAGTTTTTATTGATAATGATGATGAAAAGTCGTCTGTTATTTTCCATTGATTTTACATAAAAAATTTAACTATAATGTAGGCCTTTATTTAGCGAAAAAACAATAAATTTTTTAGGTACATTAAAAAAGGGACTTGACAAATTTGAAAGGTGCTTGTTATAATGGTTGTACCGAAGCGGAAGGAGGGTTGAAAAATCAAGCTTCGGTTTGAACCTTGCCAAAAGTAGAATCGCAAAATTTAGTTTAAACGTTTTGGTTTGCGGTTCTTTTTTTTGTGTCTTTTGTGACCGCGATCCTTGAAAACCAGGCAAAAGAGATGCGAGTCCACAGTTTAATTCTTTTTGAGCTAATTCAAACTTTTTTGAGAGTTTGATCCTGGCTCAGGACGAACGCTGGCGGCGTGCCTAACACATGCAAGTCGAACGTTTCGTACTTTCGCAAGAAAGTGTGAAACGTGGCAAACGGGTGAGTAACACGTAAGCAACCTACCTCAAAGACTGGAACAACCCCGCGAAAGCGGGGCTAATTCCAGATGTGTTTCCGATGACTCATGTTGTCGGAAATAAATCCCGCAAGGGGCTTTGAGATGGGCTTGCGGCCTATCAGCTAGTTGGCGGGGTAACGGCCCACCAAGGCGATGACGGGTAGCTGGTCTGAGAGGACGACCAGCCACAAGGGAACTGAGACACGGTCCCTACTCCTACGGGAGGCAGCAGTGAGGAATTTTCCGCAATGGGCGAAAGCCTGACGGAGCGACGCCGTGTGTGCGATGAAGTCCTTCGGGATGTAAAGCACTGTCAGAGGGGACGATAATGACGGTACCCTCAGAGGAAGGCCCGGCTAACTACGTGCCAGCAGCCGCGGTAATACGTAGGGGCCAAGCGTTGTCCGGAATCATTGGGCGTAAAGGGCGTGTAGGCGGTCTGATAAGTCAGATGTTAAATCTACGAGCTCAACTCGTAGCCGCATCTGATACTGTCAGGCTAGAGAATGGTAGAGGAAAGCGGAACTTCCGGTGTAGCGGTGAAATGCGTAGATATCGGAAGGAACACCAGTGGCGAAGGCGGCTTTCTGGGCCATTTCTGACGCTGAGACGCGAAAGCTAGGGGAGCGAACGGGATTAGATACCCCGGTAGTCCTAGCCCTAAACGATGTTCACTAGGTGTTAAAGGTATCGACCCCTTTAGTGCCGCAGCTAACGCGTTAAGTGAACCGCCTGGGGATTACGACCGCAAGGTTAAAACTCAAAAGAATTGACGGGGGCCCGCACAAGCGGTGGAGCATGTGGTTTAATTCGATGCTACGCGAAGAACCTTACCTGGGTTTGACATCCGCCTAGTAGTGAACCGAAAGGGGAACGATCCATAGCAATATGGAAGGGCGGACAGGTGCTGCATGGCTGTCGTCAGTTCGTGTCGTGAGATGTTGGGTTAAGTCCCACAACGAACGCAACCCCTATCGCTAGTTGACAGCGTAAAGTCGGTCACTCTAGCGAAACTGCCCCTGATGAAGGGGAGGAAGGTGGGGATGAGGTCAAGTCATCATGGCCTTTATGCCCAGGGCGACACACGTGCTACAATGCGGTGTACAAAGCGAAGCAAGCCCGCGAGGGGGAGCAAATCGCAAAAAGCACCGCTCAGTTCGGATTGCAGGCTGCAATTCGCCTGCATGAAGCCGGAATCGCTAGTAACCGCAGATCAGCGTGCTGCGGTGAATACGTTCTCGGGCCTTGTACACACCGCCCGTCACACCATGGAAGCCGGAAACACCCAAAGTCCCTCTTCGGAGGGCCTAAGGTGGTGCCGGTGACTGGGGTGAAGTCGTAACAAGGTAGCCGTACCGGAAGGTGTGGCTGGATCACCTCCTTTCTAAGGAGTATTTAAGCCAAGTTTTATCTTGGCAAACTCCTAGGTCGATCCTTCCTTTGCTCTTCTTGAGCTTTGGAGGGTCAAACTCGCGCTCTTTTCCCTGCTGAGGTCCTTGAGTCTTCGGGACTAAAGCAGGGTTTGGCCTGAACTAAACTCTGGTTCAGGCCAGGCCTGGTTTTGAAGGATCTTGAGCTTTTCTTATTTTTGAGTTATAATAAAGCCATGCTTATCACCCTCCTTAAATCTAAAATTCATATGGCCCGAGTTACCGCAACTTTACTCCACTACGAAGGTAGTATTGGGATTGATAAAACCCTTATGCAAGCGGTCGGCCTTATCCCCGGAGAAAAAGTCCAGGTCTTAAACTTTAATAATGGGAAACGCTTTGAAACCTATTGCATCGAGGGCAAAAAAGGTGAGATTTCCCTGCGAGGCCCTGCTGCCAAATTGGGTAAAAAAGGCGACAAAGTCATCATTCTTGCTTACGCCCTGGTTGACCCAAGAGAAGCAAAAAAATTAAAGCCAAAGATTGTGTTTGTGAATGAAAGGAATGAGGTGAAATAACCATGACCAAAATACAAGATAAAGTAAATGTCACAATTAAACAATTAAACAAACCCCAAAAATTAATTAGTTTTTGGGTTATTTTTTGGTTGTTGTTCCTTGGTTATTGGTCATTTGTACTAGCTATGGCCAGCAAACCTCCCATCAAAGAAGAACCCAAATATAAGTTAGAAATTCTCAAAATGGAAGTGGTTCCTGCTCCCCAAACTCAAACTCCCAAGAAAATTCTCATGGTTATCGCCCATAAGAATTTTCAGGATCGAGAATTTTCCGTCCCTAAAGAGCTTCTAGAAAAAAAAGGATATCTTATCACCATTGCTTCTTCTTCCCTTTCTGAAGCCCAGGGCATGCTAGGAACTAAAGTTAAGCCAGACCTCTTGCTTAAGGAGGCAAAAGCTACCGATTATGATGCCATCGTCTTTATAGGAGGAAGTGGAACCACTCAGTACTTTAATGATCCCCAAGCTTTGGCTTTGGCCATTGAAGCTGAAAAACACCATAAAGTCATTGGGGCAATTTGTATTGCTCCGGTAATTTTAGCCAAAGCGGGGGTCTTGCAAGGCAAAAAAGCCACGGTTTGGAGCGGAGAAAAACAAACTTTACAAAAATCGGGCGCAGTTTGCACTGGAAAAGCAGTTGAAGTCGATGGTAAAATTATTACCGCCAGCGGTCCAGCAGCGGCCGAAGAATTTGGCAAAGCCCTAGTTAAAATTCTTCAGGAACCGTCAAATACTCCTTAATTTAAAAGCTCTATCCCTCGGACTGATAGTTCTGCAAGGATTCGCCTCGAATAATCCTTCCACACACTGTTACCAAAAGGTCAGCAATAGAAAGTTTTACTATCTTTTGGTGATCAATAATATTTTTTTCGGGAACATTTAAAGAATCGGTAAAAACAATCTTATGAACATAAGGGTTTGCCTGCAAACGCAAAAGAGCATTAACCACAAATCCCTCCTTAACATAATCCCCAACTCTTTTCCCTTTAGCCTTAAGATACCTCAAAATAATGTCTCTTTCTTCAGGAGAATCAATTTTAACATCCGAAAAAACCCCATGAATTAAAGCTACCATTATCCTTTTGGCCCCTTTGCTCCTTAAGGCCCCGACAGCATTGATAAGGGTTCCTGCAGAATCCCCAATATCATCAAAAAGCAGCACATCTCGGCCTTTAACTTTTCCAATAACGGCTGCTACTTTTGCTTCTCCGGCATAAGGGCGGTCCTTATCTATCTCGCCCCAGGTGGAATCCGGCCCCAGAATTTCTACGCCTAGTTTGCGCGCCGCTTTGCCGCGACCTACATCCGGCGCCACCACTACAAAATCCTTAGCCCACTCCCCGCTTTCCATCATCTTCCTTACTCCTTCTACAATCAAATGCCGAGCAGTAATAAATTGAAAAGGAATATCAACAAAACCTTGGGTCGCAGGAGCATGAGGATCTAAGGTAATTACGTGGGTTACCCCTGCTGCCTCCGTTAAGGCATTGAGCACAAACTTGGCAGAAATTGGTTCCCGAGTATGAGCTTTTCTTTCTTGGCGTCCATAGGGAAGATAAGGCATTACTAGTACAATTTCTTTGGCCCCTTTCTTCTTGGCCGTATAAGCCATAATAAGCGCTTCCATAAGGTCATCGTTGATCCGGTTAGTATCACAAGTTTGAAAGATATAAACTGATTTGCCGTTAAGGTTCTCATTTTGGTTTTGGGCATATATAAGCCTATGTTTTTCCCCAACCATGAGATGGAGGTCAAGCTTTTCTCCACAAACATCGTATCTTGTTTCAAGTTGTTTTATAACTGCCCTGGCTAAATCAGCCACGTTATTTCCCGACATAAAAACCAAATCCTTAGGTCCTGGGGTCTTTTCTCTAAGCATCGATAGTTTCTCTCCATGAGCAATCATAAAAGGAGCAACATTGCGGCTAAAGATTTTATCAAATAAAAACAAACCGTTTGTTTGACGGTTTATGGTTAAATTGCCCACGCGCAATTCATCTAAACCGGCCGCCTTAAATAAAAGATTAAGCACTAACTTAAAAAAATCAATAGCATAATTTCCGGAATCCTTCTTTTCATCAATGTAAGGCAAGTATGGAGTTACCAAAACTACCTCTTGCGCATCCGCCCTTTTGGCCGCGTCAATAAGCAGACAGGTTTCAATTAAATGGTTGTTGAAATTCGAGGCCTGGGTAAAATCTCTAAAAATCACCACGGTTTTTTTTCTTATGGTCTCTTGAATGCGCACATAACTTTCCCCATTCCTAAAGGATTTAAATTCAGCCGGAATCAAGCGATAATTGTGGTTTGAAAATTTATTTCTAACTAGATCTTCGCTTTCTGGACCAGCTATTAAAACTACATTCCCCGGACGGCCCCAAAAAGTTAAGGAAACTCTTTTCAACATTTCAGGCATAGCATAAGGAGCTTGTTTAGCGTACTCATTTATTAGCCAATAAGTAGTCAAGCGATTAAACGCTTTGCGTACCCCCTGCCCTCCCTTAATAAGAAGAGAGCCCAAAACCCGTTTCCCATAATTTTCTATAGAACTAACCATGCTTAATTTAACCTCAACTGAATATAAGCCTTTTAGACGCCCTGCTTATTGCGTCTCAAGGCACCTCCCTATTTGCCAAGTCATTATCGTCATCACCTGGCCAAAATTTCAGATGCAACCAACATCTCTACTCCTTCAGAAGTTAAAGCAAAAGAACAGTTTGCTTTGCCCGCTCTAACTAAACTCGAATGAAGAAACCGCAAAGGATGATACTGAAGCGGCATAAGCACCAGCTGGAAATGCGGATTATTAGCTTCTTTTAGCCGTGTTACGAATTCGTCTTCCTCATAATAAAAATACAAGTACTTGGCAATAGAAGGAGAAGTTACCTCCGCCAAGGCCTCTTCTAAGGAAAAGCCCGCCCGCAGTTTTTCTAAAATCCGTCGGCTACTCTTCCCACTATCTGAAGCAATCCAAACCAACCCCTGGGAATTAAATTCTCTTTTAACCCATCCCACAGCTTCTTTATTGCTTCCTCTTTCTTTGCCTCTAGAAACCAAAAGCCAAGGAGAAAAAAGAGAAGCTACTTTTTGCAGGGCGTCAAGTCGTTCCTCAAAGGGGGGAAGGAATGGTTTTCCCGGCCCTGAATTTTTAGGCAAGAGTACTACTTGATCAGCCCAACCATTTTTTATGGTTTCTAAAGCTAAAAGAATATGCATAGGATGAACGGGGTTAAACTTGCCTGTTTTTAGAGCCAAAGTTGCTCTCGATTCTATTTTTTTTCTTTCAAAATTCACCCTTATGGCAGCTTTGTTTTTTTGGTAGCAAACTTCGATCTTCAAGGCCCTTCCCTCCTAAATAGTTTTTCTAAAAAACTCTCGGAAATCTTAATCGTGCTCAATTGATAATGATGATTAAAATAAGTTAAATCACAAACAATATCCGCGTTGCTTCTAACCAAACGATGATGGCCATCGAAACGGGGAAGTTCAACCATCCTAAATCTTCGATAAATTAAGCCATCAGCAAGGGAAGAAAAGCCCAGATTTCTCCGCTTCTCATTCTTAAAAAAAGCAACCTTTTCGGCAATGTAAGGGTCTATAGATAAATAAATTTTTATGGCGAAAAAAGATGAAAGCAAAGAAATATAGGGGTTATGTATCCGTCCTTCCAAAACGAGATTGTTAGGATAAAAGGCAGACAAGCCCTCTACTAAAATTAAATCTAACCCTCTGCCAGAAATAACCACTTCCGGTCCGCGATAATCGTAAGCGTAGCGATCTCGCACCTTCACCAAAATTTCTTTCCCCTGACAAAGCGCGGTAAGATCGTCCACTAATCTTTTAAAATCTAAAAGAATCGGGTCTTTACCCTTCTTTTCTACTCCTTTACCCAGAACTTTGAAGGCATCCCTCGGCAAAAAATAATTATCCATACAGATCGCCGCCAAATTTAATTTGCTTGTTAGCATTTCAACCAAAGCTTGGGTAGTACTGGATTTAGTTGCATTTCTCGGCCCCGCCATGCCCACTATCAAGGGCTTAAGAAAAGGATGGTTTTTTCTAAATTCCAAAATTAGATCTTTTAAAATTTTAGGATATTGATTTCTCAACTCCTTCCTGGGAGTTACTTCTAAAGAGCCATGCAAATTAATATTAATTTCCCCCCAGCGCCGTAAGCGTGAAAAGGAGGGGAAAAATGCCTTTTCTGTTATTCTCATTTTTCCTTTATTTCCCCCATAATCGTTTTGCTTGCCAGTTCTGCCAAAGAGCTATAAACATTTAATTCCGCAACCCAACGTCCTGAATTGCTCATAAAACGAAACGGGCGAAATCCATTTTTCCCCTCAACTATTACAAAATCAGAATCACGAAAAGGGAAAAAGGGTGCCTCCTTGGCAAAAGCGGCAAACTCTTTCCTCGATCCAAACCGTAGAACATATGGGTAAGAAAAACTTAAATTATGAGAGGAGGTTATTGAGATACTTTCAGGGAATTTTATTTTTCCTTGGAGAATATCTAATTTCTCATAAGCAAGTTCTTTCTTTTTACCCTCAACCCCATTATGTAAAAAACTTTCCCAGATGTCGTTCATAACCTTAAGAAATTCGGGGGACAAATTGCTTACCAAACGTGCAAAAAGATAGGGGCTCAAATTCATAAGCACCCGAAAAGCCGTATTTGTTATCTCTCCCACCTGATTAAATAACGATACCAACTCAGGCAAATCCCATAAAATTAAATGGTTATTAATATCCTCAATTAGAAAATCTTGGGTAGCATACCGAGCATAAGTAATTCCCCACCCCTCTTCTACTTGGGCACTTGCCTCTCTCACTGCTCTCCAATATTCTCGCAGAGTAGCTCCACTGGCATAAGTGTCATCAAAAAGCATCACAAAGGGAGTGGTAATTTTTCCTACTTCAATTTTAATTTGATTCTTTTTTTGCTGCTCTCTAGCCTTTCTATCAGTTAGGCCCGCATAATGAAGGACTCCTTCTTTCCCAAGTTTAGATATAAAATCACCCTCTAAGAAATTCATCCCCAGAAAACTCGCAATCTCTTTGCCTGCTTTTGTGGTAGGTCTAGGCAAAGGACTTTTACTACAGGGCACAACGAGGGTAACATCAGTAAAGTTATGATCCGTCCTCTTGAGAAAATTAGCCACCGAGTCAACTACTTTTTTCCTTTGACTTTGATCCCCAAATTTAAACCTAGCCACCTCCCGCAAAACTGGAAAAGAGGCCCAGTTATAACCAGAAATCTTCTTTAAATGAAAGACTGGAAGAGATAGCTTGTTCACCAGTCAAGCTCCTTTTAAATTACTTTCCTTCCTTTTTTTTCGTAAAATTTAAACAAAAATTTCAGCTTGCTTTTAAATATTCAAAAGTGGTAAAATCCTCTTAAAAGGGGTGATAATTATGACTAATAAGTTAAAGCTGGGAATTCCTAAAGGAAGCTTGCAGACCTCTACTTTTGAGCTTTTTAAAAAAGCGGGCTGGAATATTCGCCCCACAGAAAGATCTTATTTCCCAGAAGTTGATGATCCAGAATTAGAAATTATGCTCATTCGAGCGCAAGAAATGGCTCGCTATGTGGAAGATCAGGTTCTAGATGCTGGGCTGACGGGTATGGATTGGGTTTTAGAATCCGGATGCCGCGTAAAGAAAGTAGCTGACTTAGTTTATGCCAAGCAGGGACTCCGCAAAGTCCGCTGGGTTCTGGCCGTTCCTGAAAGCTCAAAATTTAAAACGGTAAAGGACTTAAAGGGGAAAAGGATTGCTACCGAATTGGTTAATGTCACCAAAAAGTGGTTAAAGGAAAAGAAGGTAAATGCTACTGTAGAATTTTCTTGGGGAGCCACCGAAGCCAAGCCCCCTGAGTTAGCAGATGCTATTGTGGAACTCACGGAAACCGGTGCTTCTCTTAAGGCCAATCATTTAAGAATCATTGATACCGTGCTAGAATCTAATACCGTGATCATTGCCAACCAAAATTGTCTGGATGACCCCTGGAAAAAAGAAAAACTAAATAACATTATTCTTTTACTCCAGGGAGCCCTGAACGCCGAGACCAAAGTGGGCATCAAGATGAACGTTTTGAAAAACCGCCTGCATCAAATTCTTACGCTCCTCCCCGCCCTGCAAACCCCTACTATCGCCGAACTTTCTAACCCGGACTGGGTGGATGTGGATTCTATCGTCGACGAAAATGTGGTCCGCGACTTAATCCCTAAGCTCAAAAAGGCGGGTGCCCGGGGAATCGTAGAATATTCGCTCAATAAAGTAATCTACTAAAGAAGCTGCGCTCTCTTCTTCCCTCTTGACAAATTTTACTCCTTGGTATACAATTGTATACCAAGGAGGTGCTCAGATGAAGCTTACTAAAAGACAAAGTCAGGTATTTCAGTTTGTTTTAGATTATTTTTCGGAAAAAGGTTTTGCTCCTTCGCTCAGGGAAATTTGCCAGGCGATGGGATTTTCTTCCCCCCGGTCCGCCCAGAAACACTTGGAAGCTTTAGAGGAAGAAGGCTTTTTAAAAAGAGAAAGCAAAGCTCGAGGAATAAAAGTTATGTCTTTTGCCCATATGCCCACGGTGACCCTTCCCTTTCTGGGCTACATCGCCGCAGGAGAACCCATTGAAGTAGTGGAACAAAAAGAAGAAATGGCGGTCCCTGCTTCTCTGGTAGGCAAAAAACCCTGCTACATCCTGCAGGTAAAAGGAAACAGCATGATCGAGGACCACATCCTTAATGGCGACTTTATCGTAGTAGAAAGATGCGAAACCGCCGATAACGGGGAAGTAGTAGTAGCCCTCATTAATAACTCCGAAGCTACCTTAAAAAGGTTTTATCGAGAAAAAGATCGAGTGCGGCTAGAACCTGCCAATTCGAAAATGAAGCCCATTTATGTAAAAGATATTGCCATTCAGGGAAAAGTACGAGGATTATTCCGTAAGTTCTAAAAATGGAAGTTAATGCTCTTATAAAAGTGGGAGCAGTTTTTAAGGGTGATAAGATCATCCCCAAGTGGTTTGTTTGGGAAGGAAGAAAATACGAAATCAAAGAAGTTAACTATACCTGGCAAGATCGCCAAGGCATAGAAGTGCTTTATCACTTTGCGGTAACCGATGGAATCAATTACTACGAACTATCCTTTAACAACCAGAAAATGGTCTGGAAGTTGAAAAAAATCGACATAAACCATGATTCGTAAGCGGATCACTCTAGCGACAGCTTTTCTATGAGAACCATTCTTCACCTTGATATGAACTCTTTCTTCGCCTCGGTGGAGCAGGCGGCCAACCCGGCCCTGCAAGGAAAGCCCGTTGTGGTAGGAGGGGGAATAGAAAAGAGCTCGGTCGTGGCAGCCGCCAGCTACGAAGCCAAGGCCTACGGGATCAAAAACGGCATGCCCACCTGGGAAGCAAAAAAACTTTGCCCTAACCTTATCGTGGTCACAGGCGACATGGCCAAGTACCTCCATACTTCAAAGGAAATCACTCAAATGCTCACCCGCTACACTGACCTGGTCGAGGTCTTCTCTATCGATGAGGCCTTCCTTGACATTACTCACACTAAGGAAAGGTTTGGAGGAGAAATAGCTATCGCCAAGGAGATTAAAAAATGGATCTGGGAAAGATTCCATCTTACTTGCAATATTGGGATTGGCCCCAACAAACTTTTGGCTAAGCTCGCAGGGGAGCTTAAAAAACCCGACGCTTTAATTATTCTTCGCCCCGAAGACATACCTCATAAAATTGAAAAAGTAGAAGTTTCTAAGCTCTGCGGCATAGGACCGAAATTAGAACAGTACCTAAAAGAAATGGGAATAAGAACCATCGGTGATCTCCACCGTTTTCCTAGAGAAAAATTAGTTAAGCGCTTTGGTATGGTTTGCGGAGAACGTCTCTTTTTGATGGGCCAGGGGAAAGACAGCTCCCCGGTTCTTCCTTACTACCACGAAACCGAAGCTAAATCTATGGGACACTCCTATACCTTACCTAAATTTACTTGTGACCCAGAAGAAGTAAAAAGCTACCTTCTGCGCTTAGCAGAACAAGTGGGGCGGCGCTTAAGAAAAGAACAATATCGAGGCAACATCATCCATGTTTCTTTGGGCTTTGGAAATTTTAAATTTTGGAGAAAACAGAAGAAAATAGAGGATTATCTAGACGATGGATACGAAATCTACCAGGTAACAGAAAAGCTTGCCTTTTCTTCATCCTCACCCCTTTCCCTTAAGGGAAAACCTCCAGAAGCTATTCGCTTCCTCGGAGTTTCAGTTTCTGGCCTTGTCCACCACCTAGATCAAATAAGCCTCATTCCTGAAAATGAAACAAAGAAGAAAGTCCTTAAGGCCCTAGATGAAATCAACAACCGCTACGGAGAGTTTACCATCGAGCGCGCGGCTATTATGAAGGTTATCCTTCCCAGAAAAACGGGTATGGTCTCCCCCCGAAGCTACCGGCTGGCCTCCAAATAGCAAAGAGTTTCAAGGTGGGCCGCGTGGGGAAAGAAATCAAAAGGAGTAACCTCTCTAAGTTGATAGCCGCCACTTATTAATTCTCTTAAATCTCGCGCCAGCGTCGCCGGATTACAAGAAACATAGATAACTCTAGGAAGAGAAAGTTTCAAAACCTTAATCAAAGCTTTCTTACTCAAGCCCCCTCGAGGCGGATCCAGCAAAAGAAGATCAAAATTCCTGAATTTTTGGCTAATGATTCCTTCTGCAAAACTACAGTGAAAGCTAATATTATTTATGCTGTTTAATTTGGCACTTTCCTTAGCCCCAATGATATTTATTTCCTCAGAATCTACCCCTACCACTTCCCGAGCTTTCTTTGCTACCATCATTTCCATACACCCCACTCCGCAGTAAAGACCTAAAACCCGGTCGCTGCTTTCTACGTATTCCAACAACTTTCGATACAAAACTTCTGCCGCTAAGGGATTTGGTTGAAAAAACGCATTTGGATAAACGCGGAACTTTAAGCCTCCTAGTTCTTCCTCAATATATTCCTGCCCCAAAACATATTTTTTCTCCTGAAACTTAACTACATCCGAAATTTGGTCATTTGTTACCCAATAAAAACTCTTCATCTCTGGAATTTTCTCTTTTAAGCTCTGAGCAAGTTCTTCCACACACCCAAGCTCTCCAGTTTTAGTTACCAAAATAATCATAAGTTCCTTTGTTCTTTTGCCTTCCTTTATCACTAAATGACGCAGAAAGCCCTTCTTAGTAAAGGGGTCATAAGGAAGAAAACCATTCAACCATCTTAATACCTCAGGAAAAATTTCCTTCACGGTGGGGCTAAAAATTTCACAGCTGTTTAGCTTTATCACTCTTTTGTGATAGGTAGGAAAATAAGGGTAACTTCTTTCTCTTAGGCCCAAAATTAGAGACCCTGCCTCTTCTCCAAAAGCAAATTCCATTTTGTTGCGATAATGAAATACCTGTGGAGAAGGATTAATTCTTATGATTCTCACCTTCTCCAAGTTAATGCCTCCAATTTTCTCTAAGGTGTTTGCCAAGTATTTTTCTTTGATCTCTAATTGTTTCTCATAGGATAAATTCTGAAAAACACATCCCCCGCACGGTTCAAAATGTGGACACGGAGCCTCCACCCGGTAAGGGGAAGGTTGTTCAATTTTAACCACTTCTCCATAAGCAAAATTTTTGCTTTCTTTTACTATTCTAACCCTTACTAAGTCGTCTAAGACCACCTTAGGAACAAAAACCACCAAGCGGCTACTTCGCCCCACCCCAAAATCACGGGGCAGAGCATAATCTTCAATTTTTAGTTCCACTTCCGGAGCATCGAATTGCTTAAGTAATTTTTTTAAACGATTAAGAGGCAAACCCACCACATTGTAATAATCGCCCTTTACCCATTCCACAAACTCCTCCCCTACCTCTTGAATTCCGTAAGCTCCGGCTTTATCCCAGTGACTTTCTTTAGCCAAGTATGCGTTAATTTCTTTTTCCGTTAAATTCTTAAATTTAACTCTGCTTATTTCGTAACCAGTAAGAGTCTTGTTTTCACAAGCTTGGTAAAGAGCAATTCCCGTGATTACCCGATGCTCGCGCCCAGAAAGCTTCTGAAGAAAATAAATTGCCTCTTCCTTGGTTTTAGGTTTGCCCAGAATTTCATGATCGATCGTGACCACGGTATCAAATCCCAAAACCAGCGCTTCTTTATTTTTCGTTCCCACTCTTTTTGCTTTCTCCTCCGCTGCTTTTATGGCAAAAAGAAGAGGATCTTTCTCTTCAATCTTTTCTTCCTCCACCCCCGAAGCCACTACTTCAAACTCAGAGATAAGTTGTTTAAGCAATTCCTGACGCCGTGGAGAAAGTGAAGCTAAAATAACCGGCCTTTTTTTCTCTTGAACCATTTCTCCCCCTCTACCGCAACAAAAACCACCGAAGATAAAACTAGCGATAGCCCCAATTCTCTAAAAGTTAATGGCTGGGTCCCAAAAATAGCATTGAAAAAAGGCAAATAAATCACTAAAAGCTGAAGAAGAAAAGTTAGAAAAACCGCTCCTATAAGGGAAAGGTTAGAAAAAATTCCCTTTTGAAACAAAGAAGCTTTCTCCGAACGCACCGCCAGGGCCTGTCCCATTTGCGAAAGCGCCAGCACCGTAAAGACCATAGTTTGCCAGTGAAGTTTTAAAGAAAGAGAAAGAGCTTGAGTAAAAATGGTAACCAAAGCCATTAAAATTCCTACCCAAATAATATGCCCACCCAAGCCGTGCGCAAAAATGCTTTCTTTGGGGTGTCTTGGCGGGCGCTGCATAATATTTTCCTCCGCCGGCTCGGCCGCAAAGGCCAACCCCGGAAGTCCATCGGTAACTAAGTTGATCCATAAAATGTGAATTGGCAAAAGGGGAAGAGGAAGCCCTAAGAACGGGGGCAGAAAGACTACTAATACTTCTGCCAAATTACAACTCATAATGTATTTTATAAATTTACGAATGTTATCAAAAATTCTTCTTCCTTCTTCTACCGCTTTAACTATGGTAGCAAAATTATCATCGAGCAAAATCATATGGGCGGCCTCTTTTGCCACATCCGTTCCCATAATTCCCATCGCCACCCCAATATCGGCTCTTTTCAAGGCCGGAGCATCATTAACTCCGTCTCCCGTCATGCAAGCAAATTGGCCTCGGTCCTGAAGCGCTTTAACGATTTTTAGCTTCTGCTCTGGAGCTACTCGCGCATAAACCCGGATTTTTTCAACCTTCTTCTCAAACTCCTCTAAAGGTAAAGTTTCAAGCTCCCTTCCAGTAATAACTGCATCTTTACCATTTTCCAAAATGCCCAATCTGCGGGCAATATTAACAGCGGTCAGCGGATGATCTCCGGTAATCATTACCGGAGTAATTCCCGCCTCTTTACATTCTTTAACTGCTTTTTCTACTTCAAGGCGAGGAGGATCAAGCAGGCCAACTAATCCCAGGATACTAAGTCCAACTTCATAGTCCTCTTCTTTTTCCGGCAAAAATTCCCATTTTTTCATCGCCAGGCAGAGAACTCTTAAGCCATCTGCCGCCATTCTTTCATAAACCGCTAAAACCTTTTGACGATCAATGCTTTCTTCTCCCCGAGCAGTTAAAAAGGAATTTGCTTTCTCAAGCAAAACCTCAGGAGCCCCTTTGGTAAAAGAAACAAAGCCATCTTCAACTTTGTGCGCCGTGGTCATACATTTGCGTTCAGCATCAAAGGGGATCTCCGCCAAGCGAGGAAAGCTTGGCTCTATTTCTAACTTATCAAATCCTTTTTCCCGAGCAAAAGTATAAAGCGCAACTTCGGTAGGGTCTCCCGCAATTTTATGGTTCTGCTCTACTCGCGCGTCATTACTCAAGGCCAATCCCCGGAGAAACCAAATGGGTGACTCAAACTTTTCTTTTGCCTTATAAACTTTATCCCCTACCCAAACCTCTTCTACTAACATTTTGTTTAAGGTAAGAGTTCCCGTCTTATCAGAACAAATGTAAGTGACCGATCCCAAGGTCTCTACCGCTGGAAGTTTCCGAACCAATGCTTTTTTATCAGCCATGACTCTAGCTCCCAGAGCCAGGGTAATCGTAACTACTGCGGGCAGGGACTCAGGAATGGCCGCAACAGCTAAAGAAATCGCTATTAAAAACATGGATACCGGTGGTTCACCCCGTGCCAGACCAAAAATAAAAATCAAAGCGCAAACAGAAAGAATTACAAAAGATAAAATTTGCCCAAAACTGGTAAGGCGTTTTTGTAAAGGGGTTTTTACTTCTTCTTCCTCCTCTAGCATAGTCGCTACCTTGCCCAATTCGGTATTCATTCCGGTAGCCACCACCACCCCCCTTCCCCGCCCATAAGTTACAACTGTTCCCTTGTAAGCCATATTTTTTCGGTCTCCGAGAGAAAGAAGAGGATCACTAAGAGAATGAATGTGCTTCTCAGAAGGAACGGATTCACCGGTTAAAGAGGCCTCGTTGATTTTCAGCTGATTCGACTCAATAATCCTCAAATCCGCCGGAACTACTTTTCCCGCTTCTAAAATCACCACCTCCCCGGGGACCAACTCCGAAGCTGGGATGCTTTTAATTTTTCCCTCCCGCAAAACCGAAGCCATAGGGGCCGCCATTTCTTTGAGCGCTTCCATGGTTTTCTCAGCACGATATTCCTGAACAAAACCCACTATCGCATTTAAAATCACAACGGCAACAATTACCAGGGCATCAATGGGTTCCTTGAGAAAGCCAGAGATAATCGCCGCTCCTATTAAGATAAGAATCATGAGGTCTTTAAACTGGTCTAAAAACATGCCCAGGGGAGTTCTTTTTTTACCTTCTTTCAACCTATTTGGACCATACTGCTTGAGACGAGAAGAAGCTTCGGCTTCGGATAGACCAAAAGCTAAATTAGTAGCTAATTCCTTTTCTATTTCTTTAATTTCCTTAGTATGCCACTTTATCATGAGCCACCTAATTTGATATTTTACCACAGGTAGAGTAGGATTTGGCTTTTCTTTGTTAACCGCAGATCATCGGCAAAATATGGTATAATAAATAGCAGCACGTGGGGCCGTAGTTCAGTTGGGAGAACGTCGGATTTGCATTCCGAAGGTCAGGGGTTCAAATCCCCTCGGCTCCAGTGGGTGTTGGGATTCGAACTGGGAAAAATTGAAAAGGCAAATTTATGAACCTTTATTTGAAACCCCTGATATTTTTGCTCTTCTTTTCAGCCCTTCATTTTGGCTATGATCTAACAGGATGGAATTTTCTTATTCCCTTTTGTGGAGTAAACGAATCGCTCTTTCAGCACCTAAAAATGGCATTTTGGGCTTACTTATTACTTACCACTTTCGTTGAATATCCTCTGGTAAGAAAAAAAATGGAAAAAGAACCTCTTAATTTTTGGTATTCTCGCCTTCTCTCAACTATAATCTTACCTTGGTTTATAATCATCATTTGGTATCTTCAACCAGCATTGTTTGGAAAAACAACCCTTTTATTGGCTGATTTAATCTGGGCTATTGGGGTAACTTACTTTTCCGCCCTAGTAATAGGGGCATTAGAAAGAGATACCGAAAAAATAGAATTTAGCCCTTTAACTAAATATATTTTACTGCTTCTTTTGCTGATTTCTGGATTTCTTTTTATTTGGTTTACTTATCGTCCTCCATGGATAGATTTGTTCATAAACCCAGAAGGGCTATAAAGTTTGGCCCAAAAGAATAAACATTGTAAACACTTAGCAATTAGGTCAAAAATGAAGACACAGATTTTCAAACCAAATAAAACTTTCTTACCCCCTAACTTCGAGAAAAAAACATTTATGAAGGTAAAAAGTTTTGGGGTGGTGCTCTTGATAGGAGCAGTATTAATAAGTGGTTGTGGCAAAAAGGAAGTAACCTCAACCGGATCGGAAATCCTGAATCCAAAGGACTCTCTTGATCTGCCCTCAAGAGGATTCTTTATGGGCATATTACCAACCCCTGCCCAAAACCAAACATTTGATAATTCATATTCGCAAGCTGCTCAATATTCGGAGTTTGTTCCCATTTGGGGCAAACCCACATCCTTTTATAATCTCGCTTCTGACTTGAGTGGAAGCTGGGGACAAACTTTTGTTGAACAGCTAACTCGCAAAAACGGAATGTTCCCGATTATAAATATGTCATTTATCTCTAGCGAAGTAACTTTGGTAACACCCCCGGGCATGGAAAATGCAACCCTAAGCGACCATACCTGGAAAGCAACTTATAAGCAAGCAGCTCTGGATGTAGTGAGAGCCGCGCATCCACGTTACCTCTCGTTAGGAAACGAAGTAAATAAATGGTACGAAAAGTATGGCGAAGAAGGCCCAAATGGTTTTAAAAATTATGTTTATCTTTACGAAGAAATATACGATGAAATTAAAAAATTGTCCCCAGAAACAAAGGTGTTTTGCACCTTTGCCCGAGAAATCGTGTCAGAAAACCGTGAAGCAAACTTGGAAGTGCTTCGCTACTTCAATCCTGACAAGATGGATTTATTGGTCTTTACTAGTTATCCTTATGCTCTCGGAAAGACCGATCCCTCAATGATCCCGGACGACTATTATGCTAAGGCAGCAAATTACATGCCTGGAAAGCCCTTTGGCTTTAGCGAAATTGCCTGGCCTTCGCTCAACTCCCTAGGAGGAGAACAAGCCCAAGCCAACTTCATCACCCAAGCAGTTGGTCGATTAACTCGAGATCAAGGAATAAACTTACATTTATTTGGGTGGCCATGGCTCCATGATTTAAACGAAAATGATAATACAGGACTAATTAAATTTGATGGAACCGAAAAACTTGCTTATGCCACCTGGAAAAAATTATCAGGAAAATAAATTGCACTCCGGACTAAAAAAATAATTTTCTGCTTCGATCAGTTTAATCCACATAAAAACTTGCCTTAGCTAGTTCTTTTCCTGCTTCCGTCCTCACCTGCACCTCCCAGCGACCCTTTTTGGTTCCCAATAAACTTACATAACTCCAGGTGTCCTGCGGGGATCTTAAAAGGTTGAGGCTTATCTCGGCAAAAGTTTTTCCCTCCGGATCTATCCACACATGCTTAATAACCTGAGGAAGAGAAGAAGAACCAACCCTGGTGTAACAATAAACGGTTTGGATTTTCTCTAAGGAGATACTAGCAAGCTGGTCAATAGGCAGATTATTTTTATCTAAAGCGCTAGCAATAATAATCTTTTCTACCACCACTTCTTTTCCTTCCTTTCTTAAGGTAGAAGAAGTCCCCTCAAAAGAAGGAAGGGAAGAACTAGTAGTAGAAGTAAAAGTTGTGCTTGAAGTTGAAACCGTTTCCAATTTAGGCGGGGTGCTTAGGAAAGAGACCCAAAGCACTAATCCTATTAAAAGGAGGAAAAAGATTACTACCCCCGTCAAAATGTACGGCCACCCAGATTTTGCTTGCTTGGCATATCCCACAAAAATGGTCATAACTTAACTTAAGTGAGCCTGGCGGGATTCGAACCCACGACCTTTTGCTTCGGAGGCAAACGCTCTATCCAGCTGAGCTACAGGCTCGTTATCCAACCGGGATTACAAAACTATTGACCATTTTTAATTCTAACACCCTCGAGGAAGAGAAGCAATAAAAAAACTTTTAAGATTCAAAACTACGAAAAAGCAGCAGCTCTAATCGTCGCCATCGCCTTTTTCAGCCTGGTGCGCAGGGAAAGGAGCGCAACATAGCCAAACCCGAAGATGAAAGCGGTTACAAAGGGAACTAAGAAGTAATCGTGCTTCTTCCAAACAAAAGAAAAAGTAAAAATGAGGTAACCCACCATAACCAACTCTGCCAGCACGGTTAGATCTTTGGCTTCGACATATTTCTTTCCTTCCCAGGAATCGCTCTTCTTTTCGATTCGGAACTTAGGGGTACGCTTAAATTCACTTTGGATATTAAATATTCCTTCGACAATCGCTCGACTATTACTAATCGAAAGCCCCATCCAAATTGCCATCAGCAGAAAACTATTAAGAATACGTTTAAAAAGTGACCTTTCGACTCCTCGCTGGGTAACCTCAAAAAAAATGTAAAAGGTAACCGAGGTTAGGGCAAAGAGCAAAAGATTCACAAAAATTATTGGCAGAGTCTGCTTGTATCCCCATAAGTACATTGCCGGCAAAACAAAAATGGAGCAATAAAGTGCCCAGATAGTGGGAAGGTAAGAGGTAAGATGAAAGGTTGCTTCCATTTTCTGTCCTAGCGTAATATTCGATCGCCAGATGCGAGGAAGCAATTTGCGAGCAGTTTGCATTGACCCTTTAGCCCAGCGGAACTGTTGGGACTTGATCGCATTTATCTCTGGCGGCAGTTCAGCTGGGCAAACCACATTGGGGAGATAAACAAACTGCCAGCCCTTAAGCTGGGCGCGGAAGGAAAGATCTAGATCCTCAGTAAGGGTATCATGTTCCCACCCGCCGGCGTCAATGATACATTCTTTACGCCAAATACCAGCCGTTCCATTAAAATTAAAAAAATAACCATTCCGGTTGCGGGCCACATGCTCGACTTGGAAATGGGAATCAAGCAATATTGCTAACATTTTGGTAAGTAGCGAATGTTCCCGATTGATGTGTCCCCAACAGGTCTGGACCATTCCCACTTTGGGATTGGCAAAATAAGGAAGAGTTTTTTGCAGAAAATCGGCAGGCGGAACAAAATCTGCATCGAAGATAGCTACGAATTCACCAGTTGCCTGCATAAACCCGGCTTGCAACGCTCCGGCTTTGAAGCCAACCCGGTTGTCCCGATGAAGATATTGAATATTAATTCCCTTGGCCTTCAGCTCCTGACAGAGCTCAAAAATTCGGTCTTTGGTATCGTCGGTTGAATCATCCAGCACCTGAATTTGCAGAAGCTGCCGGGGATAATCCAACTGGCTAACCGCACGAATCACTCTCTCTGCCACATAGCGCTCGTTGTAGATCGGAAGTTGCACTGTTACTATCGGTTGACGAAGCGTAGGAGGAGCAGGTGGAATACCCTGATCCTTGACTTTCATAAAACGGTACAAGGTAAGGTAGCGGTGAATTCCATTCAAAATTAGTATTCCTGTTGCCAGAAAATAGACAATTCCTAAAATAATGCGCACGATCTCCATTTTTTTGACAATAAATATTATAATCCCCCAAAAATTAACCGTCAAGAAAAGCCAAAGAGTTTCAGCCAAAATTGACAAACACACTACCAAGGCGTAAAATAACTAAAAATTAAGCCAAACCAAGGAGGGTATTAAAATGTTATTTCGTCAAGCAAGCAAATACCGTCGAGAAATTTTAATAGCTTTCTTAATGGTAATCTTAGGATTGTTCGTGGCCAGCTGTGGAGCAAAAGAAGAAGCCCCTTCCACTACAACCACTACCACAACTACAACCTCTACTTCTACTTCTACCTCAACCCCAACCACAACTCCAACCACAACCCCCACTTCAACCCCAACCACTACCCCAACCACTTCCACAACCCTCACCAGCGATTTTCAACCCTGCTGGGGAAAACCTTCTGACCCAAGATCCTTTCCTGAAACCGAACGGATTTTGCTCGCTACCTCTAACGATGGATTAAATTTCACTAGAACCAATGTTAAGCTCTTTGACCGCGGTTCTGTCGCCGATGCCGTGGTTTTAGACAATGGGAGAATTCTAGTGTATTTCGTGGCTGCATACATCAAAGTGGGAGGAACAGAAATAAGAACTAATGAAACAGTAGTTGCGGTTTCCGATGATAATGGAAACAGTTGGGCCTATAAGTATGTAACTTTTAATGGTGTCCCCTCCGGAGCCACTGCCCCGGTTGATCCCAATGTGGTGCTAAAACCAGATGGATCAATTAGAATGTTTGCTACCGTAGACCCAGATGGAACCGGTCCGCAAAAAGCGCGAACCTGCTCTTTCCTATCTACTGACGGAGGATTCACTTTTACCTACGAAGGAGTAAGATTCTCCGTGGCCGGCACCGATGTGCTTGATCCCGAAAACTTCCGCTTCTCTGATAACAACTGGAAAATATGGGCAGGCAATCGACACGCTATTTCTACTGATGGGAACACCTTTACAGATGAGGGGATAGTAAAATATGGAGGATTAGAAGCTATCTATGCCGATGTCACTGCTTTTTCTGAGGGTTATCGCCTATACGCCCACGGCGCTTCTCCAACCCAAGAAGCCAATAACTGGATTAAGTCCTTTTACTCCACGGATACTACCAACTGGACTTTAGAAGCTGGCAATCGCTTAACCTTAGAGGCGGGGAGCACTTTAGAATCTATATCTCTCATGTTTCCAACAGTAGTTAAACTTAAAAACGGAACCTATCTCATGGCATACGAAACTACTATTCCGTAATTCTATCAGGGCGTTTCAAATTAAAAAAGAATGTGGAACAAGTTTTTTGATTACTTCACTAAGCTTCTTGTAGTGTGGGTACTTTTAGCGGTTGCGGTGGGGTACTTATGGCCGCAGGCATTGGTGGGTCTAAAAAATTATACCGATTGGTTATTTGCTCTTACCATGTTTGGCATTGGGGCGGTGCTGACTTTAAAGGACTTTGAACCCGTCTCCAAAAGTCCCCACTCGGTTCTTCTGGGAACCCTGGCGCAATTTGGAATCATGCCCCTCTTGGGTTTTACGATTGCCAAGCTCCTAAATCTTCCCCCTGAGTTAGCCTTAGGAGTCATTATGGTAGGCAGTGTTCCTGGAGCAATGGCCTCAAATGTTATCTCTTACCTTGCCAAAGCCGATGTGGCCTTCTCCATTGCCCTGACTTCTACTTCCACTCTCCTTTCCCCTCTGCTTACCCCAACCTTCGTTTATTTACTGGGCAAAACCTATATCGAAATAAAATTCTGGCCGATGTTCCTAAGCATCATCAAGATGGTTATTCTTCCTTTAGCTCTTGGGATGTGGGTTAGATACACTTTAAAAGAAAAATTAGATGAATTTGTAAAAGTTTTCCCCGCTCTTTCTACGGTCTTTATTGCTTTTATTTGCGGTTTGGTGGTGGCTCTTAATCGAGATTATTTAGCCGGAGTAACGTTTTTGATTTTTGCGGCGGTGTTTTTGCACAATTTCTTTGGGCTTCTTTTGGGCTACGGCGCAGGAATTCTTTATCGCTTTGATCGCAAGCGCCGCCGGACTTTAGCTATTGAGGTCGGCATGCAGAATGCGGGCTTAGGCGCAGTGCTGGCCTTAAAACATTTTTCTTACCGCTCCGCCGTCCCCCCTGCCCTCTTCGCCGTCTGGTGCATCATTACCGCTTCTATCCTAGCGGAGTTTTGGGGAAGAAAAAGCGAACAAGGCTAACCACTTGGCTTAATTAGATACCTGTGTCAAGTCATTTAACTAGGTAACCCAACGACCTCTGGTTGGGTCAAATAATATGTAACCGAAATTGTTTTAGTTAAAGGCTTCAATTTTTTGTAAGGAACAGGATTTTGCGAGCGTTGTTTACTTTTATACAACTCATAAAGCTTGGCCAATTTTCTGTCTATGGTTCTTTTTAGCTCTGCCGGATTGAGTTGGTCATAGATTTGTTTTAGCGCTTCTTTGGTTTTATTTGGAATTTGACTAGACTGCATCAGATATTGAAAAGGGGTTTGTGGGTAGTTATATTTTCTATGCTTTTTTCCTTTGTCTCTGATCTTTTCTTTTAACTTCATTATGGGCTGAAAGAAATTTTTATAGAGTCGGAGTTCATTTTCATAAAGGTTGTTAATAGCGGCAAGTTCTGCTGCGGTATCATGCCGTAAGTAACCGATGACACTGCGTACATGGGTGGAGTTTTTCTGTTCAATAAAACAGTTATCCTTCTTTCGGTAAGGTCTTGACCTTGAAAATTTAATATTTTCTTGCTTAGTGTATCTTAAGAGCTGCCAGTTGATGAAGGTGGTATCATTGTCGGGGTGGATCTCCCGCCAGGGGAAGGGAGTTCGGTTTCGAATCTTGTTCAGAGCAGCAAAACTTTCTCGCTGGCTTCTTCCCATAATAGCTTGTCCCTCCCACCATCCTGAGGCGATATCGACGACAGAGAGGGAGTTAATGAAATCACCAACAGCCGAAGCCCCGCAATGTTCTACTAAGTCAACTTCCACTTGTCCAACTAAAGAGGTATCCCAGTCGTTGCCTCGAACTGGAATCTTATGATAAAGGAGAGGATGTTTCTTTGCTTGGTATTTTCTCTTGTAACCAATGGTTTCTTTGTGATGTTTTAATTTCCGGTCAATCGTTTTGGGACTGATCCGCTTTAGTTTGTCTGCAGTTTCATCACTTATTTGCAACTCACCAAAAGCCCTTAAGCGTTCTACTTCACTCTTTAGCGAAGGCGCTAATCTTTGCCCACAGGGGCTATCAAATATCTCCCAGCATTTGACTAGGGCAGAAATTACTTCCCCTTCATAGATACTCTTTCTTTTCTTTTTCCTCCGCTCCACTTTGTCCTTCCAAAATTTACGAATGACATACTTTCGATTTAACCCTGTGTTACAACAGTATTCATCAAGAATTTCCCCTTTTTCCTTCTTGCTTGCCCGACAGTATCTTTCTCTTAGCTTCTTCATATGTTCGTTCCTAGCATGGAGATCCATTAGCATCACCCCTTCCTTTAGCTTGGAAGGAATGATACTATGAATCCTTTATTTCGGTTACCTTTTAAATGACCCAACCAGTCCCCTTTCGGTTACATTTTAGATGACCCAAAGCACGAGGTTGACAAAAATTTTCTAATCCTTTATAATACTTCTTGTCAATGGTTATTCATGAGGTCTTTAAAAAACCTTCTGGAAACCTGAAACAAACGTCTCTGTTTCCAAGTCAACTTTTTCAGGGATCTCTTCATTACAAGGAGGAAAGGCACAGATGAAAAGGACTGGTTTAGTTTTCATTTTTTTGATGCTAACGGGATTAATTTTATCAATAAGTTGCGGTCGAGGAAGCGAGAATGTTCCAACTACCACCACTACTACTGTTCTAACCACTTCCACCACTATACCAACGGGAGGCAACACTTATTACCTTTCTCCTAGCGGGAGCGACTCTAACTCTGGCAGTGAAACTCAGCCCTGGAAAACTTTTGGACATGCTTCCGAAACACTTCAACCCGGAGATACTTTGATTATCAAAGACGGAACATACATTTTAAGCGACTACAACCAAGATCGGTTGGTTCCGCCTTCGGGAACTGCCAGTGCCTGGGTAGTTATTAAGGGGGAGACAGGCAAAAGACCGGTCTTAGCCGGCAGAGGAGGAATGTCACATGCTATCGACATATCAAACAAAAGTTACCTGCTCATTGAAAACTTAGAAATCACCAGTGATATTGACAACCCTTACAGCGGTGGTTTGCAGGATGGGATTGAAGCCGGAGGTTCTGCGGGAGAAGGAACCGGAGACATTTCAAATGTAATTTTGCGTAACTTGTGCCTCCACCACATCGAACAAACTGGGATCAATTTTGCGGGAAGCATTCGCGATGTTACCATAGAAAACTTACATATCCATCACACCGGTGGTCCAGCCTTGAGTGCGCCGGCAGCCGGCAGCGGCAAAAAGGGATGGGAACGAGTAGTCATCTCTTGCTGTACTTTAGAATATGCGGGAAACTTTACTAACGGAGAAGAAAGACGCTCCGATTGGGATCGCCCCGATGGCTTTGGCATTGAAGATTCAGAAGGACCAATTGAGATAAAATATACAACCTCCAGGTATAACTACGGCGACGGCCTTGATTCAAAATCAAGAAATACTTATATCCATCACTGTATTGTGGCTAATAATTTTGGGGACGGAGTAAAACTTTGGGGTGATGGCAGTAAGGTCGAAAACACTTTGGTTTTTGGCACGAGCTACCCTTCAAATGAATCAACCCCCTGGCAGCTTCTTGTGGTAGATACTGATGACACTAATGCAAGCATTGAAGTAATAAACTGCACTTTTTTTGACGACGAAAGAAGAGCTAATGCACAATACGTAGGCACGGCCCAATATCAATACTGGAATGTTCCTATTCGACTAACTTTAACTAATAACATCTTCGCGGGTTTAGCGCGTTTTTTGATTAATAAAAATGTAACTTTAACGGCCCAAAATAATCTTTTTTACAATCGTGCTGACGCAGACGGAGTACAGCTTGAGGTAGTTGAGGGGGACCCATCAAACTTAAATACCTATGCCTCTTATACAAGTTCTAATATCGCTTCCTTGGGGTCAGGCAATATTTACGGGGACCCAAAGTTCATCAGAGCTGAATGGGGACCAAACGGAGATTTTCATCTCCAATCTGGCAGTCCTGCCATTGATGCCGGCCTCTCCACCGGTGCCCCCTCAGATGATCTAGATGGAAAGGTCCGGCCCAAAAGCAGCGCAGTTGACATTGGCTGTTACGAAAAATAAAGGAGGTAAATCAAAATTTCTAATAATCCTTCACCAAATACCCTCACCCTAGACCATCCAAACACTTGCCCCCTCTCCCAGGGGGAGAGGGGGACACGGCGAAGGGGAAAGGGCCATACTTAAGTAGTTGCCTTTCCGTCATGTTAGAATTATTTTGAATTTGCGGGGGATGCAAAGGAGAAATTAAGAAGTTTGTGAAGCAGGTAGAAAAGCTCACAAATTGTGAAATGAACAATTTTATGGACGATATTGATTTGTCGAGCAGAGTTATCCTCAGCAAAAAGATATTCTCAACGAATTTTTGAAACTCTATTACAAAGATTTTAAAGAAGATCCTAGTTGGAGAAAAAGACACGAAAAAGATGTATCCCCAGACTTTCTTTTGGTAAAGGGAAACCAGAAAATTGGTGTTGAAGTTACTAATATCCTAGAAGTTGGCGATGAGTATTCTGAAATAAATTTTTCTAGGAAAAAGTATTCATCTAAACTGCAAAACGAGATTAAAAAGGAGATAACAGTAGAAGACCAGATTAATTATGAGATCATTTTGTCAACCTTTAAAGGTTAAATCATAAAACCTTTGAAGGATTTCTTCCTTCGTAACTATAGGAGTGTTGATGGTACCAAAAATTATTTGGCGGAAGAAGTTGGTATTTATCAAAGCTCATATAGTAGCCAAGTTATTCAAAGGCATCCCGCCATATTGTGTGTTGATGATGAGCCATCAATTTTAGAATCATTAAAAATGATCTTAGAAATAAAAGATTATGAAGTTCATACGGCACTAGATGGTTATTCTGCTTTGAATCTTATTGACCAAAATAAGGGACACTATGATGTAATTATTACTGGTTATAAAATGCCTGGTATGGATGGTATTGAATTATTGCGAAAAATTAAGAGTAAATATCCTGATATACCAATTGCTATTGTTTCGGCATATTACACTGAATTATTCCGGCAAACAGTTATTAATTCTGGCGGTTTTATGTACCTACGTAAACCATTCCTAATGGAAGAAATATATGATCTTGTAAATAAGGGGATTAAATTACGAGAAGAAGCTAAAAACAAAAATGCCAAATCAACTTGAATACCTAACCACTAACGAAATCAACGCGCTCCTCAATTCAATCGACGACCTTCGCGACCGCGCCATCGTTACGACTTCCTTTAAGCATCCCTAATTCGCCACTGGAAATTTTTTCTTACCTAAAGGCTAAGATGCCGTAAAACGTGGTATGCAAAACAGCAAGAAAAAGCTAGGTCTGCGGTCGTTTTTGATTTTTAATTTGTATTTTTGATTTTTGCTTTTTACTTGTCCATCTAATCTTTTGATTATCTGATCATCTCGTTCTGATAAATCTGATACTCGGATATTCTCACCCAAAGAAGGGATTCACACAACCCATCAACCGTGTAACCTTCTTAAAACTTAAACCACGCTTTAATTGCTCCGGTGATCGCCGGCGAATAGGTGATAAAAACCGGGGCAAAAACCAGGGAGACCACTGCCATCAGCTTGATAAGAATGTTCATTGAAGGCCCGGTTGTGTCTTTAAAGGGATCACCCACGGTATCTCCTACGACGGCTGCAGCATGGGTTGGGGTCCCCTTACCCCCCAAGTTTCCTTCTTCAATCCATTTCTTAGCATTATCAAAAGAAGCACCACCATTGGTCATCATTATTCCCAGAAGCACCCCACAAGCAGTAGCTCCCGCTAGAAAACCACCCAGGGCCTCTGTGCCCAAGAGCAATCCCACCGCTAATGGTGAAACCACGGCTAGCAATCCGGGAACAATCATTTCTTTCAGCGCCCCCTGAGTAACAATATCAATGCAACGTCCGGTGTCGGGTTTGGCTTTACCTTCGAGAAGTCCAACGATGTTTTTAAATTGTCGACGGATCTCATCTACCATTTTATAGGCGGCCCGACCCACCGCTTTCATGGTTAAAGCAGCAATAATAAAGGGCATAAGAGACCCCAGCAATAATCCTACAACCGAAAGCGGTCGGGTAAGATCAATGGAAGGCAGATGCACCGCATGTTGATAAGCAGAAAACAAAGCTAAAGCCGTTAAGGCCGCGGAACCAATGGCAAACCCCTTACCGATGGCCGCGGTGGTGTTGCCTAGAGCATCCAATTTATCAGTTATTTTTCTGATCTCCGGAGGCAGACCAGACATCTGAGCAATGCCCCCAGCATTGTCAGCAATTGGCCCGTAAGAATCGGTAGACATAACTACGCCAATAGTTGAAAGCATGCCAACCGCTGCTAAGGCAATCCCATACAAGCCGCTGAATTTGTAAGCAATAAGAATGGCAAGCGCAACCGTTACTACTGGTAAAATGGTGCTTTCAAAACCAACCGCCAGGCCCGTTATCATAGTGGTGGCTGGGCCTGATTCGCAGCTTTTGGCAATTTCTCTAATCGGATTTCCAGAAGTAAAATATTCGCTTTCGATGCCAATCAAAATCCCGGTTATCAATCCGGCAATGATTGCCCAAAATTCATTCAAGCGGCCGGTTAGAGATAAGCAAACAAAATAAGCGCCCACGATAAAGACAATTCCGCTTACATAAGTGGTATAGCGCAAAGCCGATTGGGGATTCATTCGTTTAAAAATATTTATGGAGAATATTCCTAAAAGCGAAGCAATTAATCCCACGGTAATAAGGAAAAGAGGCAAAGAAATCCACTTAAGAGGATTAGCCAAGGTAGCGCCGATGGCAATAGCAGAAACCACCGAGCCAACATAGGACTCAAACAAGTCCGCTCCCATTCCCGCGGTATCGCCGACGCAGTCACCCACATTGTCCGCAATTACCCCTGGGTTGCGCGGATCGTCTTCTGGAATACCCGCTTCAATCTTTCCTACCAAATCAGTTCCCACATCAGCGCTTTTGGTATAAATCCCTCCGCCCACACGAGCAAAAAGGGCAATGGACGATGCTCCCATGGCAAAGCCGCTGATGATCTCTGGATTCCTAGTAAACAAAAATACTAATCCCAACCCAATGACTCCAAGAGCAGCAACTGAAACCCCCATGACTGAGCCGCCAAAAAAGGCAATACTCAACGCCTGAGGGGTCCCCCCAGTGATTGCTCCCTGACAGGCGCGACCGCTGCTCCGCGTAGCGGCTTTCATGCCAAAGAATCCAGCCAGCATGGAACAAAATGCTCCCAGCAAAAATGCGAGTCCAGTATAAATCGAAATAAAATAAGAAATAATAATAAAGACAACTGCCATGAAGATAAGAATTATCTGATATTCTCGTTTCAAAAACACCATAGCCCCGTTGTGAATTTCATGCGCGATTTCCTGCATCCTCTGATTTCCCTCGCTAGCCCTCAAAACCATAAGATAGGTAACCAAAGCAAAAACCATCCCCAACACACCCAAAACCGGAATCCAAACATAAATTCCCATTTTTATTTCCCCCTTTCCTTATAAATAAAAACCTCTACCAAAAGCAGGCAAGTAAGTTGGTAGAGGTTATCAACTCCGGAAATAAAAAGGAGTAAATAAGGCAAACCTCATTGCCTTTTTCTTTAGAATATCAAATTGTTAACTAGAAGTCAAGTATATTTTGAACCTCGACATCTTGTGTCGCAAAAAAGTCAACACAAAAATGGTGGGCCCAGGTGGAGTCGAACCACCGACCTTGCGCTTATCAGGCGCACGCTCTAACCATCTGAGCTATGAGCCCAACTCAAATTATTTTAACAAAAAAATTAAATTTTAGGAAGTTCTGCTAAGGCCTTTTCAATCGCTTCCTTGGGGTACTCGTAATCTTTTAATTCCCCCGAAAGGTAAGCATCATAAGCAGCTAAATCAAAATGTCCGTGACCGCTAAAATTGAAAACAATTACCTTTTCTTCGGTTGCCCTTTGGGCCTCGTCAATAGCTACTTTAATGGCATGCGTGGTCTCTGGGGCAGGTAAAATACCCTCGGTCTTAGCAAACAAAATCCCCGCTTTGAAACAAGCCACCTGGTGTTCCGCCCGAGCCTCAATAATTTTATCCTTAACTAACTGACACAAAAGCGGAGCGTCTCCATGATAGCGAAGCCCTCCCGCGTGAATGCCTGGAGGAACAAAATTATGTCCCAAAGTGTACATTAAAAGTAAGGGTGTCAAACCGGCCGTATCCCCAAAGTCGTAACGATATTCTCCTTTCGTAAGCGTGGGACAAGCCATTGGCTCTACGGCAATAAAATGAATGTCTTTTCCTGATTTAACTTTATCCTTAACAAAAGGAAATACAAAGCCGGCAAAATTACTTCCTCCTCCCACACACCCAATCATAATGTCAGGACCTTTTTCTCCTGCCAGCTTAAGCTGTTCTTTAACCTCTAACCCCACAATGGTTTGATGCAGCAAAACATGGTTTAAAACTGAGCCCAGAGAATATTTTGTATCTTCGTGTTTAGCGGCATCTTCTACTGCTTCAGAAATAGCAATCCCCAAGCTTCCCAGGGAGCCGGGCATCTCCTGATTTATCCTTCTTCCCGCTTCGGTCTTCATAGTGGGGGAAGGATCAACCTCCGCTCCCCAGGTCTCCATAAGAATTCTTCGATAGGGTTTTTGTTCGTAGCTGATTTTAACCATGTAAACCTGACACTCAAGCCCAAACAAATTGCAAGCAAAAGCTAAAGCCGACCCCCACTGCCCTGCTCCGGTTTCGGTAGTGATGCGCTTTACTCCTTCCATTTTATTGTAATAGGCCTGCGCTACCGAAGTGTTGGGTTTGTGTGAACCAGCAGGTGAAACACTCTCATTCTTAAAATATATTCTGGCTTTAGTTTTCAAGGCCTTCTCTAAATTTTTAGCTCGAACCAAAGGCGTGGGTCTCCAGATCTTATAAATTTCTAGAAGTTCATCCGGAATCTCAATCCAGGGCTCAGGCGAAGCTTCTTGTTTAATTAAAGCCCTGGGGAAAATAGGCGCCAACTCTTCGGGAGAAATGGGCTTCTTGGTCAGAGGATTAAGAGGGGGCGCGGGAGGGTTGGGCAAATCGGGAATGATGTTATACCAACGCTCAGGCAAATCTTTCTCGCTTAACATAATTTTTCGCTCGTCCATGTTTTCCTCCTTTTAAAAAAAGTGATTGACTAATTTTAACAATTATCCAGCAAAGATGCAAGAACTTGTATTCCCTTTTCAAAAAAGTGCCAAAAGGGACTTGACAAATTTAAAGCGCCCCTTTATAATATTAATGTTTCTTGAAAAGGAGTACGTTATTATCTATTTGATAATTAACGAATTCTTATAGTAAATTTAAACTCAAGTGTGGAAACAAAAAACGCACACTTGATGTGCGTTTTTTGTTTCTCAAGAAGAGAAAGAACCTTGACAATTAAATAAACAAACAGCAATAAATTCTCGCACCGAGATTGATCAAGTTACTGCGGCACATAGAGGATACCTTGGCACGGCAAGTCGATGAAGGACGCGATTGGCTGCGATATGCCTCGGGGAGCTGTCAAAATAGCTTTGATCCGGGGATTTCCGAATGGGGGAACCCGATACGGCTAATCCCGTATCACCCCGCACGCAAGTGTGGGGAGACAACCCGCTGAACTGAAACATCTTAGTAAGCGGAGGAAAAGAAAGTAAAAACGATTCCCAAAGTAGTGGCGAGCGAAATGGGAACAGCCTAAACCCTCGATCTTTGGTCGGGGGGGTTGCGGGACCGCGATGTGGGATTGGAGAACCTAGCTGAATCGACCTGGAAAGGTCAGCCATAGAGAGTGATAGCCTCGTAAGCGAAAGGTTCAAAGACCCTAGCGGAATCCCAAGTACAACGGGACACGTGGAATCCTGTTGGAATCTGGGAGGACCATCTCCTAAGGCTAAATACTCTGCCGTGACCGATAGTGAACTAGTACCGTGAGGGAAAGGTGAAAAGAACCCAGGAATGGGAGTGAAATAGAACTTGAAACTGTGTGCCTACAAGCAGTCGGAGCTCGGTAGCAATACCGGGTGACGGCATGCCTATTGAAGAATGAGCCGGCGACTTACAGTTGGCAGCGAGCTTAGGGTGAAGAGCCCGAGGCGTAGCGAAAGCGAGTCTGAATAGGGCGACTTAGTTGCCAGCTGTAGACCCGAAACCGATAGCGATCTATCCTTGGGCAGGGTGAACTTCGGCTAACCCCGGAGGGAGGCCCGAACGGGTTGATGTTGAAAAATCATCCGATGACCTGAGGATAGCGTGAAAAGCTAAACGAGCTCGGAGATAGCTGGTTCTCCTCGAAATGGTTTTAGGGCCAGCCTTAGGATTATCCTTGCGGGGGTAGAGTACAGTTTGGACTAGGGTCCCGAAAGGGATTCCAAATCCTCGCTAACTCCGAATACCGCAAGGTAACTTCCTAGGAGTGAGTCTACGAGGGATAAGCTTCGTGGTCAAAAGGGAAACAACCCAGACCGCCAGCTAAGGTTCCTAAAGACAAGCTAAGTGGGAAAGGAAGTGGGGTTGCTTAAACAGCCAGGAGGTTGGCTTAGAAGCAGCCATCCTTTAAAGAGTGCGTAACAGCTCACTGGTCGAGCGATCCTGCGCCGAAAACACACGGAGCTAAGCTTGTTACCGAAGCTGCGGGTCTTCTCCCGACTTTTAGTCGGGGGGAGGCGGTAGAGGAGCGTTCCGTAGTAGGTTGAAGTCGTGTCGCGAGGCACGGTGGACGAAACGGAAGTGAGAATGTCGGCATAAGTAACGAAAAGGCAGGTGGAAATCCTGCCCGCCGAAAGTCTAAGGTTTCCTGGGGAAGGCTCGTCCTCCCAGGGTAAGTCGATATCTAAGGTGAGGCCCCGCCCAGGGGCGTAGCCGATGGCAAGTCCGGTTAATATTCCGGCACCACCTGTTCTGTTAACCAGAGGGACGCAGGAGGATAGCCCATAACCCTTATTGGATTGGGGATCCCAAGGGCAACCGCGGGAGGTTTGGGTGATTCCACACTGACGAGAAAAGCTCTGGGGATTGGAGCAGGTGATCGTACTACAAACCGACACAGGTGGACTGGCTGAGCAAGCCAAGGCGCGCGAGAGAACTCTCTCTAAGGAACTAGGCAAAATGGTCCCGTAACTTCGGGAGAAGGGACGCCTCGACGAAAGTCGGGGCCGCAGAAACCAGGCTCCTGCGACTGTTTAACAAAAACACAGGTCTCTGCAAACCCGTAAGGGGATGTATAGGGGCTGATGCCTGCCCAGTGCTGGAACGTTAAGGGGCGTCCTGAGATCACATCAAGGGACAAACCGAAGCGCCAGTGAACGGCGGCCGTAACTATAACGGTCCTAAGGTAGCGAAATTCCTTGTCGGGTAAGTTCCGACCCGCACGAAAGGCATAACGAAAGGAGCGCTGTCTCGGAGAGAGACTCGGTGAAATTGGGATGTCCGTGAAGACACGGATTTCCTGCACCAGGACAGAAAGACCCCGTGGAGCTTTACTATACCCTAGCTTTGGATTTTGATGCTGCTTGCGTAGCATAGGTGGGAGGCGTTGAAGCTCTGGTTTCGGCTGGAGCAGAGCCAACAGTGAAATACCACCCTGGCATCATTAGAGTTCTAACCCTGGCCGTGAAGGCTGGGAGACAGAGTTAGGCGGGTAGTTTGACTGGGGCGGTCGCCTCCTAAAGAGTAACGGAGGCGTTCAAAGGTACCCTCAGCACGGTTGGAAATCGTGCGTCGAGTGTAAAGGCATAAGGGTGCTTGACTGTGAGACGTACATGTCGAGCAGGGACGAAAGTCGGACTTAGTGATCCGGTGGTTCTGGATGGAAGGGCCATCGCTCAACGGATAAAAGTTACCCCGGGGATAACAGGCTGATCTCCTCCAAGAGTTCACATCGACGAGGAGGTTTGGCACCTCGATGTCGGCTCATCGCATCCTGGAGCTGGAGCAGGTTCCAAGGGTTGGGCTGTTCGCCCATTAAAGCGGTACGTGAGCTGGGTTCAGAACGTAAGTTACATTGCGTTCTACCACAGTAATGTGGTAAAATAAAAAGTCGACTCATATCGGTGGAACCCTACTCTTCTTCCGAACGGAAGAGAGGGCAATACCGAGGGAAGACGGAGGTTCAGGTGAAGAATAGTATTCTTTCTTACATTGCTGGTTTTCTTGACGGAGATGGCTGCATCATGCTTCAACTAGTATATCGGCATGATTACCTTCTCGGATACCAAATTAGATCAAGCATCGTTTTTTACCAAAAGACAAGGTATAGAAAGTATCTTGAATGGTTAAAGTCCAAATTAAAATTCGGTTACCTCAGAAATCGAAAGGATAATATCACCGAATACACAATAGTTGGCCATGAAGAAGTAGAAGCAATCCTAACGCTTCTTAAGCCATATCTCCGTTTAAAAAAAGAGCAAGCCAGGTTAGCTCTTGAAATAATCAATAAACTAAAAGGGATTAAAAGATTATCTCCTAAAATTCTATTGAAAATGAGTAGGAAAGTTGACCGGTTTGCTAGTTTGAATTGCTCTAAAAAGAGAACAAACACTGCAGCAAAAGTAAAAAAATTCTTAATAGCTAAGAACCTCTTGTCCCCGTAACGACTCTCCGATTCAATCGGAGGACTTTACCATACAGGTAAGGTAATACGTCGACCTCCCGACAAAATGTCGGGATGAAGGTATAGTCTATGCCACTGGTAACAGTGGAACAACATGCGTGAGACAGTTCGGTCCATATCCGGTGCAGGCGCAAGGGAATCTGAAGAGGAGTCCTCCCTAGTACGAGAGGACCGGGAGGAACAGACCTCTAGTGTACCAGTTGTGGGGCCTACCCGCAAACGCTGGGTAGCTATGTCTGGTCGGGATAAATGCTGAAAGCATCTAAGCATCAAGCCCACCTCAAGACTAGATTCCCCACCCTGATGGCAACATCAGGGGTAAGACCCCCTGCAGACTACAGGGTTGATAGGCTGGAGGTGTAAAGGCGGTAACGTCTGAGCTGACCAGTACTAATCGGTCGAGGACTTGATCATAAAAGGTAGGTGCGAGAATTTATTGCTGTTTTAATCCCGGTGGCCATACCGGAGGTGTTCCACCCGTTCCCATTCCGAACACGGAAGTGAAATCCTCCAGGGTCGATGGTACTCCGAGACTTCGTTTCGGGGGAGAGTAGAACGCTGCCGGGTTTTTTTTTGGCTTTGGTTATTGTATCTTGGTTATTGGTTATTTTCTGTTATAATGATGATATGTTAAAGAAAACCGACCCCGACATTATCAAAAGTTACCTCGAGGACAGTTCCAACTTAGCTTCTGGCTATGCCGAGGGCGTTTATTTGCCCGAAAATGAAGCAGAAATTTCCGAAGCCGTTTCAGAATGCAACGCTAATAAAGTTCCCTTAACTATTTCTGGGGGACAAACTGGAACCGTGGGCGGCTGCATTCCCTTCGGAGGTTGGGTCCTTTCCACGCAAAAGCTCAATCATATTCTCGATTTCAATCCCCAAGAAAAATTCATGATTGTCCAGCCAGGAGTAACTTTAGAAGAAATTGAAAAAACAGCCGCGCAAGAAAATTTGTTTTATCCCCCCGACCCCACCGAAAAAACTGCCACCATTGGAGGAAATGTAGCTACTAATGCTTCGGGAGGAAGAAGCTATCGTTTTGGTTCAACTCGGCAATGGATAAGACGGCTCAAAATTGTTCTTGCCAATGGTACTTCCCTTAATCTTAAAAGGAACCTTATTCAGGCTAACAAGCAGGGGGAGTTTGTGCTTCCCCATTTAACGCTACCCCTACCCCACTACCAATCACCCCCCATAAAAAATAGTGCTGGTTACTTTGTGGCCAAAGAAATGGATTTTCTTGATCTTTTTATTGGCTCCGAAGGCACCCTGGGGATATTTTCAGAAATTGAAATTTCCCTTTTACCGGCTTTTCAAGAAACCTTCGACTTTGTGGTTTTCTTTGAGAGCGAAGATAAGGCAGTGGACTTCGTCTTAGAAAGTAAAAGCCAAAAAGATCCCACCATAAATTTTTACGAGTTTTTCGACGAAAACACCCTGCAAATGTTAAAAAAAACTTATTCTAAAATTCCCGGAGATAAAAAAGCCGCTATCTACCTAGAACAAGAGATTAATGATTCCAATCAAAACTATTATTTAGAGCAGTGGAGCGAACTTCTAGGAAAATATCAAATTCCCCTTGAAGAATGTTGGTTGGGGTTAGACGCTAAGAAAAAAGAAGAACTAAGAAAGTTCCGCCATGCCGTCCCCGAACACATCAATGAATTATTCAAACAGCACGGACTAATTAAACTCGCCACAGACATCGCAGTGCCAGAAGATAAATTTAAAGAAATGTTTACTTTTTATAACAGCGAGCTTAAAGCCAGCTCCCCAGAAATTTTCTACATCAAGTTTGGTCACATTGGTGATAACCATCTGCATGTCAATCTTCTTCCAAAGTCGGAAGAGGAATCAAAGAAAGCCAAAGAGCTGATCTTAAGTTTTGTGCGGAAAGCCGTAAGTTTGGGGGGAACGGTTTCGGCTGAACACGGAATTGGCAAGATTAAACATGATTATTTAAAAGAGATGTACGGCGAAACTGGGGTAGCCGAAATGATCCGCATCAAAAAGACCTTTGATCCCAACTGCATCCTTGGCCGAAATAACCTTTTCTCCATAAACAGCTAAAAGTTGACGAAAACCTTCCTACTTGCTAAAATAATTTTACACTCCACGCTCCCCTGTAGCTCAATGGTAGAGCGTGCGGCTGTGAAAGGAGGTGTGAACTCACGGTTGAAAAACGCCGGTACATTGATCGCCGCAGTTATCTAATTGAAGCGGTAAAAAAACGCCGTAAAGAAATTAGAAAGAAAGCTATTAATTACTTAGGTGGAAAATGTAGCATCTGCGGCTACCAAAAATGTACTGAAGCCCTAGAATTCCATCACTTCGATGATTCAAATAAGGGTTTTGGAATTTCTAGTAGAGGATACACTCGAAGTTGGACTAAGATCGTAGAAGAACTAAAGAAGTGTGTCCTCCTATGTGCCAATTGTCACCGTGAAGTTCACGCCGGAATTGCAGCTGCTCCGAGTAATCGGAGTTGAAAAACCGGGTGAATTCAGGGAAGCCTAAGTCCTGACAAACTAGGATATGGTAACCCTGAGCGAAGCCTCGACGTTACGTCGGGGAACGTGCAGAGACTAGGTCGCAAGACCGTACCCCGACCTCCAGTTGGGGGAAGCGCCCGGCTTCCTAACAAATTAGGAAGATGAGATAGTCCAATCTTCAGCGAAAGCTGAAGGAAGTTGTAACCGCAGGGTTGCAGGTTCGAGTCCTGCCGGGGGAGCCAGTTCACTTTCCCATTTCGTCGGAAGGAGGGCTACCACAAATACGATTCCGCCCCGATTTCTTTGCTTGATAAAGTGCTTCGTCGGCCCTCTCAATCAACTCTTGTCGAAGACGAGTTTGTTCTTTAGAAGATAAAATATGCGGAACTTCATGGGGAAGATACGAAGCATATCCCACACTAACCGTAACTTTTATTTTATTTTGCAAACTTAACCCTTCCACTTTTTCCCTGATCCTCTCCAGAGGAATTTTTGCTTTATCAAAAGGCGTTTCTTCTAGAAGAACCATAAATTCTTCTCCTCCGTAGCGCCCAGTCACATCACTTGACCTTAACGAATTTTTGATTGTTTTGGCCACCTCCTGTAAAACCCAGTCCCCAATTGGATGTCCGTAAGTGTCATTAATTTTTTTAAAATGATCAATATCAATCATAGCCATAGTCAAGTTCCGACCGTGTCGCAGAGCCGCAGACAGCATTGCTTCATAACGTTCCATAAAAGCCCCGCGGCTTAGAAGCCCGGTCAAGGAATCGTGCATTACTTTTTCTCTCAAGGCGTTTCTTTCTTTAACCGTCTCCTGAGCAATTTTAAAGAGGGCCCGGGCAAATCCTCTGGGCCTTACTATTTTTATTTCGGGTGGATAGTAGGTTGTTTTCATATCTTCCTATCGCATAAAAAGAAAAAAAATTTCAACCCAAGTTTGAAATCTAGCCCGCGATATTATAGAATTAAAGTAACATGGATCAAATAATAGAATTGCTTCAATTTGACGCTGCCGACGATAAATATCTAAACGATATAACAGAAAAAGAATATTTTGGTTTCCCAATTTCTCCTATTCTCGAAGCTGAAAAAAAGCTCCGGGCACCCAATGACGCCTCAATTGCCTACTTCTCGATGGAATATGGCCTAGCCCCTAGTGTTTACCATACCTTTAAAACTAATAACCCTATAAAAAAGTGCAACATCCTCTCTAATCATGAAGTATTTTCCAATATGAAAGACATGGATTATTATCATTATCTTCCGGTAAAAAAAATCCTTGATCTTCCCATTTACAGCGGAGGATTGGGGGTTCTAGCCGGAGATACCTTAAAATCCGCGGCTGATCTAGGAATTCCATTGATCGGGATTGGAATTCTTTGGAAGAAAGGTTATTTCCAGCAAAAGTTTTGGTTCCGCATTGGGGGGCAACTTCCCGAAGAAACCTCCTGGGACCCCTACTCCTACCCGGGCCTTATCCCATTAAAACCCAAAATTGATATTACGCTTAGTGGACAAAAGCTATTTTTAAAATTATGGAAATATTATGTTTTTTCTTACGACCTGAGTCAGGTAGCACCTTTAATTTTGCTGGACGCCGACTTAGAAGAAAACCCCGAATACTTCCGGGAACTTACCTATCAGCTCTACCGCAGTTCCAATGCCTGGATTAAAATCGCCCAAAGAATGATCTTGGGAATTGGAGGGATAAAAGCTCTTGAAACTTTGGGCTACCAGCCCAGCAAATATCATCTTAACGAGGGCCATGCTGCTTTTGCTTTTCTAGAAAAAGTTAAAAAGGAAAATTTTGAGGAGCTAAAGAAAAAATTTGCTTATACCTGTCACACCCCGGTAGAAGCAGGA
>Ga0207433_10000942_pt1 | contig 65061 bp, 55 predicted proteins | sample YelNatPaOPGAMG01_FD_187559 | JGI IMG/M metagenome (GOLD analysis project Ga0207433, IMG submission 187559) | Hot spring thermophilic microbial communities from Obsidian Pool, Yellowstone National Park, USA - OP-RAMG-01 (SPAdes) (version 3) | ecosystem: Environmental > Aquatic > Thermal springs...
GTCCTGATCGAGAGTAATAGAGAATATTTATGTCTTTTAAACCAACTAATGCGCTACAAATCTGGCTAGGATCAGAAATGACAGGGGTGTTATGTTTATTGTTTTTCACAGATCAAAAATACATGCACCCCTGTCACTTAGATGCGTAAAAACTCTATAAATAGACCAAACTGGAATTCGTAAATCCCGCTAAAAACCGAAGAGCCAACAAACTTCTGCCTTGTCATCACCAAAAAATCTTCACCTCGCCTTTTGAATGAGCGGCAAAAAGGTACTTCGTTTTTTGATATCTCCGCGCTTTAGAGAGAAGCTGTGGCCTGCCGGAGTAGAAAACAACAGTCATCCTACCCGATGGTCAAAAAATAATATCCACCGGTATTTTGAAGGAAACCTTGCCTGACTGCATCTCGGTAATAGAAGGATCGGGGACAGAAGATAATGCAGTTGGTTGGTATGCATAAAAAGTAGCGAAGTTCGACTATATATGCAAGCCATATCAAAAAGTAATGTTTCAAAGTTGATATTTTCGACTCAAAAATTTTGATTATCGAACCGCGAAATCTTATTTACGGTTTATAAATTGTTACCTTATGAAAGCATAATGCACCTTTTGCAAATGCTTTATATAATGTCACAACAATAGTATCCATGTAAGCTGGTATATCAGATATGAAGTGCAGGCGTATCTCCATAATAGGACTGATTGATCAAGTTTGAATTCTCACTTATATAGAGAAGCCGAGTCCTGGTAGATAGTCTGTATGCTATAAAAGTTTGTCAAACAGTAAATTCCCATCCGGTTTAAAGCTAAGATTATCTACAGAAAAACTGCGCTCGTGGCTCAATTGGATAGGGCATCTGACTACGGATCAGAAGGTTGGGGGTTCGAGTCCCTCCGGGCGCACCAAATCTGAGCCTGTAATCTAACCCAAATCTGCACCCTGCAGTATCTAACGAGTTGCTGATTCGTGGTCATAAATGAGTAAGATCTGCATTATATGCGATTAGGACGAGATGCCCGGTTATGCAGTATTGTGGTGAGGACATCTGAATTCGCTGATTTCCCTTCTCAAGGATCATTGTGTCAGTCGCCGTGGTAATCGGACGTACGCACAACGGTCCCGCGATAGCGAACGATGAACTTGCCCCACTGATTACACGAGGTATGGATCTCTACCATGCCAAGGGACGTTGATAGACAAACTACGGGCTGAAAATAGCACGTAAACAACGTTCCCAGAGTTGATCTCCTTGCGCCTTCACCTCGTCGCAACATCCATGTTCTCCTTCGGTCTCCTATGTTTCTGGATGCCCGAAACCTTACTGACATCCTATGGACTGATCCGTGGGCTTCCGGAAGTCTGGTCACACCTCGCCTTTATCGCCGATGACTCCAACTGGAGTGACGCCAGGTATCGAACCCTGCGATATGAACGTGGGACGCTTTGCGAGCGGGAAAATACTGCTTCTAAGGATCTTAGTTACTTCGATAGGGAAGCGTGGCGGGCTTATCACGACAAGCGGACTAGCGATATCAAAGGCCTGTAGGATGAGTGCAGTTGCACCGGGAACAAATATGGACACGGAAGCACGTCATGGAGTGAATTCTAGGAATTTGGAACGTCTCGTAGACTGCTATGCACGGCTAGGGCGTTGACTTTTTGTTCCACAGCCGGGATGCCGAGGTTCGCTTACGGTAACCTTTTGTCACAGCGAGCTACTTGGTTTTGCTACCTCGTCGCCACGTACTCCTTATCTCACGACGGCCGGCGCGACAATCCTTGCAAAGGGCGATCAAAGTATCGACGCCTTTGAGGTTAAGGACAAAGCACTCATCGAAGACGACTTCCTCGCCCGGATCATACACGGTGATCTCGATACATAATACAGCCGATGCCTGTCGCTAACCAGGAATCAATAACTCTCAGATGCTCTGTGACACTAGATTCGACACCTTGGTTAAGACAATGCACCATACTTATTCTCAGTACTACCCGGGCAGAGAGGAAAAAATTGGCTTCGTAACCATATACAAGTGTCTAGAGGTCATGCTGCAATATGGCTATAGATATCAAAAACACCAATTCAAAGTTTATATTTCCAACTTAGGAATTCTAATTATCAAATCAAGAAAGCTTATTGCAATTTATGGATTGCAGTCCTTAACAAAATATTTATTGCATTATAAAGGTGCGATTCATCTTCCAAAATATTTTGTTAAGGACTGTAAGAATGATATCCGTAAGATATGGTATATATCAGATATAAACTGCAGGATTGGCCGACACTACATTGGCTGATCAAGGGATAGAAAGTTTAATTCTGATCGTTATTTCTTTCAGCACCTGTATACGGAAAGTCCGGATAACTTAAATTACCCCTTCAGATTCCTCTGAATTGATGATACTTTCTGGAGAAAGTATCTCGTATTTCATCGATAAATCAGAAACAAATTCCCAAGATCACAACCCTGCCTGAGAAGTGAGATCAGAGATTACCCTCAGGCATAGATTGGCTTTTATTCTGAATAGCGATTTGTGACCAAAAGTCTGGCAGATCACCGGTATCCGAATCATCTACTAAGCCCCCGCCTCCATAGCTCCCCCGGTAGGGATCTTCGTTTGAGGGGTATCTACCTCCATAAACTGGGGTACTACTATCATCTGACTGTACCTGGCTGTTGACTAATACAGTGTTGTGCGAAGAACTGTCTGTCGAGGATATTCCTATCAACTTTGCCAGGTCTTCAGGAGACAAACGGCTTCCTTGAAGACGAAGTTCGCGGTAAAAAACAAACGCGCTGCATGCATATATATGGGCCGATAAAAAATAAATTATTTCCGCTATTACAAGATAGGATAAACTGGTGAGGCTATTTCTAAATAAAATAGCGATGGCATATAAAATAACTCCTTGTATAAGACCTATCCAGAATTGAACCATAAAAATCCGGCCTTTATAGCCTTTTACTAATAATCGAGATAGGCTAAAAGCCTCAAATATTGATCTTGGATTTTCCAAGCCAATAAAAGCAACCACTAAATATACTCTGCACAACCAGCCAATACTCAGAATTGCGAACAGTAGTAGAAAGACCAGAGGGAGAAATACAGATAGGTGTATGAATATAAGATCCAGCAATTCAAATATGGTTGCGATGGTTGCCCCAATAATGTAGATGGCGATAGATGCCAACAGTGCTTTTCTAATTTGGGCAAAAGAAAGATTCATGCTAAAAGATTTTTTTGATTTACCTGTAAAATAGGATGCGGCTATACTTCTAACCGAAAAAACTTGTCCCCAGAAAATCCATAAGTACATTACCGCCAATGCCGTTAAAAAGTAATTCACTCCCACCACTTTGTAGTGCTCATAAGGGAAGGTGTAATTGATGTTCGATCCTGTAGAAACAAAGTGCACATGTCCATCTTTTATTAATAAAAAATTTATTACAACTAAAATTAGGTAAGCCGGCAATGACATTACTAACCATCTAAAATATCCTCTTCTCAAGAGAGAAAATATCTGAACAAGAACTCGCCTTGCTGATACAGGAGATCGCTGCAATTTCCTTTGATAGTTGTTAGACTGTATGTTATAACTCACTTTATGATATTAGCAAATGACCGCGCTTTTTATATCAAAATATTATTTCTATTTGATACTTTTTTACGACGATACCTTCTTGAATATTTTTGAGCACCGAATTTGAATTCTCACTCATGCAGAGTAGCTACACCCTGGCAGATACTCTGTATGTCATGTACATTTGTCAAGCAGGATTTCAATCCGGTACAGAACTAAGATTATTTATAGGAAAACTGCGCCCGAGTCTCCATTGGATAGAGCCTATGACTACGGATTAAAAAGTTGCTGGTCCGAGGTGTCACTGGTCGTAGCACATCTGACCCGTGTCACCTCAAACAATAATAAAAATCTGTTAGCCTGGAGATTTGATAACCTCTGGTCAGCGATGGTCAGGATTCGCGTGATGAGCCAAACTAACCGTATGTGATTCAGGCAAGGTGGCGGCCTCGAAGCGTGTTGCGGCAGAGAAATATAGCTCCGTTGATATCATTATGTAAGGATCGTTGTGGCAGTCGCTGTGAGATAGCCGCACGCGTCGGTAATGAAGGCAAACCGGCATTGTGAGGCAATGACTATAATCAAAGCATCCTGATTCCAAATCAACAAAATATTCATTGCATTATCGAGATGCAATTCACCTTCTAGAATATTTTGTTGAGCACTGTAATCAGAATATCCCTCCAATATGGTATATCAGATATAAAATGCATGATTGTCCTACACCAGATTGTCTGATCAAGGGATAGAAAGTTTAATTCTGATCGTTATTTTCTTCAGTATTTGTATCCGGAAAGTCCGGATAGTTCAAATTGTTCCCTTCAGACTCCCCTGAGTGAATTGTACTTTCTGGAGAATTTGCCTCGTGTCTCATCGGTAAATCAGAAACAAATTCCTGAGACCACAACTCTACCCGAGAGGCGGGATCAGGAGGTATTGCATACTTGGGAATCAGAGGATTATACTCAGGCATGGATTGGCTTTCGCTATGCATTTCGTTTTGCTTGGCAAAATCTGACAGATCACCGTTACCGGAATCATCTAAGCCCCCACCTCCATAGCTTCCCCGATAGGCATCTTCGTTTGAGGGGTATCTGCCTCCATAAACTGGGGCGTTGCTATCATCTGACTGTACCTGGCCGTTGATGAATACAGCGTTGTGCGAAGGAGTGTCTGTCAAGGATATTCCTATCGACTTTGCCAGGTCTTCAGGAGACAAATGGCTTCCTTGGAGGCGAAGTTCACAGTAAAAAATAAGTGCGCTACATGTATATATGGGAATCCAGAAAAAATAAATTATTGTCAATATTGCAAAATAGGGTCCGCTGTAGGCAGTAATGCCAAATAAAGCACTGATGCTATAGAAAATAACTACTTGTATAAGATTTATCCAGAATTGAACCGTAACAATCCGCCATTTATAGCCTTTTACCAAAAAATTAGATATAGAAAAAGCCTCATTTATAGACCTTTGATTTTCTAAGGAAATGATGGCAACCACTAAATATACGCTACAAAACCAGATGATGGCCGGAAACACAAATAGCACTGTGCCAGCAGCCAGAGCAATCAAGATAATGATGGATGCCAGCAATGTTTTTATAATTTGGGCAAAAGAAAGATCTATCCTAAAAGATTTGTTCGATTTACCTGTAAAATAGGATGCGGCCACACTCCTAACTGAAAAAGCCTCTCCCCAAAAAACCCCTATAAGTATTACTCCCAATGCCGCTAAAAGGTAACCTAACCCCGCCACTTTATCCCCATGAGATACGACATTGTTATTGTACAATACTACAGTAACAATTCGCACATGTCCAGCTTTTATTAACAGAAAACTTACTACAGCTGGAATTATGTAGGCCGGCAATGACATAACTAACCATCTAAAATAGCCTATCCTTAAGAGATGATATATTTGTACAAGAACTCGCCTTGTTAATATAGGAGGTCTCTGTAATTCTTCTGGATAGTTGTTAGACCATGTATTATAACTCATTTTATGATATTACCAAATAATCGCGTATTATTATTGAAATATACTTTCCGTTTATTCTTTACGGCAATATCTTCCCGAATATTTCTGAGCATTGAATTGCAATTCTCACTCATGCAGTGATAGCTGCACCCTAACAGATACTTTGTATAAGATAAATATTTCTCAAGTAGGATTTCAATCCGATATCGGACTAAGATTATTTACAGAGAAACTCCACTCAAAACTCAATTGGATAAGGAATCTGACTACGGATCAAAAAAGTTGGAGGTTCAGATTCCTCTGGTACATCAAGTCATTCTATCCACGAGATAGGTTCTATAGTATCGAATTGATCCGGGCACAGGCATGCTTTGATAATTGATAAAAGCAAAACCGAATACTTTTGCTTTTGTCATAAGGTTACTGGTTGGACACATATAACAGTTACCAAGGCAGGCTCATTGAAACTCACAGATTGTTACAACAAAGACTTCCCGTTCTTGAATTGTAGAAATTCAAGAACGGGAAGTCTTTGACAAGTGATAGCATAATTCTTTGGCAATTACCCGCTTGACGCAAATAGGTTACGACTTGATTCGGAAAACAGATTATATCCCCCGAAGAAAAAGTCTGCTTGTTTTTGTCTGCGGAATGTCTTGGAGTTATTGCAAATCGCCGAAGCAACAATTTTCCTGATACAGGTATCGATATTCAGATTCCATATCGCTCTTCTTCCGAAGAAGAAGAGCGATATGCTCATTGTATAAGGCATACCCTAAATCAATACGATTGTGAACCTCTGACGATGCGACAAATTCAAGGTTCTTAAGATGATTAAGCTTTTGACTCAGCCTTTTCCTCTTCTCCCTTGTGATAAAAAAAGCGGTGAACAACAGCCGATAGGCTCCCCCCGATTAGGGGCGCAACTATAAATACCCAGAGTTGACTGAGTGCAGATCCGCCGACGAATAGCGCCGGACCTAGACTTCTGGCTGGGTTGACGGATGTGCCGTCTATCGGAATTCCAATGATATGTACGAGTGCGAGAGCCAGGCCGATGACAAGCCCGGCAACGGCGGCATTGCTTGCCTGCTTGGTTACTGACAGAATGACAAACACGAATATAAATGTAAGAACCACCTCTGTGGCAAAAGCAGCCGCGGCATTGGCACCGATCATTGAAGCTTTACCATAGCCGTCTGCGCCAAGTCCCATGCTGCTATGGTATCTGGATGCAGCATGAAAAATACCGTAAAGCCCTGCTGCTCCAACAATTGCGCCGATAAACTGAGCGACCCAGTAGCCGAGCGCCTCTGTAAAAGTGATCCGGCGTGCAGCCAAAAAACCAATAGTCACCGCAGGGTTAACGTGGCAACCGGAAATTGGGCCAATTCCGTAAACGAGAACAAGCAATACCAAGCCGAAGGCAAGCGCAGTAACGAGCACCCCCGCTGACAAACTCAGCCCGGCGATTTTAAATCCGAAGCTCAACGTTGCCGTTCCGGCACCGAAGAACACGAGCAAAGCCGTACCGAGCCCTTCTGCAAATAAGGCCTTTGGTTTCATGTTCGACACCTTTCTATTTAGTTGTGCATTAGGGATACCTTTTGCATTTAGTTTTCTTGAGTAGGAATTATAGCGTCATTCTCTTGAGTTTTAACAGGTGATTTCTCTTAATTTTTATGTCATTACAATTTTATGGTATACAGCGATTTATGAGAAGAACTCGCAGACGATTTTGCGATATGACCAAATTGTATTATCTCTTGAGAAATCCAGAGGGTCTCTTTTGTAAAGATACACAGTCTATATTTTAATTGCAACAGGCGAGTGATTAAAATATCACACTAAAGGCTTTTATATTTTCACATGTGCTTTAAGCGAAACCCTCAAATAGACCTAGAATCCTGTTGATGTTGAGAGTATAATTTGATAAAAATTATTTTTAGTTATCCTATTAAAACACACCTGCTATAGATACTGTATCCAGTGAAAAGAACCTATACATGGGCTATGACGGGTAGCATTTGCTGATATCACTACTATAAGCAGTGGCTAATCTCTTGATAACAGATAGGCATGTCACTGCTCTACAAGTGTATCTGCAGATACCATCGAGATCAGCCAAGTATCTAATTACGATTGCCCTATTCTAATATCAACTTATAGATTCAGATCTTCATTGTTTAGGCAATAACATTACAGCTTTATTCCCAGAGAAGCCATTTTACATTAATGGATTATAGGCCTTGCTCTAAATTCAGATAGATGAAAACGTCGGTGACACTCCTCCAATATTACTGACGGCTAAACAATCTTTTTTTGAAATTCATCAATAGCTCTTCAGTCAGACGGAAACATCTTCTGTCTGTAATATTGAAAACACATATAGATAATCCTTGAATCGTAAATATTTAGTTATTGATATAGCCAAGGGAGAATTTGACAAAATCTTTTTTAGATCCTTACTGACAACCCTGTACAAATTTTGAAAGAAATTTAGCTGCTTTTAGTAAATGTTGCTTATCTAAAATTCCTGCAATATTTTTTGTCAACGAACAACTTTCATATATGCTTATATGTTTTTTAGCACCATAACTTACATCCATGGCAGCACCGCAAACGTCAGCTTGTGCCGTGACGGTTTTGTTATGATTCCAACGAAACTCTAAAGTGTAAAGAAGTGAGTTCTCCATACACAATGGCGTCACCGGACCAAGCGGTTCAGAATTATAGATTCTAATTAATTGATTTACATTATTAGGATTAATTTTTATAGATATCTTTCCTGCTGCCCTGTGTACCAAACTGGGCTTTGTATACAAAATTGCATTTATATTTGCATTTTGTGGCACTAAAGCTATGTTATTTCTTGCATTTAGGTAAACTGTATTTGAATCTAGTCTCAAATATGTTGTATCCGGATTTTTACCGGATGCAAATGTGTAAATCAATTCTGCAAGATAAACTCGTAATAGATGAGTTTTGACATTCACCACTATGTCACGATATGTATTCCTGGCACCGTCATAAAATGAGCCTGTCGAGGTAATGGCTTCTTGTTTGGAAATATGGGTTTTAATAAATGCCTCTAAGTTTTTCTCGGGCATATCCACCAGGTAAAAAGCATGCAGGTCTTGCAAATTGCCTACTGCCTCCCTAGAGATGGTGCCGGGAAGCAAAGCCGGCTTCGATTTCAATATCTTGCTCCCTTTAGGAATCACTGCTCTATCAAATACCTCCCTGGCAAATAGCGATCCCGGCTGGGTACTGCTTTTTACTGGCTTTTCGCCATAAGAGGAAGTGGTGGAAAAGGATAGTGTGGTCCCAATTATCAGAGCCGACATGATACATGCCGTATATAAAACATGCTTGCTGATGATTTTCACATTTTATATTGTATCACTATGCATTGATACTTCTTGTATCAGGGTTAGAGGGCATTGCAACGGGTTCGGTCGGTGCCATTCTCTCTTCCTTACCTCCGATCCCGGTGAAAGATTGGGCTTGAGTCAATACCGTGAGTAACGCTGCATCCTTACTTATCGAGTAAAAATTACCATCACCACGGAGAATGAATCTGATCAGATTACCCCGGAAAAGATTGAAATGGCAAGAATAGAAATATTTGACTTCGTTCAGTCCTATGGAAGCAAACGGATAGTAAATGCTGCAGACCCCGATCACAACGATGGTTAGTTTGCTGTCTTTTTGGGCCCATCGGGATCAAGAAAGACGGCGATTCAGTAAATGATTGACTGGGCTAAACAGTGATCATAGTTGATAATCCGGAAATAAACTACTTAGTTATATACTCGCTATATCAGTTCAATAGCTTTTGAATTGTATTCCAATTACGTGTAGTAATATTTTTACCGAACTGTTTTTCCAAAAATTGCATAAGCTCAGGTGTCCCCGTACCTGGTGCAAGCACGAGCACGCTGCAGACTTCGCTCTCAGAAAGATATACAATGGTAAAATCTTTATCAGGATGCTTATAAGGAATAGGTAGAGTTTCCTTCTTTTGATCTGCAAAAAAAGTTATATATAATTTTGTTTTTGGCGTGAGAACAATATCTCTAAAAGGGTTAGCTTGCATCAAAGTCATAAGCTCCTCTATTGTGCGAAGCATAACAACGATATCGAAGCCAAATTGTGCTTTAAGTTTTTCTTCAATAACGCGTACTAAAGACGCTTTGTCTGAATCGTCACTCTCAAAAATAACGTTTCCGCTCGCAATAAAAGTTTTAACATTACTAAAACCTAGTGACTCAAAAACTTGTTGCAGATCTTGCATGCCCACCTTGCGGCCACCAATGTTTATACCCCTTAGAAATGCAGCATATTTAGTCATGAAATTTTTCTCCTTTTGCCAACATCTCAATTATGGTTTCCAGACGTCTCCGACGTGTTTCTGGCTTTTTTGCAGTTTGTAACCTCCAAGCAATCGCATACACATTTGCCTTATCAAGCGTAACAAAGAAGGATTTAGCTCGATCATCTTTATTCAATTCCTCTAAAAAGTCCTGAGGAACGTCCATTTTACCGTAGGAATCATACGCGGCAATCCATCGTCCATCTTCTTTCGCCTCGTTGACCTCTCTAAGTCCGGCAGGTTGCATCTTGCCTGATATGATCAGGCCTTCCGCGTGTTCTTTATTGCGATTTGACCATAGGCTTCGTGGGCGACGGGGTGTAAATTTACGCAGCCAGGACTTTTCATCATATTTCTTTAATTGGCCATCAATCCAGCCATAGCAAAGTGCTACATCCAAGGCTTCGTTGTGAGAAATTGACGTAATTTCGGAGGTTTTTTTGAAGAATCGCAACCATATACCAGATGAATTATTGTGATTTTCATCCAGCCATTCCTCCCAACTTTTAGCAGAGGAAAAAGCTAAGATGGGCTGCTCTTTTGTATCCATGGTACTATTGTAACAATTCCCACTTCTAAAATCATGGTACAAAGAATTTAGGAAGCAGACTTGGGTTTTTCTTTTGAATCGTTTCCTCTTCACATAGAGGACAAGGCCTCTTACAAACCAAAGACTTTCAGGTATGGTAAAAACCGAAATCAAGATGATACCAGCGAGAAGACTTTGGAGACCTAATAAAAGATCTATTCCGTTGATATGGATGGAGTTTGATGCGCCCAGTTTCATTTCTCTATTGGTCTTTTGCTGCTTACGAATAGAGTGCTTCACCGATCCAACTGATAGTTTTTTCAAGAGGACTTTTTAGCCTTTGGTTTCTATATTTTAGGCTTCATGCTTGACTGCTTTATCCATCTAATCAGTTACGGCCTGATCTTCGTTTTCGTGAATTACCAAAGTATTAGCTTTTTGTTTACTTAGATGTTGTCTTTTAGAAATCTTGGGTTAGTACTCTAATGAACAGAATGGATACCTTATAAAAAGGAGCAATTACTAATGTCATCATTAGATGTAGCGTTAGACGAGGCGCCGCTTAGCCGCTTTCATACAAAGTCGGTTATCACAGCAGGAATGGGCTTTTTCACAGATGCCTATGACTTATTTATAATAGGTGTCGCAACCACATTACTCACACCTATATGGCACTTGAGCTCCTCCCAAACGGGTTTGGTAAACTCAATGACATTGTTATCGGCTTTTCTGGGGGCGATTTTCTTCGGTCGACTGTCGGATATACTGGGCCGAAAAAAAATTTATGGTTTGGAAGCCCTTTTGATGGTTATCGGTGCCATTGCTTCAGCCTTTGCTCCTAATTTTACTTTCCTATTGGTTTGCCGTTTTATTTTAGGTGTAGGGGTAGGTGGCGACTATCCGATGTCTGCTACTTTGATGACCGAATTCTCCAATAGAAAAAACCGCGGCAAACTGGTGGGATTGGTTTTTGCCATGCAAGGTCTCGGGACAGTAGCCGGCTATGTTATAGGACTGACATTACTTTCCGCCCATGTATCCAACGACCTAACCTGGCGCCTTTTACTTGGGCTTGGCGCAATACCCGCAGCAAGCGTTCTGCTCATGAGGCGCAGGATGCCCGAATCACCAAGATACTCCGAAAAAGTAATGGGTAACAGTACTGGGGCCGTCACAGACATCGAATCTTATTCCGAGGGTATCGTTAACCTCAACGCCGGTTCACAAGTGCGATCCGGAAAAAATGCAACAGGATATATGAAATTGAGAGAATTCCTGTCAAACCCCAGATATCTTTTGCTTCTCCTTGGTACCGCCGGCACATGGTTTGTTTTTGACTATGCCTATTATGGCAATTCCGTCTCCGCACCTTTGATAGTAAAAAGCGTACTTGGCACCCAAGGTTCTTCCGTATATACAGAGAGTTTGGCATTACAGCTAATCATTTTCACTCTGGCAGCCTTGCCGGGGTACTATTTAGCCACACGTTATATGGATCGTATTGGACACAGAAAACTTCAGTGGATAGGTTTTATAGGAATGGGGACAGCGTTTTTGTTGATCGGGGTCATTCCAAATATAACCACCATATTGGTGCCATTCCTTCTTCTTTTCGGCATAAGTTATTTCTTCGCTGAATTCGGTCCGAATACTACTACTTTCGTTCTTTCTGCTGAAGTATACCCGACAAGTGCCAGAGCGACAGGAAATGGTATTTCCGCCGGTATCGCCAAACTAGGAGCTTTTATCGGTGTTTACCTATTCCCGATCATCAAGACTGATTTGGGGATTGCAGGGGCTTTAAGACTGTCATTTGGGATGGCAGTACTTGGGTTTCTCCTTACATTGCTGATACCGGAGCCGTCACAAAAAAGTCTCGAGGAAATTTCCTCAAGCGATATTGTTAAAGCCGCTGAGCAAGTTATTCAAGAACAATCACCTTTTATTGCACAACAGTAATATCCGCCGATTGTAATCTGATGTAAAACACCGCAGGGGCAAATCCCTGCGGTGTTTTACATTTTATAAAATGCAATCTCATTCTCCCGCTACTGAATCCTCTTTGGGAAACTCATCATAAGATGGACTTTCATTACTTTAGAAGGAAATTACATCTAGCAAAGTTGTTTAGGAAAGTTTTGACTTTGGGCATTAACTAAGTTTTGAAAATATACACTGGGAACAATGGGGGCACAAAAAAGAAATAAAAAATATTTTTACAGGAAACTGGTATTACTTATTCTGCCCCTTGTCCTGCTGGCCGGAATTGCCTCAGGGATAGCCTTATCACAAAACAACTCTCCCCGGCAACTCACTATCGCGGCATGGGATAAGCTATATCTACCTCAAACCGAACATTTGATTACCCCGATCAAAGGCATTTTGGATGCCATAGCATCTGAGAATTACACAGCATTGACCAGTTCATGCCAACAATTGGGCCAAGACGCTACCAGGGCTCATTCCTGGCCCACTATACCGGATCAATTTGCATCATCTCACTTTTCGGCGCTGATCAACTCATTCGGACAGATTGCTATGGATTGTCAGGCTCTTACACTAAAACTACAGCAGCAAAAAAATCCTCAGAGTGCTATTAAAAAAATGTCTTCTGAAATGTCGTTTGCCGCGCAAGAGATGAAGGACACCATAAATATTCTGGAATCGCCAACCTAAAAATGATCTTTTAGACAACATAAAATAAAGCTGTATCTGAAAAGATTGTCTATCTGTAAACCTTTTTACCTATGTCTCACTAAATAGCAGGAGACAAATAATACCTTCTTATATGCCTCTAATCTGCCCGGCTTATCACTGAATTCCTACCATAGTTATATCAGACCTGGCCAAAGCTGTCGCTGGCCTGATACTAACTCCGTTTTCCTACCGCTGAGAACCCATTGACAATGGCTAAATATCACTCTGTTACAACGATCGTCTAAAGTTGCAGCGTTTACTGAACAATGAAGGAGAAACTTGTGAAATCAATTATCCCTATAGTCATCATTTTGGCTCTCATCGGGCTTGTGGTATGGAAATACAACAAAGCCAAAGCCTTGGAAAATGAAGAGCTAAATAATATTAGAAAGCTTCCTCCGACAGTTGGAAGGGCTGTATCCATGATGGACCCTGCCTCACAATCGGCATTCTTCGCCGAGTATCAAAGTAACAAGAAGTCCTTGGCAACTGGTTATATCTTATGGTTTTTCTTTGGACTTCATTATGCATATTTTCGAAACATGAAACTTCAGATACTACTCTGGGTAGCTTGTCTTTTTGGAATAGGTTTTATCTGGTGGTTAGTAGACTTTTTTAGAATACCGTCTATACGAAACGAACAGAGAGATAATGCTGCCCGCTTAGCCCTCCAGACGCTGCAATTCGGCCTTGGATTTATCAATAACCCGGCACCACAAAATCAAGCACTACAACAGAATCCTTTCTAACCGGCAGACTTGGACTAAATACGGTTGTTTTCCCTCGCTTGCGGGAAATCTATCTGTCCTTATATTGATAGGCATAACGGTTGATAAGGATCTTGTTATTACCGCAAACCCTGTATTAAATGATAAATCCGGTTATAAATAACCGGATTTATCATTTAATACTATGTCTCTAAAAAGATTACTACCACTTCTTGGTTGTGGTCGTCTTCTTCTTCGTAATCGCTGTTGTCTTTGCCTTCGTAGTTTTCTTTGGCTTTTTGGTAACTTTAGGTGCCACAGGATCGCCGTTTGCCGCAGATACCACATGCCAAATACCATATGGCGTCTTCAAGCTTTCCCCATGATATTGATGAGGTCCATTATCGCCTATGAACTCATACAGTAGATGACCTCCGTAGGAAAGCTGTTCAAGACCTGACTTTAGCTTGGTCTCCTTGACTAATTTACTGTTGACACCTTTACCATAGCTAGGTTTGGAAGTAACGACAAGCGGAGGCCAGGCACCTTGACATTTAGTTGAAGTGCAATTTCCCGTCGTTTCATACAAGGTCCTTCCTTCACCGGTTTCGAGCACCACGCCGTACTTTGAATGTTCCACCTCTATGGCGGGAGGCATCTTGACGTGTATAGCCGTAGTTTTCGTCTTCTTGTCTCCTTTTTTAGCCGTCTTATGCTTTATAGCGACAGAGGACTTTTTAGCTGACACAGGATGTGTCGTACTTGCAGCGGCTAGCGGAACAGCTGCCAACCCGCTTCCGGCAGTCATCGCTCCAATCAGCAGTAGACTGTTTAGTTTTCTTCCCATCATAACCTCCTATAATATGCAAGCACCCTGGCATGCCGGCTTAACTTTTGCTGTGTAAAACATGTTAATTGCTCCATGTTACATACTTGGGATCAAAAATTGTACGCGCCAAAAGATTTATTTTTTAGATAAACTGATTGAATCTGCAAAAAGTGTGTTTCGCCATCAGCTCAACTTTAAAAACATCTTTCTGATATCATCCAGTTGATAACCCTCTTCCTCAGCTTGCTCTGGATTTTCCAAGCAATAAGAAATACCGGAAGCCACCAGATTGAATCCAACTTGTTCAAGAGCTTTAGCTGCAGCGGAAATTTGCGTAATAATATCTTTGCAATCCCTTTTATCAAGCAGCATTCTTTCGATTCCTTCAACCTGACCCTTGATTCTATGCAGTCTCTTGCAACAGTTCTCTGTCAAATCTTCAGGAAATTCCATTATCATCAGCACCTGTCTGTCATTTATTATTTTGCTTTTATTATACCCTATATGGTAACTAACGCCGTTGAGTTTCATCTAAATTTGCTTACACCCCAAGTCTATAGCTGCAAAATGCTACCATTATCTTGGCAAAAGTGAGGAACAGTGGAAATATCTGATTTAGCCAGGAATTGGAACACCCTTGGGCAACAGCAGGCTATTACATCAATTATCTCCACTCTGGGTTCAGAGGACGGAGAGGCTTTTTTTAGAAGTGGATTAGTCGAGGTGGAATGGTTTTTATCCCTCCTCAATGATGCCGGAATCAAACCTATCGGGCCGGTGCTTGATTTTGGCTGCGGGATAGGTCGCCTTAGTCAAGCCCTCGCACAATATTTTGACAAAGTGACTGGAGTCGACATTGCCCCTTCCATGTTGGAAATGGCTGAGAAGATTAACGCTTTCCCCGAAAAATGCAGCTATGTGCTTAACCAAAAAGATAACCTTGAAATTTTTGAAAACAACAGTTTCAACGTTGTCATCACAAGCATAGTGCTCCAACACGTAGGACCGGAGCTGGCACGAAAATACCTTTCCGAAATGATTAGAATACTAAGCCCGGGAGGTATCTTATTTTTCCAGTTGCCTTCTCAACTAAAAGAAATTCCCTCATTGGAAGCCGGTTTCTGCAGGGCGAAAATCCAAATTGATTTTTCTCTGCTTACCGATAAAACTCTTGATATCACAGATATATTAGAAACTCTCAACGGAGACAACCTCTCGAATGTGCCTTCGAAATTCCAAGGAAGATCAGACAAAACCAAAACGATTTTTGCTACCCTCATCAAAAAAGGCCCTCTTGGGAAATTGCCGGTCCGGTTTTTGAAAAAGCAATATACAAAAGAAGAAACGGATCGCGACAATACCAAAAACGTCTACGGGAATTTGGGGTTAGAAACTTTTATAGGCGAGACTGTTCCCATCAGAGTGAAAATAACCAATACCTCCGGCAGTGACTGGCACGATACACACAAAGTAACTTTAGGGAGACGCTGGCTTTCTTACCCGGAAAATAATTTATTGGCTTACGCCGACGACGGAGGAAACGTATCGCTCACCGAAGGATTACCATCCGGCAGATCCACAGAAGTTACAATGATGCTCAGAATGCCGGTAAACCCCGGTGATTACATCTTGGAATTGGACCTATCCCAACCTGGACAACCTTTGTTCGCTGATCTGGGATCGGCAAGATATTTGATTTTTACCAGGGTAATTTTACCAGATCCAAAAGTAGATACGGCAAGTCCCGGTCCGGCTGATATAGCTAAAGGAGAAGATCCGGATGTATCAACCGTCGTCGGCACAATAGAAATGCACGGCATTTTACGCCAAGAGGTAGAAGAACTTCTCTTGGCGCACAATATGGAAATCACCTGTATCCTGGAAGACAACAGCGCCGGGGCTAACTGGCAAAGTTATCGCTACTTAGCCAGACGTAAATCGTAATGTCGTTATCTTACTTCTTCGATTTATGAGCTGCTTTTGTAGTTGTAGTCGTAGCTTTTTTTATGGCTGATTTGCTCAGGTGTGCATAGCTCGAAGGCGATTGCAGATATTTAGCAGGACATGCACGAGGGTCATATGAAGGCAAAGGGGTTGTGGCTGAAGTAGGAGGATCCAGCAAAGGAGCAGATGTGTCGTAGATCATGCTCAACAACTGTACAAGTTCTGACTCTGATGTATTTATTCCTTTGCCGCTCACAGGCGACAGAGCCAAATTGGCTTTCTTGGCATTTGCGCTTTGTCCCTTCAAGGTCAACTGCGCCAAAGTGGTTGCTGCTATTTTAGGAGTATCTACTGTGAAATTAGTACCGGTGAGAACAGTAACGTCAGCATTATCAAAAGTTTTATTCTGACCGAGAGCAACGGCGCCCTTGAGGGCCGCCAAAACTCTGTTACCGTCCGGCATCAGAGCTGCATTCTTATATAAAACCGACGCTTCGGAAACAGGCCCTACCGGTGTCTGTTCGCCTGTCCCGATAACATCAAATCCTAAATTCTTTAGCTGAGCAGCAACTTGAGCTGTTTGAGCCGTATTACCCGTGCCACCTAGCACAGAAACTGTAATTTTTTTAGGGTTGGTGGTAATACCTGGTACTTTATGGCCGAGCCAAGAAGTTATGGATTCTAAATCCTGTGGTTCTGAGGCAAAAACGACATTACCGTATGAGTATCCTTGATACATATACGAATAAGTAGGGTCATTCATTACCGGTAAAGTATATTCCGGCACTCTATATGGATTCATATGGCGCATTTCCATAATCAAATTCACCATATCGTGAGGTGTAAAACCTTGATCGACGGTTAACTGCGGTGCGATATCATGCACCAAAGCAATGTCATAAGTAAAACTCTTGATTCCATGATGTAAAACTTGTGAGGCAAGTACCCGCAAGAACTCATGTACTCGTGTGATACGACCCAGGTCGCCTGAACCGTCATATTGCCAGCCTTGCCCTTTGACATAGTAATACATATGCCGCGCCCGCACGAGTGCCAGGGCTTGGAACGCCCCCAATTTATAACAGCCTGATACGGGTACATTCAGTCCTGAATCAGCATCTTTGACAGGATCCGGAAACCACATGGAGAGGCCGCCCAGGCTTTTTACCACATTTTGAAATGAGTCAAAATTCAGTTCGGCAAAATGTTGTATGGACACGCCTAAGTCCTGTTCCAATGCCAATACCAATTGACTTGGACCATAAACAAGAGCAGAGTCTATTTTATTGTCTTCCTTTGGTCGGGCATTTATTAAAAACGAGTCACGCGGGATGGAGATAAGAGAGACCCTATTTGTCTTGGGGTTGATCCGGATGATCATAATGACATCGGCGTTGATCCCGTTTACACCTGCGGCACATGAGCCAAAGGCTCCCGTTTGCTTATTATTTAGAGCACAACGTGATGTAGAACCAACCAACAGGATATTTTCCGTATTGGCATCTATACCTTTAGAAGGAATGCTCTTCAAATGGGCCACATTGACATGGTGGATTTCGCTGTTGGTAAATTGCAGATAGCCGGCCACAGAGCTTCCGATTACCAATGTCAAAAGCACAATGGCAACCCCTCCCCAGAAAACAATGGGGTGCGCTTTCTTCTTTTTCTTTTTTGCGCCGACAGATGCAGTGCCTACAACACCTTCTGGGACAGTTGATTGCTGATTGATATCGTTCGATTCGCTTTGCACACTAAAAAAATACTGGAAATTAACTGTCTAATGGGTTCAGCCAGTCAATTATTTTATAAAAAATATTTTTTATGCCAATAGTCGGCAAATAATAATGCTTTCAGCCTCAAAAAATTTATACATCGACACCCGTCATGGCGTGGCCTCCCGGGGTATAAAACTTACTCCAATTGGCTTTTGAAGGATGCGTTTTGCCGGCAGGACCGTTGGCAAATACCCGCAAGACGTTCTCTGTAATTTTTGTTAAAGGCTCCATGGCGGGACGGATACCGAAATGCAAATCGTCCTCTGTCTTTTTTGCTCCGTCCCACAAAAGCGAAACCCACTGTCCGGTTCCGGTTGCAAATACCCCTCCGCTTTGGCCTAGGGTATAATAGGACATATCGGAATGGAACGGTCCCAGGACAGAATCAATCGGTGAATGGGCCAGTATATTGACATTTTTAGGCGCCTCACTCGCTTCATATGCATCAAATTCCGAGCCCACTACACCTGGAATTGTCGAATTATTCTTCAGGCCCGTTTCTCTGAAAATCCAAGAATCGCCATCTTTGATAACCATCTTGGCCGGTGAAGAGCCGTCTGGTTGAAATGCCTGGTACATGATACCTATCATCTTGCTCTCATACCAAGGCACGGGATCAGTAGCCCAAGAAACACCGGTTGCAAGCGCCGGGTTGATCCTCATTTCAGGATCGGCGGCTGCATCTTTATAACAAATCTGATGGCGATACGGGCCCATACGAGAAGATGTCAGCCTAATCTGTCGATAACAGGCATTGGCACCCAAAAACATCAGATTAGTTCCTTTCGCCAAAGCATTCTCAGCTCCGAGCCTCATAGGCATGGACCAGTATTCGTCATGGCCCAGACTCACCAGAACTTTATGGTCTAAAAGCAATTCCGGCCTGATGTGAAAGTCCACATCCGTCCAGTAAGTGACATCCAAACCCAAGCGTTCTGCCAAGTACACGAACGGGAACTCATTACCCATAAAATCTCCGGAACCGCCGGCATCCAAGTTGGGGCCATATGGCCTGTCAAAGGAAACGATTCGTGATCTGTATTCCAAAGCTCCCGTCGGCAAACCGCCATAAAGAGAATAGCCTCCCCATAAATTATAGGCTTGCCAAGTCGTAACGGAGCTTTGTACGACAATCGATGCTTGGCTTGAATCGTCCCTCACCATAAACGGAACGTAACGTTCGGCACCTTGACTGGAGACCAATTTCATTAAATAATAACCGGGTACGTAACCGCTGTCTATTGCAAATTGTCTGGATATATTCCAGTGGCATTCCACCATGTTAATACCCGGTGTAAAAGTAGATGCCGGCTGTTGCTGGCCTTTCAGTTTTGGACTCCTGTGGATTAGCCGTCCGCCTAGGCCTTGGTAGTAGCCCATCCGATAGACTTCTACGTAATAATCCGGTGCGGAGGTATTGACATATAAAGAAAGAATATCGCCTTGTTCAAGGCTCACTTTGTCTACAAAACCCTCTATCCCCGGCGAATAAGAGTTTTGCTTCCCCCTCAAAAGCCAACCCAGAGAACCTTTCTTGCTATTTTCTTCGATTATTTTTTGCGAAATAGGAAGTCCGTCCATATACGAAACGTCTTTGATTTTTTTGGTGGAAGTTTGATATGTATCGGATATGCTTTTTGCTTGATTGGATTTTTTCTGACCGGTAACTAGATCTGCTATAGTTCCGCCCAATGCCGCCGATCCCAAAACAGCAATTAAAGATTTTAAAAAATGTCTTCTCTCCATTGATTGGATTCTAAACTAATTTTAAGCCATACTTAATAGCAACCATGAAACCCATACCTGTCGCATTTCATATCGGACCTTTAGAAATACATACCTATGGAATCGGTCTGGCTATTGCCTTCTGGTTTGGGTATCGCTACTTTTGTTATCGCCTTGAAAAGCACGGCTACGAAAGTTCTTGGTTTACCGTAACCTTTATCGAAATTGTGATCTCTGCAATCATCGGGGCAAGAATAGTTCATATCCTGGCTCACACACGATACTATTATGAAAACCCCGGACAAATAATGGCTGTATGGAACGGTGGATTATCCAGTTTCGGAGGATTGCTGGGCGCCATACCGGTCGGATTTCTGAGTGCCAGAAAACGTTATAAAGATCTTAAACTGTCCGTAGCGGCAGATCTGATCGCTCCGGTATTGGTGGCAGCTTGGGCAGTGGGAAGGTTGCTTGGCCCTCAGCTTATGTATGCCGGAGGAGGAAAACCTACCACGGCTTGGTACGGTATGTATTACGCCGGTGAGGTTGGCAAACGCCTGCCGGTACCCATATTCCAAGCTATTGAATGTCTGCTGGTTTTCGCAATAAGTCTTTATGTCGAACATTTGGTTTCTCGAAAAGGGGGGCCGATCGGTGTAGTGACCTGTACTGCCACCGGTCTGTGGGGACTCAGCCGTTACTTTGACGAATCTGTATATCTTCCCCATGACAACGGCACCATAGGTGTCGAAGTCGCAGGTTTACTCATGTTCTTTGGCGGCTTGGTAATAATAGCCTTCCTGCTCTACAAATATCAAAGATCCGTCGTTAAAAGAAATGCACCGTTGCTGCTTGACGGTAACATGTCAGCTGGCAGTAAGATACAAGACACAAACGGAATGTCTAAAAATCCTGATCCTTGGCGCAATTCTGTTACGCCGTCAAAGGCAATAGACGAAAAACTCCCCTTATTAGCCGACCGCTAACTGAACAATTTCAAATTATCTTACTAAAAGTAATTAATATATTACTCTACGTGAGATAATTAATTAGACTTGCATACTCACTTTAAGTCGTCTATAATCTACTCTTAGTGATCATAGCAATGGTGATTCCCATAGAAGATCATCTATAGGCTGATGAAGATAGGCCCTGTGACTTAGCCGCCAAGGAGCGCTGATAAAATGGCCAACCTAACTATCCAAGATCTGCGGAAAATATCCGATGAGATATGCTCGAAACGCTTTGACAATATTAAAATATGCATAGAAGATGCGTTGGAAATTTTAGATCGTCAAAACCCTGATTTGGAATTGGTGCGGAAAATGCTCAAAGAAGCTGTTATCGACGATAGAACAGACGACGCCAAGGAAAAATTCTCAATCACCTAAAATATTATTAGAGGATGCAAAACCCCTATTGGAAATCTCATTGCTTCTTTTATAGCCATACAGGCCCTGAGGTCTTGTTGCGCCTGCCTCAAACCGGCAAATTACATTTTATCGACTGGTAATTTTTCCTTTACCAGAAATATTTTCCTTATCCGATTGTTAAAGTAATACAGTACTTACAGATAAGGACTGTGACGCAAATGGATAATAGTGAAATTGAACCGGACCAAGATGTTTGGAGACAAAAACTGACCGAAGAGCAATTCTTTGTCCTTAGACAAGGTGGGACTGACGCGCCTTTTAGCGGTAAGTACGTAGACTTTCATGAGGACGGGACGTTCACATGTGCAGCATGCGGCAATCAACTGTTTTCATCCGAAGATAAGTATGATTCACACTCAGGCTGGCCCAGTTTTACAAAGCCGATGGAAGAAAACAAAATTGTGCTAAGGGACGACACCTCTCATAATATGATCAGGACTGAAGTTCTTTGCGGTGGTTGCGGATCACATCTGGGTCATGTTTTTGAAGACGGACCTGAGACCACAGGCAAAAGATGGTGCATTAATTCCACATCTTTGGAATTTAGAAAGTAAATAACGCCAAATCTTTGAGTCTGCTTTTTGTATTGATCGGAGAAACAATCAAGTTGTTTAATAAAACTAAAATTATAGATCCTCTTCAAGCAATATCAGGACGCGAAAATCCTGTATTTGGCGGAAGCAACCACTATGTTTTATCTACTCCTCTGCTGGGACCTTTCGATCCGCATTATGAAAAAGCAATCGTTGCCATGGGATGTTTTTGGGGGGCTGAAAGGATTATGTGGCAACTGGACGGTGTTTTTTCAACAGCAGTAGGATATTGCGGTGGTTTTACGAAAAATCCTACTTATGAAGAGGTCTGTTCAGGTAAAACAGGACATGCCGAGTCCGTATTAGTGGTGTTTGACCCTAAATTATTGGACTACGAGAAGATCATAAAAGTTTTCTATGAAAGCCACGACCCTACGCAATACATGCGTCAGGGCAATGACATAGGAACACAATACCGCTCCGCTATTTACTGCCTTAGCAAAGACCAGTTCAGGATTGCCCGAGAGATAACAGAAACTTATCAAAAACTCATTGACAAAGAAGCTCTGGGGCAAATTACGACAGAAATAGCCGTGGAAAGCAATTTCTATTATGCTGAAGATTACCACCAACAATATTTGGCAAAAAATCCAGGAGGTTATTGTGGACTAAAATCCACAGGGATAAAATGTCAGTCATGAGTTCTGAGACACAATATAAATATGTAATTTTACCTGGAATCGATCAAAATAAGACTCGTCACTATGGGTATTAAATACCCAAGTCTTGGAATCATTTATGATATAATGGTCACGTATCATAGATTGTTGGTATTTTTTTCAAACAATCTTAAGATTTATAGGTCAAAGTATAGTGATGAATTGGATTACCGTTATGGTAGAGAAAAATACCAGAGCCGATGACTGCAATTAATCGATTTTTGCAGCAAATTGCTTCTAGTCGTGCCGCCAACTACGTTGCACGGGTCTTCCGATACAGCGCCACCTCTATCATATGTTTTGGAATCAGCGAAGCGGTTATTTTGATCCTCACGGCTCTCAATTTATTTGGTGCCACTACGGATGCTTTAATTGCTAATTTTGCCGGTGTTATCCCATCCTATATATTAAGCAGGTATTGGATCTGGAAAGATGCCGATCGGCAAAATACCAAAAAACAAATTATCCTATATTGGCTTATATCACTGGTTTCCATCGGCATAACGAGTTTTGCCACAGGATTTATCACCCATCACTCCGATACCACAGGCGATCAGCACATCGAGGTAGTCGGTGGCTCTTTCCTAATACTTAATTTCATACTTTGGATTGTGAAATACATTGCTTATAACAAAGTTGTTTTTAAAGTATTACCGGAGTCTGCAGATTCAAAAACCGATGGACAACATGCACTCATAGATCTAGGTAATCCATCAGATATTGTAATCACAAACTCTACCGTAAAATAAGTACCGAACTTACTTTCCAGACCTGGTATACCCAGACAACAACACCTTTTCTTAGCTAATCCGGCGTCCTGAAATCGAGCTGATATGGATACGAACATAATGATTATCATCATTTGTGATCCATGAATTAAACTGCAAATTACGTTCCGACTCTGAAATATTATCTATGGCATTAGTTATATCTCTGGCTACCCCTTCGATAACCACGCTCCAACCTGTATGGGAAGCATATTCAACAGAGTCAACTTCAAAAACCACCTTGTCTAAGCTGGCATGGGTAAATTTTGTTCCTATAGTGGTTTTGAAGACTATTGCGCGGTCATCAAAAATATAGTTCACAGGAAAAATGAGAGGCTGTCCATCGACAATTACTCCGAGTCTTCCTACTTCTTGAGTTTTCAGCAACTCAAAACATTCATCACTGCTTAGCTGCTTGATGCTAACCTGGCTCATTTTGATATCCTCAGCTGTTCTGTTTTATATACCCTATTGCGCTCTTTATATAAAATTTAGCATATAACAAGCTTTGCACCGTAGGGGCTAAAGGCAAAATCAAATAATCTCACAAAACTCTCTTATCATCATTGACTACGACAAACCTGCCGCATCAATATTGATATATAGGCCAAAAAAACTGATCTGGAGATAATGGTCTGCGATTTTGGCTTACAAGAAATGAATTGTAGCTCTCGGCCCATTTTTTATAAGCACTTTTTTGCAAACTAAATAGATCAGATAATTGAATATTGTCCAAACCAAATTTATCTGCCATTTGGAATAGAATTTCACAAGCAGAAACGGCATCAGAAGAGGCTTGATGGGGACGTCGGTTCAATACGCTGTAGTGGTGGCACAAAGCAACCAGATTGCGACTCCCCGCTCTGTTTTTATCTTTGAATCTGTCTATAACAAGTACGTCGATAGCAGGGCCGTTCCATTTGGCTTCACTCAGGCTCTTTCCAAGTAATTTTCTGCTCAGCAATTCCACTATTGTCAGGTCATAGGTGAGATTCATCCCCACCAAAGGAACTTGATCTTCTGCCAATCTGATAATTGTATGATATATATGTCCAATTGCCACTTTTAGCTTTAGATCGCTTTGAGAAGCCACTTCTGTAGTAATACCGTGTATCTTGCTGGCTTCTTTAGGTATTTCAATACCAGGATCTATAATATGCTCTTCCTCTTGCTCCAGACTGCGCCCTTTAAAAGTACAAAAAGCGTAGCTGACCGGTATGGCTGATTTGATGTCCAGGCCCGTCGTCTCAAGATCAAAACCTACTAACTTCTCATACGACCACATTTGATCTAATAAAGACTTTTGCTGGTATTTGTTGACAGGAACATATTTGTTATGCCCACATTCTATAGAATATTTTGCATCCATCAACATTTTACATCTATCCCTTTCTATTAATATTTCACTTCCTATAAGTACTTGGATTAATTCAGCAGATACCAACCTCATAAGAAGCAAATGTAAACATTTCTTTGAGAAAACGTTTATACCTACTTGACAAAAATTGTAAATTACAATGTTGTTATTTTGACATATGGATATGACAGACTGGCTTATGGATCTAAATTTGGCCTGAAAATATCTGGCATTGATATAAATATCTCTGTGAAAACATCTTTGTTTTATGTAATCAGCCAAACCATTTAGTCCAGCATAGAAATATTATTTTAGGGGAAATCTGTAAAGCAAAATGGTTTTGCTTTCTCTCCCGTCTTATAAACAAAAGATCGATCACATAAAGATCTCTTGGGTGATTATACTTAAACTATGTGGTGGAATAAACGGGCTTTAGGTCTTCATTGTACCCTTCTTATCGTATTGCCCATTTTTTCAGGTTTAGCCTATTGGCAACTAAGCAGAGCCTTGGGCGGCAATTCTCTTAGCTGGGTATATACTTTTGAATGGCCTTTTTTTGGTTTCTATGCAATATTTTTATGGTGGAAGCTGATTCATGAGGATATAAAAGATACTAAAACAGGAATTCGCTTCTCCCGGAGGAAAAAGTCCGCGAACTTTGAAACAACAGACGAAGAGGCGCAAGCTTACAACAGCTATTTGGCTTCTTTATACCAAAGCGACAAGCCAAACAGGTAAATTTTCCGGGGAATAGGCCGGTTTCTAACTTTGCTAAAAAGATGTGTTTTTTGATGCCATTCTGCTAAAGTAGAGCCTATGGGAATGCTTATTCGGATGTTGGTTAGGCTGGTCGTCAGAAGAAAAAGAGCAAAGAAAAATCGAGAGAGAAACACTTGATGTACTAATAAAATTTCTTGTCGTCCACCGTAGTTATATAAGCAGTCTGATCATTGGTGATCAAAGATTAACTGTAGCCGTCGTTTACCCAACCCATTGAATAAAATCTGCCAACAACAACATTTCGGCACTGAATCAGTATTTGGAAATATATTTTTGTTCTGATATCTGAGATCTTTTATCGGCTTTTTGTCTTAAACAAATTGTAATATAGTCTTATGATAAGCAGCAGCGACAGCCCGGTTTCCTCCAAAGACACAACCGGGAAGCCCCCTAAAACCTATCGCCAGATAAAATTCACGCCGTCAGATGATGCCACCGTATTCCTTTTGATCCGTCATGGTGAGTCGGCTGTTGCCGATATGGCTCAGCCTTTTCAATTGACAGAGGGCCGAAGTGACCCTTCCTTATCTCCGATCGGAGTACTGCAAGCACAAGCTTTGGCATCCAGACTGGCCTCCTACCGACTGGATGAAATATATGCCACGCAGCTTAGGCGTACACAAGAAACCGCCGCCCCTTTATGCGCCGTACTGGACATGCAATGGACTATCGAGCGTGATTTGGTTGAAATTTTTATGGGACAGTGGGAAGGTGGTATTTATCGCCAATATATGACCGAGGGACACCCAATTGCACAACAAATTCTTGTAGAACAGCGTTTTGATGTTATTCCAGGAGGTGAATCAAATCTTTCTGTTACGGAGAGAACCACCAAAGCAATCGAAAGGATTGCTGCTCGTCACAAAGGCAAAACCATAGCCGTCTTTACCCATAGCGTTGTTATCGCCAATATTCTTGCTTTCATAGCCAAATCGGAGGATTTTACTTTTCTCGGTAATGACAATGCTTCCATTTCAGAAATAATTGTTACTGACAAAAAATGGTTCTTGCGTAGATTCAACGACACGGCCCACCTGGAACATCTCAAACATCTATAAAAATTCCAGAAATTCATTTAGAGATAAATATTATGGCTCTAAAAGATTTACTTTTTCATTTCTGGATCTCCCGCTTCTTGCTTGTCTGCAGCTTCATTGAATTCTGAAACTTTGTCTCCAGCAGGTATCTCGATCCAAAAGCGCGTACCTGCACCTACTATAGAATTGACTCTTATCGCTCCGTGATGAGCTTCAATGATAGAAAATGCTATGGCCAATCCAAGTCCCGAGCCACCCCTATCTCTGTTCCTGGAAGAATCTATTTTATAAAAACGTTCAAAAATTTTTTCTAAATGCTCTTCCGGTATCCCCGGACCTTCGTCTACCACTTCAAAGATGGCGTTGCCGTCCAAGTTCTTGGCTGAGATATGAATAGAGGCCGTACTTGGGGTGTGTACTATTGCATTTCGTACCAGGTTGACAGCTACTTGCCTTAGCGATGCTTCGTCTCCGTATACAAAAACTTCATCGTTGCATTCAAAAGTTATCTCCCTCTCCGGTGCTGTCACTTGTGCATCCATAGTGATGTCGGCTGCTATCTGACCTAAATCCACAACAGAGTATTTATAGATATGGCCTTGGTCTAATCTGGCCAAGACCAGTAGGTCTTCCACTAAAGCTGCCATTCTTTTGGCTTCATCTTCAATTCTTGTCATCGAACGTTCCAAATCTTCCGGATGCGTATTGGCGCCCAGCCGAAACAGTTCGGCATAGCCTCTGATAGAGGTCAGCGGCGTTCTGAGTTCATGTGAGGCGTCCGCCAAAAATTGTCTTAACTTATTTTCAGAAGAACGCTGTTCCTGAAATGCGTGCTCAATCTGACTCAACATCGCATTTAACGATCCCGCCAATCTCCCAAGTTCGGTATTTGATTCGGCTAAGGTTACCCTTTGCGAGAGGTCCCCTTTTGCTATCGAGTCGGCTGTTTTTTCTATCTCCTCCAAGGGCTTCATCCCAATTCTAACCAGGAGATAACTGAACAACAGTAAAACAAGCAGCACGGATATGCCAACTGCCAGATCATAGAGCCTGAGATGATGCAGGGTGTCGTTGAACGAATTCAGAGGTATGGCGACAACTTCAACATAAAGCTGTCCGCTGTATGCGTTGCGGATAGGTAAAGCCAAGACTTGATAATCTGTACTAGAGGAGCCGTTGTTGACGGCAGGAGCTGAAAAAATTACGTTGGGCGATTGCTTGCCGGAATCCTGGGCAGATTTTATGACCTGTTGGATAACAGAAGAAGGCACGACGGGACCAGGCCCGTCTGTTGCGGGGAAAGCGTTGACCGGAATACCATTGGCATTTAGTATTTCCCCATAAATACCGGTAGGGGCCGAACTGAAATCAAATGTATTATTGTTGAAGTACCTTTCGACTGATGACACGGCAGAATGCAGATGGTCATCAACTTGATTGATTAAAAAAGATTCAGTTTGCGAATAAACAATAACGTCGGCTATCGACAAACCTATTGTCGTGATCACAACCAACCCCAACAGTAATCTCGCACGCAAAGATAGCTTTGACAATATGGGACGCGGCCATTTTCTCAACCCGGAGAAAATGTACCTTTCCCCGGCTCTTTGAGGCCGCTCATTATTGCCTGGTGCATCCAGCCAGTAAGGCTCTTTTGAGCTATATTTGCCCGCAACGCTGTCGGCTGTTTTAATACCAATATCTTTTTTCTCCTGATTATTGTTTTCTGGCATGACTTTTTAGGCCGCTTATGACTCTAAGTGTAAGAGTGCGGGACTCGCAAGCTGTAGCCGGCACCTCTGAGAGTGTGGATCAAGGCTGGTTCTGCTATATCTACTTTTTTCCGTAAATAGCTGACGTAAGTTTCAACCACGTTCGCATCACCGTCAAAATCATATTCCCAAACATAATCTAAAATTTGTGCCTTGGAAAGCACCCTTCTGGGATTCATCATCATGTAGCGCAACAGCTTAAATTCTGTCGGGGTGAGATTTATGAGTCTGTCTCCCCTGTATACCTCTCTTGTATCTTCATCCATCTCCAAATCATAAAACTTAAGCTTTGTCTGAACTTTCGGAGATTCACCTGTCCGCCGTAGGATCGCCCGGACGCGAGCCGCCAATTCCTCCAGGCTGAAGGGTTTGGTAAGATAGTCGTCTCCGCCCAAAGTCAGCCCTCTTACTTTATCTTCCGTCGTATCGCGCGCCGTCAAAAATAAAATTGGAATTTTATGACCTTCCAGCCTTAAACGTCTGGCCACTTCAAAACCGTCTAAGTCAGGCAACATAACGTCAAGGACCATTAGTTGCGGCCTTGACTTGATGGCAAGGTTAAAAGCATCTCTGCCGTTGTTGACACTGGACACTTCAAAGCCTTCGTAGTGAAGAGCCGTTGAAACCAAGTCAGCTATATTTTGTTCATCATCGACCACCAGAATGCGGTCAGTATTAGAATCCATGTTATAATAATCAAGTATTAAGCTGTTAATAAACTGTGAGCAAACCGTTAAAACCTAATTATCTTTGCTCCTCTGCACATACGGAGTCTTCGCATACTTCTCTTAGTCTCTCTCAGGCAATTTGGAATAACAGAGATCTTTCCTCGGTTATACACAATATGTATAAGACTACGGGTAGTGCTCAACCGCTTTTTGTATCTGCTTCCAGGAAAATATCTGCTCCGAGATCTGAAATTTTTGCGGTTCTGACCGATCCAAGCAAACACCCTCTTTTAGACGGATCAACAACGGTAAAAGGGGTTATTTCCGGAAACAAGTTAGCACTGGGAACTAAATTCTCGATGTCGATGAGGTTATGGGTCCCGTATCACATTACCAACACCGTAGTAGAATACGAAGAAGATTCCCTGATAGCATGGAGACATTTTTTCGGGCACAGATGGAGGTATGAATTAGATCAAGTCGACGAAAATACGACTTTAGTAACCGAAACTTTTGACTACAGTACCGCTAAATCACCGTCAGGTATTAAATTGATGAAATTTCCTGAGAAAAATTACCTCAGCATAGTAAAGACTCTGGAAAGACTGGCCAACCTTGTCGAAAAGAAAGAAACTTCTTAGTAGGTGGCCAAAGAGCACCTGTGCTTGATGATCTTTGGCGGCTAAAACAATCATTTGATAACCGCCGGGCTACAATGGTACTATGAACTCAGAAAATCGATTCTTATATTCCCGATATAGATGACTGACAAGATGCCTGATTTTATTATTAGAAAAAGTAAACGGGCTAAATACGTTCGTCTTACCATCACGAACGAAGGCCAATTGATTGTAGTGATTCCGTATACATTCAATATAAAAAATCTGCCTAAAATTTTAGAGAGTAAAAGAACCTGGATTGATCAATCAATTGCAAAATTAGCAGAGACAGATAATCTAGAGAAGAATCAAGAGCCTTCTTATAAAAACAATTTGCAAATTCCTGAAATAATAGAACTTAGGGCCATAGATACTATTTTTAATCTGCAAATAGAAAAATATATGAACACGAATTCCAGATACTCTAATATTGGTAATTCTATGTTTGACATAGTGTCGAATGATCTTAGATATAAAAATAGTTTAGAAATCGATAAAAATCCGTCGGATATTTCGCTGCAAAAATCTAATACTATTAAGGTTAAAGAGCTAAAAAATCATACTCTTTTGATACAAACCAATTCTTGCGACACCAAAAGAATTATCGGGGCAATTCATGCTTGGCTTGTCAAAAAAGCGCGTTATATTCTTACGCCTTGGCTCCTGGATTTAGCGACGGAACGTAAACTTCTAGTTAAATCTGTATCAATTAGATCTCAGCGTACGCGATGGGCGAGTTACAGTACAAGTGGTACAATTAGCCTAAATAAATCTCTCCTTTTCTTACCGCCTGATTTAGTAACGCATATTATGCTACATGAGTTATGTCATATAAGGGAGATGAATCATTCAGACCGATTTTGGAATTTGCTTGAGAGCGAAGATCCAAATACCAAAATCGCAAAAGCAGAGCTAAAAAAAGGATGGCAATTGGTTCCGAAATGGGCTGTTGCTGATATCTGATTAAAAGGTTAATTAACAATTGGCTTATTATTGCTATCAGATTTGATGCTACTCTGTATAGATTGCTCGTATTTAATGGCCTCCTGCTATAACCAAAGACGGCATTTTTGATTATTATAAAAATTTCATGGAGATAAATTGATATGGATGACAGCCAATTGCCTGAGGAGACTGGATCTTCTTTTGACTCTGTAAACGCATCCACTCTGAACTTTGAGCAAACTGCCATTCCAAATCTGGTTTCTCAGGAAAATATCGATCCCGACAAGAGCGTTGAACCAAACCCAGCGAGCACCGTAAAAAAAGCAAAAAATATTAAGCGTCTCTTAACGGAATGGATCATTGTACTTTTGATAGCGGCTGGAATTGCTTTTATTACAAGGTCTTATATAGCTCAAACCTTTTTTATCCCCTCAGGGTCGATGACGCCTACACTCCAAGTAGGGGATCGCATCATAGTTGATAAACTATATGGGACCATTCATGTAGGCGATATTATTGTTTTTAGACGGGCCAAGAGAGATCCTCAAGTGCAATTCCCTGATCTGGTCAAGAGGGTGATAGGTTTACCCGGCCAAACCATTAAGTGGCAGGGAAATTCCATACTGGTGAATGGCCATCCCTTATCCCAGCCCTGGCTGCCCACCCTGACCGGGATATGTGCCACTGTACCGAACGTTTCCGGATCTTTGGTGGTTCCCAAAAATGAATACTTTGTTATGGGAGATTGCCGCGGAGACTCCTACGATTCCAGGTATTGGGGTCCCATCCCGGCTTCACATATAATAGGTAAGGTCACAGCTATTATCTGGCGCCACGGAGACCCTTATTTTCATTGGTTTTAGGGATATTTTTGCCTGCTCTGTCCTTACAACAACGTGGAAAAATGCGAGAATAATATGGACGAGGAGGATAATATGGCTAAAAATGGAGCTGTATACAAAGCGTCCGGCAGTTTGCCAAAAATAATTTCGGGGATAATAATTATCGCTGCAATTGTGGGTGGAGCAATGGCGTTTCTTACCATGCATAGATCACCTACAGCGAGAGGTACAACCGGGATAACTACCTCTGCAAAAAGCGGTAATTCACTGGTTCCCGCAACTACTTTGGCGCCGACCAAAAAGGGAGGTTCCCGCTATCGACCGAAAAATAGCAGTACAACATCTACAGCCAGCAGCGGCCAAAAAAGTACTACCTCCACCACTGGGATTATCAGCAGTAAGCAATTTTCCGTTATCACAATCAGTCCCACACCAGGCGCAACCGGCATAGATCCGCTTACTCCTATTATCCTGACTTTTTCTCAGCCTTTATCTCAAAACTCTGCCACACCGACAATTACACCGTCAACTGCTGGAACTTGGAAAATTCAAAATAACGAAGCTATTTTTACACCGACGATACCATTCATTCCTTTGAGTGATGTAACTGTCACTGCCAAGAACAGCCTGCCCCCTATTATGTCGACGCAAGGGGCCACATTATCATCGACATTTACCAGTAACTTTAGAATTAAAACAGGATCCGTACTTCGTATACAGGAATTGATGTCAATACTAAAATATTCTCCCTTAGCTTTTAGATACAGCGGCCCTCCTTTAAGCAACAGTGACGAAGCCGCGCAATTGGCAGCTTTCTACAATCCTCCCGCCGGAAAGTTTATTTGGAGACAAACTACATGGCCAACAGAGCTGACGCAGCTGTGGCAAGCCGGCACTTACGATACGATGACCAAAGGATTGGTTATGGAATTCCAGGCAGACCATGGGCTACTCGTGAATGGAAGGAGAACAGCCGGTTTGTTCAATGACCTCCTTCAGGCAGTTCTGAATCATCAGATAAATACCGGCGGTTATAATTATGGCTTAGTTAATAAAACGCCTCCGGAAAACCTTACCATTTGGCATAACGGACATGTTGTCATAAAAACACCTGCCAATACAGGAATAGCGGCAGATCCAACCATTGACGGCACCTATCCTGTCTTTGCCAAATACAGATACCAGGTTATGCACGGCACCAATCCCAATGGCAGCCATTACTCAGATCCTGTTCAGTTTGTCTCATACTTCAACGGAGGAGAAGCGGTTCACTACATGCCGAGAACCGATTATGGTATCCCGCAAAGTTTGGGTTGTGTGGAATTACCGCTGACAGAAGCCAGCCAGGTTTGGCCGTGGCTCGCCTACGGAACATTGGTAACCGTCATCAATTAATAGATTTGTTATTATCTAGAATATCCGTGGGGAAAACAGTCTTATCGAAAAGCGGAAATCAATGCCTTTACATTTTAGCTATATTGACAAAACGGGCATAGTCGCCGATAAATGAAAGCTCTACCACACCGGTTGGTCCGTTTCTATGCTTGGCTATAATAATCTCCGCTGTTCCCCTGTCACTTGAATCTTGATGGTATATTTCATCACGGTAAATAAACATAACAACGTCTGCATCCTGTTCAATGGCCCCCGATTCCCTCAGATCGGAGAGCATAGGCCTTTTGTCATTACGCGCTTCCAGGTTTCTCGACAACTGGCTGAGTGCTATGACGGGAATATTTAACTCACGGGCCAGAATCTTTAAACCTCTGCTTATTTCAGATATTTCGACCTGTCTGCTTTCTGCGTTATGGCGTCCCGTCATCAACTGCAGATAGTCCACTACCACCAAAGAAAGCCCCGTACGGGCTTTGATACGCCTTGCTTTGGCTCTGATATCCATTATCGTAACGTTGGGATTGTCGTCTATATGCAAAGAAGCATCACTCAAACGTCCGACTGCCTGAGATATTTTCTTAAAGTCTTGTTCGGCCAAACGTCCGCTTCTCATATGAGAGGCGTTTACTCTGGCTTCCGCTGAGAGCACTCTTTGGGCGATTTCCAAGTGGCTCATTTCCAAAGAAAAGAAAAGTACTTTTTCCCCGCTCATAGCCGCATGAGCCGCCAGTCCTAAGGCAAACGCCGTCTTACCCATAGAAGGCCTGGCTCCCACAACTATCAGATTGGACGGCTGCAGGCCGGCTAAATGCTCATCCAAATCAGAATATCCTGTGGGTATTCCCGTTATCGTACCGGAACGACCCGCCAATTCCTCCAAACGATCCAAACCCCTGCTTAATAGCTCTTTGAGCCCAAGCACAGTGTCGGCGGAACGTCTGTCAGCTACATCGAATACCAGCGTCTCTGCCTTGTCCAAAGCTTCGGCGACATCGTCAGGTAAAGAATATCCTATTCCGGCAATTTCATTCGCCACGCCGATCAGACGTCGTAAAAGAGCATTCTCCTCTACAATTTGCGCATAATAAGATGCAGAAGATATCGTTGGAGTATTTGCTTGCAAAGCAATTATGGCAGCTTGGCCTCCTGCTTCTTCCAACAAATTGCTTCTTCTCAACTGCTCGGTGACGGTTACGATATCGGCCGGTTCACCTTGGGAATACAAAGAGGTGATGGCATCAAAAATCAATCCGTGCGAAGGCTTATAAAAATCCCCCGGAGAACAAATTTCAAGAGCGGCAGCCGTAGCGTCTTTTGACAGCAGCATAGCTCCGATCAAAGACTCTTCTGCATCCAAATTGTATGGGGGTATTCTGGTATTTAGAGAATCTAACTCTTCAGGGTTATTGTATTTAGTTGATGTATTTCCTACAGAGCGTAACATATGGTCATCATTATCTCTCTTATCACCTGTGTATTGCAAGTGCTGTTAAATGGGGATTACCGGTTATTAACTCTGTAATACTGTTGATAGCATGTGGATATCCCAGGTGTATAGACACAATAACTTTATTTGGGAACCAATCGTCATTAATCTCACCTACCCGTCGTAAATTGTATCAAAGGGTAGCATCAAGACAGACAATAGCAAACAAGCGTTGCGAATCAGATGACAATCCTAATTCGTATTTACCAACACTGTTAATATTATTATCAGATAGCTGTAAAGATTAGTTTTCCGCTACGACGTTGACCGTTATTGGAAATTCAACATCCGGATGGAGTCTGACCGTTACCTGATGGGTGCCAAGTAGTTTGATAGGCTCAGAAGCAAGCATTTTATGACGATCTATTTCAATCCCGGTTTGTTCTAAAACAGCTTGTACTATATCATGATGAGTAACGGATCCAAAGAGCCGATCTTCTGTCCCGGCACGCGCTTGGATAATGATAACTTTGGGTACCAAGTGCTGGGCAACCACTTCGGCTGCTTCCCGATCTTTATGATCACGCAAATCTCTGCTCTTACGCATTGCAGCAGCCTGCTCGGCTATACCGGCGGTAGCTTTTAGCGCATTGTTTTGGGGCAATAAATAATTTCTGGCATAGCCGTCTGATACATCGATGATATCACCGCGTTTTCCCAGCCCTGATAAATCTTTCCGTAAGACAACTTTCATTTTACGCCTCGTCTTCTACTAATTCAGAATCCTTATTCATTGACATCAGGAACTCTTCTATTTCCTCTTCCGCGCTTTCATCATCTGTATCAGACCACTTACCACGCTCACCGCCTTGCTTTCCGGGCTTTCCTGATGATCGCTCATTGGTTGTCCTCTGTGTATACGGCAACAACGCCAATTCTCTGGAAAGTTTAATTGCCATTGCAACATCGCGTTGATGCTGGGTACAATTGCCCGAAACTCGCCTGGAGCGTATCTTACCTCTGTCTGATATAAATTTCTTCAGTAGGTTTACTTCTTTATAATCTATATTGTTTATATTCTCTCTACAAAAAATACAAACCTTTTTGCGCATTCTGCGCATACTTTCTTTTGGTGCACGCTTTGTTGTGCTGCGATCTCTATCATTATTTCTCGCCATCGTTAGAACGGCTCCTCTTCTTCATTGTAAGGCGGTGCTTCTGACTCATGTTTGTATCCCCTGGTCTCACTTTGACCTGAGGAAGCATAGTCATTACCGGCTCCTCTTCTTTCATTTTTTACAATTTGGCATGTTGCCCAGCGCAAACTTGGACCGAGTTCGTCTGCTATCACTTCGACGCGAGACCTTTTTTCCCCTTCCGGAGTTTCCCAAGTGCGTTGCTCAAGTCTACCTGTTACGATTACCCTCGCCCCTCGCGACAAAGTTTCGCTGACATTTTCAGCCATTTCTCGCCAGCAGACTATATCAAAGAAAGATGCTGCCTCTTCCCATTCTTGTGTTTGACGATTTTGCCAACGTCTGTTAACCGCCAGTCCAAAACTAGCCGTGGCTTGACCGTTGGGAGTAAATCTGAGTTCCGGATCTCTGGTCACATTACCGACCAGAACGATTGTGTTTCCGTTTGTCATTATGGTGCCCCTGCTTTCTTATGAATTAACCGGCGTTTGTCTCAAGAACCGGCTTCGTAACGGCTTTCTTTTGCGGAATTTTATTTTCCGATTGTTTGACAATTCTATGTCTGATAACCGTATCTGAAAGTCTTAGCATTCTGTCGACTTCAGTTACCAACGATGGGTCTCCCGTAAATTCGATAAAGATATAAATACCCTCGGTCTTGTGGTTTATTTCATAAGTGAACTGACGGCGTCCCCAACGATTTACTTGACCTGCTGTGCCACCTTTTAACTTTATGAGTTCCGTAATACGATCAACAAACTCTTGAGTCGCTGTCTCGTCCAAGGAAACATCAAAGATGACTGCTATTTCATAAGGCCGCATTCGGCATTCCTCCTCTGGACCCGAATATTTATCCGGGGCCCCTTAGATAGGGGCAGGGTTAAACTTTGTAGCTATTTTAGCTGAAATTTATTGTCAAACTCAAAAAATCTAAAAATAATAATTAGCATGACGTTACAAATCCTACATACCGGTATGTAGACAAATTCTAAATTATTTATTTATGGATGGCTTTACTCCTGCGCTTTAGCGCAGCCCCTTCAAACATTTTCATAAGAAAATTCCAATTGCAGTTAGTGCAGACTTCCACTACATAGAAATTGGCATCCGGCCTGGAACGCGCCAATGATTTTAATTCGTCGCCGGGAGATAAAACTTTACCCCCTCGCGGGAGTTGTGAACCAAAAGCAAAATAAACCAGGACAACTTTGTTGATCTTGCAAATCGGGCAGTCGTCATCGGTTGTTTGCCCTAAGTTATTTGCTACCCTTAATAATTCCGGATGAGCATCACATATATCAAGCTGGGCTACTTTGCCCCGCTCAAAATCTCGGACCACAAGCTCTCTGGCTAAACGATACTCTATCCAGGATGGTGCTGCCGCTATCATCTGATCGGACGAAAATGGTCCGGATGTTTCTGCCATAGATAAAAAGGCTACCTGAGATTTGGTGCCTTTCAGTTCATCTTGGAAAGATAAATAGTAAAAAATGAATCTCCCACTCAGAAATTTGTCTTTATTTCTTTTATCTGCCTTTTAGGTATTTGGCCAATAAAACCATTTTTGTACCAGAAAAATCAGGATCTGATTCATTTGAAGTCCCACAGGAAAAATAAAAATAGATATAATAGATATATCGAATCGATATATCTATTATATAAAGATACGATATACTATATCTATGATTGAGCTTGCTATCTTAGGTCTCCTCAAAGAGAGACCCATGCATGGTTACGATTTGCGAAAGCGATTAAAAGACGACTTTGGGCCGCTGGCAAATATCTCTTACGGCTCGCTCTATCCGGCTCTTGAAAGACTGGAAAAAACCGGGGCAATTAAGCCCGTTGTTCCGGGCCTCGGAGAAGAAACTGTGCTTACTCCTATTTTTTCAACAGGATCTTTGGGTGGTGAGAAAGCTTCTCTTATGGCCCGAAGGGCTACGGCGAAAGCAGCAGCCGCTCTCACCAATCGGGGTGGTAAAGGGAAAAAAACATTTGAAATAACAGATAAAGGCAACCTTTTATTTGAAGAGCTTCTTGAAGACCCGATAAGCAGAGACGACCCTAGAGGCTTTAACCTGCGCCTTGGCTTTGCCAAACACTTGAACTCAAGCGCCAGAATTAGATTGCTGGAACGCCGTCGCTTTCAATTGATCGACAGAGTTAGGCTTACCGAAAAAAACATAGCTCAGCCTGCTCGTGTCTTAGACGATTACGAACTGGCGATAGCAGAACATGCACTTCAAATTGCTCAATTGGATCTCAAATGGATAGATTCACTCCTCCAAAAAGAATTGGCCATAACCGATCCCGGCTCCGGTAAAGATTCCGCTGTCTCTGCGACAAAGTTATCATCCGAGGCCTCTTCTTCTGCAGAAGATTTTGGGAGATCTCAACCGCAGACATCGATTCCCTCACAAATGGAAATAAAAGTTTAAGCAATAAACACAAGAAAGGACATCATGAATAATAACAATACAAAGAAAAAAATCAAAATTGCCATAGCCGGAGTAGGCAACTGTGCCAGCGCTCTGATACAAGGAGTGCACTACTACAGAGATGCCAAAGCGAACGAACAGGTTCCTGGACTTATGCATGTGACTCTGGGTCAGTACCATGTATCAGATATTGAATTTGTGGCCGCTTTTGACGTTGATTCTACAAAAGTAGGTATCGACCTTTCGAAGGCAATCGCGGCCGGTGAAAACAACACTATCCGCTTTAGTGACGTTCCCGAACTTTTTATCGATGTCAAAAGAGGACCGACCTTGGATGGCCTAGGCAAATATTATTCTCAAACAATCGAAGAATCTCCGCTTGAACCGGTAGATGTTGCGGAAGTGTTGCGTGAATCGGAGGCAGATGTGCTTGTAGCATATCTGCCCGTTGGCTCTGAGAAAGCACAAAAATACTACGCTCAAGCTGCTATTGATGCCAAAGTCGCTTTTGTAAACGCTATTCCTGTTTTTATTGCCAGCGACCCTGTTTGGGCACAAAAATTTATAGACGCCAACGTGCCGATCATAGGTGATGACATAAAAAGCCAAGTGGGAGCCACCATCCTCCACAGAGTTTTGGCCAGGTTGTTTGACGACAGAGGCACAGTATTGGACAGAACCTATCAATTAAACGTAGGCGGAAACATGGACTTTATGAATATGTTGGAAAGAGAGAGGTTGGAGTCTAAAAAAATATCAAAGACCCAAGCTGTTACAAGCCAAGTAGACCATGAATTGAAAGCTACCGATGTCCACATAGGGCCCTCTGATCACGTCCCATGGCTGGAAGATCGCAAGTGGGCTTATATCAGGATGGAGGGCCGTAATTTCGGCGATGTTCCTTTGAATATAGAAGTCAAGCTAGAGGTATGGGACTCTCCAAACTCAGCGGGAGTTATCATCGATGCCGTACGCTGTGCAAAAATAGCTCTGGATCGTCAAATAGGCGGACCGTTGCACGGTCCTTCCGCATACTTTATGAAATCCCCCCCTGTACAATATCATGATGAGGATGCCAGACAAATGGTGGAGAATTTCGCCAATCAAGCCGATGAAAAGTAATTGTCTGCCCTCCGGATTTAAAGGCTTTACAGCCGATACGCGAGCATAAAGTCTTTTTCTGATTTTCTTAGAAAATGGCTCAGGTGATTTTTGTATCTCCGGATCAGCTCAACGACATATTTGGCCGCTGAGCGGATTCGGAGATACATATTTTACGGTTTCGAATTAAGTTCAAAAGCATATTGGCCACGCGATACGGCAGAACAATTGGATTTTCTCAAGCACTGCTTGAAGCTGTTATTGAGATAACGAGTACCAATCCCTCAATCTCTTTCTTATTTCTTCATCACCTATCAGACCTTCATCTAAACGGATCTCGAGCAGATAGGATAAGGCTTTCCCGACAATCGGACCTGGCGTAATATTCAACTCTTGCATAACCTCGACTCCATCCAACTCAGGTCTGATTGCGTCAAGTTCCTCTTTATTTTTTAGTTCCAAATAACGCTCTTCGAATTCATCCATCCTGGCCATCAGGGAATTTGCCTTGGCTAGATTTCTCGTCGTACAATCTGCCCTAGTGAGAATATTGAGTTGCTTCAACAAACTTCCGGCGTCGCGAGCATATCTTCTGACAGCAGAATCTGTCCACCCCATCTGATAAGTATGAAATCTTAGATGCAAGGCTATCAGTTTGTATATTTGTTCTATTTGGTCGTTGGGGTATCTCATAGCCTCCAGACGCTTCCTGGCCATTTTTGCCCCGACTATATCGTGATGGTGGAAGCTTACCCCATTTTGTGAAATAGATCTGGTTCTCGGTTTACCGATGTCGTGCAGAAGGGCAGCCAACCGCAAAGTCAAGTCCGGAGGAGTTTTGGACACTACGGCAATAGTGTGGCTGAGTACATCTTTATGTTTGTGGATTGGATCTTGTTCCAGGGATAAAGCCGGCAATTCCGGTAAAAAAACGTTGGCTAGGTTATTTTTTACCATAAACCACAACCCTAATGACGGGTCGGGTAAAGTAAGTAAAATATTGAATTCGTCCCTGATCCTCTCGGATGAAACTATTTTCAATCTCTCATGCATATCTCGCACGGCTTCTATGAGTTCTTCTGTCGGAACAAGTCCGTACCCGCAGGAGAATCTTGCCGCACGCAGCATACGTAACGGGTCATCTGAAAAAGATTCTTTTGGATCTATTGGAGTTTTCAATACTTTTCGCTCTAAAAGGTCCTCCAGGCCGTTAAACGGATCGACAAATAACATTTCCGGAAGTTTAATCGCCATTGCATTGACCGTAAAGTCTCTTCTGGCTAAATCCATCTTGATGTCATGGCCGAATACAACCTTTGGGTGACGTGAATCGGTAGAGTAAGCCTCGCTCCGGTGGGTGGTTATTTCGAACTTTTGTCCGTTATAAATAGCACCTATTGTCCCGAACTGCTTACCTTGAGACCAAAGTGCCTCAGCAAAGCCTTTTAGGATCTTCTCTATTTCATCCGGATTGGCATCGGTTGTTAAGTCAATATCTATATTGTCCGAAAATTCTCCGTCGCCTTGATGCGGTCTCCCGACAAAGCCGTCTCTGACCGACCCGCCGACAATATATATGTTGTATCCTGCCTCGGTAAATTGCCGAGCTAAAAATAATGTTCTTTTTATCGGCTCTTCAAAATTTTTTGGAATTGCGTTCACAAAAAGTACCTAAATATCGACTTAATAGAATTGATCTTCTTTTCGGGATGACTGATTCTGTATTTTCTTATTTATCGGACATCATTAATTTACTTTAGTTAATCGTGATACAAACAAATAATCTGACTAGCATTTGAAATCTACAAGATAATTTGCCGATTATCGCTTAGACCGCGGGAAAGCTTATAGGTCAAATCAATAAAAGTTGTAATTTTAGACAGTGAAATTTATAAAAACAGGTGACGCGAAGCTTTGGAATACACTACAAGCAGACAAATAAGTAACTACACTAAAATCGTGGTCTTGTTCGATTTTTTATACCTGGCATCACACTCTTTTATCAAAAAATGTTTCTTTGGGCGCAGATGGTCCGCATTTCCTCAAACCAGAACCATAAAAAATATATTGATTGTTTTTTTTATACTTCTAACCAATATATCCATAACGACTCTTTATGTCACAACCGCAGAAGCCCAAACACCTCATCTTCTTACCAAAAAAGAGGTTGCCGGCTATAAAAACAGTACTTCCCTACAGCTCTCCGACCAAACACAATGGGTGGAACATGCAAAGCAACGCTTTACAATAAGAGTTCTGGTAACTTCACCTCTAAGCATCAAGAACCTGGGAATTCAATTCACTTTATTTTCCAAACTGACATCACGCGACGCTTATGATGCCTCGGTTGCCAACCAGGAAGCCTACCAAAGCATCTTGGATACATCCGGTGTAATTCCGTTCAGTCACCTACAAACGCGTATACTCGGGAAAAATAAGTTTTTAGCAAGCATAAGCTTTCCGATTTCTTCCCTGAATAATAAAGCTAACGGAGAATTGGTTAACAAGCTGTATTTAGGGTGCAGCAGAACGTCATGTGACGGTGTTTATCCGTTGCAAGTCAATCTGATTGCAAGGCCTTTAGACTTACAGCTCTCGACTTTTACTACCCATCTTGTTTATACGGTTTTTGAGGGAGGAAATCTGCCCCTCAACATCGGGCTGATCATCCCTATGGGCCAAACAACTTCCATAAGCTCTTCCGGAACTGTCAAGGTCTCCCAAAGCTCTATGTCATCAGTAAAATCTCTTGTTTCTTTACTTACCGCTTATAAAAAAATACCGCTTACACTCAATCTAAGCCCCCAATTCGTCTTTGCCCTTAGTGGGATGAAAACCTCTCTTGCCAAAAACACCATGTCTCAGATGAGACATTTAATAAAAACCAAATACTCTATGAACACCTTGCAGGTTTTAGGAGAGCCGTTTGCTCATATAAATACCACACAATTGGCCAGCTCCGGTCTCGGAACACAACTGAAAGCCCAACTGAGCACCGGTATCTCAACAGATGCCCAAGATCTTAAAATAAGCACGAGAACCAGCCCGTATCTGTCTGACTCCAATCTTTCACCAAAAGCTTTAGGCCTGTTGGTAGCGAATAAAGTCAAGAGAATCATAGTTCCCGAAAATAATATTTCGTTGAGCTACAGTAGTACTATCACATCTCCGGTTTGGATACCGAGCACCGATAAAGTGGAAAAGCCGAGCGGTGCCACTTCGTCAAATACAACGGAGGCTCTTTTGATCGACCCCGGACTGACGGATAAATTTACGGATTACAAAAATGATCCGCGCTTGGAAGCAAGTACGATTTTAGGTGAGATGGCTCAGGTATACTTTGACGCGCCCGATGCTATAGACAACAGAGTCTTGATTATAAGCCCTATATATTGGGGTAATAAGTATTTACTAAAACCACTACTGGCGGGTTTGCAATCTTCAAATATATTACGGTCTCGTACTATAAACCAAATTTTTGCTACGGTAAAAGTAGGGGCAAACAATACTCCGGAGATAACCCCCCTTACCAACTATGCGTCCCCTGTTTCAAGAAAAACAGCAAAAAAACTTTACAAAAGTAACAATACCGAATATAAGAACTTACAAAAAGGTTACGGCTATCTTGAAGACTTAAAGTCTGTTTTGGGAACAAGCAGCTACTTCGCAACTTCAACCGAGTCTTCGGCTTTCTCCTCTATCTTGGAAGGCGAAAGCTCTTTTATATCGAAGAGTGCACGGAAAAAATACTTTTTTGCGGGCTATCAAGTTATGAGAAAAATCGAACAATCCCTTTCTTTTAGCGGAAATCAATCTATTACCCTTACTTCGCTAAAAGGTAAAATCCCCGTTACAATTAATTCCAATTATCAAGTACCCATAAACATCATCCTTTCAATCATTTCGAACGGAATACTGGTTAAAGACAGCTCCAAAACGCTGTTGGTCAGCCATCTGAAACCTACGTACTTCAATATAGAGACCAGGACTTCCGGTAGGTTTATAATAAAAGTAAAAGTTTTTTCACCTAAAGGTCATATATTGTTATTGAGCGGGAACTATACTATTTCTTCGACCGCTATCTCTATAGAAGCCATTTTGTTAACTGCTTTTGCTCTGCTTATATTGTTACTTTGGTGGATAAAGTCATTTATAAAGTCAAAAAGACAAAAGCAGATACCTAGTGAATAGATTATTATGGCAGATGATATAAAAAGAAGAAGGTTACCGACAGACGGGTTGTCAGAAAATAAAAATTCTGATATTCATATACTCGCCGGTCAAAAAAGGAAATCACAACTTAATAAGGCTTCTCTAAAAACAGCCGGGGGGACCCTTCTGTCTCGGATAACCGGTTTGCTTAGATTAATCGTCTTAGCATATGCTATCGGTGGTTCAAGGCTGGCAGATGCTTTTAATCTTGCAAATAACACACCGAATATGATACATGACTTGGTTCTCGGCGGCATTATGGCTGCCACTTTTGTACCCGTACTGATCGAGCGTTCCTCAAAATGTTCAGAGGAGGAAATGCGAAATTCAATTTCGTCGATCATTTCCGTCTCTATAGTTATCCTTGTTATATCGACATTGATAGTTGAATTACTTGCTCCGGAAATTATTTCTTTATACACTTTTGGTGCCCATATAAACCCACAAGAAAAATCCATAGCTATAGACCTCCTTCGTTTTTTTGCACCACAAGTACTTTGTTATGGATTTTTTGGGATTATGGCATCTATCCTTGCGACCAAGGATAGATTTGAGATTGTAGGCATAGCACCCGTTACAAATAATATTTTTGGGATTATTATTTTGCTTATCTTCTCATTTATAATGAGGAAAACTAATATTACCCAATTACATATAAGTGTTCCTGAATTGACTTTATTGGGACTTGGAACAACCTTGGCCGTCGCATCACAGATACTTGTTCTCATTCCTTATTTGAAAAAAGAACGGTTTAGGTTTAGATTTTCTATTAATTTTCGGGATCCTGCGATACGCATGATTGTCTCTCTGTCCTCTTGGACTTTGGGGTTTGTACTCGCCAACCAGCTGGCTGTATTTTTTATAATGGCGCTCGAGGTTAGATCAGGGGTAGGTGGTGTCAGTGCATACACTTACGCCTTCACCTTCTTTCAACTGCCCTTCGGTGTTATTGCCGTTTCAATCGTTAACGTTGTCACCCCTGATTTTGCCAGATTATATTCGCTGAAAAACCCCCGACAATTTGCCAATCGCTTTTCTCTGGGAGCCAGGCAAGTGATGGCTTTGGTAATCCCGGCAACGATAGGATATCTTGTTTTAGCAAAGCAAGTGGTGGCGGTTCTAATCGGTCACGGACAAGAATCATCGACCGCGGTACATCTTACCGCTTCTACGTTAGTTATGTTCGCTTTGGGATTGCCAGGATTTTGTATATTCTTTTTGGTCATCAGAGCATTCCAAGCCATGCACGATACTAGAACGGCTTTTGTTTTGTATATTATCGAAAATGGTCTGAATATTATTACGGCCATATTCTTATATAAGCACTTGGGTGTCAAAGGATTGGCACTCTCCTACAGCATAGCTTATAGCGTGGCTGCTTTGGTTTCCCTTATTCTACTCAGGGAAAGGCTTGGAGCCATAGGTGGAGCTAAGATACTGTTTAGGTCTATAGAGTCCTTAATTTACTCCATAATAATGGCACTTACTATTGCATTTATCGGTGCTTTATTTTCTACACAAAATCATTTCTATGAAATATTTATCCTAATGCTCCAAATTGCCACTGGCCTGCTCATCTATTTGGGAGCGGCAAGTGCCGTAAGGAGTTTTAGAATATGGAAAAATACACACTGAAAGCGCACCAAGAATTATACTCTTATTGCCTATGATAATTGTTATTAAAAAGGAGCTATAAATGATTAAAATAATAACCGACAGTGCCGCAGATCTGCCAGGCTACTTACTGACAGAAAAACACATAGATATCGCTCGTCTCGAAGTACGCTTAGGTTCGCATGACAAAGAGCTGCTATCGGCTATGGACGGAAAGCAGTTCTGGGAAATTGTGCAAAATACAGACGGCGTGCCGCAAACATCGGCGCCTTCACCCGGTACCTTTGCGGAATTGTTTACTGCTGCCAAAGAAGAGGGCTATGACGGTGCGCTGTGCATAACTCTCGCATCCGGTTTCTCAAGTACATACGAGGCAGCGCTAGTCGGAGCTAAAACAGTCGAAGACTTTCCTATAGAAATAATTGACTCGAAATCCGTTACTTTAGGTGAGGGTCTGTTGGTCCTTTTTGCCAGTAAATTGGCAGAATCCGGCGCCAAACTACCTGAAATAGTCGATCAGGTTTGCCAAAAGAGAGATAAGATAAAGATACTGGCTGTGTTGGACACTCTTGAATATTTAAAACTCGGAGGGCGCATAGGTCCTCTGTCTTCCATGATAGGATCCCTCTTGTCGGTCAAACCCATTATTGAGATAAAATCCTCTGAGATCATCCCGGTATCCAAACAGAGGACCCGATCTAAGGCAGTTGATTTCCTGGTTGATTTATTAAAAAATACAAAAAATATTGAACAAGTGGCCGTCGTTCACTCAGAAGCTCCTGACATAGAGCGCGTGCTGGATATGATCTCCCCCGTCACCAATGGGGACAATACCCTTGTATCATATATAGGGCCTGTTATAGGTGCTTACTCCGGTCCAGGGACAATCGGTTTTTGTATTATAGAGAAATAAGCGAGGTGTCTTACTTCTGTTTTAAATCTGTTGCAACCGGACATCGGCGCGGACGTCGGTAGTAACATAGTTATTGCTATGGATACCTCCAACGACAAAAATTCAGCCAGCGAAAGCCAGAATCATGATGAGACACATGACCTTGCTTATAAAATTACCTCTTACCTTGAATTGCTGATAAGCCTCATCAGAGACAAATCGACTAAACCCATAGCTCACCTGGTAAATATCGCTACTTTATGTATCATTTTCTTTGCCTCCATTATTCTGCTTTTGTCTCTTGTGGTTATAGGCGTCTTAAGATTACTGAACAATTTGGTTTTTGCCCATCACATCTGGGCCTCTTACCTCGGTGTGGGAGGAATATTTTTTATAGTTGGACTGTTTCTGATAAAGAAGGTTCTAATAGGAAGGTCAAAAATTGTCTGACAACTCCCAAGATTATTATGGAAAAATACACAACGTTGTTATCCTAGGCTCCGGGCCGGCCGGGCTTACATCTGCCATATATACCGCCAGGGGGAATTTGAACCCTCTTTTATTGGAGGGCGAGCCCTCGTCCACGGGAGATCAACCCGGAGGCCAATTGATGCTTACAACTGATGTGGAAAACTTCCCCGGATTCCCCCAAGGTATCATGGGTCCTGAATTGATGTTGAACTTAAAAGAACAAGCCGGCCGTTTCGGCACAAAAATTTTGACTTATAAAGCTACGAAAGTTGACTTTTCCGCTTCACCGTTTCTGATATGGACATCTGAATCCCAAGAACCGTTGCGGACCAAATCCATCATTATTACGACGGGTGCACAAGCTTTGATGCTAAACGTAGAAGGAGAGGAAAGACTCTTAGGACACGGGGTATCGGCATGTGCAACATGTGACGGATTCTTTTTTAGAGATCAAAAGGTTTTTGTCGTAGGCGGAGGAGATTCGGCTTTGGAAGAGGCTGGATTCCTGTCTAAATTCGCTTCTTCAGTAACCGTGGTTCACCGCAGGAAAGAATTACGAGCCTCTAAGATTATGCAAGACAGAGCTATGCAGAATCCAAAAATTAATTTTCTTTTTGACTCTGTAGTCAGAGAATTGGTCGGAAGTAATAAATTGGAAGCCATACGCGTTGAGAACATTGCCACAGGTATTACAGAAGATCTGGAGGCACAGGGGCTTTTCGTAGCTATCGGGCACAGTCCAAATACTTCTTTGTTTAAAGACCAACTTGACCTTGATGAAAAAGGATATATTATTACACATGATGGTACAAAGACTTCTATTAAAGGAGTTTTTGCTGCAGGTGACGTACAAGATTCTAAATACCGTCAAGCTATTACGGCTGCCGGTTCTGGATGTATGGCTGCGTTAGATGTTGAGCATTATTTGGAATCATTGGTAGATTGAAATATTTTTCAATCAAAAATGTTGTATATATAAAAGTTTAATAAGGAGATATAATGGCCGGTAGCAACATAACTTTAACGGACTCAAATTTTGATGAAAATGTAATAGCATCTGATCTGCCAATTTTAGTTGATTTTTGGGCAGAATGGTGCGGTCCTTGCAAGATGATTTCTCCTATTTTAGATGAAATAGCCTCGGAAAACGAGGGTAAAATTCTTATAGGTAAATTAAACGTTGATGATAACGTAAAAATCGCTCAGCGTTTTGAAGTATTGAGTATCCCTACATTAATTCTCTTCAAAGACGGAGAGGCCCAAATTCGTGTGGTTGGAGCCCAGCCAAAATCTTCTTTGATGAGCAAAATATCGCCGTTTTTATAATAACATTCATGATATTTTAGCTATTGGATAGGCTTAGGGATATAAATACATCTTTGAGTTGCTTAGCAACCACCCAAAGATAAATTATAGGGATTATTGCGATAAATAATGACATGACTCCCTATATAAGTCTATCATTAGATAAATGGTTCAAAATGACCTAAAACAACAGGAATTGATGGAGAGCCCGTACCCTTCAATCGCCAACTCTTCTTCTTTGCCTTTGAAACTGGGGGATCGGAATCTAGCCGTATCTGATATTCAAAGGCGTCTCAGTGAAATTGGTATTGAGGTTGGAGAGTCTCATGGCTATTTTGGTATACCAACACAAGAAGCTATAGCAAATTTTCAGTCAATTCGAGGTTTACAGGTCAGCGGGGAATGCAACCAGCAAACCTGGGAAGCCTTGGTCGAAGCCTGCCAGAAACTGGGTGAGCGAATGCTCTACAGACGTACTCCTATGCTTAGGGGTGATGATGTAGCCCAATTGCAACAGACTTTGAGCGTATACGGTTTTGACCCGGGCAGAATAGACGGAATTTTTGGCGATGAGACCGACTTGGCTTTGCGTGATTTTCAACACAACTGCGGATTACTGTCGGATGGGATCTGCGGACCCAAGACCATAGAAGAGCTTAAAAGATTGCGTCCGTTGACCGGAGGTACATCTTTGGTAACTTCCTTACGTGAACGTTGGAAATTAATTTCTGCTCGTGAAACAGGTTTAAGTGAAAGACGGATAGTGGTTTGTGAGCCCGGAGGATTTGCCAAAGCAGCCTCTGCCCTCAAGCGCAGCTTTGGTGATCTGGGATCAAACGTATTTACGTTGCCAAACCTCAACCCATCTTCGGTTGCAGAGCAAGCAAACCAATTATGCGCTGACCTTGTTATATCGTTGTATCTGGAACCAACTATAGAAGACTGCGAAATCCATTTCTACAGAGGGTATCGCTACGAGTCTGAAATAGGGAAAAAATTAGCAGAGCTAATGCGTCAGGAAATATCTCAAACTTTCCACTTTCAGAGCGTCTCAGGGATCGGTATGGCCACTCCCATCTTAAGAGAGACAAAGATGCCGGCTGTTGAATTACACCTTGGTAACATCGGAGAGGTTATTCCACGGGTAACGGACTTGGCTAATATTATTGCTAAAGCAGTAGTTAGGTGGACAAAAGAAGATTGGGATTGACATATTTGTCAAGCTCCAAATAGCTTTTACCAATACTGGTTTCTTGCATGTCTATCTTTTTATATATACCGGCTAACTGTCTTGGATATCTGACCGTCAGTTCACTGGCTGAGGCTATAGTTACCCTACCATGGCTATTTTATATCGGTCCTGCTAAGTACCTTATTTAGAAAGATACATACTACCTGTACAAGAGGTTTAGATAATGAAATCCACAACCTCATGCACAGGTTGTGGATAACCATAAGGTTGCAGTTTATCTTAAGCTATTGTAGTAACTTATTTAATAGCAGCACTTCAAAGGGGTCTTTGTATTGTTCCAGTAAATTTCTAACCATAAGCTTGAGGTTTAGTGTGATATTACTTTTTAGTATATTCCTATTTATCGCCAACCATAGCTCGATAGATACGTTCCAGATCTTCAAGTGTTGCAAAATCAATTATAACTTTGCCGTGCTTTAGCCCCATCTCTACTTTTACCCTTGTATCCAAATGGTCGCTTAGTAGTTCCTCTAATTCCAGAAAACCCGGAGGTCGCAATTGATGTGAATAGGACGGCTTCTCTGCGGGATGCTTGTTTATTATTATGTCACTGTTAGATTTTTCTTTATCTATATTAGGTAAATCTAAACCAATTCTATGTCCGTCTGCGTTTGGAGCTAAGGGAGAGCCCCCCGTCAACAATCGACTTTGATCGGCATCTGTTTGGCTATCTAAATTCGCAATTTTTTTGAGTGCTTCTTCAAGGCTACGAACTGACAGTTTAAGCTCTACGGTTTCGCGAGCCAAGCGCTCTTGTATTTGACGATCGGGTGTGGCTAGCAAAACTTTTGCGTGTCCCAACGAAAGGATGCCATCTTGGATCATCACCTGGATGGTTGCCGGAAGCTGGAAGAGACGCAGTGAATTTGAGACGGCTGCCCTGCTTTTCCCAACCCTTTTAGACAGTTCCTCATGTGTCAAACCAAATTCTTCTATTAGTTGTTTATATGCTGAAGCTTCCTCAATGGGGTTTAGATCGCTTCTGTGTAAATTTTCTACTAAAGCTTTTTCTAAGCTTAATTTATTATCAGCCGTTTGGACCAGAACTGGCATCTTTTGCAAACCGGCTCTTTTGGCTGCTCGCCAACGTCTTTCACCAGCAATAAGTTCAAATTGTCCTTGTTCTATCTCCCGGACCAATATTGGCTGTAGTACACCCAAGGCTTTAATTGAGTCTGACAAAGACGCTAAAGATTCTGCATCAAAACTTTTGCGGGGTTGGTAGCTGTTAGGTTTAATTGATGATATCGGGACATCCCGCAGTATATTGCTTTCTGAATGGACTGATCGATCAGGAATAAGCGAACTAAGTCCTCTCCCCAACCCTGTAGGTTTAGTTGACATGGTTGCTCACCTCTTTCGCTAATTCACGATAGGCAATAGCTCCTCTGGAAGATGGATCATGAAGAGTAACCGGTTGGCCAAAGGAAGGTGCTTCCGAAACACGTACTGAACGTGGTATGAGTGTTGTACAGACTTTTGTATTGAGAGATTGACTAAAGTGGCTTTTTACATCTTTTACGACTTGATCTGCTAATTTTGTCCTAGCATCATACATAGTCAATACTATTGTACTCACAACCAAAGTTGGGTTCAGACTTGCCCTGACTAATTCAACATTACTCAACAGTTGACTTAGACCCTCTAATGCATAGTACTCGCATTGAATCGGCACAAGGACTTCCGTGGCAGCCGTCAAAGCGTTTACGGTCAGTAAGCCCAAAGAAGGGGGACAATCTATGAAAATGAAGCTAAAGTCATCGCTGAGCTCTTCTATCGCTCTTTTCAGCCTCAATTCCCTGCTGAAAGTTGTAACTAACTCTATTTCTGCACCGGCTAAACTTAGAGTTGCAGGTGCTAAGAATAGATTCCTAATAGTTGTGGGTTCTACACAATCTTCTATATCTATATCATGCAAAAGTACATCGTAGATAGAATTATCAAAATTACGGGCATGCACCCCTAATCCGGAACTGGCATTTCCTTGTGGATCTAAATCGATCACAAGAACTTTATGTCCCAAATCAGCCAGCGAGGCACCCAGATTAACGGTAGTTGTAGTTTTACCCACACCCCCTTTTTGATTTGCAACAGCGAATATACGGCATTTTGAAGCCAAATCTTGCGGTAAAGTCACGATTCTAATTCCACATCCTTTTGATTAATAGTAGGCAATCGTATTTCCAGGCTTGAATCATTGATAGAAATATAGCATAACTAACAGCTGTAAGCTGCATTACGTGCTTAGCTAAAAGTATATTCTGCTTTTTGGTCAGGCTTACGTATCCTTATCTATAGACCGGACTGATCTAAAAAGTCCTGCTTTTGATCTGATATTCTCTTTTAGTTGATCTTTTCTTGTTCCACGTGGAACAATTCTTCAAATAAAGTACCTTATCCACGACAACTGATCTTTTTATACCTGGTGTTTATTTCTTATTTAGGTAGGATAGCTGTTCCACGTGGAACATTTATCCCAATCCAGAAAAGACTACGGTGGGATTATCATCCCTAGCAAAACTTAAAGGAATAGTTCGTCCTTCGATAGATTGAGAAGCGCTCTACCGTAATAGAATTGTTGCTGATGATGGTGATTTAAACGATGGCAGATTAGTTGTCCTCCTTCCTTTTATAGGAAGATACCTAACAGAGACAAACTGGAGCATAGCTTAGCTTGCTTTGGAACGACAAAGTAAGGCTGTCCTAATATGTCGATGGATTATTGTATCTGTTATTGCTATGGCCCGTATCTGGCAATCTAAATTATCAGTACTTAGGTTATCGCCAATTTTGAGGTTGATCAGAATATAGGCTTTTTATTTGGAACGCCGTTTCGGCGGGGATACTTTTCAGAACAAGGCGCTATAAGCTGCAGCTCCATAAAAGAGTAGGGATGGGAGATCTTATCTTTGATAGCCAAGCCCAGTTGCCGACATCCTGATTCCGGCCATCGTGGGTCAGATATGGCTGCTTTGTCATCACCTTGATTCTCGTCGGTACTTGGTGGTTCCGAGACAATCAAAATACCATTTTCTGTCAGGAAAGGAGCTGCACACTCGGCCGTAACTCCAGGTTGGGCAAATCCTCTGGCTACCACAAAAGAAAAGCGCCCTCGTAGACTAGGATCTCGGCCGGCTATTTCAGCTCTGTTGCAGATCACTTTGACCCGATCTGCAATTTTCAATGATCTGACAGCAGCCGTAAGAAATTCGCAGCGTTTGAGATTCGCATCCAACAGAACAAACTTACTATCTGCCAAGAGGCTGGCCAGAAATAGTCCTGGTATCCCCCCGCCACTTCCTAGATCTAAAATTTGCTCAGCAGGCGTTTTATTATTTCGAATAACATCTAAAAACCCTTGGCTATGCTCTAAGTACCCACTAATAGAGCCAGGGCCCAAAAACCCTAAAAATTGGGCTTCTGATAGCGTTTCTGTTAGGGTCAGCATAGGCAATTTTGGTTAGCAGATATTAGCTCATACCTTATTGCGAAACTGATTGAAGCTCTTCCTCTGTTTCCCGGCAAATAACTACGCATCGTCTTGGTTCAAAACCTTCTGACATGGTTTTTAGTCCTTGGATCGATGTTATAGTATCGTGTACAATTTTACGGTCGGGTGAACTCATCGGTTCTAATTTTTTGGAAACACCGTTTTCCAAAACTTCCGCTCCTATTTTTTGGACGAAAGCTGCCAAGGCTTTTGCTCTTTTTTCTCTATATTGGGCTACGTCCACAACTATACGGGCACTACGCTCCTCTTCATTGCGTTGGACTATAGTCCTGGTAATATCTTGGATGGCATCTAAAGTAGCGCCTTTGGGCCCTACAAGTAACCCCAGCTCTGACCCATTAATTTGAATTGATATTTGTGACTCTTCAATTACTGTATTTATGGTGGCTATCAACCCAAATCTTTCTATTAATTGTGTAATGAAATCATTTGCCAGCTTGGCTTCTTGCTCTATATTCATGGTATTTACCTCTTTCACCGGAGTCTTGGATGCAGAGTCTTTATTAACTTTGTCCGCTTGTCCCCGTGTTGAATTTCTTTGATCATTATAGGATTTAGGATTGAGATCTTTTGGTGTCAGATCCTCTTTTGGTCTATTTCTGGTAACATTCTTTTGGCTTCTTTCCTCGCTTTGGGTAAAAGACTTCCTATGGCTGTTTTCTTCCCTATTGGCGCTTACGCGGCCGCCCATAGACTTTCTTACCCGCTCAGGTGTAGCGTTTTGTTCGCCAAGATCGTTATTGATACCAGAGGAGTTGTTGGGAGTGTTGCTTTCCCTATATCTCCTGGGGGTTTCATCGGTTTGTGTTTGGTTTTCTCTGTAAGAAGAATTTTTATCCTGATTATAATTTTTCCTCTTAAATTGTTTTTTCCTTTGGGGAAGCTGCGGCTTGATACGAGCCCTAATCCTGGCTTCTTTGGAAGCTATACCAAAAACACCTTTCTTGGCGGGGGAGACTACAACAATCTCCGCATCCCGTAGCTCAACACCTAAGGCGTTAAGAGCACCTTGTATTGCCAATTCATTTGTCTTACCTGTGGTTTCAACCCACTCCACGTTTATCTACCGCCTTTTTTTCTACGTTTACTATTAGAAGTGTTTTTTAGTCCCTGGTTTTGGCTACCTTTGGGTGGGGTGTAACCTTTGGCAGTTGTATTCATTTGGGATTTGCTTTTTAGGGAATCATCGCTATGAGTAAGTGAAGAACTATTGGAAATAGATCCAATTAAGGCTTTAAAGCCTTTTGGTTTTTCTGATCCGGACGCATGCGATGTTTTAGTGTTCTCCGCTGCTTGAAGTTTTAGTTTGGCAAACGATTCTGTTATATGAGGATCGTGTCTATACATATATTCCTGTTGTGTAACCCTAAATAAGCTTGATACTATAAAATATATGCTCACACCGGCAGGTAATTCAATATAAAGTATGGCGTAAACCAGGGGAAATATCTTTTGCATTTTTTGCATCTGCTGCATTTGAGGGTTCGCTTGAGCTGCAATATTTCTGCCACTCATCTGCTTCATTTGTATATATTGCAATACTATAGCTATTAAAATCAGTACGATATAAGGAATTCTGGCACCCCATCCAGTGAAAGAACGGATGGAGTCAGCCAAGTTGATACCAAAAGCCGGCAACGCGCCATGAGCTTTGATGATTGCTTCATACATCTTTGATGTGTGGGAAATATAATCAGGGGTCGGAGTAATTATTTTTTCGGTGTGGGTTAGGACAACGCTTTTACCGTGTTGTAAAACAGTAGTGTGAACGTGTTTGAAAGCAGTGGAAGTCGCAGTAATTCCGCGTATGGTATCGTAAAGAATAATAAATATAGGCAGCTGGAGGAGCATAGGTAAACATCCGCCTGTAGGGCTCACACCGTTTTCCTTATAAAAAGCCATCATCTCGGTATTTTGGCGTTGCCGGATATCTTGCTTTTCTGCAACAGTGGCGCCCGGAGGTATTTTATAGCGACTTTGTAGCTTTTTTAACTCAGGCCCGAGTAATTGCATTTTCATCATTGACCTGGTAGAACGCCTGGTAATTGGGAAGGTGACAACCATGGTAACTATTGTTAATAAAGCGATAGCGATCGCATAATTTGGAATGAAACTGTAAAACTCAGCCAGCAACCAAGCGAAAGCTTTGAAAATTGGTTGAAAAATCTGGCCGAGTGTAGATGCTAAAACCACCGTAGGTCCTTTTTATTTTATGAATGTCTTGCCATTTGCTTTTTAGAAAGTCTTTTATTTATACTATGTCTGTTAAAAAAATATTCTTCTTTTGTCGGAACGGGATCAATCCCAAAACCACCATGAGGCCGACACCTTAATATTCGTTTTGCTCCAAGTAAAATGCCTCTATAGGTCCCATGCTCAGTGACAGCGTCACACATGTACTCTGAACAGGATGGAACGAACCGGCATGGTGATAATTTACCCTGCCTAGCTATCTGATAGATTTTTATTAATTTCAATACTACCCGTTGGGAAAGTTTCATGTTCGTCTTACTTGTGATTAATTGTTATAAGTTCTCTTTGGATCAAGTTGCGTAAAGTTTGGTAATCCAGTAAAGCTAAGTTTGGACGTATAATCAACAGATAGTCGCCCAATGCCAATTGACTTTTAACTTCTCTGATAATTTCTCTGAGACGCCTCTTGCAAAGGTTCCTCATTACGGCATTACCGTATTTCTTACTTATAGAGATGGAAAGCCTTGTTGTGTTGGAAAGGCTTTTATCCCCATAAAAAATTATAACCAGATATTTACTGTGATGCTTAACCCCATATGAGTGCATCATTCGGAAAGAATCACGCCCTCTTACTGGTAATACTTTATTTTCTAAGCTGATATATTAGCCCTCCCGCGTCTTCTCCTTGCTGACAATATAGCTCTTCCTGCTCTTGTCGCCATTCTGTGACGGAAACCGTGCTTTTTGGAACGCTTTCGCTGGTTGGGCTGATAAGTCCGTTTCATTTTTCTCCTTAAGAATAAAATTTGGTATTTAAAAATTACCATCTTTAGAATAGCTTGTTTTGAGAGATGTTAAAGTTCAGGATAGAATTAGTATTAATAAGTACTTTATGTGGTTAACTAACTACATAATCTCGAAAAGATGGTAATTTTATAGGTTTGAAGTGCAATTTGTCCACAACTTGTGGATAAGATTGTGGACAACATAGTTAAAATGGAGGGCTGCATACAAGTGATAGACTCTCAGCAGCTCTGGGATGAGTGCTCGGAAATGATTAGGTCGCAAGTGTCTACTGCTACTTGGAATACCTGGTTTTCCGGAATAACTCCTCTTAGTCTGATTAACGGCACATTTACTCTTTCCGTACCAAATGACCTGATCAAGTCACGTTTACAAAAACGCTTCGATGGTATTATCAAAGAATGTTTACACGAAATTCTTGGAAGTGAACTCCAAATCCAATTTGAAATTTTTACAGAAGAAAGTACAGATTCAACTACTGATCATGAAATACACGCCATTCAATATGGGCAGAAAAGTGATGATGTACTATCTTTTGAAGATTACTATTCTAAAAACAGTAGCGAACAGCCCGCACAGCCCAGGGAATTATCCGAGCTAAGACAAGAAAAATACACTTTTGAAACTTTTGTGATAGGTCCGTCTAATAGATTTGCTCACGCCGCAGCCCTATCTGTATCAGAAACACCTGCAAGAGCATATAATCCTTTGTTTATAATTGGAGACGTAGGACTCGGTAAAACCCACCTTCTCCAAGCTATCCGAAACTATGTTATAAAAAATTTTAGTAAGTTGAATGTTCTTTATATATCAACAGAGACTTTTATGAATGAATTTGTTGAATCTATTAGGAACAACTCCACTATTCACTTTAAAAAGAAATATCGTGAGTGTGATGTTCTCCTTATTGATGATATTCAATTTATAGAAGATAAAGAATCACTCCAGGAAGAGTTTTTCCACACATTTAACTCATTATATGAAGCATCAAAACAGGTTGTTTTGACTTCAGACAGGCCTCCTGGTTCTATGAAAACATTGGAAAGCAGACTTAGGAGTAGGTTTTTATCAGGATTAATTACTGAGATACAACCTCCGGAACTCGAAACAAGAATTGCGATATTAAGAACAAAATCAGCGCATGACCACTTGAATATAGATGATGATGTTCTAAATTTTATAGCAAGTAACATTAAGGATAACATCAGAGAATTAGAGGGGGCACTTATCCGGGTAACAGCTTACGGTAACCTCAATCATTTGAAGATAACAAGAGATTTAGCTGAAACAGTACTTAGTGATATAACTGTTGCCAGACAAGAAAAGATGGTGACTCCAAAAGAGGTGATTTCTGTTATTGCCGAACAGTTCGGAGTAACAAGAGAAGATATTTGTGGCCCATCACGGCAAAGACAGATAGTTCTGGCACGACAAATTGCTATGTATGTAATTAGAAGTTTAACTGAGTTGAGTTATCCTGCTATAGCAAAAGAATTTGGTGGAAGAGACCACACTACAGTGATGCATGCTGTGGATAAAATTACTAAAATGATTATAGAGAAGAATAATATTTACGATTTGGTTACAAATTCAATTTTAAGAATTAAAGGTAGTAATTAAATATTTTTTGTATGTGTGTATAAGTTGTTGATAATATAATTTTTTATAAGTGTAAGTGTTGATAAATTTGACTTTGTAGATTTTTTCTTTTTAGTATTTTTGTTTGTTGTGGATATCAGGGAAAATATGTGAATTAAATTAATAACTTCCACTAGGTTTTTCTTGTTGTAATCCACAATTCACAACTACTACTACTATTATGTTTTTAAATAAAAAATTATATTAAGTTAGGTGGAAAAGTTTTGAAATTCAAAACCGAAAAAGACTCTGTTGTCGAAATACTGAGCGCTCCTGTTAGAGCTGCTACAGCCAAAGGAACTTCGTACACATCCAGTTTGAGATTAAAACTGAAAAACAATGAATTGGAAGTTGTTGGCTCTGACCCTGATTTAGTTATATCAACCAAAACCAATGTTTCTGGCGAACAAGACGGCGAAATTATAGTTCCCGCAAAGTTGTTTCAAGACATTATAAGATCTCTCGATCCTGGTTCTGTTCATGTATCTTCCAACGACGAAGAAGTAACCATTATTTCCGGGAAAGCCCAATTTATTGTTCGTGAACCAGTCGGCGGCGAACTAACACTACTCACGAAAGCCACAGGGGAAGGTTCTATATTACCAACTAAGATATTAGCAGATGCATTAAACCAGGTTGTCAGAGCTGCACTTGATGATAATTCCAGAGCCCCACAACTATCAGCAGTTTTATTTACACCCCTGGAAGACGGGATTAGATTGGTGGCTACAGATTCTTACCGCCTTGCTTACAGAGATATAAACAATATCAAATTCCTAAATGACCAGAGTGAAGATATTTTAATACCTGCTAAAGCACTTGAAGAATTGCAAAGAATTATCCAAGCAAACCAAAATATAGAGGATATAGATTTTATATATAGCGATACAGATGCTATTTTCACGATAGGTAATTCAAAGTTGGCCACAAGGCTAATAAGAGGACAATTCCCAGATTACAAACGTTTACTTCCAGATAATCACGACAAGTATGCTGTTGTTGAAAAGGATACATTTATTAATGTAATCAATAGAATAAAATTACTACTCAAAGATATAAAGGATATGTCAGCGCCAATAAAGCTTGTTTTTTCTCATTCCGGTATCGATGTAAGTGTAGTAACACCTGAAAATGGCAGCGCCAATGAATCTATAGAGGTTGAGTACTTTGGTGAAGAAACAACGATAGCTTTTAACCCGAATTATTTATTGGATGGGATTAGAGCTATATCTTCAGAGAAGGTGATAATTGAGATTATCGACAGTTCAAAGCCTGCAACAATTAAGTCAAGTGAAGATAATGATTATCAGTATTTACTAATGCCGGTGAGGATATCCTGAGCACAATTAGAAATATAGAGATACATAACTTTAGAAATATACAATATACAGATTTTATACCTGCTGAAAAAGGGATAACATTAATTTTAGGCCCAAATGGTGCTGGTAAAACATCCATTCTTGAAGCAATAGCTTATTGCTCTGTATTAAAGTCGATAAGAAATGATTTAAAAGAATCTATAATAAGGCAAAACAGTAAGTTATCACATATAAAAGCAAATGTCTATAATGGTGATAGATTATCTACAATAGATATTATTATAGATAGATATAATAAAGATAATGTATCTATAAATGAAGTAAAAGTAAAGAAATCTTCTCAACTATTAGAAGAGTTACTAATAACACTATTCACACCTGAAGATATTAATCTAATTAAAGGTGGACCGGCATTGAGAAGAGATTATCTTGATGAGATAATATCTGCATCCTCACTGGATTATTCCAACTGCAAAAAGCAATTTGAGCGAGTTCTAAAACAAAGAAATATTTTATTAAGACAAAGTAATATAAAGAATAATGAATACTTTAGCAATACTTTAGATATTTGGGATGAGCAATTTGCGAAGTACAATAATTTATTGGTTAAATTAAGAAAAGAGTTAATATTAGAACTAGAACCTTATATACATGAAGAGTTTATAAGAATAACAAATATAAATAAATCTATAAAAATTAAATATATATCTTCTGTTCAAGAAAATGTATTGGAAGAATTAAAAGATCATCGTTCAGAAGATATAGCCAGGAAAACTACAACTATCGGTGCACATAGAGACGACATAGAAATTCTTTTTGGAGATTTAAATTCACGGAAACAACTTTCACAAGGACAACAAAGATCTTTAGCTATATCACTAATGTTAGCAAAGCATAAAATAATTACTGATATAAGTCAGAATACCCCCATTGTGTTATTGGATGATGCTCTATCTGAATTAGATGAATACACCAGCGCTAATTTATTGGAACAGATAGAAAATTATCAGTCTATTATTACCTCGGCAACCAAGTCTTCTAAAAAAATGCTGATAGCTAAAGAGGTGAGTGTGTATAATGGTGTGTGTATCTATGACTGATATATAAATGCATAGATATTTTATGGGCGATAGCGTAATTTTATCCAATAATGTCGTCGAATAGAATTTGGTGATCTTATGGAAGAAACTTATCAAATATCTTTGGCATGTAAAGAGTATCTGGGTTTGATAGGACATCTGGAGATCACTCTTCTGGCAGAAATAGAATCTGTTTGGGTGTCTGTAGTCGGTGAAGATGTTGCAAGAAACGTTTTTCCTTTAAAACTGGATCACGAGACATTGGTTTTGGGAACATCCAACCCAAGTTGGGTTACCCACCTTAAATTCATGAACCAAGATATCCTAAATAGGCTCCGAGAAGCCCTGGAAAATAAATCTACTGCACTAAGACCGGGCCAAACACCCAGCAAAAATATTAAGATAGGAAACGCGGGCAAGAGTTATATGCAACAGCCAATCTTTCCTACTAGAATAAAAACTATCGTAAAACGTTAGCAAGATACCAACTGGAAACAAGGCAGCTAAAATAGGTGTTTGCTACTTTTATAATGCGAAATAAATAAAAATTTTTAACCTTATATATTAATTCGGAGTTGAGGACTAAGTGAGCGACCAAGCAGCATTAACTTATGAAGCAGGGGATATAGAAATTCTTGAGGGTTTGGATCCCGTACGGAAGCGCCCTGGGATGTTTATAGGTTCTACCTCGACAACCGGTTTACACCACTTAGTCTGGGAGGTTGTCGATAATTCAGTTGATGAAGCGATGCAGGGTTTCTGTACAAAAATCAATGTTACTTTATTAAAAGGAGGAGGCTGCCGGGTAGAGGATAACGGAAGAGGCATCCCCGTTGATCCACACCCCAGCGACCTAAGCAAGTCTGCGGCGGAAATAGTTTTAACAGTTCTGCATGCCGGCGGTAAATTCGGCGGCTCCGGTTATAAAGTTTCAGGTGGGTTGCACGGCGTCGGTGTCTCTGTCGTTAATGCACTATCTAAAAAATTGGATTTACAGATCGATCGCGGCGGCAAACGCTACCAAATGAGCTTTGAAAATGGTGGGAACCCGATATCAAAATTGGAAGTAGTCGGTGATTCTCCCAGGAACAGAACCGGAACAACAGTGTCATTTTGGCCGGATCCGACTATTTTTGAAGAAACTGATTTTCGAGCGCAAACCGTTTTGGAACGTCTCCAAATAATGGCTTTTCTCAATAAAGGCCTGGAAATCGTCTTCAGTGATGAAAGATTGGATCCGCCATTAAAAGAGATTTACAAATATTCCGGTGGTATTCAGGATTTTGTTAAACATCTAAATGAATCAAAAGAACCTTTATTCAAAAAAATATGCTTTTATGAGAACTCAGAGCCCGATCAAGAGGTTGAGGTGGCTCTGCAGTGGAACACAACGTACTATGAGAGCATCTACTCATTTGCTAATGGTATTTCAACCCTGGAAGGCGGGATGCATGAAGAGGGTTTTAGAAAAGCATTAACTAATGCAATTAATAAATATGCAAGATCTCGTAAGCTGCTAAAAGAAAACGAAGGAAACCTGGATGGGAAAGATATAAGAGAAGGTCTCACCGGCATTATATCGGTTCGGTTAAAGGAACCGCAATTTGAAGGGCAGACTAAATCAAAACTAGGTAATGTAAGCATCAGATCGTTGGTTGAGAGAACAACCAACGATAAACTTACGCAGTGGCTTGAGGAAAACCCAAAAGAATCATCACAAATAGTGCAAAAAGCTATTTTGGCCAGCAGAGCCAGGCAAGCAGCCGCTAATGCCAGAGATTTAACCCGCCGTAAAAGCGCTATGGGCGGAGCCGGTCTTCCCGGTAAACTTATCGATTGTTCCTCGAAAAATGCCGAGATATCAGAAATCTTTATAGTTGAAGGTAATTCCGCCGGTGGCTCGGCAAAAGACGCCCGCGATCCCCACACTCAAGCCATTTTACCGATTAGGGGAAAAATATTAAATGTTGAAAAAGCACGAATAGATAAGATGCTCAAAAATACCGAGATACAGGCTCTTATCATGGCTATAGGGGGAGGCGTCGGAGATGATTTTGATATATCGAAAGTTCGCTACCATAAAATTATTATTTTGGCAGATGCAGATGTCGACGGGTCACATATCAGAACGCTCTTGCTGACTTTTTTCTTACGACAGATGAAACCTCTCATAGAAAATGGTTTTGTCTATGCGGCACAACCTCCGCTTTATTCTACTTTAGTTGGCAATACCAAACTTTATCTAAAAGACGACCAAGCCAAAGCTGAGTTTTTAGAAAACCATCCGAATCACAAACAAGAATTTCAACGCTTGAAAGGCCTTGGAGAAATGGATTTTTCCGAATTGGAAGCTACGACTATGAGTCCTTCCAAAAGGTCTTTACTCCAGATCAATATGGAACAGGCAAGCATCGCCGATGAAGTCTGCTCAATACTTATGGGTGATGATGTGGAAGTCAGAAGGAAATTTATACAGCAAAACGCTAAAGATGTGAGGTTCTTGGATGTCTAAGCCTACCCGTTCTTCAAATCAAGGTTCTCTGATAGGTGACGATACGGTTACAGGGACAGTCGAACCAATTGAAATCCAACTTGAGATGGAGAGATCATTTCTCGAATATTCCATGTCGGTTATTGTCTCGCGTGCCCTGCCTGATGTCAGAGACGGATTAAAACCTGTCCACAGAAGAATACTTTACGGCATGTGGGACAACGGACATCGTCCCGACAGGCCCCATGTCAAATGTGCCAAAGTTGTAGGTGACGTCATGGGGCGTTTCCACCCTCACGGCGATTCGGCCCTTTATGATGCCCTGGCGCGTATGGTGCAAGATTTTAGTTTGCGGCATCCTTTGATCGACGGCCACGGTAATTTTGGGGCACCGGGACCAAACGCCGGTCCGGCGGCAATGCGCTATACGGAGTGCCGCTTATCGCAACTCGCAATGAGTTTGCTGGAAGATATCAATGAACAGACGGTGGATTTTGTTCCCAATTATGACGGTTCCGATGAAGAACCGGTAGTACTTCCGGCCCGTTTCCCGAATTTACTTGTCAACGGTTCACAAGGTATTGCCGTCGGTATGGCAACCAACATTCCGCCCCATAATCTAGGTGAAGTTATTGATGCCGTAAAATATCTTATAGATAATCCGGAAGCCACTTCAGACGAACTTATGAAGTTTATCAAAGGGCCTGATTTCCCAACCGGAGCAACGATATTGGGGCGTCAGGGAATTGTGGATGCTTACAGGACGGGCAGAGGGTCTGTTAAATTACGCTCTACGGCAGAAATTGTAGAAGGTAGGGGAGGCATCTCCCAAATTGTCGTTACAGAAATTCCCTATCAAGCTTCTGTAGAAGTAATAGCGGAGCGCATAGCCGAATTGGTTGAGAACGGTGAGCTGGCAGGTATATCGGAAATACAGGACGCTTCTTCCGGGGGAAAACCAAAGCTTATTATCACATGCAAAAGAGATGCCAATGCAAACGTGCTTCTAAATAATTTATACAAGCAAACTCCTTTGCAAAGTTCATTTGGAATTCACATGCTGGCGTTGGTGGATGGCGTACCGCGCTTACTGAATTTGAGCGCCGCTTTGACTGCCTATGTAAAACATCAGATAGAAGTGGTTACAAGAAGATCACAATACAGACTAAATAAAGCCAAGGCAAGAGCACACATTGTAGAAGGTCTTCTTAAAGCACTGGATATGTTAGATGAAGTCATACATACTATCCGCTCTTCCATGGATCGCCAGGACGCAAAAGCAAAACTGGTTTCAGCACCATTTTTATTCTCAGACGAGCAAGCGACGCATATTTTAGATATGACCCTGGGACGCCTTACAAGACTTGGCCGTCAAGAATTGGAAGAAGAAATGGCTCAGTTGAAAGCGACCATTTTAGAGCTGGAAGCAATTCTAAATAATGATTCACACCTGCGTTCCGTAATATCTGCCGAACTGGAAGTGATAAAAACTAAATTCTCCACTCCAAGAAAAACAAGTATCGTCCATGATGCGGGTGAAATAACTACGGAAGATCTAATTGACGATGAACAGGTAGTCGTTACACTTACGCAAGCAGGTTATATTAAATCTGTACAAACCGATGCCTATAAGATACAATCTCGCGGCGGGAGGGGAGTCAGAGGAACAAAACTAAAAGAGGAAGATCTTGTAGACGAGATTATCCATACGACGACCCATGCTCATCTGCTTTTATTCTCCAACAAAGGGAAAGTATATAGGTTGAGAGCTTACGAAGTGCCGATGAAGGAGAGGACATCCAAAGGGACCGCCATTATCAATTTAGTTTCACTTGATCCAAGCGAAAAAATAGAAGAAATAGTTGCCACAAATGATTTTGACGAAGACAAATTTCTTTTCTTTGTAACCAAAAAAGGACAAGTCAAGAAAACACCTTTGAGCGAATACAATAAAACAAGGCGTGAGGGGTTTATCGCGATCAACCTGCACGAAGGAGATGAACTTGTAAGAGTTCTCTCTGTCAGCAGCGCTGAAGATATCCTGATAGTTTCCAGGAACGGCATGGCCATTAGATTCCCCCAAGAAGAAATAAGAGCGGTGAGCCGCGGTGCGGCCGGGGTAAGGGGTATGAAGCTGAAAGACCATGATTATGTGGTTTCAAGCGTGGTATCCAAAGAGAGCGGCTCGCTCTTGGTGGTGACAGCCAGTGGTTACGGCAAGAGGATAAAACTCGACAGCTTCCATGCACAATCGCGCGGAGGTCAAGGTGTTAGGTGTATTCGTTTAACCGAATCAAGAGGATATGTGGTTGCCGGTTTGATGGCTGAAGTAGATGACGAGGTTTTAATCTCTTCGTCATCCGGTGTCTTGATCAGAACATCAGTCAAGCAAATTACCTCCCAAGGAAGAGCTGCAACGGGGGTAAAGGTCATGAATTTGGATAGTGACCAATATGTGGCTGCCGTAGCACTTGTGAAAAATGACGAGGAAGGCTTCTAAAGTTTATACTTTTCAAAATAATGGATTTTTACCAGTATAAGCTATAAGGGAAGGGGGCTATAGCTCAGTCGGTTAGAGCGCAGCACTGATAATGCTGAGGTCGCAAGTTCGATTCTTGCTAGCCCCACTACATAAGCCCAGTTCGACCGCTCATGCGACGATGGTGATGGGATGCCACAGACCCGGTCAAGCAAGACAGTTATCTGGCTCTTCGGTTTTTAGCGGGATTTACTAATTCCAGTTTGACCTATTTATAGAGTTTTCACGCATCTAAGTGACAGGGATGCATGTATTTTTGATCTGTGAAAAACAATAAACATAACACCCCTGCCATTTCTGATCCTAGCCAGATTTGTAGCGCATTAGTTGGTTTAAAAGACATAAATATTCTCTATTACTCTCGATCAGGACCAATCGCTCAAATTGCAATAGAACAGGTTGTAACTGACGTAAGTTGTAAAAACTGTGGTTCAAAAGCAGAGATAAAAGATCGTGACTGGGTTAGCTATGTTGATCTCCCCTTTGGTGCTACGCCCACAAGATTACTTTGGTATAAGCATCGCATAAA